>Ga0181612_172171_pt1 | contig 13591 bp, 6 predicted proteins | sample HoacroProtozoa21_FD_119630 | JGI IMG/M metagenome (GOLD analysis project Ga0181612, IMG submission 119630) | Hoatzin crop microbial communities from Cojedes, Venezuel. Combined Assembly of Gp0051906, Gp0051904, Gp0051908 | reverse complement strand
TTCTAGTTGTGGAAGCAAACACAGCTTGCATGTTGTCCTTCAGTTGAGTTGCTTTTTAAAGCAATTCATAATTCTAAAATTTAGTGGGGTGGATGAGCAGCTGGTAGGAGAGATGCATCTGCTTTCTACCCCTTGTATTTTTATCAGATAAGCTAGAAAATTGCTGCATAGACTGCTGTGGCTATTTTGTGTATGTACACTATGGTGTTGCACAAGTTTGAAGTTTTGCCTGTGAAAGGGGGGAGAAGAAACAAAACCTGCTGCTGACTTGTATAGATAATGTCTGATGTCTGTGACCTACTGCTTGCTTTTGTTGTCTAAACCATCTGCATCTCAAACCCAGTTGTATATAATCTCAGAGTTGTGTGTTGAATCTTACTATTAGATGTTTTATCTCTTCAACCTTACAGAAAGAGTTTTCCTCCTTGTATGCCACATCTGGTTCTGTCAGCTGGGAAAACAGCAGGAAAACAAATCTCCATAAGTCTTGTAGAAGGTGGCATTACTGTAGAGTGCTCCATGCTAACTGTTGTCTTAAGTTCTGCTTGAATCTGCGTTGTCTGGATGATGTTTTCATTTCCTGCCTGCTGTCTGAGTGGATATAAAAGCTAAAATATCTCGCATATGGTGTAGCTTTTTTGTTACAGCCCAACACAGTGTCTATAAACAAGAAGCTCTTAGTGCCTTTTCTTAAGACCTGTGAAGCTGTGAACTCCATATAAAAGCAACTTTGTTAGGGGCTGTAAATGTCTTAACACAGTTCTGGGGAAAACCTGTTAGCTGTCCCCCTAAGCATAGTTGTTCTCTTTTCTTTCAGCAATTCCAGTCCGAAGCTCCAGGCTACCGTTGTTGTCTGATGCCATGCCAGCACCAGCTCATCTGTTTCCATTGATTCGTAACTGTGAGATTAGCAGACTATGCAGTACTGTGTGTTACTGCCACCATAAACATCTGTGCTGTTTATCATCTCATTTTGCTCACAGTCACTTCAGATATGCACCTCAGAAGAAATTTGTGGCCCTTTATAGGCCAAAGGAAAACTTTAATCACTTCATTCACGCAAGGGATTATGCTTCTACGCCACAGAGATTTTACCTCACTCCTCCACAGGTCAACAGCATTCTGAAGGCAAATGAATACAGTTTCAAAGTCCCCGAATTTGATGGTAAAAATGTAAGTTCTGTCCTTGGCTTTGATAGCAACCAGTTGCCTGCTAATGCTCCGATAGAAGACCGGAGGAGTGCTGCCACTTGCTTACAGACAAGAGGGATGCTTTTGGGTGTATTCGATGGCCACGCAGGTTGTGCTTGTGCTCAAGCTGTCAGTGAAAGACTTTTTTATTATATTGCTGTCTCTTTGTTACCTCATGAGACTTTACTTGAAATAGAAAATGCTGTGGAAAGTGGCAGAGCTCTGTTGCCCATTTTACAGTGGCACAAGCATCCCAATGATTATTTTAGCAAAGAAGCTTCCAAGCTTTACTTCAATAGTTTAAGAACTTACTGGCAGGAGCTCATTGATCTCAACAGTGGAGAGACTACTGATGTGAAAGAAGCTTTAATTAATGCTTTCAAGAGGCTTGATAATGATATTTCTTTGGAGGCTCAAGTAGGAGATCCAAATTCTTTTCTCAACTACCTAGTACTGCGAGTAGCGTTTTCTGGTGCAACTGCCTGCGTGGCCCATGTGGATGGTGTTGACTTGCACATTGCAAACACAGGTGACAGTAGGGCGATGCTTGGTGTTCAGGAGGAAGATGGATCTTGGTCTGCAGTTAATCTGTCATATGACCACAATGCACAAAACGAACATGAAGTGGAACGTGTGAAAATGGAGCATCCGAAGTCTGAAGAGAAAAGTCTTGTGAAACAAGATCGTCTCTTAGGTCTGCTGATGCCTTTCAGAGCTTTTGGTGATGTGAAGTTTAAATGGAGTATAGAACTACAGAAGAGAGTCATAGAATCAGGCCCAGATCAGCTGAATGACAATGAGTATACAAAGTTTATTCCTCCGAACTATCACACTCCCCCGTACCTCACAGCTGAGCCAGAAGTCATACATCACAGATTACGGCCGCAGGATAAGTTCCTGGTTTTGGCCACAGATGGGCTGTGGGAGACGATGCACAGGCAAGATGTGGCTAGAATTGTGGGGGAGTACCTCACCGGTGTTCACCATCAACAGCCAATAGCTGTTGGTGGCTATAAGGTAACTTTGGGACAGATGCATGGTCTCTTAACAGAAAGGAGAGCAAGAATCTCTTCAGTGTTTGAAGATCAGAATGCAGCAACTCACCTGATACGTCATGCAGTGGGTAACAATGAGTTTGGCACTGTGGATCATGAGCGACTGTCCAAGATGCTTAGTCTTCCAGAAGAGCTGGCTCGAATGTATAGAGATGACATTACAATTATTGTGGTGCAGTTCAACTCGCATGTTATAGGTGCATGTCAAAATGAGGAACTGTGAATTTAATAGAGCAAACTGGTTACCGAAGTTTGAACAATGGCCAGTATGAGCAGCAAATAAAAAACAACCACCCAACAATAAAACTCCAAAAATCCCATGGCAAACAAATTGGTTGCTTGCTAGTTTCAGCATATGTATTGTTCTGCCTTCCCCCAGAGCTCTAAATAAATGGGAAGTGCTATTGACCTAATACAAACGTGAAGAGGATGTCATGGCTTGGGAAAAGAGGTTTTTGTAATAACTTTGCACTATTGAGTTAATGAATGCTGCTAGAACAATGTCTTGAATTTGGCAGACTTGGATGAGGGAGGGAAGGAGGATAAATAATTCACTATCAAAGGTCTGGCTGTTCAAGAAACAAAGCCTGTTTATAAATATCTGTAAATATCTACACATTATCTTAAAGAAAAGATGAGTAAAAAGGAGTATTGTTGAATTCTTACAGGGCTAATTCTTGCAAAGCAGATATGGTTATTTGTGAATGTACTGTCTACTGTTTCTTCTAAGCAGAAGGTCATTTTAACCAAGGAAGTCTTCAGTGTAACAAAGTTGTCTCACTTTCATACAGACAATGTCATACATTTAAGGATATTTGTCTAAGTGTTGACTTTCAATGCAAGTGTAAGCCATAATCAATACCTGAGATTCTGTTACAGCTTAGTTGTATCTTACGGTTACTTCTAAACTTCTTGTGCATAAATAGCTTCTTGGCTGTGGGTTTCTGCACAGCTTGTAGGGCAGTAATACAATACAATGTGTAGTAAGATACCAGGTGACTTTGTGGAAGACTTCAGTTTGCAATATGAAGGAGCTTTGAGACATTTTGAAAAGTCAGTGTTGTTGGTCAAGACTGTTGGCTTTCCTAAAGGTCATGTCCTTCATGGACTCTGCCCTTGTCTGGTGTTAATTATCTGGTAAATAAATTTTCACCTGAAAAGATGTGGAAATCATTGCTAATCTCTTTGTGGCTTTGTAATTGCACTTATTTTCATTTTGGCTATTTGAAATTGTCACATATTGGATGTCTTGCACTTGAATTCATATTTGTAAGTTGGGTTAAACTACAAATTACAAAAAATTGAAGTATGGCTTAAATAGTGTTTTAGGTGGGGAACCTGGCATGCACATGTGTGTTTAATGGCTTCTTTTAGCACCTGCTTTATTAGCAGATCTGTATTTCTGGACAGCTGGTGTACGCATGTTCTTACAGTCCAGAATGCTATCACAGAGCAACCTCTGAAATGGGTCTCTCTGGCTTGTAATTGTTGAGTCTGAACTTGAAAGATTGGCTGTAACTTGTGCACCTGAAGTTGTTGGGCTTGAAACTGTGAGAAGCAGGAACTGACAACTCTTAATTGCATCTGTTTTAGGTATGTTGCATTGTGTACAGATTTAGGTTAAAAACCTGAATGGTGACTGAAATACCAGCTTGTGATGACTGAGAGAACACACGTAACCGGCTGCCTGTGTTGTAGAGAACAATGATAGGTCAGCATGGCATTTCAGTTAAAATACCTCTGTAGTCTTCATCACAGCTAATTAAATCAACACTTTAAAAACCCAGCTTACTTTGGTTAATGTGGCATTTTCTGCTAAATACAAATATTGACAATTAATGCTACTGTTACATAGGGTACACTTAGTTTGAGCAATGAACCTGTGCTGTGGTAAACGCTGGCTCCTCAAACTCACAAGTGCTATGTGTAGTCAGTGGCCTGCAGCTTTAATGTGTCTGTTTCTTCACCCAGCCTTAAGTATCAGGATCAATGTTGCTGTAAGGTTAACAATATCCAAGTTCACATTCAAGATGTGCACAGCCCTTTATTTGAAGGGAAAATGGGAACTCTGAAATGCTTAGACAAGTACTGGCTGTTGACATTGCTTCTGTATGTTGTGTTTTGGTGACTGTGTTATTAAGCTAGGTCAGTAGACTTTATGTTCTATCATTCATACACAGTATGTATCTAAGCTGTTGCAATATTTAATTTTTACTGTTAAAGCTCTATTACATGTATTGATGTATTTAACCTATGATTATTGATAAGGATTTGGTACAAGTTATAGCTAGAAGAAATGAACATTGGTCCCATGGATGCAATTTCTGTTGAGGAAAAGCTGTTTTTTGTAGTAAGGATATGTATAGGATCAGACAAAATATTTATGTATTGCTTGGAGGCTTGCTCAGTATGTATGGAGTGAACAGAATCAGCATAACTGCCTGCTGAACAGGTGATCTGAACAAACTTCTTTAACAGATTCCAATAAAATGATCAATTATGCAGAAATCCATGTGTGTTGGACTGATATGGCATGTGATAGCCATTCTGCTAGGGCTGAAGCTTATGAATGACTTGTATTTCAAGAATGTGTTCTGTTGTGTAGTCCATGGTATGAATAGACCAGATGGCCAGACAAAGCAAAGTATAAATGGAAACAGACTTCAGAGCTCTTAAATGCCACTGTGAAGCTTGAACCCCTGCATCAGGTGTGCTGGTGCTGCTCACCCCCTGATAAAGCCCAAATATTTCTGTCAACATTGCTCTGCCTGTATCAGTTCTCATCTTCTCATGATTACCTTCAGGGGCAGTACTGCAGATAAAGTGCTGCAATTTGAGATTGTTAAGTTGTGGACTGTACCCTGTATAGAGCAATACAACATTTAATAAATAATTTAAAACACTGATGTGTAGATTAAAATGGCATAAGAATGAATTGATGGTAAACTAAATAGGAATAGCTCTTCTGCCACAGGTGGAGGACCTACTCTGTTTGCATTGTCTACCAAACATGTTGCATTGCAGAAAGTACTGCTACTTTGTATGTCAGAGGAATGCTGTGATTACTTTTCCAAATAAGCTGTAAATACATGGCTCAACACAGAAGGATGGCTGAATCTTGTCAGTCAACACAAGCCTTTAGTTTGCCTTTAAAACTGTTCTAGAGGAATGTGTCAACAGAACTGTTTAATACTGAGTAAGAGGAGTGGGAGCTCTTCTCTTAGTCTATGGTTTCAACTGAATGTTCTGTTAACTCTCTTCGCTTGTGTTTAAAATAGTATTTGCTTTTGATAGTATTTTACAACTTCTCTTGTGTTAACTTCCGTATTCTCCATTTGCCTTCTATGTGCATGACTTGGTGAGTACACTAAAATATTTGTCCCTTCCACTCATTTCCTCATTGCAGGGCAGAGTTTTGCGTGTGGCAGACTCTTACAATGTGATACATGCAGTGAGGAGCATAGTCTTATCATGAAATGTTGTTTATAATTAGGCTTTTGAACTCAGGTCCCTGTGCTTAGAACAATTCTGGGCTGAGAGGATGCCTGGTAACTGTTTCTGGCAAGTGCTCTGCAGGGTGGCTAGGCTGCTCTGCTCTTCCTCAGTGGGGAGGCATATTTGTCATGAGATTACCTCGCATAGGTACATAATTCAGGTCTCTGGTTCTAACCATCTGCAGTGTCCTAAGCTCCTTGATGCTGACAGTCCATCTGGGTTCATGACTAATAAAATACCTGCCATCTGATTTGCACCAGTCACCATTTTGAGCACAGACCGATGGACACAGTCATCAGTGCTGCTGCTCAGCAGTGCAAGCACAAGGCATTCTGGGATGCCAAGGTGTAGTTCTTTTGGGTGATGTTTGATCCTATGTAAGAAACTTGTGCTCCTCCCAATTGCTATTCAGTAATGTATAAATGGAAAGAAAAATCTGTGGAGTTGGAAGATCTGGCCAAAATCCCGTCTTTAATTTCATGAGGCTAAGAATGAAGCAGATCCTGTGGGTAGGAGAAGTAGCTTACTTCCAGCCTGCCACATGGCATACTGCAGCTTGGTGTTGTCATCTTGCCTTATGTACAGTGAAGAAGTTAGGTTTAACTTAACAAATGAGAAAGTCCAAAGTGTCTGTCTCCAGGGATCAGCATCTATAGCCTGCTGAGAGGTGCTTCAAGTGTGATAGTATTCCTCAAGCACTGTTTTGGCAGATGCTGTTTTCTGTGATGTTCAGAGCTTTACGTACAGAATTTAACAATATTCTTCATTGTTCTGTATTTGCCTCTGTGTTAAAACAAATGTGCTTAAAATGAAGTGGGGATTAGAATGAATGCATTCATGGTTTCTCACGCTAGGTTCACTGTTTTGTAGTTTTTCCCAGTTTTTGTTTGGAAGTCTTCTTTTGCCAAGTGCCTTTAGTTTCAGGATGTTCCTCCTTCTTGTTCTGCTTTTTATTCAACAGTGAATGGAGGATGCATTAATGTCTTTCCTAGCACTGAAGTGTTTGAGCAGGAAAAAGGCTTGCAAATGTGTTTTGGATTAAATTATTTATTCAACAGCTACAGCATATTTAATTGCTGTGCAAACAAGTAGATATTGTCCCTTTGTCATGAATGTGTTGTCAAATACAATCTATGCAAACTCATTACTAGAGTATTTTTCAGTTTAGTGTTAACCTGATTGACCAAATCTTGATTAGGGAGTTATTTCTTGTAGTTTACTGTTTTAAAATATTGCGTTAATTACAGTCTGTAGTTTAAAGCTAAACATGGAAAAGTTCTATCATCAAATACCCGTGCAGTGGAGGTAAAACATAGGTTTCACTTTACTTTTCTCCTGTCGCAACCAGCTAGGTATTAAACATTATTAATGACTGGGGTTTTTAAACTGCTGTCTTGTAAAAGTCAAAACTTGGAACTAGTTCATGAGTTGCTTTTACCATGGGAAGTAGGTTTGTGGGGGAGGGGGAAGTAAAAACAGACTGAATCTGGTAATTAATCCTTTAAATGGGCAGACCAATGTGAATCTTGGTCCTTGTATGTGGCATCCCATTCATGTGAATGCTGAAGCACAACCCATGTCAGTTGTATGTGGTATGGGTTTCCATGGAAGAAAATAAATAAAATAACTAAACTCAAAAGCCCACTTGACAGGTTTCAGTGGTAATAAATTGCCCACCTCATTGATGTGGTGGTAAGACCAGGGTTGTATTTGCAATGCGGTAGGTAAGACTGTGCTCTTGGCTTATTATGCTGGTTATGCATTCTGTATTTATTTGCTGCCCATACAAAGTTTAATAATAAATTGCTGGGTAGTGGGAAAGGATAACCTGACTTTCCTAATTGGATCACAGATGGAGCATAAGTTGGCAGCAGCATTGTGTCATGAAGACAAAAGCAATCCGAGATGGGTAAATGGTCTGTTAGCATTTGTTCTGCAAGGTCTGGGGGTAGAAAACCCCAAACTTGTCTTGTTTATTGATCAGTGTGCAAGTTCTTCTGAAACATTGTTTATTGCAAATGACTCACCTGATCAGTCATGAAACTCTTCAGGATTACATAAAACACAAGAAAATATGGGCACTGTTCAGTATACCATGATAGCCACTCCTCAAAAAAAAAAACCAACCTATGACTGCTCAGCAAGAATGTGCAGGATGGCCCTAGACCTCTGATTTTGGTATGGTTCTCCCTATATTCTTTAATCTAATTCTGTGGTGGGGGTGGGGGGAGGTGAAGAAACAACCAAGTATATGTCTGCTCTTAGAGTTTGTGATCTAAGTAATCAGTTGTACAGATTGCAGGGGATGTTTTAAGCAACAGGTTTTTTGCTGTTATCAAGGTGGATCTGTCTTTGAACAGAAAACATATCCTTGATTTATAGACCTGCTATTAGACATTTTCTAGCTGGAAATCCTATTTAATACAACTTGCCAATGCCAAACTATTTTTATATAGCATCATGAACAAACTGTTCAGTTTTAATATCCTATATATGTACTTGAGGGTAGCATTTGATATATTGTGTCACATCTTAATTGTGAAATTAATCCAGTTAAGCCTGTCTGTCATATGTCGTGATGCTGAAAGACAGGAAAAACGCCTAATGAAAACCAGGGAAATCATCTGATGTTAACAGGAAAGCACCTCGTGAGCTGACACGCAACCATGCATTAAGCCCAGTTTCATTCAGAAGCTCTCTGTATTAGTGAAATGAGTGAGCTCTGTGATTTCGGTTTTTGTCAGAATTGTTGCAAGCCTATAACCGTTAATTCTGTAGGTCTTCCCTGTTGCCCATCCCCTGTATGTGCTTGCTTGCTGTGGTGGCTCAACAGCTGGGCTAATACAGGAATACGGTTCTTACAGATTATATGCATGTTGATTAAAATGGCTACTGGCAGTCAGTGTTCTCAGTTTTAGGCAGCTGGGAGAGGAGTGAACAGTGCTCCCTAACAGCAGCCTCTGCTAAAGGCAGAAAAAAGTAAACATTCATCTCTTAACCAAAGCGGTCTGCTGTACAGAAGACCTAGCTATAGCACAGCAGTGCTCAACAGGGATTTATCACTCCTGCTAAGAAGTGTATTAATCTGTACAGCATGCTACATCAGTACAGCTCTACCGCTCTGCTAGTCTGGAGGTAGTTCAAATGTCCCTGCGAAACCCAGTGTTTTCCTGTGTATGCATAGTCACTGTCTGTTGTGGGCAGATACCTTACGAGCTTTATCTTAAGATGCCTAAACGTGGATACCTCTGTGCCTGTGTACAGAGTAGTGAAGCCTCTGTGCAGGTGGTGGAGCTGTATTCGGTGCATGCTGTGGAGTCTCAATAGCTATTCAGCCCACTCCACTCCTACATTGAACTCCATTGAGTGTAGTAGAAGCTTGGTCACCTTGTTCACATATAAGCAGCTCCATTTAGGTGTTGTCTGGAGGCAAATCTCATCCTTCCTTTCCAATGTCTTCAAGGATACAGTGGTCCTGCGGTTTTTGCACCTGCTGCTTCTGTATGACAACTGTATCTAGGTTTTTGAATTCAGTGTTGTACCTAACATACCTGCAAATAGCCCTATTCTAGGGGCCTATTTGTGCTCTTTGGTCCGTTAGGTATATGGAAGCACATCTCAAAGTTCAGTGTCCTATTTATATTCTTGTGTTGACCTACACAGGTAGTGTGTGGGATATGGCTGTCAAGAGCTGTAGGTGTCTCCTCCCTTCTCCCATGTTGCAATTACACCAAGAACTCCCCTTTATTTTGCCTGTTACAGAACCTTGCCACTGTTTGACAGCTGTAAATGAGCAACATAAGGTTTTGTTGTCATAACCTCTGAAGCCTGCATTTGCAACAGTGTTCAGCATTCCTTCTAGCTTGAATGAGCAGGAACCTATACAGCCCAGTCTACAGCACAATTGATTGAAGGAATCTATGTTCTTCTATTCATTCTACTACAAAGCTCAATTGTAAGAGCAGCTCTATAGAAAAAATTATCCAGGACTTTACGTAGTTCCCCTTTATGTGAAAAAGAAACAAATTCCTAAGTTCTGGAGAAAATGCCCTTGTATCAAAGTAGTCTGGCTTGTTAAAAAAAAAAAAAAAAAAAACCAAACAAACAAGGAAAACACACACTAAAAAAACCCACCCCAACACCTATATCACTAATAGTTACGGAGAAGCCCCCAACTTGTATTTGATAGTACAGCAGGAAGAGTCTTCTAGCAGGCAGCTTGGCAGGATGTTGATGTGGCAGTGGAAGGCAGACTTTTGCCAGTGTGAGCTGGTGAATCTGATCCAGAAGTGGACACCGAGATATCATTCAGTGCTCAGCAAACACTGGCATGAAAGAGTCTGAGAAGCTTCTAGCTTCTGTTTCTGACAGACACCTGACAGTCTTTGGAATATCTCAGTACTGAATTGGTAAAAGACACAACTCAGACAACTTTGATGCCTACTGTATTAGCTGACCTATATTAAAACAGAAATACCAGAATCCTACGTGCCCTATTTACTGATGCAGCAGCTTACAGGAGCCTTTGAAGCACATAACAGCTGTGAGATTAAAAGCTTGGTTCTGAAGTCAGGGAATCATGAAAGTCCCTTTGATACGAGATCAAGCGTTCCCAGGCTACCAGCAGGAAGGGTGCTTGGAAGTTCTCACTTGGTGCAGCAGCCAACTTTGAAGAAAAAATTTTAAAAAACAAAAAAAACCCCATGAACAAACCCATAAGATCTGTCTAGCTAACAGACACAGAAAAACCACACCATGATCTGCAAGGCAATGACTGAAATGGCAATGAGTAGTTAGGAGACAGGTTCAGAACAGCAACAGAACCTTGTAGTTTTCAGTAGTACACAGACATACAATGAGTGTGAATCCTAAAAAAAAAATCAGCATAAGGCAGGAAAATGCAAGGGGGAAAATAATCATGTCATACTGTCTTGAAAGTTGAAAATGTGCACATGAAAGAAAATTTATATGTGTGTCATATAACACATGCAGAAGGCAGGACTGTAATGATGTCAGACGTAGCTATGAAGAAAAAGATTTTGTACCGGTTCTGGGTGGTGGCATGGTCCTGCTCAGGAAAAAAAACAACCCACAGCAGGCTGCATGTGAGATCAGAAAAGGCTGAACGGCTAAGCTGAAGAGCAAAAAAGCAGCTGCTTAAAGAAAATGCAAGCTGAACAAAGTACAGGTGCTGCTGTTTTGGTTTTTTAATGAGGTTTACTTTACCGTTTTTGTGCAAACATGGAAACACAGCCAAAAGTCATCAAGACAAATTTATGGCTGCGGGGAATTTTAAAAACCAAGGACTGCGCATGTTACAAAGCAGTGCTTTTCTGACTTTTACATTGCCGTGGCACCTCAGTGCAGAAGGAAGGAAGCAATCTGTGAGTGAGGAAGGAAGAGAAAAGGATCAGAAAGACTAAGTAGCGGAAAGAAATGAAAACCGGAGCTAAGAAGCACCCACTGGAAAGAAGGAAGAACAGAAGTGGCACTCAAGAATTCATTTAACTGCTTTAAGGCATTGACAAGGATAAAGCACAGGCAACAATCCATTGTGTCTTTTTCTTCGTATCACAGCCTGGTGAGGGTTATTTTTCTCTGTTCCCTTTCGTTTATCTTTTTGTCAATTTTCTATCAAAGTCTTCTAATTTGAGTGATGGCTGTATGTTTTTTTCACAGATTTTTGGGCCCTAAGGCTATGCTTGTAGACTGAAAAGTTATGTTTGGCTTAGAGTATAGTTAAAAGCAGCTATATGGTGACATTTTCACGGTGGTTAAAAGGCAAAAATGCAAGCTTTGCTCGCATGCATTCCACCAGTTGCTGCCCAAATGAACACTAATCATTGTGGCATTACCTTGTTCAACAAGCTTTTCTAGTTCTCTGTACCTCTGTTGAATGCTGCCATCCTGAAGACAAAGTGCAGAGAGTTCATTTTGTCCCCCTTAAATTGCCCTCACCCAAGAGAAGAACATGCTGCAAGCGTGCACATGGGTGTCCGTGTGTGTTCCTTAAACAAAATGTCCTCGGGGCACACGGAGAACCTGCCGGTCTGTCAGAGACAACTGGGTCATCTGATACCAAGAGGGGAGTAGATAATCAGATGTTAGAGTAGTTTGCAAAACTTGGATCATCGGATGATGCCTGGCAGCTACAGCTTCATAGACAAAGAACTAAAATTTTTGTCAGAAGATAGCTATTTCCAGATACCTCCTCCAAGATAAATGTAGTTCCCAAGGTATTCCACTGGTGAGAGTGTGGCAAAACAGTGAATGAGCCTGTGTTGATGATGTGATTGTTTGGGCAGAACCTGCCAGGAACAGAAGTCTGACGTACATTTGGACTTTGCAAGAGTGAATTGTTGAGTTATTGATGACTATGCACTAAGCAAAAAATTACATTCTGTAGAATATTGGATTAACAGGGACAATAATACATCCAGACCTGACAGCGAAGCAGGACAGGAATGCAAAGCCCAAAGATAATAAAATACTGGACTCAGATTTATGGGATGATAATTTAATGGCCAATCCTACCTATACTGTGACAAGAAAAACATCATTTCTCTGGATGGAAGTTTGTAGAATGTGAAGTAAAATAGCCAGTTCCAGCTGAAAAAAAACCCCAACAAACTTAAAAATAGAAACTCAACAAAAATTAGGTGTTTTCCAGTGTAAGTTCAAAGTTTTCTTGTAAAAGAGGGGTAAAAAGAGATAACTAGTGATTAACAACAAGGACCGATAAAATATTTGGTTACATTAATATGAGTTTTGATCTACTGATTTTAAAAACCACTAGACTTGCCCAAGGCACAGGTCTTTGCGGATGTTTTTGTAGGAGGAAACTAAGCAGCAGCATGAGTTACAATGGCTGTGAAAGGCATCTCAGATTCAAAATGTGTATCCATTTTCATATGCTTAATTCCATATGCAAGCATTCACACAAAGGAGTTTGCTGAATTACTCTTCAGAGAAGCAGGGAAGAAGAGAAATATTACAAATTCTTTAATTGCTAGTTTTCTTTTTTCTTAAAATTTCAGTCAAACTAAAATACTATTTTGTCACTTAGGAATTTGAGTAAATCATTCTGTATCTGTGAACTCACAAACACTTTACATCAGCTCTGTACTATTCATTCCTTCATGATCTGTAATTAGTCACTTCAGTCAAGAAGAGGGAGGGTCAGAATAAGGAGGAAATTGTAGTTTGAAATTTTCTTAAGAAGTCAAACTTGATAAAAAAAATAGGCTGTGCAGTTCTGCAATGTGAGGCAAACTCTAGGTGAATTTCAGCAGATGCTTTGTTTGCACAGAATCACAGAGTGGGTGAGGTTGGCAGGGTCCTCTGGTCTAGCCCAATTCCCCTGCTCAGCCCCCAAAGTCAATTAGAGAAATTGCTGTTGCAGCTAAACCAAGGAAAACAAAGCTCTAGGCAAGTGAAGAGGAGTTTGGACAGAGCAAGCCTGACAAGCATCGGTCCCGAGGCCTTGCAAACTCAGTACAAAGCTTATGGCCTGTTACTAGCAATGGCTATGCTGTATTACATGGCTACGTAGCTACAGAGTCCATGCTGGCTGCTCCTGGTCACCTCGTCCCTCAGATGTTTGGAGATGGCTTCCAGGAATACTTGCTCCATCCCCTTTCAAGAGACACAGGTGAGGCAGACCAGCCTGTAGTTACCTGTGTCTTCTTTCTTGCCTGTCTTGAAGATGCGAGTGACATCTGCTTTTTTCCACTCTTCAGGAACCTCTCCTGATCACCATAACATCTCAAGCTAATTGAGAACAGCCTCACAGTGACATGCTGTACATGACACAGTACAAGAAGAATGTTATGTTGATGGAACGTGTCCAG
>Ga0181612_113476_pt1 | contig 13591 bp, 3 predicted proteins | sample HoacroProtozoa21_FD_119630 | JGI IMG/M metagenome (GOLD analysis project Ga0181612, IMG submission 119630) | Hoatzin crop microbial communities from Cojedes, Venezuel. Combined Assembly of Gp0051906, Gp0051904, Gp0051908 | reverse complement strand
CCTGGAAACATTCAAGGCCAGGTTGGATGGGGCTCTGAGCAGCCTGGTCTAGTGGAAGGTACCCCTGCCCATGGCAGGGGGGGTGGGCTAGATGGTCTTTAAGGGCCCTTCCAACCCAAACCACTCTATGATTCTATGAATATTACTAAAACATGCAAATATGAACTTAAATCCCCAAATTACCTGTCATAGTGATCACTCAGACAACAACTTCCCCACAGCATTTCCCTCCCTCACAATTTTGAAGAGCTTTGAGCCCTGACATACGGGTTCTGAATCAGCACTGGCAGTAGCCTGCGGCCCCCAAGCGTGCGTTTTGTTAAGTCATGACTTATGCTGCAAACCCGGGCACACACACACACTTCTGATTATCCCATCAGATGTCACGCAGCAGTCAACTTGCCAGAAGCAGCCTGCCACTCCACATCCCTGTATCTGCAGAAACCAATTCTTCCTCTGCCTTTGGGATCAAGGTGCCCCAGCTGTATGCTAAATACAAACAGAAAAAACTCCCAACCAAGGTGGGGTAGGGAAAAAAAAAAATAAAAAAAAAATCCATGTCACTGTGACCTCTTCTCACTGAGGTTTGTTCAAAAAGCACTGCTTGTCAGGAGGTTCACAAAGAGGCAAGGATTAAGTGTCTTCAAATCCCATTTGCCTACTTATCTGATGTAGGCAAATCTCATTTTGCCTACGCCGCAGTTTAGAGACCACCAGCACAGGGTGTTGTATCTCGGTAATAGCTATCTGTTAACAGTTAATAGTCACCTATTAATGATATCTGATGTGGTTATTCTCAGCCCACAATAAGCATAAGGGGACTTCCTTTCGTGTGGACAGCTTCACAGAAAGATGCTTACTATTTGTTTTCACTTTGCTATGTCCTTCCAATACCGACTGTGCATTTCATCCAGAGGAAGAGCTGCCTCTTGCTTTCAACATACAGTACCAGAGTCAGACTACATTCCTGGGATCAGGTAATTCTAGCCCCGGGAAGCATACTGCCACCACAGACAATACTGCACCCACATACTAATGTGAACGTTTCCAGCATTACACAGCACCTTACTCAGCTCACGGTCCATCTTTGACCACACAAAACGACACTACCAGTATTCAGCTTGCTTACATTCTGCTTAACGTAGCCAAAGAAAGACACTTCAACAAGATGCAAACAAATGAAGGGATAAAAGCTGCTATAAAACAAGAATTGCCAAATAATACCCTCTCCACCCTGCAGGACGCACTTGGCTAATCCTGTTACAAATGCACTCCAGATTCTGTACAGCACAGGGGAAAAGAGCAGCAGCTTCTACCAATAAATCCAAGGCTGGTTTTTCTTCTGTATCTCAGACTCATAAACTAGCTAACACTGGACACAGGGAAGTATCACATTCCATTTCTACACTGATCTAATATTAGGAATGAAATAGTTTCTAATCTATTCTGAACATAAGTTTTGTAACTGAGAAGCGAGAGGATCCTTTGGAGCCCCAACTGGACCTCAAGGCACTCCCCATTGACACCAGATGAAAAAGTTGGGAATTGTCTTGCCTACAGCTTGCATGGCTCTGCATCACCCCAGACAGCTCTGCCCATGGCTAGAGGCATGTCTCTGCCCTTATTTCACTCTGCAGAAGTGTCTGGCAGGTGCAGGGAAGACAGTCACTGTTAAAACAAGCTGTGGACAGAATGCAAGAAAGGGCAATCAGACCTAACACCACCAGGCTTCTCCCTCCCAGTTCCATGCCTCCCACTGGGTAGCGTGGAAGTGGCCTCTCCTCTGCTCATGCTCTCCCTCATTCAGGAAAGCCTTTTTCCTCATCTGTTGGCCTCTGCTGGCCATTTACCTCGAGCTGTTTATTACCAAGCAGACCCTTGTGATGACTAAGATCAGTCGGAGGGAAAGCAGGAGCAAAGGGAAGGACTGTAGCACCCTTCCACACTCTGAAAGGTCGCAGACTATTTTCATCCCCTTGGATATCCTGATCTATCAGATATCACACGTCAAAGTTAGTCAGCGAAAGCAGAAAAGCAAAGGGATTTCTGTGGCTGACGTGTACCTAGTGACAAAACACATGAACTTCACGCTGAAAGAAATGGACATTTCTCTACTCCTGGGCACCGATGGTTTCTTCCCATTACTTCAGTGGATTTATCTGTTGTCATACAGGAAAACTGAGACAAAGTGGCTTAGGTGGCACTCCCTCCAGAGATGGTACGAGAGGTACCTAAAACTTTGTAAGCCACCAGGTAACAGACAAAACGCCCTTTGCTGTCACACTGCAGTATAAACTCAACAGCGGAAATGAGATGCGGTGCTCCAACAGGCATCACAACAGGAAAGATACCTTGCTCTAATTTCAGTCTCTGTCCCACTGTATTTATCATCCAAAACTAATGGGATTCATTAATAGAGACACAGAGGGGAACGTGAATGGCAATTTAAATCTACTACCATCTTCAAAACACTGACAGAAATCAAAGGTAGGTCAAGAAGATCTCTGCGTTGTCTACCCTAGGCAGAAGAACTTTTTGTGTTTAAACTGTGGCAATATAGAAATGAATGCTTTCCAAAACACTATCTTCCAACCTAGAAGTGACATACTTTGTCGTTCTCAGTCTATAGCTTAAAGAGTCAGCAGGTTCTAGCACATTAAACTCCATGGCAGCAGCTATTTCAATACAAAACTCAAATTATTCTTAAAACCACAAAGCTCTTCAAAAAGAAAACAGTGTCAGAGTCTTCAGCTGTGCTTCCAGGTTTATTACATGCATGCACAGATCACCCAGCAGTACAAATTCGATCTGTAGCACAGGAGCACAATGTCACGTTTCTGCTGACTTTGCCATCGTACATACAGAGCATTTAAGCCTTCTCTCCATTTGCCAGGATATGGAGATTTCCATAAAGCTTCCTGAACTTTTCAAGCAAGTCTGGATGAGCAGCATGAGGATATAACCAGTGCTTCACACTTTGCATCACGCAGCATCATGCTGCTGATGTGCTGCTAGGCACCTTAAAACCAGACCTTCTTCCTTGTGAATTCACAGCCCTGCAGTATATGAAAAACAGTCAGTGGGTCCACTTCCAACTTATACAGAATCTGCAGTTACAACTGTGGGGCTTGTTGGGTTTTTTTAACCCACTATCACATTAATTCTTGATAGGATTTTTTCAATATCATGTTAATGCAGCCTTGACGAAGATGAATTTATCATCCCAAAATGAAAAAGTTAATTGGAAAATACTCAAGAGAATTTATTTTAGCTCTATATAGTGGAAATAACAATCCAACAAAGATACAGAGGAAGTGTTCATAATTCTCAATATATAAGGAACCTTATCAAGAATCAGCATTAATAATAATTAATAATTCTGCAATTGTAGATTCTATGCCCCCAGCTTCAAAGAGGAAAACATTTGCACTTTAAAAAAAAAAGAAATATCTTCAAATCAAACTCTTCCCAAAAGCAAGCGCTCTACTGCGATAAAGGGCAAGTGCAAACATAATGTTTAAAAATCAGGGAGCGCACTTAGGATATTTACTGGACCAAGAGATTTCTACCACATTCCAGTGCTGAAAGAAAGTAATATCTGGAATCCAATGCAACATCCACAATGTGCACACACCTTAATTTCTTCTTGTCTTGACTGTAATTACCTTTAGTTTCTTTTTTGTCTATTTCCTACACACTAGCTTACAGAAAGCTGGCATCTATCACAAATACCTCAACTCTATCTTCTGTTCCAGAACAGAAACAGGTGTGAATGGCACCACACAGACTGGTCACTGACAGAAAACAACTGATCTTTTTTGTCTGAATGGGTGTTAAAAATATGTGGCTCTAACTGTAGGCAAAAGAACTTTATAGTGTAAAATGTATAGGATAATTCTGAATGACCAAAACTTACTTCAATTAGGATAACTGAAATTGAGGTAAGTGCAGATATAAGCCTAAATTCCATGCACTATTACACAAATTGTGTATTCAGATGTGGGAACTGCATAGGCTAAGAGTTATCATTTGCAATTACAATTTGGGTGCAACTCTAGCATTTAGCAGACAGCTGACCTTTTTAAATGGACAAAGAGAGCCTTGCTGAAAAGGAAATTCAGGAAATTAGCCAGATAACCTAAACAGAGAAAGAAAACCCAGCCAACAATTTTTCCAGCACAAAAATCTTGTTACTGCAGGACAGGCCACTTACAGAAACCGTAAGGCTCTGCCTCCTGGGGTTAGAATAAATGGGAAACTGAATGGAATTAACCCTGGTGCTATTTTGGGAAAGGTGCAAATAACTGTCTTCTTGTCTCTTGACTGCTCTGACAGGCCTCTCCTTTCCCTTGCAGGTTCACACTGCTTGCAGGAACTGCTCACACAGCCCACCTCCTACCGTGAGCAAAGGATTCAAAGATGAAATGGAAACAGCAGTGAATCCGAACTCTGAGAAAAAGGTGGACAAGTGTTTCCTTCCACAGGTCTTACAGATGCCCTGAAGCCTGCTTGATCCCTAAAACTGGTAATAAGCCTGAACTGTTTTCTTTATCAGTGGCCTACAAAAGCATTATGTGCTTCATCACTTTGATATAGCGCATCGAAAAGCAAAGACAGAAGCAGAAAATACCAATGAAATGCAGATTTTTCTTTTTTTTTTCTTTTTTTTACCTGGCATTGGCTCCTTTAAGGTCACAGAAGTGCGAGAGTAGAGCTTTCACTACATCATTGCAGACAACTTTAACTACATCAATGTGACTCAGCCTCTGTCGCAGCTGCTTGGCAATCTCCCAGAAGTCTTCAGATAGCAGCTGGTACAGCTGCCCTTCATCTCTGCTGAGTTGCCCATACCAGGACAGGATGTAATCTCTATAGCTGTAGTCAAACACTGAAAGGAGAAACAAAACAATAAATAGCAAAGACTGCAAAAGGAGAAGGCACACCAAGATAGTAAAAACGTAATCCTCTACTCTACTCCTCAAAAATTCGATGGGTAATAGGTTTTGAATCTTCTTCTTCAGCTTTTAAATTCTTGCCAAAGAGAGTAAGGTTGGCAAAGTTACAGAAACCTGCACCTAACAGGTTACTGGAGGTCACTTTGCAAAGCAAAGCCTGTAAGTAGATTTGCTCAGACAGGCAGGTTACTAGCTACACACAAACCTCAAACTAATACCTGTCTCTCAACAGTGGATTTGGTTATACGAACTGTCATACAATCTGACTGTGTCTAGGCTGTTGCAGACCGAAACCAGCCTTCTTTACAAAAGAATTCAACAGTCTCCACTCTGAAGTCACAGTTAAAAGGGGAGGTGGTAAGATTTTTTCATTTCAAAAGACATATACAATACTGAAAAACACTGTAGAAAGTACATTACATGATCAGAAGAACTAGAGACAAGAGAACAAGTAGATTAGCACAACAGCACGAATTTAAAAAATGACAAGGTATTCCAAACAGCATCTACAAGCAATAACCAAGAGTGCTGTAATTGCAAGTCCCATGGCAACACCCTCTTCTACCACTGACTTTTCCTTTTGGCAACACTTGTGTGCTGCCAGTTTTACTGATGTTTCACTATAGCAGATGTCCCTGGAGGTCTAGGAGGGAGCAAGAGGTGTTCAGGGAGCACGCACGAGCCATGTTTGGCATTTACAACAAGATGGGCAAAAAGCTGGGGTGGAAGGAGGAGTCAGTTCGCATCTACCAAAAGGATAACTGAACAAGACGACAGAAAATAAGTCGTGTTCCTGATAAGCTGAGCAGCTTCTTTGCCAGACATCCGGATTTTAGATTTTTTATATCAAAAGTACATCTCATTTGTCAGTGTAAGCCCATGGTGTAAAGTAATCATGCGACTCCACTATTTCTTATTTTCCACTTTGATAGAAGTTATTTCTTTGGCAGCTTAGTAAACTACAAAAAGCGCCCTGGCACTGGGACAGTGAATTAATAACAAACTAACAGCACAACAAATTAAGCTGAATAATTTTGCCTAACTGAAATACTAACAGACCTCATCCAACATCACCTTGTTAAAAACACTTCAAAAGAAAAGGTTAAAATTTATAAAAGTTTCTAGTCAAATGCTTCATAAATCAATTTCCTCAGATTTGTAAGGAAAGAAACTGAGTCAGTTCACTGAGTATGCTCAAACATATAGTTAAAAGCCTTTTGCTACGACATTTCAAGGCTTTTAATTAATTATTCAGGAAAAAAAACGATAAACAAACAGAAGTTTTGATTTGTTTTTCTGACCCAAGGGAGAAAATATATGCTGCGCCATACTGCAGGATGGGAACTTCCAGTGTCGAAACATATCTAATTTCATTGCTTTTCTAAAATAGAAAAAATCATGTTTAATTGAAAACTCTCACCCACTAATACTACAAAGAAATAAAAACAGTTATAAAAGATAGCGGTCTTCTGATAAGCAAGTTGAGGAATAAGCCCTCGATACAGTGAAAAGCAACTGGGAACAGCATTTTAAAAACTGAACTTTATCACTTATCTCAAGTCTCCCCTCAAATTACATTTTAAGTATCTATTTTCCACAGCTGTGCCCATGTCCTTTTCTGAAACTACTGTTTTCTTGTAGCTTGTTTACTCTCTTCTGCTGCAGTACCTGAAATGCTGTGGAAAGCCAGTCACAGCATGGATTCTTCCTTTTCATCTACTCTGTAAAAGACTCACAATTTCTCAAGCACATTCAAAACACACTGCATTGCGGTATTTGTTATCATCATCACTGGCAGATGACGACTCTTTCAGGTTTTCCTACAGACACCCTCCCTACCCTTTGCAAGGGTGCAAAGTAACACATTTCTTCGGCATCCTTTGCCTAAGCAGCCAAGCCAAGGTATAGAGTGGTGGCTCCTACAGACATCTACTGGACAGAACTCTACAAAGTGAAAGTACAAGAGTAAAATTTGCATCTCACTCCCTTGGAATATATTCTCTTTCAGAATATGTATCCACCATTCCTACCGTCCCTAAATTCATAACTATTTTTAGGCAACTCCTCTCCAAAATGAGCTCATTCCTAGTTCACTCCATGATCACCATCATATCCAACGTTAAGTCTCTGTGGTCCGGTAAAGCACAACATTCAAACCTGTAACAACGCTAACTAGCAAAGTATTACAAGAGTACAGCTCTTGCAATTTTGCAGCTAGATGATCTATAAAGTCCCTTCCAACCCAAACCATTCTATGATTCTACGATAATTTTACTACACTCCCAGTTGAAATACCTGAAGCAAGATCTATTACTGTGGGAAGACTCCTGCTCAGACACAGCAAGGTGACGGTACAGTTCCTCATCTTAGGTGTATCAACACGAAAGAACCACGAAATCTAGCGGCAATATCAAACTAAAGACAAAAGATCACCAATCATCATCAAAAATTAAGCCATGCAAGCACAAAATACTTCACTTGTGTTTCTCTCCACCAGTTACACACTTTCAACACCTTAAACTGATTACCTCACTTCAAACCATATTTCCTGCCCCTACCTTTTATAACTGTCTTCCTTTACATGCTTTCTAGTTTCCTCGTCACTTCTGAGCCTTGTTGCCCTCCCTGCATCACCACAGTTTAACCGTGCTGTTCTCTGTAAACATGGGGTACTTTAGAGCCCAGAAGGTATGCCCAAATGAGTAAAGAGACAGCTTTTAGGACTTCCTTTAGAAAAAAAATAAAATTGAAAAGGACACCAGCCACAGAGACTACCATCAGTCTGTGCTGCGGTAAGACACTGCCTCATCGGTATGTGTCATCCTGGCCACGATACGCTGTTGCTGCTTTAGTTTCATGCCTATTGATGCAGCTGGTGCCTCTTTCAGCACTCTGAAGAAATAGAGAACACAAATGTAAGAATTTTACAGAGCGCTGCTTGTTTCCTTCAGAGGAGACATCTGCTCACGCAACTACTCTCATTTTTATACTGCGCGTTCTCTAAAACATTGAAAACAACTGGTCAGAAGACAAGAAAGGAATAAAAAGAAAAGCAGGACACACTTTCAGGACAATACCTTGCTACCACTGACTCAGCTGCTACAAATAGGAAACAAATTTCTTCAGAATGAATCAGAGGCCATGACAGCAATGAGTCTGGTGCAAAACTGTAGAAACTTCTACTGGATTTTCTAAATTAGTTCAGAAGATCTAAGTCTCCAGTTGTTATAAGCTGATTAAAAGTCATTCCTGCGTGAACGTGAAGTTGAGTCTATTCAATTTCTCTTTTTAAAGACTGGAAACTAAGATTGGTGGGAGTAGGGACTCAGAAGCTTGTGTGGAGGTTAGTGAGGACACCCCTCTAGACCCTTCCTTCATTCCTAACCCCACACAGGTCTACATAACTGCTATCCCTTCTTCTTCCACTTTCGTTCATTCCGAGGTTCAGCAGCACCACAAGAGCCAGCGAGTCAGACTGGCTTCAAATCTGCAGTTTGCAGAGCTTCACACCAGGCAGTTATTATGCTGCTAAGATTCATTACCCAACTTTATGAAAAATAACACAGAAATCCATAGAAGGACTAAATGCCTAACCATTTTCTCAAAGCACCATTAAAAAACAGATTAGAAATATTCTCTCTATGCAAATGCAGACAGACTTCCAAATTCCAAACAAGAAGTAGATATCCTTTCCTGAAAGCACTGGAGACATCAGACCAGAACCACTACGTAAGTTATGGTCAAATCCAACACTCTCCTGTGACTACATGAACAACAGAAGAGAAGGTATAGATACAACACTGGCTTGACTTATTCTACAACAGCAAGTGTTGCAACCTGTAAAACAGAAACGCACATTAACATGAACTGCGTTAAGATTCTGCATCGGGAAACCACCATCAGTCAGTCAAGAAGCATTACTATAATGCTGTGCTACTACAACAATAGATTTAACACGTACAATATGGTTATCATAAGCTATACCTGAAGTAAAGTATTTTCAATAAAAATTTAATGGAAAAAGATGACAGACTATACCATTGTTGAGTATCTGGCAAAGAACTGTTCTATAGAAGTAAATGTTACATGCTTAGTGATTTGTTACAGCTACTATTTCTTCCCCCCACCAAAAGCCAATTTAGAAAAAAAGAAAAAAAAATCCTCAAAAAAATCAAACTAAAATATCAAAGCCCATATACTGAAGTCCCTAAAAATTTCTAATAAATACTCTGAATATGCCACTCTATCATTTCCAATACATTAATTTTTAAATTTAAAGACATAAAGGTCATTATTCACTTACTATATTCTAGATTTTATTATGTCTTAGCTATACAATATAAATTAAGATAATGAGGTTTTACATTTAACATTATCTTTACTTGTTGAAGTTTCTCATGCCCACTAAACCTTTATCCAGACCATGGCGTGAAAGGCTGGCAAGATGCTGTGTAAGTGCCCAGACTTCAGTGACTGGAAACGTGTCCCAGTCACTAGAAATAGCGATTTACAGAGTTCAGTTCTCTTGTTAACAAGTTTGTGATTGGAAAAACACTAGCATTTCTTGGTTTACTTGCATTTTACAACATTATTCAAACTCTACAAAACTGACATGTTTAATAGACCAGATGTTCTCGTTGTGCATAGATGGATAGCCCCTGTACGAAGGGATCATACCCTGACAGTCTCCCATTCCACATTGGTTTGATTTTATTAAAATTTTCTTGACATTTGCTTCTTTAATAATTATTAAGAATGTGCAGAAAAAACATAGGAATTTCTAAATACGCAACAGAGGAAAAGTGTTAAAAAGATCTAGGAAATGCACTTAAAAAGAAGACACATTTCTGTCCAAATAGTTCTGCCCATGTACCCTTTGCCAAGAGATCTTGGCTCCAAGTGTTTTAATCCCAGCAGCAGAGAGTACATGAATTCAGATAAAGTCGTGCTCATATTTTGGACCCAAACAACTCATTTTTCCTGAGCTGTGAGAAAAAGAAAAGAATACAGATTTTCAAATAGAGTGGGAGAAGCTACTGCATATTTTTTTCCTAAATGTCAATGTGTGGATCTTAAATTAGGAAATGAGACAGATTGGGAAAAAAACTCCTGTAAAGGGAAGACATCCCTAACAGAGCTCTTCTAAGAGGTGAACAAGAACACAGATAGGCAAGATCTAATCCACATCCACAATCTAATTAACGTTCCAAAATATTTCCAACAAGGTCACCTCAACACAGGGTTGAAGGAAGATAGGCCACTATGAAAGAAAAGACAGCTCTTCAAATATTTCATGCCAGAGAGCCAAGAAACACAGGAGATGAATAAACAGTCAATTTTCATAGCAGAAGAATTTCACCAGTGGAATTCTGCTGGGATTTCTGCTATGGCCCATGCTGTTTTACTTACTCATAAATGATCCAGTAAAGTAGGTAAGTAATACGGAGGCCGATTTTCCTGGTACTACTAAGGCAGTAGACACAAAGACTGACTGCGAAGAATAACAAAAAGACCACAAGACGTGGGGCAATAAAAATAGAAGATGAAATTCAGTTCCTGGGAGGCTGGTTATGCATACGGCACATAAATCTACTGACAGCTACAGCCCTCAGCCCAAACAGTGGGCTGCATGAGCACAGGCTCTCTTAAAGTGACAAAACTTCCTAAACCAAATGATCCTGAGCAACAGGAAGCATTAAAAGGCTAAAAGCATTTGTAGAAGTGGGTCATCTTTTCTCTGTGTAAGATAAATGAAAGACAAACAAGAATCAAATCAATCTGTCAAGAAAAAAGTATGAAAAACACTGAAAAAACACATTTTGGTGTTAGTCACTCAAGTACTAGTGGCTGAAAAAGGGACTCCGGGTTAAAACTAAAAGGCCTTCTCTTTCTGCCATATTCAACAAGGAAAATCTTCTTCTAATGTTACACTTGTTCTGATTTTGAGCACTTAGATTTCATGAACACACCACGCAGCAGCAGTGCTAACTCGCAGCTGTCCCTCACTTTGTATCTACAGCTGATGCAAGCATGCTATCATTAACAACGAAGCACTCTGAAGCACTGTCCCTTTATGCCACTCCGTTGTCAACAGGCGATAGGAACGAAGTTGAGAACTGAGCTGTAGACCAATGCAAATTGGAGTTCCTTCTTGGTGGCACTTAGTGACCGACACTGTAGAAAGAAAATTCCCAACAACTCAGTGACACTGGCTTTGGCAAGACGAGAAGCTATGCAAGACACAGGCAGCTACGATCAGCCAATGACCACCACAGGAAAGCTACCTAAGCACCATAGTGTTTTTAGGTTTACTGAAATAAGTGTGATGGTTGAAATGGAAACAAGCATGACTCCTTCAGTTAAAACTAAGGATGATCATGGATGGCTGTTCTTCCAGCTACGTTAACAGACTACGATGAGAACATCAGCAAAAATGCAGTAAAGCACGTGACAGCTTGTCGCACACCACAGAACCTCAGGGAACGGTGCAGTAATGGAGAGCCACTCTAAACCCAGAGAGGAAAGTCCACACAGACTGGCTGGAAGACCAGCAAAAGCATGGCATGACTGAGTAACGGTCAACACACCATTCTTGAAAAGGGCAAGATAGTTAGCAACCAACAGTATTAGCCAAAGGGCTGTCTCTTCATAACCAGAAACAGCATTTCCAAAATTAGGTGATGCTGGCTCCTACGAAAATACTACCCTTACATCTCTAAGGTAACATACAGAGAAGTAAAATCTGATTAAAAGAAACACTGCAAAACCCCATCAACTGTCATGATCTGACAACACCTACTCAAAACCTCAAGTGGGGGCAGGAGCACCACCTGGTCCCCAAGATTAAAACCTCAGGAGAACTGAAAGTCTCCTAACTAAATCAACGAGACCTTTTAAAGCATTTTGTTGAACAGCATGTTAGATCTAGACAGCAAGAAGTTGGAAAAAATTCCTGGGATTTACAAATACTTTAATCCTCATCAGTGTAAGATAGATTAGCATTAGAGTGTGGCACTAATGAAACAGAAATACAGATAGTATTTTTTTATATCATTAGTAATGAAGTTTTATTTAGTCATAAACTTGTAAAAAAAGCATTCATATTATCAAGATAACTACAAATTTCAGAACTGCCACAGGGCAAGGAATGCATCCTGTCTATTTTCAGACAGATTGATCATTTTAATAAAAATGTAAATTGTTTCTTTTTGGGACTCCTTCGGTACCTCACACTTAAGTTGACTCAGACACCTTCCAAAATCAAAACGCTTGCTTAAGTCTATGTGTGGTAGAGTGAAAAGTACAGTCTCATCCTTATGAAACTCCGTAACGGAGAAGCTGGCTTTGTTAGCCACTTACACTTGGAAGAAACACAACCAAATCTTACAAGTTTGCACGCCAAAATTCAGAGTGGAGGGTGAAAGCTACTCTGAAAAGAAACAGCAGAAAGGCAAGTAAGCTGTCACAACAGAAGGTCCTCTACTCTGAAAATGAACCACTTATCGCTAACTTTCAGCCTTACTGAGTAAGGGTGGACTCATGCATCCAACTAAATGATCTGCTGCATAGATACCTTAGCTGAAGACAGTTGCCATATTTTATTTTTATTTTTTTTACAGACACGAGCTGCTCCTATGTGCAAGTAACAGGAGGGAAGTGTAACACAACTATCTTTCCCACGGTATTTCACAATACCTGTTGTCTATCTCCAAATAACCCCACTACCTCTGATTCTGTGCTGATTATGTCAAGGCTTCATTTCAAATTCCAAGGCAGGTTATCCAAAATGTAAAGTATGCATGTGAGAGAATACAGCAAACCACTTGTCTGTGCTTGTTTCATACACGTAATGTTTAGATGCCACTATCCTTTTCACATCATCAGGAATCCTGTAATCTGACTTGATTCCAGATGTAAAGGCTGCCTAACAACAAATTATGACACGTTGTAATAGTTCACCTTCACAGAAACACGACACAGTAGGTAAAGTGTTCTTACTTTATATTTTAGCTACATAACCTGCTAACAGCTATTCATAAAAATACCTTTAAAAACACCACACATCCCAGGAAGTTTTCAGAATACAACCAACCTGTTCAAAGTAATGTTAAATTTAAAATATACTCTTCAGATGTAAAAAAAGTGCTGCAAGGAAATCTTACAGGAAAAAATATTCAAAATTAGATATTTACAAAAAGACTGATATAGCACAAATTTTTATAAATATATTTTAAAAGCTACAGTACACAACTCTATGTGCTTTCTTCCTTTAATATACAAGCTAGGTTTTTCCCCCTCTAAATCATCTTTAAGTTCCAACCTAGCAGAATCTTTAAAGTAAGAAATCAAAAACTTTTTGCTTCAAACTCTGACACCATCCCAAGTTCTACAGTATTTTGTATTACCAGCAGTCAGTTGAAAAAATGCATGCAGTAGTGGCAGTTACTCTTTATTTTAAAGAATTGTAAACAAGATATTTTAAATTCATATGATCATAGTTCACGTTTTACGGTGTAAATCCCAGTGACTGTACCGGTGATCCACAGATATCATAGACTGTATCTGCCAGAAATACAAAAGTTGATTTTAGATTCAGTTTTTAAGGCAAGAATTGCACTGAATGGGAAGACTGACTG
>Ga0181612_136171_pt1 | contig 13592 bp, 5 predicted proteins | sample HoacroProtozoa21_FD_119630 | JGI IMG/M metagenome (GOLD analysis project Ga0181612, IMG submission 119630) | Hoatzin crop microbial communities from Cojedes, Venezuel. Combined Assembly of Gp0051906, Gp0051904, Gp0051908 | reverse complement strand
TCCTTCTCTGGAGATATTCAAGACCCGCCTGGACAAGATCCTGTGCAGCCTGCTGTAGGTGACCCTACTTCGGCAGGGGGGGTGGACTAGAAGACCCACAGAGGTCCCTTCCAACCCCTACTATTTTGTGATTCTGTGATTCACAATCTGCCACAAAAGTTAGTTTGGATCCTGATCCTGCAGTTGGATTGGCTAGCACATACCTTGATGAAACATATACCTTCCTCCACAGATAGAAAGGGTAAGCTAGTATAACAGAGAACTTTTCATCTCCATTTGGTATCATGTTTCCTTAGGCCTTTCCAATCACTGTTCCTCCTATTACAACTTTGTGCTCCTAGGAGATTTACATTCAGTATTAATATATACAAATGTTTCACATTAATTAAGAAAACCCTATCAATCGCAAAAATTTACACGCATCCTCCTGAAGAACAGAATTTGCTTGGTAAATAGAAACGCCGTATTAAAACTGAACAGGTCAGATTCTGATCCCTGTTATCGGACTCTGTATCGGGAATAACCACAGTAAAGTTAGTCAAGTCAGACGGGTGTCAACTGTAAATCAGAGGCAGGATATTGAATCTGTTCTTGTTGACCAAGTTCCCCCTTGTGGCTATCCAAATCCTTACACGCTCATTCACTGACTTCAGTGGGACAAACTACATAGTGCTTCAGCAGTCCAAGAGAACTCCCGCAAGGTTTGCACCAGCTGTTTGTGGGGTTGTTTGTTAGGTAATAAATATCATTAGCTAAAGTTGACCACCGGTTCCAACTGCATTTTTGTTGCTCTTTTTCATTATTTGCTAAAACTGTCCAAAAATTCCTGAAGAACTGAAATTTTCTTACTTTGGTCTCACCCAAAAGCCCTGTTTTTCTCTTCTTCTTTGAAAAGCAAATCCAAAACGCTATTGATTTTCACTGTGCCATGGAACAGAACAATCACTCTATCATCCAATTACAATGATACTAATTACTACTAACTACTAAAGAGACAAATTCTCCTATTTGCAGGTAACTTAAATTGTACTAAAGAAATTGAATTATACAAGTGTATTGGCACTAAAGATTATCTGTGAAAGAGTGAACAACACAAAGATTTTGAACAAGTGGGGAGAAAAACTTACCTTTAAGCATGCTCAACAGGCATCCACTAAGATGCCAAATCTGCGAGTAGGGACTTAAATGAGATTTTCCACCTGACTTAACACTTTTGGATTCAGGCCGACATTTAGCCAAGTTTAACAAATCCCTGACCTGTATTTCTGACACGATAACTACATGTTCTTCTGACACAGCAGGACAAGCAGAAGAGGGCAAGTGTCTCTACATTTTAAACAAAAGTTATGCTTGCAAGAAACTCCATCACAATCCAGATCACTTTGCTGGATGGAATGTTATAGCAATACACGATTTTTCCACAAAAAAATACAGAACAGCACATGAAGATATCAATAAATAAGTGACACAAACAGTTCAATAACACATTAAGAGCTCAGAGGTAAATATTTGCAAACATTAAGTATCCTGGAGTCCAATACTAAAAAAAAAATCAACACAAAATAAGTTAAAAAAAAGAAAGAGCTACTTTAAGAGCAAATCAATAGAAGACAGACAGTTGAAAAGAAATGGGTTTTCAGCTTAAGGGTATCCTGGATATTGTATGTTATTCTGTAGCACCTAGAAACCCTAATTCATAGCAACCTACTATATGAAGTCATCTAAAATTAAAATATTAAAAAAAAAAAATCACCCCAAAGTTTAGTCTGAGATAGGAGACAACACATGAATACAAACAGAGTAGAAGTTATTGGACTTTGCCTGAGGGATCCATAGCACACTGTAAGATTTTTTCTAAGGGTGCCCTGGTAGACAGACAAGTTCAGGCATTTTCCAGCAGTGGGTTAAGGGGGAAGTTTAATGGGTGCATATAGTCACTGCTCTCAAGCTTAAGTGACAGCCTGGGCACTGCTTCCTCCAGCAGCAAACTGTTCTTTCAGCAACCTTAAACATACACATAGATTTAATTCTGTGGAAGTCAATGGACTGTAATAACTTTCCCATATACAAATGGATTCAAGCAGGTTTTTCAGTTCTTTGTGAAGCGGGTGCCTACCAGCATTCGACCCCATGCTTCCCACCTTGTATCCCTCCACTCAGGATTCACACGCTCTCCTTTCTCGTTTGTCAAAAGCTTCTTCCCTCTCCTCTGTCTGAGGTGTTGCCGTGCAGTGACACCCAACAGGCTAAAAGAAAAGCTATGGTACTTGCTTTAAGCCCTTCACACTTTTCTCTTTCACGTGTGAAGTGTTCAGAGTTCTTTTAGAACCTACATATATCAGTTTGAATTGACCACTCCCCCTTCTGGCTGTGCATTTAACTTCGCCATGGGTAGGGGAATTTAATTTCAGAAACTGCGGCTGTAAGAGCTCCTTGCATAGCTCCCAGGATTTCAATGGAGTTACGCTAGGGATCAACATTTAAACAACTCCAGCATTCCCAGTGTCCCATAGCTTTCAGGTAGCTCTGTTCGCACACTAAACAGAGTTTTCAAAAAAATATTTTGGGCTTTACACAGCCCTTAAAGCAGTATTTAGCTTTTACTCATGCAAAAGCCTACAATAGGAGCCGGTGTATTTTTGACTCTGCTGATTTTCAGTGTCAAAAGCAGCTGAGCACCACAAGGCACCACAGCAGTACACGAGACCTGGCTCCAGCTTGCTCTGCCTGAACCAGACGCTGGACAGCTTGGGCCTGGAGGGGTAACCAGAGGGACATGAGTGCAGGTGAAAAATGACACGCATCTGACCTGCAGCATGCAACACGAGACCGCGTCTGGCAGTCTGAGTTCACGCTTGCTAGCACAAACCATGTAGACAGACCTGACAGACTGTGATTTCTGAAACGAATGGTCAGGAATATGGCTTGACTGTGCTCGTCTACAGGCACTCACAGCTTAAAAGAAGTGTGATCCTTTTGCAGCTATGTATTCTCAGTAAACCTGTCAAAGTTCTGCACAGAACTGGCTATATTTAGCCTGACACTTCACTTAAATACTCAATTATCTGTAATGTGATTTCACAACTTCTGTCTCCATAGAGTCTCCCTGCGTTAGCAAGGTTGGCAAGTAATTAACACACTACTGTGTAAACACATGTTGGTGTATTGTGGTGCTGTGCTACCTAATGGTTTGCAGTTTATCAGAGCTTTATCCAAAATTAGGGACAAACCACAAATCTTGATGCTAATGTAGCAGTACCACGAAGTTGAGTTACTAAACTTTATTGTGGTAAGCAATTAATTCAAGTTACAACAGAAATGGAGACTTTTTGTCTAGGTTCTGGCATCTATCCCCAGTGCTGCCACTGATCCACTGGGTTGGATACTTCAGCGTACTCAAGAGGACAGCCATAATACAGGGATACTGCTAATCAACCTTAAAAGCTCTTAAGTAGATTAAGTGTTTTGAGAAGGGTTCTAAATGTTAGTTACTATTAGAACTAAAATCATCCAAAAATCCCTTAAGCATTTGGAAGCTCCAGAACAGCAATACAGAGACAGCTGCCAGCCAGCTCTGTGGTATGCAACATTCGTGAGACCAGGACACAGTTTTTCACCTGGTGTCTTAACATCCATGTTAGTATTACAAAAGAGATTCAGGTGACTGCTGAGAGCATCAACTTCCCAGTTTATTTTTAAAGTTTCATTTTGTGCTCGTGTTAAGATCCACATCTTCCTTATTCTGCCTTTGCAAATCCCATTGATGGTTTTATTGCAGTAGACTGCAGCAAGAGGTTTAGACTTGTGAGATTACACGGACGCTCAGTCCACTTTCCTTGCGTGTAAGTAGCAAATGTGATAAGATGTCACAGAATGCTTCCACAAAATGCAGGATGCTGAACGATCGTCCTTAGTATTTTAGCAACCCGAGTAGATTCAACAAGTTGGGAATGCATACATCAACCTGCTACCCAGGACAAAACAGTTCATTACTACAAGCTGCAGGATCACATTCCAGAGCTCTAGTTTTACCAGTGAGTAAAACCACTGAAAGATTCAATTTTCCCTTAACACATTCCTCACACTCTCCTGTCCACTTTCACATGCCTGCTGCTGCTGCAGAAGAGAGATTTCTTTGGCAGGAGAGGCACTTGTGAATCAAAGACTCGCATTCTACTCGGGCTTAGCATTATCAGAAGCGAGACAATTTGCACAACTGAGAGCTAAACAGCTGATAAACTCAACTACTACTCTCCTGGGGGCCTCCCTAAATCCAATCACATTTTATGTCGCTGCAGGAGAAAATGCTTAGGACAGGGAAGGATAAGAAAAAAGGGATGCTGATATCCTGCTGGTATTTATTTAAAATACAAGTCAAAATAGTTCTCTAAACAGTAACACTAGAAACCCTCCGTTCCTGCTGTGTGCAGACTGGATTTCCACAGTGCTGTCTCATTCACAATGCGCATCAGAACCTAGTTATCAAGCACCGATAAAAATAACGGTGGCTGAAATTACCTAGAAACAGCCCAAGGTTCTGTCAGCCTGCGAACTTGAGTACCAAAAGTCCAGCTGGACGCTTGCCATCGCAGCTATTACAACTTATTGTCTTTACTATTTCCCTATCAATTCAGTGTCAGCTGCAGCTACTCTTGGAGCACCCTTCCTATTCAAAGCCATAAACCTCAGCCTGACCACACACAACATTTCACAATTGCCCCAAGAGGAATAAACTTTTACAGTTCAGGCTGCCTCCTAGTCTTGCTAAGACAACACGCTAATATTCCTTACAAGAAGTTACTGGAAAACTTCAGCAACATGAGAGTGACAAAAAAGGAACCAAAAAAGCACTGCCCAGCCTAAAGGAATCAGCATGAATATGCAACCCTCTTCTGTCATCAGAAGGGTGACAACAAATAAAAGTGAAACCATTTCTGCGACAAGAGTCTACCAAAATGACAAAAAATACCACAGAAATAGGAAGAAGAAAGAATTGCATTTACCTAGTGAAAACAGCCCCATCTGAGCACATCCTTACAAACAATCTGGATTGAACAAGCTAACGCTTAGGGATTATTTTAAAGGTGATAGAAATAATTTACTCAGGGAAGAGAGGATCCCTGCTGAAGCTGGAGTTACTTTCAGCCCATCTGGCCTTTGTGCATTTGATAGTCTGCCCCGAAATGGCAGATAAACAGAACTGCTGACAGCACATATTTTCTCACGTATGTATTCATAGTCTACGTATCTGGACGTGCAGCTGTCTCCTGATTGTTTCCATCTGAGAAAGTAAGGATTTCTTTGTGCCCCCCCCCCATTTCTCCTAAGACAGCAATGAAGAAATCTGGATCATGTGAATAGCATGTCACTTTACTGGAGTCACGTCAACCAACAGCAACGCACAAGATATTTTTGACTGATGTTCTCAATTCCACAGAAACCACCTTATGCAAAAGTTCTTTCAATTTCTGCTATTTCTGCATATGCAAAATTGTAATCGATGTCTTCTTTCTCTCCAGCAACCTTAAATATTTTCCAAGTTTATGACACTGCAAGTATTATACAGTAAAGAATACAAATTTTCAGTGAACCTGAAGATCCCAGAATACACAGGGCTCTTGCACGAAACCTGACTTTGAGCACACTGGAATTGTTACCTTATGGGCAAATCTGACACTCTTGGAAAAAGACATAAAACTCAAAGAAAAGGGATTGCTGAAAGCGTCAGTCTAAGGGCTAACATATGGAAATGGAGATAGTGGGTAAAAAGAATATGATGACTCCACGCTGAAAAGAATGTTATTTATGGAAGGCATGCAGCATCTACCCTGAAAGCATCTGCCCTGAAAGAGCTCTCGCACCGAGTCTTAAGAGTCTGAGAGGCTAATGGAGCTAGCGACAAATAAGAAACACACATTCTTTGTTAGAAGAAGAAAAAGAGAAGCTGGATTTCTGTTTTGTTTTTTTAAGTGACTAAAGCACGGATTCAAATATCTTTAAGCAGATGTTTCAGCCTGAAAATGGTTTTAATATTACACCAGCAAAGCTTCCTTTCTGTGGAATTGACCTTTTCCTGAAGCGACCTACTCAGAAATCCAGGTGCCTTACCGGAAGAAAAAGGCGCTGGGCAGCACATGGTTTGAATAACTTTTTCCATTCCTGAGCATTTCCTACCGAGAAGGTTATTGGGTAAATGTTGTATTCAAACTTCTTTGTATATGAGGAAGGCCATTCCTTTAACTGAAAGACATGGGGGGAGGAATTAGACCCTACATGTTATGTAGCTTTTTTGAGAAAAAATATGCACGAATAAGGAATTTATAAACCACATACAGTAAAAAAGGGCTACTTGTTGATTTCAACATAATTTTGCTCAGAGATGTACAGCTTATAAGTAACTTGTTTATTTATTTACCAAATGACAAAGAAACTCACCTTCTTCTCAAATTCAGGCTTAAGGGAATCCTCAGCAAAAATATGAAAACAGAGCCTCCTGTTACTAAAGAGAACTGCTGATTTCAGCATGATTAGTGTCTCTTCCAGCCGGTCCCCACATGCCACAACTGCCAGATGCATGCATTGCAAAGATGAAAGCTCTTTTGAATGTTTCTGTTCTCCAGGCTTCCTGAAAAATCATAAATAGGCATATAAAAAATATTGAGCTAAACACGAAGAGAACTCCACACTAATAGGTATCAGGGTTTTCCTCTTCCCCTTCCTTATGTAGGGGATCAGGAGGCTTTTTTTCTGATTAGCTATCCACAGAAGATGCAAGTGGCATGCCAATTTTGTCAACAGTACTAATCAAGAGAGTTCAGATCACAACACAGAGAAATATGCTATTTTCAGAAATTTTTTGGTTATTCCTACACTTCTGGATTTGCATAAATCACTGCACTACATACACAGATGAAACTAATCCAATAGCACCTCAAACCAGACAACAACTTGCTCTGTGCAAATGATAGCGCGCTTTTTTTCCCAACTTACAGGTTATGAAGCCAGAATGGACTTATTTCTACTTAGCCAACTTTCTAACACAATGTGGATTACTACTACATCTAATAACTTCATTACCAGGCCCGTAACTTCTGGCTAGACTGGAAGAAGACATCTATTCCTTAAAAAAATCCACTCCATCCATATGTAAATTATTCTAACAGTTAATTAATTTTGCTGTTAAAAATGCATGCCTTAATCCTGGCCTGAAGGTACTGGCATCGTTTCAAAGGACTGCTCTCCATTTCCCCCGATGGAATCCCTGAGATTTTAAAAATCGCTATTTTAGCAGAAACACACACATTCACATATCCCAGATGAATCGGACGATATTCCACAAGGAGTCAAGGGCCAAACTATGGGTTTTTCACTTAGCACCCATCTGTGGGGCTTTAAATAAATTTCAGCTAGACTACAGGGGAATCTGCATGTAAATGGCACACTGAAGCTACTCGGGTTCAGGGTTCTTATGAGGAGTTGAAGGCACTTTGAAAATATGGCCTTTAGGTTTTGTGTGTCCCTCCCTCCCCATCAGTATGGAGGTAAAATCACATCCTCCACGGATGCTTCCACCATACTGTATCCACATTCCAACATGGACTGCATTTATACTCCATTAGATGGATGTGTGCTGACAAAGCGTCTAAATCACAGGCATCCTAATCATTATAGGAGAGTTCAAAAGGCTAATCATAGATCACTACCAGTTCTTGACATATCACTGAACAGAGGACATCAATCCCTGCCTCTTCTCAGCACACGCAATTACATGCATACAATTAATGAGTAAAGTTAATACTAGAAACAAAAGTTCTAAATAAAGAGAAAAATGACAGTTAATAAAACTGTCATTATCTTTTCCCAGACATTAAAATGCTGCTTTGTGTAACAGCAGCGCTCTATACTACAGAGTAACCCACTTCTGTGTTAAGGGATACCAGCCAGTGGTACTTCACTGACTATACAAAGCAACATGTTTCATTAAGGGTTTAAAGTCTCGGGCTTTAGTCTTAATTAAACCCCAATTTCATCAGTGTATAAATAATGGAACACTACATCTATGTGAAGTGGTATTTACTTTCCAACCTATTAGTGTAAAAACCACTGAATTATTGAAGTGAATAATTAGCTGCTCACACAGATCCTCTTTTCCCCCCCTTCTCCCTATCTCTTTAATGTTTCCTCTTAATTGAGTCTCTAAATCAAGCCATATGCAGGATGAGAACTGCTTTGATACAGCTTGTGGCAATGGAATTCACTGGGAGAGGGACTAAACTCTCAGCTTTTATTGCCACATTTCAAAACCCAACACCAAAGCACTAAGCTTTTCTTTGCAAATTTTAGCCACAGCGAACTCTCCGTTATGCAGCTATTTTTGCAATGAAAAATCCAGTATATGCAGACAAGCGCTTCCAACGAACAGACTCGGCAGAGGCAACCCTTGATGAAAGCAGAATGTCAGCCTTTGGGAGCTACAGATGAACAAAAGACATCCCGCCTGCCAACCCTCCCCACCCCTGAGAGTGGAGGAGAAAGCTGAGCCTTGGAGAAGAGTAATTAGGAGTCATGAAGGCCTGGGCTGAAGGGGTTCAGGAGACTGCAATGGCCTAAGTAGGAATAAAAATCCCCAAGAAAAGGAGCACAAGGTAGTATTCGAACTACCTCCATAGTAGCCCGGGACACTGAGGGCAACAGCGAGAAAAGTAGCAACGAGGTACAGCAGAGTGTTGGGACACAACATTTCACATCTTTTTTATACGTACTTAAGGAAACCAAGAGAACTGTGAGAACAAAGGTGTGCTGGAAAGGGAGATAAAAGAGGGCCATAGCAGGAGGCATTTAACTGCAGTTTTAGCTTAGCCTTTACAAAATCACGGTTGTTATCCACAAGTCTGAGAAGAGGCAGGCGTAAAGGCAAAGTCAAACTGCTAGGAAGGCAAACAAGCAGATTAAAGCAAAGAACATCACAACTCCCCTTCTCTCCTCTGTTTATAGATGCACATACACACAGCGCCGGGAGGAAGCGAAGGGACAGGGAGAAACAACATCTGGATGAAAGGATCTTCCTTAAAGACCTGCAGGAGACAGCCAACGTCTTCAAACCAAAACGGTTCCAGTTTGACCAACAGCATCTAGGCTGCTTCTGCCTCACACGGAATAAATGGCTACGCCGCCTTATCCGGATCCCCTCTGAAGACCCGAAGGCCTCCACCATGTACTGTCAGGAGAGAAATTGGAGGTCAGAACTTGGCTAATCCCAGCGGAGCAGCTACTTTGTTTCCACCAGGGTTAGGTCAGGCTGGGCATCGGGAGCCTTCCCATTCCAACAGACTTACTGCTTCGTGAAAGGCCTTCATTAAGCTGCGGTTTCACCAAATCCTGATTCCATACGGTATATCTCCTCTGATGGTTAATGTTTGTTTATCATGCAGTTACCAGTGGCTGACGCAAACACACTGGGAAGCTAAGTGTTTTCTGAAACGCTACCTGCACAGATGTTCCTAGACAATACAACAAATGGAATAGATGAAAGAGACATATTTTGTTTTAAAGGATAAAGTACATTAATACTGCAATAAATTGTACTAAGGATAAAATTTGTTACATAGAATAAAAACAGCTGGCAAGTAAGAAAGTATATATTGCTAGGCTATCAACCTCAGACATTCACAGGCTTCTGACATAGAGAAGTACTCAGGTAGCGGTCGAAGGGTAAGCGAGCACCAGTTTTGGCTCTATTTCACTAAGCCAGCTGCAAAGCTCTGGGCGAGTCATTAATTCGTTATGCGTTAGTTGTCCTACCTGTGTAATGGGAACAGCTGTCACTGTAGTAATAGTTACCCACCTCAAGAGACTTCTGAGCACGTTAAAAAGCAGATAGATCCAGAGTACTACAATTATTATTACAGGCCTGTTCTTCCTAACATTTATATGTGCATTCACTCATTTACAGTCCAACTGATCGGTTATGGATAGAGTCTATAACTGGATTTTATGACCTAAATTCAGTGTTTAAACGCATCTAAAACTATAGAGACCAGGGCCTTAAAGCTTAACGTTTGACAAGAACAAATGAAGAAACTGTATACACAAGGTCTTTGTTGCCTTGATATCTCTCTTCTAATTTCAGTAGATAAATGTAGCTTGTCGATACAGTATAAATCTAACTAATACAACACCATGTCAAGCTCTTTGCTCTGTTCTCCGTTTCACCCATCCGTTCAGAGAAAATTGCTTTCTGCTCTCCCTTTCCTCCTCTTCTCCTATTCTATTATTGTATGGCTTTAAAATGAAGCACCGTTGCCTAAGACTAAGCACTACAGAAAACATCACAAAATACGCACAGAATACCTCCCTAGGAAACAGCTGAAGACTGACTTGATAAGACATAGCACGATAATAGGTTCATACCAAAGGCCTTCCAACAGTACAGACCAACTCCTATCCAGTTGCCCAACGGTATTTTATTTACCGCATGCATTTTTTTCTGACAGGCATGGGTACTGACATCGCAGAAGAAGCCTGAGTGCTCAAGCACAACAGTGTGTATTTCTAGGTCTCAAAGTTTAGATTACATCCAATTTTCTTATTAGTCACAGCTGAAGTGTCTCAAACATAATTAACCCAAAACCTGTCTAAATCAATCCAGATCCATTCAAAATAATGCATTCCCATCTCATTACAGAGTCTGCTAATCTATTCAAGCCTTCAAATTTATTCCTGAGAGACAGATAATGCATGCAGATTCTTACAAAATGCAATATAGTTGTTAGTTTTTGAAACCTTCTTTGCATTATGATCTCATTTACTCTTGCAGCATAAACAAGGTTAGATTTAGGCAATGTATCAAAACTGGTGATTCACTGAACGGGCTCCTTTCCTGACAGTCAACACTGAGTCAATGTCCCAACAGTGGCTCCATTATACAAAACACATTCTCTCACACACTTAAAAATATAAAATAGAAAGGCTCTAAACGTCTGAAATGAAGTTTTCTCACTTTTGCGCAGTCACACGAAACCGACTGTAGCTGCTGACAATCAAAAAATTGTTGACATTTAAGCCTCCTTCTACCGCTCAGAGAAAGGGGAGAAAAACACTCAAAACCAGAATGGATGTTTATATCTTCTTCTTTTATCAAGTGGGTTCTTTGTTGGCCAAGTATGAGGTACTTGGGCCTTCAGCATGCCATTGTAGGCTACCAAACTCAAGCCAAACTTGCATGTGTGTGCACGCAGGCTGCAAAGAAAGAGAGAGGATCTTGACAGGTTGCCATGTAAGAGATGTTTTGCTTTGGAAAAGTTACTTCCAGGGAACTAAATGTGCTGGCAGAGGTTCACTTCCCAAGCCTTGCCACGCTGGTTTAATAGAAACTGTGGTCACATCTGCCCTTCAAATGTAAAATAACCCTTTTGCTTTTTGATGCTTTGCACACGTTGGTTTGGCACGCTTATAATTCTTCGTATGAAAAAAATCTTACTGAAAGCATAGGACTTGCTACTTCCAAGAGAAAGAATCAGTAAAACCACCACCAAAATCAGTTTTCAAAGCTAACCAGAAACCTAAATGCAATGCTCATCTAGATTTGCCAAAATTATCTAGCGACCAAAGCAGGACACATGAACGTGGTCAGTAACCTTTGCTAGGTACCAGCCAGCTACTGATACGGGACATAGTTAAGCTTTTATCATGTATGACTACGTACTTTAGAAGAAACCTGCAATTCTTAAAACTTAGAAACTAATGTCTTCTATTATTATCATGTGACTACAGAAAGCGGTATTACAAAATCCCAATTAAACTACAATTCACCTTGGAACATGACTGATTCCAACAAAGCGAACGCACATCCTAGGTAATACCTTTGATTATTTCCGAGTTCAGACCAAAACCTGCATTCTTCTGACACAACTACACAAATCAACTTGGCAAAACTGAATTAAAACAGCTTCTTACATTCACACAGGCAAAACTTCACTAAGGTTATTTGAATCAATCACGCAGTCTACATATAAACACATACACCATGATCAGTTCACAAGACCTCACACAGTCATAATCAGATTTTTTTATTATCCCAAAGGAATCAGTTAGGTCCTATAAGACCTCTCACACCAAATTAAAAAAAAAATCTTCCTTTGCTCATAAGAAGTAACTGAAATAACAATGATTTATATTCTAGGAATGAATAGGCAGTAATGACCCTGATTCAGCATGTGACATCAGATGCGCTTTACTATAAGCACATGTATAAGCAAAGCCTGTTAAATCAATGGGAATACTCACTCCTGAAGTCAGTAACTAGTTAAAGCATTGTCTGTTTTTTCCACTCCAAATCCAAGCCCCCTGGAAACAGCCTCATGCTGCTTTCAGCGAATCTGGGATCAAGCTTAAGCCAAGCAGATCCCTCCACCTGATGCCTTCACTGTGCTAGCGTGGATGTGATCTGCTCCAGAACGGCACGCGTTGGCAGACATTTCCGCCTTTCCGAGAAGGCAGGCATCTCCTCGTCTCGGACCACACTACGTCACCCATCCCCCCAAAAGAATTCTTTTTTATGGGTACCCTCATTTAAATAAATATCATTTTGTAGTAACTAACAGAATACAGACTCTTCCAGCAAGGGGCAGAACTGGACCCACAGAATTGTGCTTCTCAGTTACAGAAGCCCCTGCTCATGCCAGTGGTGCGGGATCATGCCCTGCCAGCAGAGGTGAGGGGGAAAAAACCCAACAACCAACCCCCACCGAAAAACCAAAAACAAACTGAAGGCATGGTTTAAATAACAGCATTTCTCTCTTTTTTTGTTGTTGTGTTGCAGGCCTTGTAAAAAGTGCTTGCAAAGTCAATAAATAATAGAAGAGTTAGATAATGTCAAACTGTGGAACATGACGAGGCTCACTGAGCAGCTCATTGAAATGGGCCAGTTATTTACACTCTGTAGCAGTTTCATGCTTTCTGGGCTCCCTCCTCCAGTGTTCTTCTTGATTTCCATGACAATCGCAGAGATATGCCTTAAAGAAAAACGACTTCAGGAGGTACAGTTGCTAGTGGAAATAATCCCGCTTTAATACACGTATTTGAATTCTGCCCGTGCCCCATCCTCAGCCGCAGCGAACACCTCTTGCATTGGGCAGGGTACCAACGCGTGTCAGACACCAACCGCTTTAACAAGTTAAGGAGCAAGAGCTCAAAAACCAGCGACGGCCTTTCCGTGAAACCACGAACCAACGAGACAAAGACATACCAAGCTAATTAGCTATATGAGGGCGCGCTGACCATAACCCAGTCGGAATGCGAAGGGGCAACCCGCCCTCCGCCCGCACTCTGCCCGCAGCGGTGACAGTTTCTTAGCAAACGCTCTGCCCGCCCGGCGCTGAGGGCGGGAACGCCGCACGCCACGGTGTCAAACTCTTCTTGAAAGTTCTGCTAAGTTCATCGACAGATCAAAACCAAGCAGCTCCGCAGCTGAACACCCGCGGAGAGGTCCGGGAGGACCCGGGGAGGGGAAGCGCGCGGAGGACCGGGCGGCGCGGGGCCGCCAGCCACGCCACCCCCCCCTCGTGAAGCCAGACGGGCCGTCACCCAGCGGG
>Ga0181612_146521_pt1 | contig 13593 bp, 6 predicted proteins | sample HoacroProtozoa21_FD_119630 | JGI IMG/M metagenome (GOLD analysis project Ga0181612, IMG submission 119630) | Hoatzin crop microbial communities from Cojedes, Venezuel. Combined Assembly of Gp0051906, Gp0051904, Gp0051908 | reverse complement strand
CTTTAAAGGCTCGACCAAGGAAGCCGGCCTGGTAGAGCAGCGCAGCTGGGTTTGTGGTTTTTTTTTTCTTTTTTAAGGGCGATCCCGGTAAAAGCTGCCCTCGCTCGACGCCCGCGCGGTGTAAGGCGCTGCGAAGTCCTCAAAAAAAGGAAGTCCTCAAAAAGGAGTGTGCCGGAGGCAGGGCAGACAGGAGGACAGGCACCAACGCCAGCGCGTCCCCCTATCATCCGATAACTTCCCCTGACATGCACGGTACAAGAGGAGTTTGCTGATCACAGCTTTTCCACTGTACCAGAGCCAAGTGCAAGCAATTACTTACACTTATGTAGACTTTTATAAGAGATAACAGTTATCTCTATTGAAAAGGCACAAGCTGAGGAGTTTTTTTTTTTCCTCTTTTTTTTTTTTATGTCTATTTGCCTTTCATTACCAATCTGGTTAAAAACCACAAACGGGTTTCCGCGCGGGACACCGACCCCCCGACCCTGGGCAGAGCCCCGCAGCCAGGAGAGCGAGGAGCCTCCCCGCACCGCCGAGGAGCGCGGTCTGGCCTGGCGTGTCCTCCCCCGCCACAGACCAGCCCGTCCCTGCCTCCCTCCCGAGCACCGGGGCTGGGTGCCGTGACCTGACACCCTACCCCGGGCAGGCCGCGGGGACCGGGACCCTCGGGGAGAAGCGGGCAGCGGCGTGGCCCGCCCCCCCAGCCAGCCCCAAACCCCTCGGATCCGGGTCAAACAAGCCCCCCCGGGCCCCGCTGCCTCCCCCAGCCCCCTCCTCGCAGCCACGATAAAGTCAGGAGAGCGACCTGCGCGTCTCTAATGCAAATGAGACGCAGCCCTCAGGCGCTTAGCAAATTGCCAGTGCATTGGGGATGCCCCTGCTCTTTCAGCTTTGTTTCCACATGTGCTGGAAGTTGACGAGCGCCGGTTGTGTTTTTCTTCCCAGCGCTGAAGGCCACAGCAGCAGCAGAGCGATGTTTCGGCAGCGCTCACAGACCCGATGGCCGCTGCCAGCGCCTGTGGTTCTACCCAGGGCATCTACCGGGGCCCTTTCCCTGCTGGTTCTTCTGAAACTGATGAAATTGATAACTGTAACTAACCCAGAGCCAGGTTCTCTGACCATAAGGAGTATATACGGCATTTACAGAGTCACCATCTTTGCGTTCCCTTCTTAACCAAAACTACCTCGGAAAGGCAGGAAGTAGAAGGGATCTCCTCGTAGAAGGTCCACCTGCATTTACAAACCAGGGGCATTTCACATGCTGCAGAAGCATTGCACGACGGCAAATGAACGAGGGCTTCCATTGCTTTAGTATGAACTCACACGTGTGTTTAAAGCAGATATTAAAAGGATGATTCACCGTAATAAAGACATGCCAAACAACTATTTAAAATAATTCAAAATACAACATTTGGGGGTGGGGAGGTGACCATACAGTGCACCTATCCCTCCCCATCCACCAAAAAAACCCACAAACTCCAATAGTTATTGTTAGTAGTAGTAATATTGGCACATATTTATACTTTATCCAGAAGTACAGCAGGGTTCTTAACAAGATCAGGTCTGGCTTTCGGTTTCACTCGCCACTGAACCAGTCAGCTTTGGAGGACTGTGTTAAAGAGATGTGGAGTGTTACTTAGCAGTTGCAGAAAGTACACCGGTGTGTTAAAGACAGACAGAAAAAAAACCAGTATCATAATCTCTATAAGGAAATGATGGCTAAAACAGAAGATACGAGTCTAACACACTGCTCAGCAAATCTTTTCCTCCCCAAATGCAAGACATACATAGTAACAGGAGCTCTGAATACTTACTAGACTTATGCAGAGGAATAAATGGGTATCTGTTGCATGACTTACAAAGCCAGCAGAAAAAGAAGGCGCAAATTTTTCATGGAAGACTCGGATCATATAGGCTGCATTTGCCTCATTCACATCCTCCTCCTTTCACTGCACTTCAGTGGGAAGAAGACAGCCTCAGCAGTATTCATCTTGGAAATCCAAAACATTGCAGAGACCACACTGCAGCAACAGATGAATCTGCTTCACATGCATTGACGTTCCTCCTCAACGTCTGAAAGAAATTCCAGCTCCAGCCAACCCACAAGAGACATGTTGCCTGACTGTACCTTGATGGTATTGTTTATGAAGAAGATGATTTACACACTCGTAATGATTTAAGCAGCTACTTTGCATACATTACAGAGAGAACCTGAAACATGTGACCTGCTTCACAGGGCAGGATTATACCTCTGTTCTTGTTGTGTCATGTGCAACCACATTATTTAGTAGTTAAAGCCCAAGCGAACACTCTGGTATTCCATTGCCCTCGCCGTGAATGCAGTGCGAGAGTTTCAGCATGCCGCTGAAACCAAAGCTTAGCCTCCCAACTTCTAAAGATAGACAGTTAAATAAATGATATAATTGTCAAAGGGGCTCAGTCAAACCTACCACATGGCTCTGCCCACTCTAGGATTATGACGTTTGCTGGCAGGCTTTTTAGGACAGGAAATCTTTCCTGGTGTTAACAAATTCGTAACAATGATCATATTCTTAGGGGCCAATCCAATGCAAACTTTCATTAGCACTGACACTGCCTCTCGCAAAGCAGTGAGAATGCATGCGTGATCACCACCAGTTAGCAATAAACAGCAAGAACTTTAAATCATTTTTTCTGACATTTTAAAAAAAAATAAAGTCAAAAGCTTTTTAGAAAATGGAAACTAACACCCGAAGAACCTCTGAGCTTGTAGCCTGTCAGTGCTCCTTCATAATTTTGATTTGTTTTTATTGATCCGTACACTTCTTATGCACAACTTCATTACTGCTTTGATAATTACAAGATAATTAAACACAAGACAGAGCATGTATCATTCTGAGGAATCATTTAGCGAGTGAACTGTTGTGCTGAAAAGTGGAATTCTTTCTGTCGCTCACGGCGCAGTGATACATCAGTAACGAACACAACAGGAGCTGTCTTGGGGATGATCCAACGGCCTACCGGAGCCACAGAGGGCAGCCGCAAAACATCAGGTTCGGAATTAAACGGCAATCCCACCACACAGGCCTTCGCACTGCGCAAACATGTAAAACAAGAGCACATTCACACTCAGGTTTACCTCAGCTTCAGAGCAAGTATGGCACTTGCCATGTAATATGTTAAAAAAAAAGTGAATGTCTGCAAAATTTCAATTTAAGCAAAGAGAGGAAAACTGGCGGGTGGAGGGGGAGGTATCTTCACAGCACCAGGCGTGAAGGCACCAAAGCTCTGTTCACAGCTTTGCCACCGGCTCACTCTAACACTGCAGTTATTTAGATTCCCCGTGCCTTGGCTCACCCATCAGTACAATGGGTATAATACTTCATCCTGTCCTTAAGAGGCAATTACTGCTTGCAAAATGCTCTGGGAACCTTGATTAAAATGCAGTGCAGCTTTGTGATAAGTGTTCCCTCTGAAAGAGCGCGCGGGCTGGGTTTTGATGGTGGGAAGTACTACCTGACAGCTGTAAAAGAGAAATAATCATTCTGAATGAGAAGTATGTGCTTGACCTATGCACACCTGTAGGTGGATCCCTCCTGGAATATTTTCTTTTTCCTTTTTTTCAGTTACTATGTGTATATTGCAAAGAGAGCAGCAGTGAGAATGGATAATTAAAAAGCTTTTGAAAAGCCCTGGTATTTTCACCAGAGGATTACAGTGGGCTGCCTTCAAGAAATCTGATGCAGAACTACATGTAATTAAAAAAAATAATTATTTATAATGCTTCTTCAAACCCTGTTTTCATTAAGGAGGGGAGAAAAAAAAAAGACAAATCATTTTAAATATGAATGCTTTATGAATAAAGAAGATTTTTTTTAAATTGATGAGCATTCATTTTCCCATACAGTCGCATGAAGTCTGAGTAGTTCACGTAAAACATAATTATCAACGTTTTAAACCACATTTTCCCCTTGAAAATAAATAAATAAGCACACCAAAATCTTTTTTGTTCATTAAGAGCCAGATCCAGCAGAAAACATCTGCAGACTTCTAGACCAAGCAAGCCCTGGAAGGCCATGGGTACTGGCTGCACCTCATACCAACCCCAAAAATTTGGCTGGTTCAGAAAGATTTAAACAAAACAAAAAAAGCCCTGCAGCTTTACATGTCTGGGAATTGTGGAACTGTGTTAGGTTTATGAATAAAGAATAGGGGTGAGAAAAAAAAAAAAATCATTTTATAAAGGAGATCCCTGTCTCTCCTGTCCTCCGCCATTCCAGGCGCTAGACAGGGGCTCCACTCCCTCCCGGTGACCCCACGGAGCCTGTGGCCCAAACCACGGGGTCCACCAGCACCCCTGCTGCAGAGGGGGTGGGGGGCCCCAAGCCCAGCACTCATCCACCCTTTGCCCGCCCAGCAGGCGCCCCAGCATCCAGCTCCCATCCACGCTCCGGGACACGCGTGGTTCCTGCCACTGGCAAACCCAAAGGAGCGTCTCTGGGATGGGAGCCAGCCCAAAGTGTCCCCCAGACGCTGCTGGACACAGCGGAGGGGCACTCACCGCTCGGGGAGAAGGGTCACCCCGGCGAATGGGACCCCGGTCTCCCCTCAGCCAGCAGCCCCTCCGGCCCCATGGAAGGATTGGGCCCTACAAGCAGCCCTGGATTCCTGGCACGGGCTGGAACGGGCTCCAAGACACAGCGCAGGGGTACTTAGATGTCAGGCTACCCCAAATGAGCGTATGCAAACTCAGCGGGGGAACTGGCAGCGTCGGCACGGCTGCCTGCTGAAATGAAGGAAAAGTTTAGGACAAGGGCCCTGTTACCGTGGCGGATGAAAATTAAAGAACCTGCTGATAGTTCAGTTGCCGTGTTTTCAGACTTTTGGTAGAAATAATGGCTTTTTCAGACTAGTCTTTCAGTAGATGTGCCTCTGGGAAAGCCCAGAAACCTCCCGCTGATTTCAGCATACCTTGTCTTCTGCCCCACTCAGAGGACCAGCCTACGTTTCACGGCGACACCCAGCTCATCTTGTGCGGCTAGCCTTGCGCAGTGAGAAGGACCAGGCGGGTATTAACAGACCCAGCAACAGTACACCCGTGTGCTCTGCGTAAAGGCAATCCCAAAATTTTGGTTTCGCAGCATTCGTTTCACAGACGCCTCCTCGAGAGGAACAGCAGCTGCAGTATGCTGCCTTGGCTAGCAAGATGCGATACACGCAGAGATACGTACTTAGGGGAGCACAGAGAGACCCTGTGCGACGACCGTATAACTGCAGACACTTTGCAGGTGTGTATTTACAATACTATTTATGTAGTGCCGAAAGTGGACCACATGAATATACAGTGTGCATGATTCACTGTCATTAGCCCTGCCTTCAATAATGTGGACCCTAAGATAAATAATATCGCTAGAGCCTCTCCCGTACAATACACAGAGTTGTTAATTTAGTTACACATACAAAATTTCCCACTGCAATTAGAGCTTTTTTTAAAATTATAAAAAGTTCTTGAAGTGAAACCTTTGTTTACAAGTTGAAATGAGCCAGCTGATGTTAAAAAAGAGAAAAACTGAGAAACAGACTTGTATTTAAAATGCAAGGTTGGATATCTTAAATAACATTAATCTGAACACGCACTAAAATAAATCATGTATTTTAACAACGCTAGATACAAATAATCATCATATTTATCATTACAGCTTTATATACCTGTTGGATTACTGCTTTCAAAGCCTTAAGAAACATACCAGTGTCTTTGAATTAAAATGTACTTTCTTTATGCTAAATCCGTGAAGGTGCTCTTGTGGGAAACACTGCGTTCTACATTAATTTTTTATTTAAAAAAATAAAAGCTTACACAGCCTCAGAAAAAAACAACCAAATGGCAAAAATCCCAACTTTGTCCATTCATCTTTTGATTCTGTCTTTGCCGTAATAAAGTTATATGAAAATGTTGCCAGAAACAAAGTTAATCTTCGCAAGGACTTTTCCATCTTTCTTTAAAACCAAGGAGTAACTAGCCTGCAGTTCTATCAACCTTGATGCACAACACACTGTAAAGATGGGATCCTTGTCATTTTTTGCCCATGTCTAACATTTAAGGAAAAAAAAAAAAAAAGAAAAAAAACCATTCCCTTGGAACTCTAAATTCTGGCTAAGAAACATCTCAGCAAGACACCAAGATAATGTCTCACAAATCGAAACAGCAGCAGGTAGCAACATCTGTAAACTCAGAATTCAGGAGCCAGCATTTCCACGCAACTTTTTAAAGTGTTTTGAAACGCCTCTGCCCATTCTATAGCATGGGCACCGAAAGCCATAAATAACTGGATCAGTAAGTAAATTCACCATCTGCCAGAAGAATGATTCCTGAGATAACTCAAGAAAGTAAAAGCTGAAGAGCTTGCTGCTAGTAGTTAACGGGGCAACCCGACTCCCAAGTCAGAAAGAGTAAAATATCTCCCTTTCACTAAAAAAAAAAAAGGGGGGGGAGGGAGCTTTAAAAGGTACACAATTAGTTAGCTTTGCAGTGATTAATTCAACAACTGCAAGCCAAAAACAACTTCAGGCACTTAACCATGAAACTGTCCGTTCTCTTTGCTTGACGATAAAGCATCCAAAAAGTAAACATTAACTCCTGTGTTTTTTCTGTGCACGTATTCTATCATGAGATGATGATAACCAAAGAATTACCAGGCAAGCTCGGCAGAGGCTTTTTATACCTTATTCCTCCTGACACAGAGGTGAGATGTGCCCGGATTCCATTCCTTTTCCCTACTGCCAGCTCTAATAAGACAGTTCATACAGTTCCCTAAAACCTGACAGAAGGGATTAAAAATGAGATGGAAAAATCTCCTCCCTGGGAAGCAAAGAGCTCACAGTAAGGGAGCTTTGAGGATGAGGGGACCCCTATACTAACCACATCTTCTCCATATCAAGGCAAAACCAGGCAGCAGCTCTTGCTCAGCCCAAGTCTCCCAAGGAAGCAAATGGAAGCTTTGCCCAAGTAAGGAATGCAAAAGCGTATACCTTATCATCTCTTCTAAATAAACTTTAAAACTGAATAACTATCGAACAAATTGAAAAAGGACAGGAAGTTGAAGAACAAATTAAAAGAACAAATCAATGTGTTCCTCTGACCTGCAAATATTTAAGCCAAGCACATTCTTCTTTCAAACAAGGCGCTTATGAGCGTTTTGATGGCTGCTCATAATCAAATGTGTCACTCGCAAAATTATAGCATTTGGGGAGGGTACCAGGCAACCGAAAATGGCTTTTGCTAGAAGGATGTCACAAGCACATCTTTTAGTCACCTCAGAATTGCACGCGACTTCGCTTCATTCCTTCGCACTGGCTGCGTGCGGGTTGCTTCACAGAAACACAACTGCGGTAATCTGCTTGACAGTAAACAGTAATCAGTAAATACTATTTACCGAGCAGATACGTGCCCTTGCTATTCCCTCAGCTTATCTATCCCCCATCTCTCCCATCCCCTCTCAACCCCCTCTAGGAAATTTTAGAGGGGGGGAATAAATAAGTACAGGTAGTGAAACAGTGAAATGCCGTAGCTGGCAAGGTTTTCCTCTCTGAATGGACAAACCCTTAAACTCCACGCAGCTCCAGACACTGAAGGATTAGATCCTAACCAGGGAAAACACAAGAAAATGGTAATAAATATCGCATGGTAATCCACGGGAACTTTGGTCCCAGTGTGATTTTTCTATAGCATCCTACAATAAATGGCATTACAACATCCATAACCTCAACTCATGCATCAGAGCACGCTCTCCGCTCCCCTTCTTGTCCTTCCTCCTTTCACGTAGCGCATTTTCTGAGAAAACATAGTTTTTCTGCAAAAGTCAAGTCAGTGCAATCCCATTCCTGACTGAAAGCAGCACAGTAGCTTGGTGAAAACTACCACGGACCTTCTCGCAGTGCACGGAGCTACAGCTGAGGAGCATGGGGTTTATGGCAGCATTACTCTGGTAAGGTCTCATCTGAAATTCCTTCTGACAAGACAAAGGAAGTCACAGTTTGCTGGAGAGAAAAAATAAATAAATTGTATTCATGTGCAGTAAGAGCACTTCATGTCATAGCGGATTTTACAATATACTAGTTCTCTTGCTATTTAGGCGTGTGTCTTTTGGGCAACAAATTCTGAAAACCCAAGAAGGTAAAGCTTGCTTAACCATGAGTCTCCTTTCACCCAGTAAAATAAATTCCACAGCTGCTGCTTCTTTCTCCTGTGACTATTTCTTAAGCTCCTTCCCACTGACAACTAGCCACGGTCACACTCCACTACTGAAATGAAAATCTTTAAAAATGCCAGTTTTTCAAATTCTTAATTTTGTCCCATTCAGGTAAAATGTTTTGCACCAGGAAGTTCAGCAGAGCTACCAGGTCATCTTTGTTAGCAAAGATTTTCACATGCACAAATAAAAACTGAGAAGTGACTGAAGAGGGAAAAAAAGCTAGACAAACACATTTTAAATGTTCCTTAGATAACGCAGTACCACAGCAAACCTCTGTGGAAAGCTAAGCTGAGACTGCCATGAACACCAAATAAATTTGCACCACTGGGATATTTAGGGTCCAATAAATCTTACTTTCCAATGGTTTTAAAACTCCAGAAAACAGTTTTTCAGCTCTAGACTCTGCTGTCTACCTAAAAGCTATCGACTCGGACCTGCCATCTGTGAGAAATATTTTCAGAACATACTCATGTTTGCTGAACGACCAAATTATGGAAACCTTCATTAAGAAAACAACAAACCACAAACACACATATATACATACATAAAAACCAACCAAACAACTTGCTCCCTTTTTCTGTTTGCATGATAATGCTCAAGAAAGTTGGTTTAAAATGCCCCTATTTCCAATTCAAATTCTTATTCATTTATTTGAACTACCTCATGTTGCAGTCAACAACATGAAACCGACAACTAATTGCAAAAAAATAAAATGCAAAGCAATAAAATCCATCACAGTTCAGACACGACACGCTGAGCAACGGCAGAAAAGCCAAGGATTAACACCAACCTAAGCAACCACACCATTGCACGATTTAGATGATATTGTTAAAAATACTAACAATTGCTGAAAACAAAAAATCGCATAGTATAGAAAAGCATTTTATTTACTACGCTGCAACTTTTTGCAGTTTGGTGGTATCAGAAGCACATTCTGTGGACGATGAAAGTCACTGCTTCCCTTGGCCTTTCAAAAAGACGCTGATGCTCACGCCATGGCGTAGAACTTTCTGAGGGCACTGCAGTCTGCATACACGGATATACATGTAATACTGGAGCTTCAGTCGCTCCACTGCTGCTTCCAGGAGCCTTTCAGGGAGCCCCTGGTGAGGAACAAGAAAAAAGCGTGGCTGTCAAGGCTCCGAAGCAGGTGCACTACCTAAACCTTTTTATTTTCATTCCCCTTTGGGAACTGAACTGATTTCAGGCCAAAAGAACCGCTTTCCAAGGTGACAGAGCGTACCGTGCTCCCACTGCAGGGCAGCTCCGCATGGCGAAATACTGCTTGACCATCCTGAGCAGGGCAGCAAAAATGCAAGATGGAGCCTTACAAAATGTTGTCACTGTGTCCCGAGTCCAGCGACAAGGCTTTAAAGTAGCAGACTGTAAGAAAGCGTAACATGGATCCCCAAAAAGCACAGTTCCCTCCCAGCGATCTGCAATGTAGAGTTTCCTGATGAGGATCAGATCTTACTCCGGATGAAGTCAGCAGAAGTTCTGTCACTTGCAAGCACAGGGGGAGATCAGGGCCATAATCAGAGGAGTTCAATCAATCTTTGGTCCTATCTAAGTTTCCCCCAGGTTGCCAGGCAAAGCGAGTTAGATTCACTTTCAGAAAAACCATTCACCTAAAAATCAAACCAGCCCAAACATTAAAAAAAAAATATCAAGTTATGCTAAACTTTGTTTTCTCGCTAGCAAGCTTCATATTGTAAACAACTGAAGGGCAGTGATGCAAAATGGATTCTTGCCTAGATTTGTAAACTTTTCCAAGAGTTGTAATTTCCTGCGTTTGATGACATCATGAAACTAACCACAAGTAAAAGTTGGTTTTCAATTTGTTCTACTTTCCCCTCATTAGTCTCTGTGTCAGAAATAGAATAAGAACCCTCATTAAGTCACATTAAATTCTTTAAACTCATTAAGGGCTCAGAGAAAGAACAATACAAACACTGGTGTTTTTGTAAAAAAATTATGCAACACAGATGGACTTCCACTTCCATGTATTTTTAGAATGTATGTATGTGCGTGTAGCAGCCCAAGAGAGACCGACAGGCGTGAGGGAGCAGCAGAGAGGCAGAGTAACAGAGACAACAAGGCAGAGCATACCTTACATATGACAGAATGATACCCAGATAAAAGTGGAATATGCGTGATCACTTGTGACCTGATATAGATGAAGCACTTCATGCTTTGTATCCTGAACTGTGGCAGAGCCATACCTCGCATTTCTTTTCAATTAACGATTCCTCGGGACTTTTTCCAGGGAGAAGACAACCTTGAGGGCCACGCAGCCAGCAGCAATCAAACTTTTTGTCCACAGACTACTTTGCTGCTGATGTAGCCAAACTTACTATCTGATTGTACTTCAAGATACATCTACTATTCATTCTTACGGACTTATGCGTAAGATACAGGTGTGTGCAGAATTTCAACAGTCTTGGAGAGTATCTCTGGGTGTGCAAAGGGTGGGTATCTGTCAGAAGATTTATTGTAGCTGAATGACTCAGATATATGCTGTTGATAACTTCTGATCTTACCCCCCATAAGACTGGAAATATGAGCTCAACCCCACAAAATTATTTACATTCCTACATTATGCTCAAACAACTATTACAGGATTAATTTGTTCCACGATATTTTTTTTTCCTGATAGATGGAACACGCAAATAGGAGTCTAGTTCTAAAGAAAACTCCAGCTCTGAAGAACGTGGAAGGAGACCAATAAGATGGCATAAATTTCAGGTGCCTGTAACACGCCAACAAAAGAAAACAGTATATACAGTAGATGGGAGACCTGAGTTACTGTTTCCTTCCTTCCTACCACTGCAACAGCTGAAGCGAGGTGCGGGATTGCTGCTGCCAGCCCCCAGCCCAGAGCATCCAGAGCTGGGTGCCAGGGCGGTGCGGGCTGGCAGCCCCCGCTCGGGAGCCCTCCTCTCCCGTTTCCCTCACAGAGTCAGATACTGTTTACCTGCCAGGCACATGGTAAGGCTGATCTATTTTCACAAGCTTTTGCCTCAGGTATGTGGGGCAAGGTTTACTTTATTAATTTTGCATGTGTGTCCATATCTGTACATGCAGGAGGAGAAAGCTCGGCAACAATCGCCATGTACTGCATTTTTGGTTTATATTCTATAACTGCAGCCGGAGAATGTCTGATAAGTGTATTTAATACACCTAAAAATGAGAGCATTAAATAGAAAAGCAAACCATGTTCAGATTAGGAAGCTGCAATTGAAGGTATCTTTCTTTCATTAACTGAATTCATGAAGCAACGTTTCATCTGCATAGTAAGTTTTGAATGATGTTCCACATAACTCACAGCATTCGCCTGAAGAGCTGCGTGTGAGAAAGTTAGAAAGAATCGTGCTTTGGAAACACTGAAAACCTTCTACCCCCAAAGAAAATTGCTTTATCTCAACTCATTTAACTTCCATTAAATATTAAACCACATCTGCACATAGGAATTTTAGACGATACTTAACTTCAGTATCTACTTCATATTTTTTTTAGACCAGTCGAGAATTTGTTTTCTAAAATTATCCCAGTAAAGTCACTGGGATATCCAAAAGCAGTCTGCAAGGTATCTGTCTAGGCAGAGTACGCTTTCTTCTTTTTTTCTCTTAATTAACTACTTGCAAAAAAAAAAACCCTGCTTTTTTTGTGAACCACCAAGCTGTATGTTTAATTTTTTAAGTTTCCATATGTATTTCAGACTTGCAGACTTTGCAAAGTAGGTCAGGAATACCCAAAGGATACACATTTGAAGGCTACAGATAGCAGAACACACCATTTACGGCTTTGTATATACACATACATACACATTCTACATAATATAGGTAGATAGATTCAATGATTTAAACACATTACATCTATACTGTGTGTTTCAAGAACATTCAGATATTTACAGCGTTAGATCACCACTCATTTTAGACCTATGCTAGTGCCAGCTGCCAAAAAAAAAGTACACAAATCAAAATATGTTACCTTTGTTCAAACAATACTGCTGTTCATTATATAATAGAAACTGTCATGCTTAATCTTCCAGGAACCAAGAACTGGTACATTCTTGGATCGGAGGTGGCTTGAAATGGTTTGAGGCAAAACTGAAGCATATTGTTTAAGCAAATCTTGCTGAGAAACATAAGCGCATTGATGATTTTTAACATCATCTTTTACAGACTTTTTTTCCAGATATATTAGTAAACTAAAAATGCTGGCATATTTTCAAAATGCAGAGAGATGAACACATCATTGCTTTTTCTATAACATTTTTACAACATCAAATTATACATTCCCTCCTGCATTGTCAGCCTTACTAAGGGTAATGGGGAATCTGAGAAGGATGCTTCAGAGCAGACACCCCGATAAAGTAAAACGTACCTACAGAAATTACACGTCGACTTTGAGAATACCCTGAAACTAGATTTTTCCTTGGGAGTTCTCAGTATTATCCAAGTACCCCAATGGTTATTGCAGGCACTATGCTACAGGCTGCGATGTTAATTTTCCATGAGAGATGCAAAAACTGCCAAAAGCAGCATTCAAAAATATGTCTACAGCATGATATAGCAACATACAGAGAAATGGCAGAAAAGCCTTAAATTGGAAGAAAATGAAGAAGGAAGAAACGCCTTAGAGTTGGAACTTTTTAAACTCATTTTAATCTGAGAAAATGCTAAAAAGAAATAAGCGCACTTCACTTACTGAGGAAAATCTGGTTTACAGCATTATGACTCCAGGACTTCTTCAGATTTTTAAGACTACAAAGGAAGTATTCTACAATTTCATCTTTAACACCACGGATAATACATCAAGAAGACACAGTCTTACTTAGACAGACACAGACAGACACAACCCTGCAGAGGCCAATCCTGCAGCCTTTACTGAATGCAGAAGTCCCCCTGACATCAATGAGTATTTTTCAAGAATGGGAATTGCAGGATCAGGCCCAAAAAGTGCTTATGAAGATGAGATGTTACTTCAACAGATTGAATGTTAGATTAAATACAAAGATTGAGGCAAGACAAGTCTGGGGTTTAAACCCTAGGGAGGACTGACATTTAAAGTGTTGCCACTGAATTATAGCTCTCCACACTGGGTGGGGTAACCTCCTACTGGGTGGAGTGTCTCCCCTAAAGGAAGGGAAAACTGGCACAAGCCAACTTGGTCTTTGAACGATTTCCCTACTTGCCAACTTATGAAGTCGTCCTGACGTCAACTTCGTCAAGAAAAGTCTATTGCCCAACTCCGTCTTCTACCGTAGAAAGTTTGCTTGTGTTCAAAACCCCAGCAGACGTAGAAGAGAAATTAAGGAAATAAGCCAGAAAACTCTAAATAAAAGAAAGAAATTGGGGGG
>Ga0181612_175287_pt1 | contig 13594 bp, 11 predicted proteins | sample HoacroProtozoa21_FD_119630 | JGI IMG/M metagenome (GOLD analysis project Ga0181612, IMG submission 119630) | Hoatzin crop microbial communities from Cojedes, Venezuel. Combined Assembly of Gp0051906, Gp0051904, Gp0051908 | reverse complement strand
CGTCGCTGGGGGATCCTGGGCTCAGGGACCTGGTTTGCAGCCTGGCAGTGCTAGTCCTCTCGTCTCTGTTCACTTAAGTGCTCAACATGATGAAGTTTAAAGAGAGATCACAACTAATCATCCTCGTCCAGGTGCTTCTCAAGCACCCTCGTCAGCTCCCCCAGCTGCTGCATAGCTGTTGATGAGTGCAAGTAATGCACAGAGATGCAAGGGAATTGTCAGATGTGGTCACTTGTATTTTAAGTCATCACTGCAGTGAGCCCCCGGAGCAGGAGGGCTTGGGTGCCCACAGCCACCTGGACCCAACAGGACTCTCCAGTGTGATGTTTATGTGCTGTCCAAATGCTCGTATCTCCATGCAGAGTGACCTGCACAAGCTCTGGGGCAACAGTGAAGTGAAGGGGGCTGCTTTTCTCCTCAGGAAAGAAATAGCAGAGCACAAAGCATCCTTCTGCTTCCCCTGTGTGCAACGGAATATCACTCAAATTGAGCCAGAAGCACATGCAAGGAACCTCTCCTGTGATTTTCAGGTTGTTTTTGGTGTTTCCCTCGTGGTGCTCTTTGATGTCTCACCTGCTCTCCAGGATCCACGTGTTGTTTGGGCTTCTTTTGTTCACTCAGTGCTTGTTCTCCTCCTCCCTCTCTGAACTTACCATGCCAAATGGATTTTGATTGCCTTTAACTGGAGATCAAGCGCTGTTCTCTCTCATTAGATGCAGTATTTGTTGTACCAGGACTCGAATGACCCCAGTGCAGAGAACTGTGGAAGAATCCCTTTAACTGCTATGCAGAAGACAAATATTTTCTGGTACAGAACACTTAGAATTTGTTATAGGGAATATTTCTGCACACATCAGACCTGCAACAAAGCTGATGTGCCTTTTCACCAAGTCACAAGTACCCCGGCACCTCCCCTGTCAGCAAGCTGGAAAACAACAGTTTTACTTTACAAGGAAAATGCGTTTGTTAAAAGTTTGTTCTCTTTTTTTGCTTTGTTTTCCCCCTACTTCTGAACTGGAATAAAACCAAGGTTCTTATTTTTAATGTATTTATAGGTTGTGGGAAATGAAATGGAAAGAACCGTGTTGGAGACTGGCCAACAGCCAATGACCACTCCTTGGTGCAGGGGAGCTGAAATGAGTCTCAGCCAGGCTGATTCCCCCTTGCCCACCCAGAGTGCTTTGACTTCTGTGCTGTTGGCTACTTTGCGTCTCTTTGATTTTCATCAAAATCCTAATCAAGGATCTGTTGAATTTTCCCATCAAGAATTTAATCAAAATTAGTGCATTACCATTGCATGTTTTGATTTCAAAACTTTTTTTTTTTTCCTGAAATGATGGACAATGTCCTCTGTAAGTAAAAATAAAATTAATGACCGTTTCAAGCTGAGAAACACAAGTGGAAGAGGCATTTTAAGTGGGTTTTCCCTTCTTACAAATCTTGGCAGGAAACAGCAAGTGTTGAAATCAAGTTAGCATCCTTTTCCAACTGCAGAGAGTACATTCTGAGCAAGCTGGGCTATGAGCTTTGAGTGAAGGATCAAGGTCCTTTTTTAAAGCACCACATCCTGCAAAACAGCATTTCTGTGCGTAACCACACGGAGAGGCAGAACCAAAGCATGGATGCTTTCCAGGCTCCAGTTAGCCACCCAACAGGGGACCAGATCTTTCAAAGGGATGGCAACAGGTTGTGTGTATGCTGAGAACTGAGCAGACTTTTTTCCCCGGAAAATCTGGCCCAGGATGTGGATGCTGAAGGCAGGGGAAGCTGTCTTCCACAGCCAGGAGCAAGTGGCATGGAGAGGTCCCTCCTTGCAGCTGGCTTCTTCCAGGGCTGCTCTTCTTTTCAGGATGCTCATTTTTCAAGGCTAGTGAGACATGCTGATTCCACAGTTGGGGATATCTTCTGTAATAATGATTATCATCCTTTGCCCTTCTTTAGCTGCTTCTAGTCTGAGACCTCTATGACTCCATCCAGTAATAGATCTTGTCTTGCCAACCCTTCAGCAGGCAGACAGATGATTTCTGTTTCACATACAAGGGAAAACGAGCCTGAGTAAAAACAATGGGTGCTTCTTCCCCTCACCACTATCTTGTCCAGGTCCTTCCCATGATAGAGTGGGGTCGTTTGGTCAGATGTGCTGTTCCCTCCCACTTGCTCACAATGAGGTGGGTGTTGGGTGACGCACGCCAGGCTGATTTCCTCCTGCAGCTCGGCTTTCTGACTTGTATAGCATGCTTTCAGCCATTCAGCCCTCAGGCTGAGCCTTCTCACTGGGAAATAAACCCCTCAGTCTCAGAACTGGACGTGTTGCATGCGAGGTCCTGGGGTGCCCACGCTTCTTCTTGCCAGGGCAGCAGCGGGCTGCTCTGCCCCACAGACCGGTTTGCAGCCGGTCCTCAAGCCGGCCTTGCCAAGCGGCGTGAGCAAGCACGGTCTAGCAAAGGAAAGGGGAGAAATGTTCCACTTCAGACTCAGAAAACCTGCCAGAAAAAAGAAACAAATAAACGGATGAGACATAGTGTCTGAGTGCGCTGGGCAGTGAAAGAGCTTTACTGCAGCATGTCAGGGCACGTCACGGGGAAAGCAAGTGAGGAACTAGGCAGCTGCCAGCCCCACGTTCAGAAATGAGATGTGCCAGGAGAAATGAGCCCTCGTCACCCAGCACGGAGAAGAGCAGCTGCTCCTCCGAGCTCCCTCCTCTCCTTTCTTCTAGGCAGGAGAGGGGAACGCTTTGCTGCGCTCTTCCTTGGCGCAGTTCCTCTTCTGCCATGTCTCACACCCATGTCCAGGTGCGAATATCATCCCAGGAGTCTCAGGGGACCACGCTGTGCCACTCGGTCACCCTGCTCTCTCCATGCAGCAGCAAGGATGTGGAGACCAGGCTAATGGGCAGGTATCTGCCCTTCCTGGTACAACACACCTCATGCTACCTCCCCAAAGCACTGAATATTAGTGATCTCATCCCTGGCATCTTCCCATTCCCAGTGCTTGCTGGGCAAAGCATTTAAACAGGGTTTAAAAGTTTCTGGTTGGCATCCCTGGTGACTGGGTTGGCATCCCTAATAATGTACTTCAGCCAAAATAAGACCCTTGGAATACAATAAAGCTCTAAAAATAAGTAGTCTTAAATAAAATCTTTAAAAAATAAGATAACCCTCAAATACAGACACCCCAGTCTCCCTCTTAGACTCAACTGTGCATAATTTGCTGAGCAGCAAGAGGTTGCAAGAGGTCTTTGCCAGGACCCTGCTGTTACCAGCATTACAGGATTAGCGCTCTCAGGGCTCCAAACCTTGCTCCATACATCACACAGTGCCTAACCCAAGAGCACTGAGAGCCTGAGAGAAGGAAATGCAGCTTGATTTCCCATCTATCAACTCTCTGATGCCTCTCTTAAAGTTACAATCTGCCCTTTCCCACTAAACAGACAAAACTGTGACTGTAATGGGTAACGTCTTTACCCATCCGACTGCTTGGGAGCTCGTAACGACACTGCAAAGTGTCTCTTGCTCTGCAAATTCTCCTTTATAGATACATTAGGGTCATTCTCTTTTATGGGAAGGAGCAGAGTGGGGAGGAGGGAACGATCCTGAGGGAAGGAGATAAATAATCTTCAAAGAGAACAATTAACAATCAATTGCAGCCCTGCTGTAGAGCAGAGATAGACACATATTTCTGGCTTTTATTTCTGATTAATGAGAGAAAGGCCTGGCATCCCCTCTCCTCAGCCCTGAGAAACTGGTCTCCTGATTATGTCACAACTGATCTGCGATTGTTCTCTCTGAAGATTATTTATCTCTTTTCTTCATGATTGCCTGCTCTGAGACCTTAATAAATTGGATCCAGCCAGCAGCAGTGCTTGCTAATTTCCCCCTGAAGAGGATTTGAGTTTTTGTCAAGCTCTTAGGGCATCTGTTTGCTTGGTCTCTGTTGCTTTTTAAAGGGTTGTGTTTAAAACATCATTTTCCAACACTGTAGCATCAAGGTTGCTAGTAGTTATGTGTTTGCATTGCATGAAATCAGCAGCAAGGCTCAGCATTGATCTCAGCCATTCTGTACTAGGTGCTGTACAGAGATGACCATGGCAAACTAGTTTTGTAGGGTCTTGTTATTCCATGCAATGGAGAACACCTGACTCTTCTCCCCAGCTTTCAGCAAAGCGTGAGATGGGGCAGGATTGCCAACAGCTTGGAAAAGCCCTAGGCTGAGCCAGCTGGAGCCCAGACAAAGCTTCAAGATTAGTGTAAAGCAGTGGATTTTGGGGTGGTAGAGGAAGGCAGATGGAAAGGAAGAAGGAAAAAGATGCTCAGAGTCAAATTCACGGCACAGCTGAACGCTCATTTTCAGGAGTCTGTGGGTCCTGCTTCAGGGATGGCTCAGCAGGGGACAGAGCCACTCCACCTGCCCAGATTTGCAGCCCTGCATTTTGAAGGAGGATGGCTCTGCTGTCCTGGGGCTTGCTGTGCATGTAGCATCCCTGTGGGCTCTCCCAGGACATCAGGCAAACTGAGGGTGAGTTCTAAGAGAGATTTCTCTTGTCAGCACCCTGCAAGGTACTTTCCCTGCTAAATTCAAGCTGTCATAAGAATATGCAGTGAGGCAGCCCTTCCCTCCCAGGGCCCTTCTCTTACAGGGGTAGAAGGGGGGAAATGTATGGTATCTGTTTTTGTGGGCATCATAGACATGTCTACACATTTGTTTATTGCTCTGCAAGTGCAGATTAAAGATTTCTTGCCTTGTTCGCTTCCCATTCTGAAGGCAATCCGCCGCCTGTGTGTTTGTCAGTGTCTGTGTCTCACTGTCTGCAAGCACACAAGTCTATCTTGCATTAATACAGTCAGATAAGGAGGTCTCCTTGGGGAATCATTCCCTACTGTTTTTATTTTAATATGACAAACATTGCGTGCTTGAGTGGTAAATCAGATGGTGTTATTTCTCCAATTTCCTTTCTGTTCTTGTCCTAATCTTCCCTCTTATTTCAAGCTGTTGCTACAAACTCTCTCCCTCTACTCCCTTTTCTCTGTAACTCTCATCCTTCAGATGTTTAGGCTAAGTCTCTCTGTGGGGTCTGACAGGATCAGGTTCATAAACCTTCCTGCTCTTAGGTTTCCTCGGAGAAACACCATGGGAAGGAGTGTTACCAAAGGCAATATTATCCCCAGGGCCATATACTGTAGCCTGCTTTGTGATCTGACCATTTCCTCTTGGTTGGAGTGATGAAAGCTACACCCCTAAAAACCTGCATAAATAATTCATCTGAAAAAGAAAAAAATAATCACGATGAGAACGGAGAGCTGACTGCAATGCCAGCTCTGCTGGAAATGGCGAACTGGGATGTGGACTCTTTAAAGGTCACCCTGAGCCAGAGAAAGCCTCGACTGAATTCAAAATACTTCCCTTCCTTATTGGCAGCAGCACATGCCTTTGCAGATAGGCTCTAGTTTTCACTCTTACTCATGCTGTTCCCCCTCAGTGTGCACCAGGGTCAGTCCCCAGCATGCACAGGGGTGGGAGCTCTGCCTGGTTTTGTGTTGCCACAGCCTGGTGTGGCTGGATGGAAATAAAGTTGTACTTTCTCATATCCATGGGGCTAAACCCGGCAGCAGGATCCCAGCAGGTGTCACCCTCTGTAACAGTGACCATGCCATCAATCAGGTGGGGAAGCTGCTCTGGACATCTCCTATTAGAAATTCAGCACTTGCTATATAGAGTCTGCCATTGCCCCACTCGGATGAGGAGATGCCTTCCCAGTAGCTCACTACAAAATCCTGCATAGGTGTCGAAGACATGCAGCCCCTTTGGGCACCTGTGTGGTCCAAAGACTGTGAGAAATATGTGGCTGACTCCCACTTGCCAGCATCAGGAGGACAAGCTTGGGCACAGGGTATTCGAGAGAAAAAAACATCCAGGTCTGCCTTGAAATGTAGCAGGGTTATTAGTGGGGCTGCAGCAGCCTGTGAATGGCAAACTCCTTGATTTAGAACTATGCTGACATTTTATTCTAAACCTATACCATGTTATCATTAAGGAGAAGAGCTGCTCATGCAGCCCTGACCAGCGCTTGGAAAATTGGCAGGGATGGAAAGCAGTTCTCACCAACTGTGATCTGCAAGGTGGATGTGAAAAGCCAAGCTGTTAACTGCAAGAGCCAGTTGAGCTTCCAAATGCACGGCCATAACTGCAGTCTGCCTTGAAACATGTGAGAAACCAGGCAGCAGTGTCACCGGTGATAATCCCAGCGTGAAGCCACAGGTCAGGTTTGGACCTGTACAGTCTTACCCGTTTTCCCAGAGCTCTCACCCACCATAGCCAGACTTTCGTCCTGCTCCAGGGCCTCTCTGCCAGACCCAGCTGGCTGGTGACCACCTTAAGACGGAAAGCAGTAGATGCTGTGAACAGGATATATACACTTCCTAAGGGCTTCCCCAGAAACCTGTGTTAATCTTGGTGGTGCAAGTGTTGAGACTGAAAACTTAAGCCCAGGATGTGGTGTCAGACCTGCCAGTTTACAGCTTTCTCCTCCTACCTCTAAAAGATCTCATGCCAACCTGCCTCATGTATGGCCCACTGGGCTGGAGATATACCCTGGTTATGGCAACACTGCCTACTCCAGGCACCAACGCTGCAATTCCAGAGTGTGAGTGTTGAAACTTGATCTGTCATCACAGGTTCCCTTTCTCATCTGTGCAGAGAAATAAAATTCTTATGCCCCATGGTCAACCTTAGCCCACAGCAGTGAACTCAAGCAAGACTTGCCCTCCATGCCCAGGAAAGGGAGGTAGAGGTGGTTGACTTTGGTTTAAATGCCTGATTTTTTCAGTGTCCACCACTGGGGAGGAGGGACCTGCCCCAGCATTTCTGACACCATGTCTACCTGGCCAGCAAGAAAGGACACTCCCGTTGTGATGCTTATCTGGAGTTGCCCCCCTCCTCTGAGAGCCACCCCTCTGGCCAGCCAAGCAGCTCAAATGTTAAAAAACCTCTCATCAGCTTTCCACCAAATGACAGTGGTGAACAGGAGGGCATCAGACCCCTGGGGAGGAGAGTTCTCCCAAACCCGCAGCTGCCCCAGGGTTTCCATGAGCAGCTGATCCAGCTCAATGCGTTTGCATGGGGGGGGGACTTTGCAGACGAGCCTTGCTCAGGAGGGAGGTGATGTCTTGCACTGACACCTGCACGTCTCTGTCGGAGGGGGTGGTCTGCCCACGGAAAGCAGAAGGATGGAGAACAGTTCACTCCACAGCGGGTGGCACTCATTACATGGAGCAAGCGCCTGGAAACACCGGAGCTGTGCAGCCTTGCTCACTAATGGAGAGGTCTGGCCTGAAAACTGCAGGACGTTGTTATTTTTGCAACTTCCATCCCTGCAACTACATGGAGTATAACAAGGAAGATTATCTTGACAGCTCTCTTACCTTATTCTCTCATTACAGCTCATCCAGCAGGGATGGGGGGGGTAGTGAAGCAATTTTAGGAGGCTGCGCATTTTTTATGGTTATGTCTTATGATGTGTTAATTTGCCAAATCAAATATATGTCTTAGTACTTCCACCTTTACCTCCCGCATGCCTGCAAAATAAATAGTCATATTAATCATACTTTGCTGTTCTCTCTGGGGATTAGAAAGCAATTTGCAAAGATCGGTTCGGCCAGCCTTGCTGGCTCGCTGCGAGGGTGCACTGAGGCCATGGTGCAGCCGGGGAAGCTGAGGCACAGGAAAGCAGAGCAGGTTGCTTGGAGGCAGGTGAGAGGTGGATGCTTTAGTTCAGTTCCCCGAGCTCCCTGTCCCCTACAAAGAGGGAAAATGGTCAAGGGCAAAATGGAGAGGACCCACCAAGGGTTTTAAACTGAGTCTCGTGAGCTCACCCTGGCTGGCATAGCCCGGTGTAGAGTGGTGGAGGGAGAATGGACAAGGGGCAGAAAGGAATTGAAAGGGAGCAATGAGGGAAAACTAAACCCTGTAAACCCAAACAGGAGCTGCAAACTATGTAATTGTTCAGCCACAAGCAGCTGAGGCTGAAGCCAAGCGGCAGCTGGGTATAGAGGAAAGCGGCTCTAATGCTATAGTACGGAGTCTGTTCTGCTCCCTGCCTTCCATCTCCTTCCACCCGTCTGCTATAATAATATTTCCTTCCCTTGCAGCCCTGACTGCTTTTCCTCTTTTTTAATGTTTGATGACTTCATTTACACCGGTTCCCTGCCTGCTGACACCTGCCATCAGCTCTGAACCTCTCTCTGCTGGAGTAGGCTGTGACCCATGGGCTTCAGCATGGTAGAATATGTTATTAATAAAAATAATGTCATCCAGCAATATTGCAAGCCAGGAAAAAAAATAATTTGCTGTCCACTGTTCCCCTTAGTAGAGAAGTTCCTGGTGATTTGCAATGAGAGGAGCCACCGCGTCCATGATGATCTGAGGTGGCTGTGTTCCTGGCCAGGCTTCCCAGGAAGAAATCAGTGTGCTGTCCACTGCAGCCCATGTTTTTGGGAGTGTGTGGGCAGTGAGACTCACTGAGATGTGAGCAGTGCAACAGTGGAAGCAACCTCCGACCATTTAAAACCCAGAAATCATCAGTCAGAAGAAGTAGCTCTCTGGGTGGTCTACTTTGCCACCAGTATATTGTTGCACATCCAAGCTGCAGCCAGAAAACCCATATGTGCAAACAATCTCAACAGTCCTGCAAGTGAGGGGGCATGTTAGGTGCTAGAGGGAGGCTTGGAGAGTTTTGGATGGTGTCACATGCCTCATTGCCTCTCCTGCAATGGACCATGTCCGTCCATGATCCTGTCCCTTCTGCAGACATTGTGGGTGCATTCTTCCCTGGAGGGATCTCACCCGGTTGCCTGGTGGAGGACGGACTTGTGCAACTGGGAGGGGACATTTTTGCAGGACACATCACTCCTACCCTTCCAGGTATAAAGGACCACAAATCAGAAATCAGCCTTCTCAGTGGCATTGGTATGTGAAGTGTCAAAGCTGTGCTGCCAGGGAGAAGATCCAGGGGAGACGTGGCTGAGTGGGAGAGGAGACTGGAAGGAAACGAGTGGCCTTTGTGCTCTGCATGGGAGACCTCACTTGCTGGCCTTGAGGATGAGAGACATAAATCATGCCAAGCATCGAGTCGAGCCCCTCAGTTACAGCTGAAATGCCACCACAGTGGCTTCTCATTCAAGCATCCAAGGGTGCTGGTTGCTCTCCAGACTCCCACCTCAGGCCACACTAATATATACCATTGCAGTCTTTGGAAAGGGGTCCACAGATTTATGCAGAGGAGTCATTGATCTGCTGCTCCCCTGAGATGATGATTTAGGTCTCTATGATGAACACAGGTTGATGGATCACCATGAGCAAAATCTGCCAACCCCTCCCCCCCGCCGGCTTCATACTGCAGAGGAGATCTAGCGAGGTGAGTGTGGTGTTCCTCCTGGCTTCTGATCTCTGGGTCAAGAACTGAAACCACACAGCTTGGGGTCAATGTGCTTTATTAGTCTTCCAAGGCACAACAGCTCCCAGGGCTGGCAGCTTTGTGGGAAATGGGTTACTTCTGATCTGGGCATCCTACCATGTCCTCCATAGTGAACGACACCTTCGTTTGCCCTCTGGCCAGGGTGTTGGCAGGCCATCTTGTTCCCAGCACCTCTCTGGTGTCCCTCCCATGCACCTGATGGCAGCCCTGTCTCAGTCTCCTAAGGCTGTTCCCTGTGTAAAGGACAAGATATAACTTCAATAAACTGACAAGTCACTTACCTTACAACATGGCTCAGTTCCCAGCTTCTTTCCTATTATGCCCTTAGTCTCAAAAAATTTGCATTAAGGTCGTGGGATGAGACTGCATAGGCTCGGAGGCTCCCATATCTTCCAGTGGTTTGGGGAAAAAAAGTTGGCTAAGGCAGGCGAGGACTCCATTGGGTGCTTCACATTCAGGGAAGGAGAGGAACCAGCTGCCTCCACCATAAGGGGTAGGAGACACTGGAGATGTCTCCTTCCCTGCCTGAGCTCGAAATTGCAGTCCCTCATGAGGGACTGTTGTGCAGCAGCTTTAGGAGGGAGGGTGGCAGCCTGCAGTGCCCTGTCCCCTGGACACCCAGGGAAGCGAAGCAGGCTTTGTGTAAATGTGCTCCCTTGGAGGCCGCGGTGGGCTGAGACCAGCTCAATGCCACTGCAGCTCGTGCAGTGACTGTCACCTGAATGACTTGTGGGGAGCAGAGTGGCTGAGGATGGAAGGTGTCATGGGAATTAAAATGACAGTCTCCAGATTATTTGTGAGCCAAGGATGGAGGCATCCATCAGCAAGTCTATCTGCAGCGTACAGTTCCCCAACTGCTCTGCATTTTCTGCTCTAATGTGTACAGGTCTTATTGCAACAGAAAGGATGGTCTCTAGTGCCCTTGGGGACACCCCCAAGGACTGAAAACATCTGCACAGGGCTGACAGGTACAATAGAAGACCCAGCTGAAGACCCAGCCCCTAGCACCCTTATGAAGGCCAGGTGGGATCTCCTGGACAGCTCCCTAGGGGCTGGAAACCTCCAGCAGATATGTGAATTGCTCCTTCAAGGTCACAGAGTGGTAAAGCAGCTGGAGTTCGTTCACATTTTCTTTTTTTAAACAAAATAGGAATCTCCTTAAGGAATTAAATCCTAGATACTGTTTTCTGGAATTTCACCAGGAAAGGAAAGACGCCTTTCACTTTGGGAACGTTTATTTAATGCTCCAAACTGACTTGTACACTGACAGCAAAAAAACATCCTGAACATCACTACATTTTTATTTTTTGCACACAAGAAAATTTGCATATGTTAGCATATGTATTTGATATATAATGTATATACCCTTTGAAAAGTAATTAGTATTTTTTCAACCAGCTGCAACAATCACATGTTCCTGGGCTCCGTGCTGGCATAATTGGATGAAACTCTGTTGTGTGTGTTATACTGCCGGTTTGAAGAACCGATCCAATATTCCCATCTGGCCTTACGATTTCAGAATTTCTGTCGGTGTCTCTAAACTCTAAACATCTCTAAAGCAGCTCTGCCACAGCCAAAAGGTCATTACAACATGGGAGGCTGCAAGGACTCATCTCGCATGCTCAATGTTACATCCAAAAATACTGTCAGAATTTCTGTACTCTCCTGAAATCAGGCGACTGGGGAGAGAAAGGCGTTTTGAAAGCCCCTGTCCCTGACAGCCCACCTGAAGAGTGGGGGCTATGGCTGAAGTAATCTTGTTCCTGCTTGTTTTCAGTTATCACATTATGCAGCTAAACCTGGAATTCACTCCTGACAGCAATATGTCATGGAAGAAATAGATTCTGCTGAGGACACTGTGAAGGCTTTCTGGGGATAAAGAACAAGACTCAGGCAACTTGTTAAAGGAGCTGCAGTACACCAAGAAAACTGTTGAAAGGAGAACTTGGTGTGTTGCTGGAGATGTGAACTTGCTGCTTAAAACTGACTGCCAACACGTTCCAGCTGTGGCTGGGTGAAAGTGCTCCTCATCCCCCACCCTGGCTGGAATTTGTCACAGGGTAAGCAGTAAGAGGCAAAACACAAGAATTATTTACATATTTTCCAGTGCAGCAGCTGGAATATTTTTTATCAGCAGATTTAAAACGTGTTAAACCTTGTGAAGAGCTTGGGTGAAGAGGAGATTAAGAAGTAAGAAAGGATAAGCTTTGCTTTCCAGTCCCTACTCTGACAGGAGTTTTCCTGAGGCCCATGAGCAAAGCACTTTGGATTTGAGGGAGGCTGAGTTCCCCCACCTATAAAAGGAGGTCAGTTGCACTTGTCCGTCTTGCAGGGCCATCTCAGGGAGAAGTACTTACAAGTGCTGAGATGCTATAGCAATCACATGTACACTTGAATTAGATGGTTTCCATGTTGCCCAGAGGCAGTCATTTGCCAGTTGGAAACTCACTGCGTCAAGAGGTTTTGCTTCAAAGCAAACTCAGCAACAACAGCAAATGAGATCCCAGTGGGTGTGGAGGTGAGGCATGCCATGCCGCGAGGAGCTCTAACAGTAGGTTTTGAAACTCTTTCGAAGGAGAAAGTCTTGGTAGTTGCTCTGGTGGATGGAGAGCTGTGCTGAAGCCCAAGGTGAGTTTGTTATTTACTGCTTGTCATGTGTTTGCTGGAAAGCAGGCTGCAGCCATAAGACAGCAGAGGCACCTCAGTCTTCAACCTAGATGGCAATGAGGAACACATTTGCTGGTTTCTCTCAACATATTTGAGCTAACTGCAAAATGTGAAGGCTGATGAACAGCAGCAGAAAACATGCCTGACAACAGAAGGCTAGGGAAAAGGCACTGCATGTTCAAGAGAGCCTTGGACACTCAGAAGCAAATGCTGGTTCCCTTCCAGGCAGGCATTATCAAGGAAATGTAGCTATTTTCATAGGCAGTGCAGAACCCAAAATGCTGACTATTGAGAAACTTCATTTAGAGAGGCTAAGTGGGGGAAAGAAATTCAGAAAAAATTTATTTCATTGGCCCTGCTTGTGGCTAAAACATCAGCACAGCCCCAGCTTTCACATTGTCGGAAGCTTCAAAGCTTTTGCTCTGTGCTTCCCAGTCAGGGCAACCAGTGCTTTGTGGACATCCTCTGGTCAACACAGGAACAATTCCTCTCAGCAGAAGTGTTACCAGTTTGCTGACAGAGCGGGATGGCCCCTGGCACGAGTATGGCACGTGCAGCAGCATGGCATGGAAAATGCCAGCCCAGCAACAACGGCTCTCAGTCCCTGCTGCAGCCTACAAATATGGAGTGGCCAGCAGGCAAACCATAGCCAGGAACACACCATGGCCAGGAGACATGCCAGGAGACAACTACACGCAACTGCCATAACACCACTGGAAGATAAGTCTCCTAGGCTCTCTAATTATTTTCTCACTCTGCAATTTCCTTCCATACCCACCAAAAAACTTTTCTTCAGGCTCTGAGTGTTACCATGGAGTTCAGGGCAGTAGGGTCATCTTCCCAGCTCTGTCAAAGCCCCTTGTACAATAAACAGCTAAAATCACTGGATATCTCTGGGCATCTAGCAAAACAAGGGTTACAGCTCTCCTTTGTCCCCAGAGTGGATGCTCTGAGATGTCAGGGTTTTATAGGTCCAACCTTTGACCACTTTTCCAACTCCTTGTGCAAGTTGGAGGCAGAACTGTCCTCACGCTGATGCCCATTGGTGAGCTCTCCTTGTGTCTGAGGTGGCATAAGTGACCCAACACCCGTGTGGTCCTCACACCCACTCATCTCACACCCTCATGAGGGGTGCAGAATGGCAGCATCATTTTTTACTACTGGAATTTTTTTACACCTCCAGGTGTTTCACTCCCTCTATCCCCTGCTACCTCAGACGACACAGTGAGAAAAGACTCATTCCTGGAGTTGCATTAATATCTTCACCTCCCAGCTTCAGCGTTAGATTTTGGGGGCTTGATTTTAATTTGTCTTTTCTCAGCTCTGGCAGCTGCTGGTCACTGCTGGCTCTTCTTCCTGCTGGCTGCCATGACTTTCCTCTGAAAAGCTTCTGCCAGCTCAAGTCCATCCCTGCAGAGCCCATGTGAAGAGCAGACAGGCTTCAATGGTTGCTCAGTT
>Ga0181612_155897_pt1 | contig 13594 bp, 7 predicted proteins | sample HoacroProtozoa21_FD_119630 | JGI IMG/M metagenome (GOLD analysis project Ga0181612, IMG submission 119630) | Hoatzin crop microbial communities from Cojedes, Venezuel. Combined Assembly of Gp0051906, Gp0051904, Gp0051908 | reverse complement strand
TAACAATAATATATGCGCGGAGAGGGCCAAGTTCACTGCTGCCGTCAGCTGCTCTGATTCTCTTGATTTAAATAAATATCTGTCCTTTTATTCCAACCTGGCTGGATCTCCTGGCCAAATACTTTTGAAAGCTTCCAGAATATCTAGTCACACAACTGAGGACTTGCTAGATTAACTGCTTGTACAAATTTGAGTGACCCAGCTGCCCACGTCCACGAATCACTCGGGTCTGCTGGCACCCTGGACCTGTGGCTGCTTTTCCAGTTGTGCAGAACTGTGAAGGCTGCAAGTCAAATCCACTTTAGCCGAGCAAAGCGACTTGTATGCCATTTTTTGAATATATAGCTGTATAAATCTCAGTGCAGCCTTTTGAACTGTATATTACTGTAGAACTGTGGGAAACCCCTTTTGGGAGAGAAGTGGCACAGCTGATGTTTATCACTACAAAGTCTATTGCAACACACTGTCTCTTTTCTTTGAAATAAAAGCTTCTGAATTACAGATGATCAAATATATTCACACCCCAAGCGAAACCAGAGTATTTCTGGCTTTTTGCCAGTATCGGCTTGAGTGTGAAATATTTGACATTATGCATTAATTTTTTATATTAATAAAAGCATTTTCTCAGCTAAAATCTCCTTTGCCAACCAGCAAGTGCCACTGGGCTTGCAGCTAGTTCAGACACATACAAGTCAATCTATAGGTCCCATGACTGAGAGAACGGCAGTCCTGAGCACTGTGCTATATGGCTGCTTACAGATGCTACCACGGTGCAGTCATCGACCACATCTACAATTTGACAGATTAGTAACAAGCAATACTTTGGGATATATTTTAATAAAGGTAATTGCATTAATCTATGCATGTGCCCAATAAAGCAAGGCTGCTATACTCTCTGTGTGCAATGTGGCTGAGTTAGCACTGATACAGGCATCTTACCTCAGCATTTCCAAAATCTCTGGCTCTGCAAACTGAATGTTGCATTAACTTCTCTTCCGCTTTCATGTATTGACATTTCTTTCCTTTGGGGAAGGAGGCACAAGATTTTAAAGAACTGAGAAAGAAGATGTTAACCTTGTAAGAGGGATCAGTCACAGAGTGAGTTCTGAGTTCATCTCTGACACCCGTGGTCCTTTCAGTATTGCTGCTAACAGGGCAAGTATTCCTCTCTCCAGGAATCAAGCAGTCACCCCATTAAACCCCACTCTTGCACAGTCAGGGGAGAAGAGGCTGGCAAATCTGTGAGGACCCACAGATTTCAGACCGTTGAGCTGCCCAGCTCCTGTTGAGACGCAGTGAGGGAAAAGATCACTCTATCTCTGCAGGACCTCCGAGACACTCGCTTTCTCTTTTCTTCCTGAGAAAGTAGAGCTGTCAGACCTCCTTCCAGTGTCTCAACCAAGTTGTCTTAGCTGTAATTAAATAAAAATAGAGAGAAGAAGAAAAAATTATCTTCCTGATACAACAGTCGCTTTTAGCATTCGATTAATCTCTGAGCGGAGAGCTGTCACTTGGAACTTCACAGGACAGAAAGGATGCCACCACTTGTGGCTCTGCATTTTCAAAAGGGAACATTTCTATGTTTGAGGCTTTGGCTCTCATCTCTGGCTCATCTGAAGACAGCCACCCTGGGCCTGATTTATAAAGGTATCAAGGTCCCTCATGACACAGAGAGGAATCCAAGACCCTTGAGTCATTTAAGCCTCTAAAGCCATGATCTGAATGGGAGTTTTGTGCTTAAACTGCTTAGAAATTTTTTTAATTCCTTCTGGTCTTCTATCCTCTTCCTGTAGCTACTTAAATGCCATTGTGAATGAGGAATAGTTTCACTCTTCAAATGCTCCGTTACTTGAAATGAGTAAATAACTGGTTTTTGGTCTTTACGCAGGAAAAATTGCACCATGAGTCCTACAATCTCTCCAAATTATGGGAGCCTCCTGCATGGTCAGTGGATACCGTGAACAGCAGGACTGCAGTCTGCAGAAGTTTTGTGTTTGGAAGCTACCTAACTTCCACCTAACCCCGGTTTACAAATATATTTCTACTGAAAAAAAAAAGGGTAAAAAGAAAAAAAATCCCAACACCTTTAAAGTGTGAATGGATCTACACACGCACCTGCTGGTCAGCAGACTTTCCTGCTCATTTATGATGTTATGAGTTGGGATACATGACCCAGTGGGAAGGAAATTAGGCACACGCACACAAAAGTTTCCCTCTTTCTGCCTCACATAGAAATGGGGTAAAGAAAACTTGGGGGACAAGGGGAGGCGGAAAGGAAAGTGAGAGGCAGAACGGTCACAGTTGTTCCAGCTCTCCATCACACAGTTTTTACCAGCTGTCACCTCCATCCACAGATGTTTTGCACGGGGTGAGGATGCTACAGAGCAGCACTGGCCCGTGTGAACGCCCATGTGCATGCGAAGCAGAAGTGAGAACAAAAGGCACTGTGAAGCCCCTGTACGGTCCACACTGTCTGAAATGCTGAACACCGCTTTTAGGAGACAATTTACAGAAAAATAAAAAAGTTTACAAACTGGTTTACGGGACAGTTAACTGATTCTTGAGGGGCGGTCTTTATAATTGAATTATAAGAACAAAAGAAACCTGAGGAGCAGGCAGAGGCCTTAAGGCCCAACATGCTTGACCTCATTTGGTTTAATTGCACCGCTGGCTCTCTCACTATACCCTTCACTTGGAGAACAGTCTCTGGAAATCATTTAAACTCCTTGCTTCGGTTGCCTTTGTTAGTGATTTAGTCAATAATTTTATTACCTCTTTGGTAAGATAGCTCTGTGTGCCCCAGTCTTTAATTAAAAGCCTCTTAGGTTTGAATCTTCTAGCGATATGAACATATCTATTCAAGATCTTTATCAGAACCTTCTATAAATTTTATAACTTCCTCCTAGTCATCTTGAAGATGCCGTTTTCCATTGTGAATAAACTCAGCCCCCTCTGCATTGTCAACCTGTCAGGAGCACGGCGCAGAGCTGATGGCAAGCTGAGCTCTGCAGACCTTCTCCAGCAGCAGCGTAGTGCCAGCGGGAGGGTGGCCAGGGCTGCAGACGTCACTCGGCAGGGAGATCGAAGAAGTGTCTGCAACCAGGGCCAAATGGGACCAACAGAGGTACTGCAGCACTGTTGAATCGGGATTTGGTCCTGCCCCTGCCACCTTTAATACTACAGCCTGGGGCTAAGGGAGCGCAGATTTTGCCTGCCTGTGTGCTGCTAGTGGTTGCAGCAACGTTGACGGCACAGTCCCCAAGCTTTTTCCCTCTGTACATAATGAGTGTTAAATTTTGAGCAAGCCCTTCCTGGAAGTCCTAGACTTTTTATATCTGCCCTCCATTAACTTATTTATTTTTAATATTTAGGTTATTTCTTTTTAAATCAGCTTCTGTTTTTCAGGAGGGTTTCTCTTCAGCCAGTGATCCCCCAGAATCACAAATTCAGTGCAGCTTTTTCAACTCCAAGTGATCTGAAGTGAATGCTTGCAAAGCTGGAAACAGTCATTACTCCTCTGAACACAGCTGTAGTGTTCAGTTTTCTGTGAGCAGAGCAAGGGGTAACAACGAAATGGGCACCATTAAAACACTGCAACACCAGGTAACCTGATTCCATCAGAGTTCAGTCCTGCTGTGAGAGGGCTGTGGAGGGTGGCCTCCTTGGGAGCAGTTTTGCAAGCTTTTGGGTCTGATCCTGGCCTGTCTCATGCTCTGAATCCTTGTGCAAAGCGGGTCCACTGTGCTCGCTGAGCAGAGCTGCTCTCCACTAACTGTAAGGACGGAGTTAGGCAAAGATACGAGCAGTGTTAAGTGAGTCCATCCTGATGGTCTTGAGTAAGGCTGCCAGGGAAGCTCAAATTGTCCATCAAGTTGTCCATTTGCAGGAGGTGGCACATTTATCACCTGTCCAGAGTGGTCCCAGCCTCCTCCCAGCTCAAGATCTGCCCAGGCTGAACCGCAAAGGGGCTCAGGCAGGCTGCAGCACTCTGCAGCAGGCTCCTTTGGCTCCTCGCTACCTGCGGGGAATGGGAACACTCAGCAGCTCCTCACAGGCTCACCAGGGCTGGAGGAAGGCTCCTTGCACCTCCATCCCCACATCGAATTTGAGAGCAATCTGCTTCCTAACAACAGAAGTGCAGCCAACTCTCCCACAAAGCAGCACCTGAGCATCAGTGCCAGCTGTAACACTGTCCTCTAGCCCCAGGCTAAGTCACAACCTTTCTGCCTCAGTTTCCCTTTCCGCAAAATTAGGGTAATTGTGCTGGACACAGGAAGGGGGAGGGGGTTCGGAAAGATTAATGAGCTCTTTGTAAAGTACTTTGAATATGAATACTGCTATGGATAGTAAGTGCTAACTATTAATTATTAAGTGGGAGTCAGGTTTCAGAAGCTTTATAACAGTGAAAGGTTAAACAAGTGTAATAGCAGAAGACAGGTAATGAAGCTCAGTACTGCCCTGTAGCACTGACTATGAAAAGCTAATATTCATAGTAAAAATTCCAGCTCTGTGGCCTATGCAGAGTATTTTGCTCTGCTGCTATAATGATGACACTTCGAATTAGACCGACATAACCTAGAGAGCTCTGGGGACTCATCATCTCTGAGATTTCACTTAATTATTGGCAAACTCTGTCATTTAGTATCCCGAGCAGGCTGCGCTATGTATAACCAACACATCTAATTTGATTTCATCTTGAATTGCTCCTATGAGTGGTCTTGAATGGAACTGCATCTGGTATCTTGGCAACGTCTCTTCTTCTCTTGGAGAGAGCTGTCCTTGAATCTATAAAATGGATCTCTTACGGTGGGGGGTGTGTGTGCGTGTGCATGTGTGCACGTGTTGGGGGGATAAACCCTCTCAGAGCACACAAAGGGCAGCTTTGCTTACATGCATTTTTAATGTGTTTAGTTTTTTAATTTTTTTCCAGATAAATTATATCCATGAGCATAGCATAGAAATGGGAGACAGTTCACAACCCTTTACCTTCTTCAGGGTTTTGGATCTTGTACTTTACCTGGGGATAAGCCCAGGTAAATGAATGAGTGGTTTCCACAGAGATGTGCCTTCCACTGCTCTTAAGGGGGAACATGGGGGAAATGTGCAGACAGAGCATATACCTTAATATGTGACATGATTTCAGTAACTTCTCTCAGTTTCTATTACTCCCTGATAAAATGACATTTTCTGAATTATAGGAACTTCATCTGCCTCTGAAGACCTGTCGTTGTCGTGCCCTTTTGCAATAGCAAACCTAAACCACGGGAGTTACTCCAGGTACTGCAGTATCCTACTTGTCAATGAGACTCAATCCTGCAAAGCTGAAAGCACAAGGACTTTGTTCTATTTGTTTCCAGAGATGGAGTATCTTACAACATTTGTAATATAAACAGCTATAGAGAATACTCTCCCTTTGCGTCACAAACTGAACATACTTAGGAGTCACATTTTGGAAGAAGTGCGGCTCTTTCAGCTAAGAAAGAGATACATCAAGGAAGCTCGGGACAAAAGTGAAGTAACAACTCCTGTTTATTTTTGTGGTCTATAACTCAGAAAATATCTGACACGTTTTCCAGTCTTCTCTTGGTCATTCCCAGACTACCAAGTTAAAGTTTTAGTGCGACTAAAACATTGACTAGAATCCTGAACATTATCAACTACTTGGTACCTTTATTAACTACTTGCTTACTTGACAAACTGATATTCACAGAAATCTTTTTTTCCACAGGAGGATCCAGTCTTTTCGTACTCAAAACAGAGCTGTAGTTATTTCTTGCTTTAAAGGCAGATCTTCATCCAGAATCTAGGATGGCACAAACTGCCTACGTGCAACAGATATTGTCTCTTTACCCCTTTACCTTTCTCAGTTCTCTTCAGCAGAGTGAAACCACGGTAACTCATGCATTTGTGAATATACAGTGTTTGAGTGGTCAATGCACATTTGTCAGCTCTAATAAACTGCTCAGTGCTTCCTGGATGTACAGGATATGAATCAGTTAATGTGAAGAAGATGACCGCATAGCATCATCATTGCAAAACTGTATTAGCGTTGTGCTGCCTGCGGAGCAGCTGTGGTGGTGTGTTACTCGGCACATTTCAACAGACTGAGCCAAAGAGAGGTAGAGGAATGCACTCCTCTGCTCAGGCACATAGGAGTTAATTATGAAAAGGTGTGATCTATGATTGGTATTTTCTTCTGTAATTATATCCCTCCCTTAACAGGGCTTCTTTCTGACTGTTCCTCCCAATAACAGTATGCTTTTAAGTACAGAGCAATAATTGCTATTGTTATTTGCACTGCAGGTTTGCTCAGATGGAGGAACTTTGTATGACCTTCTAAAGAAACGGAGAAAAACAATGATGCTAACATGATATTTTGGGCAATAAATAAGGGAAGCAATGTTTGGAATCGGGATGGAGCTGGTAGTGTTGCTGGGAGTAACTCCGCTGAAGTATGGTTCCTGCAGCCTGAGAGCTGCACTGCGTGTGATGCTTCCAGTTCACGCATTGATCCCACCACATTTCAACAAAATTGGACTAACTAGCAAAGAAGATGTTTACAAGCATCGATGAAAATAAGTGATGTTAGAATAAAACAAGTCAGAACAATGGGACTTATGCCTATTTTAAAGTGTAAGTAGATCTGGCTTTAATTTTTTTGAAAACTTTTGCTCAACATGGGCCTTTCTCAAATTTAAAGAATAAAATACAATTTTTGGTTACTTTTAGATTCAAACCATTGTGCTGGCACTGTGTAATGGAACAGCTTTTTTAAAAAAAAATTCCAGGGCAGTCCTTTGATTAAAAAAAATTGATGACTGCCAGACTAGACAATCTCTCAAGATCTTTGCCAGCCTTACAGTTCTATGATTTATCTTCGGTCTGGAAAAGTCTCTGTTCTTATTTCTATCCATGTAGTTGCACTGTCTTCATTTTACACAAAGGAGTGGTGCTGTGGGGAAGCTGGAGTAGCTTGCCAAGCGTCAAAAAAGCAATCAATGATCAAGTCTGTGCAGAAATCAGACTTCTTGTTTCCCACTGTATAACCCAAGAGCATGGCCTCCGACAGAACTGCTCAGCTGTCAGATCTACCCCACAGAGCTCCGTTCTCTACAGACCTCAGTGCCTGATCCTTCCAGTCAAATGTCAAATCCACAAAGAAGTGTTTCCATGAATTTCTTTAAAATTCCTTCACCCTCCCTTGCTGTCTCTTTCTTACTTCCATCTCTTCACACACCGGTGACTCACCTTCCCAGGCCCTCCTTGCTGCTCTGTTCTCCAGGTCGGTGTTCCCATCGCTTCCTTCCCAACGGCTTTTGGGGCCACAGAAGGAGTGAACACATGCGCAGAGGTGAGGAGCAGAACCAGAGACAGGCTTGGCTTGTGGGAAGGGAGAACGGACTGAAGAAGGGGACGCAGGCTCTGCTGGCCTTACCATAATCTGGAGCATAAACTGAAGTTTGTGAAAACTCTCATGGGAGAATTTAACACAGAAATACGAGGAAATGCCAAGAACATTTCAGACTCCCTCCTCCCTGCTGTCAGCAGGAACAACATGCCAGTGCATACGACACACTCACAGCCATAAGACTGCAGAGTTCTTGTCCTCATCTGAATCAAACCTGCAATGACCCTTTGGTATTTGGCTTCCAAAGAAAATGAGGATTGTGCAGTCATGTTGTCTGTCTTTTCCTTGTCCCAGTAACATCTGAACTGGATGGCCAGTTTCAAGGAAAACTGTTTCAAAGCTATTAAGTTCCCACATGTTTCATGAAAGTGAGTGTCTGGAGAGAACATGAACGCTTTTGCCATAAAAAGTTCCTATGCCTCATAACAAAGATCTGGAAGAGGATGCGTGGCTGCCCGTCCTGCTCTGAGTTAGATCCAAATGTGTCTACATTTTCCTCAGTGAATGATTTTTGAGTCTGAATCTGTTCCTGAAATCCTCTAGCAAGGGGATGCCTCAGCAGCCCCTGTCAAATGCAGAGCTGCCACCAAAGCCTTTGCCTTCCTCCACACAGTGCCGCCGCATCAGCTTGGTATGGAAGGCAGCTATAGAGAAACATAAATAAAGAAGCTTAAAAGGCAATAGAAAAACAAAAATACTTCCGAGTAACAATGCCAGATATCAGCTCCGTATCCTGAGATATCTCCATCAAAACACAGCAGCTGTCTGTAGATGTGGGCCTTTTCAAAATTTAAAAGACTATTTGGAGAAACCGGTCCCAATAGCCCCATAAGCACAGATCAAAACACAGCAGTGCTGGATGTTGCCAATTTGTTGCTGACAATGCTTTGTGTCACTACCCTCATTTAGGAACACGAGATGGAAAACGCAGTCCTAATACCTACTTATCTCCAGTAGCCTCTGCTCCTTGTGTCATTTCATTTTTGGTATAAATATACTCTACAAGCCTTATCCTTTTGTGAGAGGCAAGGACCTGGGGCTAAATGTATATAACTATCGCTGAGAAGCATCCCTTAGCCTTGAATACGAGCGAGGAAGTATTACTCCATTTTGAAGTGCAGTGAGATAAGAGCACACAGCCAAATGCCATCTCCATTAACAGCCCTGTGGAAAGCATAATGGTGCACAGAGCACAAAGGCACTTGAGCCCGCAGTGCAGCAACCTCCTGCGCACTTGCAGCGCAGAAGACCGAAGCTTGGCAGCAGCTCAGTGTGTTGCTAACCTGTCCCACAGCTCCCAGCCCCAGGACAGCTGGGGCTCCGTTTGGGAACCCAGCAGAGGGCACCGCTAAACAAACACCAGGAGAAGACATCTTGGGCGGCTGGGACGAAGCCCCGTTGGGATCTCACTCTGGTAGCTTGTGGTTCAAAGACTGGCCTGCTCATCTTCCATTCATGCAGGGGCATTCATCAAGAGCAGAAATATTGACAGAAAATGAGCTTTCTGGGCAAAAAGCAGCGATGTTCACTGGCACATTGCTCCCTCGATGAGTATTTGGTTTGTCAGGGGAAAATGTGATGGTTTTCCATGTTGTCCAGCTCACGGCTGCAGCTCCAACTGCAGTATTTCCACCAGGTTTGCTGGCAGTGTCTAAGAGCTAAGGATTGTATTTCAATATTTATTAAAAATAAAGAATATAGGGAAAGGTAAAAAATCTTGTTTTAACAGGAAGGAAGAAGACAAATGAGGAATAAGCAGTTTTTGTTTTCCTTTACATTTCTGTGCAAACTGGTCACTTACTGGTTCATCTTCCCTTCTCCCTGCAATCCTGCCAGACCAGCTCATACTGTGCTTCCACCCATACCAGAAGAGCACAAAGGAGGTTTAAAACTGCTTCGGCACTCACAATAAGCATTCAGCAGTGCTGCTCAGTCACCCTCTGCCTGGACCACACTGTCGCTCAGCAGCGGCTTGTGCACTTTGGCTGCAAGCTCCAAGGGCCATGGCTGCCTCTCAGTAATTAGGAAGTACTGAGGGGGATGTAGTTCTGTCTTTCCTGTTTCAGAGCTGCCCTTTTCTTTGCTTTCAACATCATGTTTTATTTACTCTATGCTGAATATTCTGTCCCTGGATGTTCCACCCTCCCAGGAAAGTTACTTCAGCATTTTGCTAAACATGCCAGCGTAGGGCAGAGGCTGGGCAGGGAGGACGTCAGGCATTGCACCTTCTTCCCAGCACCCGTGGCTCCGAAGTGTGCAAGCTCATAATAAATCTTCCTGCTGCTTGCCAATGAGCTAACTGCCTCTCCATGTGCAAAATTTACAACAAAGATGTAAGAAAGACTTTGTTAAACATTTTGGGAAGTAGGGTGCCATTTAGAACTTAATCCCAGAGATATGGGGAGCGTTGGAGTCAGAAAAGGGTGTGGGAAAGTGGGTGGGAGACATGCACTTACTTCTGAACCTCACCCAAGCAACAGGGGGGCCTGGGTCCATGTGTGGGACTGTGCTGTGGGATGAAGATGCAGGTACGAGCTCCTTTCTGCCTTGATTTTATGCCTGCAAGAAGAGCTGAAAAACTTCCCTTCTTGCCCACAGGAGAGAAGTGACAGGTATGAAACAAACCCCAGCTGACTTTGGGGAAATAAAGGCACTCAAAATCAGCTCTACATACGCTCCTTTGGCTTCAGATTTCAGTTAAAATCACCTCTTTCTACCTACAGATTTGGTTCTTGTTTAAGCGACAGCAATGGCTACCTGGCCAGTAGCTCAGATTGTGGTTCAGCCTCGCTGCACAAAGGCTTGCCCATCTATTGCTGGGTATTTAAGTTCTCAGGTTTTGAATTATTGCTGGTGACACAAGGAAATAAATCTGATTTAGTGACTTTTAAAAAAATTACTGCTTGTAAGAGACACAGACAGATTGCAAACAAAGGGCTGGTTACTGCTCCTGTTGAAGGCATGGAGTTGAGGCACCAGAGTTCATTCCTGACTGCTTTAGGTTTTCAGGGACAAAGAATGAAGTAAGAGCCAGCTGTAAGGCCAAAATCAAGCGCTGACTTGCTGTCAGACCCTCATGATTACCTCTGAGGGGAGAAACGCATTTACAAAGACGATAACTACACCTTCTCCTTCATGAAAATGAGCAAATTCCAGAGTGTTTCTTCTTCTGCCTGCTATGCGATTTGCCTCAGCTTCATTTCACGTGCTGTCTCACACAATAGCCTCCAGGGATTCTCAGGGAAAAAAAAATTTAGCTGTCTTACTTTCTATGCCCAGCTCCTGCCTTCCTGCAAGAAAATTATTTGCTGCTTTCCTAACCAGCTTCAGTTGTCACTGTAGTTAAGGTTATGTCAACACTTCTATTATAAACTCCTCTTGTCAGGAATTTACAAGTCGGCTGTAAAAATTCCCTTTGCACTTAATTCTGGCATAGATGAAAAAGCCCCAGGAGCACATTAAAAAAAATCAACATTTACGTATTAGATTTTAACACTTTCCAATAAATGAAAATTTCAGTGTTAATGCAGACAGTGTATCAACAGACAAAGACCTAAGCCCGTGGCTCCTGTCAGCGTGTGCATCCTCCACTGAAATAAGCCACCTTGAAGCACCCTGCACTCCAGTGTTGCAAAGATGGAAACGCCACTCGGAGTGCCACCACAGGAATGAGAACACAAGTCCCCTGAAAAAAACCTCATCTACTTACACTGCAATAATTAAAAGGCAAGCATTCTGTTTACTGAGGGGTACATCCTGTCTTCCATACCAAGAAGCTGAATTTAATGTACAAAGGTTTCACAGGAGTTGAGGAAGGGTTATTTTTATCTGTCCATAATATTTATCTGACCTTCATCCTCATCTGAGCCTCTCATAATCACCAGCACACTTAGCTTTTCTGGTGCATTACTGCCATTTATTTTCATTTCAGAAACAGAACAGTGATACGGAGAGAGGTTAAATGGTTTGCCCAAGGTCGCAGAGAACAAGCCTCTGCTCTGGGAAGGGCACTCATGCCCATGCCTGGGAGCCACCTGAGCAGATTCTCCAACCTCTCATGGCTTGCTAAGGAGTAACAGGAATTTATTGTCCTTAATACAGCTCTGAGCCTGCAGTTTCTTCTGTGTTCCCTGGGCTACTACTTTGCAGGATTTAACCGTTACTAGCTTCATCCTCCCCCTCCACTTCCACCCTTGCTTTTTACGGGTTTAAGAAGAGCCTGAAAAGGGCTGGATTTGGCTCCAGGGATGTCTGGAGACACTGTGTATGTCATTTGGGGTCCCCAAATGCTCTGTGTATTGGAAATTTTGCTGCTTACAGGTTGAAACAGAGACAGGCCAGGATTTGCTATGTACACAGAGGTGTGTGCTTTTGTGTTTTGTCCAGTCTCGTATTGAAACTGAAGCGTACATGGCACTAAGCTAAGCTCTGTATGTCTTGAGAAAAAAAAGGGGAACGCCGGGAGAAGGAAAAATAAGATACAGAACAGGCATAATGTTGTCGAGACAGTCTTTAGTTCATTTTCAAATGCTCAGGAAATCAACAACTGAAAGAAATTACAAATGATCTGTCAGATCTAGTTCAGCTTCAATAAGACCACATTTTAAGAAGTACAATTACAGCTCTCGAAACTCTTCCATGTATTTAATGCATGCAAATATCTACACCCATGTGTATGACTTACCTTTGCAAAGTTATGCTCATGTTTGCAGCATTGCAAGCCACATTTTAAATAAAGACTCAGATCTCTATCTTTTACTTTCCTTTAACTGTACTAGTACACGCACAAGGAACGCTGCTCACTCTCGTGACAGCTCAGCAGGACAAGTAGTAACCCTGTACCAATCCAGGTCCAGTTTTGGGCAAAGGATAGTGTAAGTCTGCAAAGAAAAGCACTGCATTCTGTGTAACAGAATCAGGCCCAAGAAGCGCAAAAGGAATTTACAAAGCAAGATTTTCTGTACTATGGTCCATTGCCTTTTGATAATAAAAACCACATTGTAAATGGCCACAAAATTAATCTTTAAAAGGCAGCTGTAGCCCATGTGTATTAACTAGTTTTTCAAAGACATTTCCTCTGGATTTTTGTTACCTTCTTTAATACATCTTTCCAGCCAGCAGAGAAGTTATGCTCTGTGGGCGAAATATAATATGCATTTTTAAAACATTTATAAATATGTATACACCCCATGGATTCACACAGCAGTGTAGGAGCTGTGTTCTGGTCTGCCTTGAAATGAAGGCAGTCTTTAAAAAATAATTACAAATGTACTAAAGTGTATGTTCAACACAATGCATGGGGATTTAGCCACATAAATTTCATTAGCGCTAATGAGAGGTGTGCAGCTAAAGCCCTGCGTATCAAGACATCATGCATAAAGAGAAGCTTGTCTAATGATGTATTTACTTATTAAACTAGAAACGCTCTGAGGGGCATGCATGTTTATCTGTTTTTATTTATTCGTTTTCAAAAGAAATTAAATGCAGACATACGTGTGCGCACATGCACACACACACATCTATATCCTTTAGAACATAGAATTTCTAAATTTTGATAAATTAATATATTTTAAAATCAATTAAAATTATTCTTCAGCTATTATTAGTTTTTGCAAGAGGCAAGACTAAAATGTCCCTTGAGGCTGCAAAGCAGAAACATGCAAATAATTTGACTATGTGGCATGGCTCTTTTGTGCTAGAATAAACAGACATGGTGGTATATTTTGGTACAGTTGAGATTGTGACATGCAGTACTCAAAGCTGGGAAATTCTCAGTTCATCTACCTCATTTTCTCAGCTCTCACTTTTGTCTTTATAAAACTTCCTTTTCTCAACAGCAGGACACGTAGAGGGCACACGGTCTGTGTTAAGGGAAAGCTTTGTTTTTAGTGCATGTATGTGGGTCAGAAACTAGGTATTTTTAATAAGTTTTGTTAATTTCTGGACAGGAAAGAATGCATTTTATGCAATTGTTTATTTTCTTCTCTAGATTACAAGTGGGTTCTTTTGCTGAATAGCTACAATGTGTGTTTGCTGCCAAGTTCAGGGTCTGAAGGTGTTGCTCCGATGCATCATTTGAACACTTCGATGCCATCTACTAGATCATTGTGCTATGGGGCCAAGTTAGGGCCAGCAGGGTAAAGGCAATTTATAACCCACATAGTGACATCAATCTAACCTAGCAAC
>Ga0181612_105175_pt1 | contig 13594 bp, 8 predicted proteins | sample HoacroProtozoa21_FD_119630 | JGI IMG/M metagenome (GOLD analysis project Ga0181612, IMG submission 119630) | Hoatzin crop microbial communities from Cojedes, Venezuel. Combined Assembly of Gp0051906, Gp0051904, Gp0051908 | reverse complement strand
CTTTCAAAAGTCATTTCAACATCTGAAACATGTAGGTAAGCTTTGCTGCAGTGGAGTAGCAGCTTGCCTATACATGTTGAAGAGCTTCAGAATCCAGCTTCTGTTAACTCCAGTTTAGCTTGAATTGTGAAAATCTGAGCATCTGGATCCAGGTTTTAAACTGCAGCTATGGTATACCAGTTATGCTTTTTCCTATCAATATTACTTTAAGTGATCTGCAGTATACCATCCCTTCCTGCTGCAGAGAAATCTGATCTTGGAGACCTGCTTGAAGTGCCCTTTAGCTCCGCTGTTGCTGCTGGCCATTAACAACTCTTGTTGTATGGGTAAAGGCCCAATATAGGCAAAGATTAAACACATGCCCCAGAAGTTTTGTTCAGATCTAGTCTTGTGTTGTGGAAGTGAATGCATCCTAGAAAAGAGTTACACGTGATTAACTAGCTTTGACACTTATAATCAGGTAGTAATTCTTTTTATGGTCCTAAATTTAATTAAAACCAATTCTTTTTCTTAGAGCCTTCTTTGTTCTTCAAAAGTAAAAAAATATACGGGTCAGTGTTTGAGGATTTTTCTTAAGTTTTAAGTTTTATAATTTTTAAATAAAATTATTGGGAAAATATATACATATTGTACATTCATGAGTGGATGGCGATGTAGATGTGAGATTTATACATGTGACTGTCTGGCCTTGGCTTCTTAGTGCAAGAAAGGTATTAATTTATTTGAGGAAGTTCAATGGAGGCCACCAAGACGTGAAGTCAAGAGAGACAACAGTCATAAACATCTGGTTCTGACTGGATATAACTAAAACTTTGCACTGGGAGGCTCCTTAAGCATTGGAACAAGTTGCGCAGAGAGGATGTGAAATCTCTTTTTGGAAGTTTCCAAGACCTGACTGGCTGAAGCCTTAAGTAGCCTGGTTCAGATCTGATGGTGACCTTGGTTTGAGCAGGAGATTGGACTAGATGACTTCACAAGGCCCTTTCAAACATGAAGGGTTCTGCAATTACGCTTCCATAGTTTTATCCTTGCCCCCTCGTTCTTGGAAGACTGTGTAGATCAAACGGATTGAATTAAAACTTACATTGATATCTTGTATACTAGGGAAGTTCTGCGGTAGTCTTTGCAAATCACATTTTGTAGAAGATGAAGGCTGTTGGATTAGTTGCTTAAAACAAAACAGTAAATTGGGCTACAAGTTCTTAGAATTCTTTCCTGGGTCTGATAGTAAAGTAAAGCTTGGTAGCATCAGGCAGTCTTCTGCAGTGGCTCTGTAGGTAGAACCACTTATTTAAAGCTAGCTGGCACAACTATAAAACCATAAATTTTAGTTGGTTATTTACTTTGGTAAACTTCCAACCATTGGAGTTGAAACCTTACATGCCAGGTCTGCGCCAGGTGGACTCTTATTAAAAAACCCCACGTGATGCATCTCACTTCGCCTGCCTGTGAGAAGTTAAATTACTTAAGAGTTCTGAACTTTCTTAGAAGATCTCCGGATATCCTTACAAGTGTAAATTTTTTGCATGTAACCATCCTGAGCAAGTTTAAGTGATGCTGCGGACACGTAGCCAGACTTTTCTGTAATTGCTGCTTTAGGCCAGCTGGAACTAAGGGCAGGCAATTGCTTGATTTCACGAAGTGTAACAAGCTGGTGAAATAAAAGTATGGAGCTCTTGCATTTGTCAAGGAGACAGCAATGACTGCTGTTAATTTTCTCATGAAGGGCTGTTCCACTAGTCTGTGGCCAAGGCTCTTACTAGAAAACGCTGTGTTGTAACAAAGTTGTGTTAGAGCAGATCTTTTTCTGATCCTGCTCTCAGCATGGATTGCTTGGCACCCTCTCACCCTGCTCTGCACCTTGCTTTTGATGAATTTTAGCAGAAAATGGCTGACTGAGCAAAACTGGATTAATTCCTACTTGCCTCCACTTCCATGTCTTGCTGTTGCAGAGTTCTAGCAAAAGGAGATGAAATTATGTAACTCATCTTGTTGTCTCAAAATTGCTTTTGAAGAATCTTCTGGTAATCTGATAAAAGTAGATATTTCTGATTACCTACCAATAGTTGTTAGAGGCTCTATAATTGTGATAGTGCTGCCAGTGCGGAAACAGTCTCTTGGTAGGGACAGACTGCAGGACTGGTTTTACTTGTAGCTGAACCAGAAGAGCTACTAATTTTACACTATCTATTAGAGGCAGTCTTACGAAACTGTTTGCTGTCTTCAGGGCATACAGCCTTTTCTGTTCATGTTGCTCTGTTTGTGTATCGCTAAACTTCCTCCCAGCAACCTATAGCATTGTGATTATTTTTTTCCCAAGTGAGAGAATGGACTTTTTGATTAAGTTGGCTGCATTCCTCTAACGACTTATTGTCACTGTTTTGTCATATACAGTATAACAGATTCTGAAAGCTCTTTTTATTTTCCGATAGGCTGGTGTTTGGGATGCTGTATCCTGCGTATTACTCATACAAAGCTGTGAAGACAAAAAATGTGAAGGAATATGTAAGTCACATTCCTTTTAATTGCTTAATTAAATGTCTCTACTGACATACAACTGTGAAATTTTCATTATTCAGTGCAATAAATCATATGAAAGTTTGATTCGACTATCTTAGTATTGAATACGAAACCTGTGTAAATGTAGTGGTAATCACATGATTTTGTTTGGAGAGCTAAAGTTAAGGTTTCTCAGACTTTTCACAGACTTTACTGAAACGTGTCCAACACACTATGCTGTATATGGATATTTTCAAGAGGATTTTAAAACATAAATCCTAAAGTATTGGCTGCATTTTGGCAAAGTGCCCAAAATAATGCCCTTTTGGGCAGGAGATAGAAAAAAGTTTTCCTAATTCTACCAACACCTGTAGTACAAGCAGTGACAAATTGATTCTCAGTGACCACTTGAACAGTAGCAGCAGTTTAATTATTGTATGGAGCTCAACAAGGGATTCAGAATCTACCTAAGAAAAGGGTAGCTCTGGGTAATCTGTTGTTTCTCAAAGAGGAAGAAAAATGTGACCAGGCAAGGAAAAGATTTGGTTAAGATGATGTGGAGGAAAGAAGCAGAACAGAAGACTAAGATGGAGGAAACCACAATTACTGTAGTTATTGCAGTTTAGAATTAATCTGTTAAATTATTTACTTTTCAGTGTGAGCAGTGATGATTACCACAAGAATGTTACCCAGTTGCAGTCACAAGGAGCTTTGGTCACTGAGTTACTTCCCTGTTTTAAGAGGCAGCCTAACTTGATTTTGGCAACTAACCTATATTCTTTCCTGAACTTTGTTCTAACTTGGCTGCCTGACTCAGAATGGAGTCAGCGCCATCAGTTTCTTTGTCTTGGCAGCCATAACTGTGACCTGATGCTGCTGTCTGGATGAGTGATGCATCTGCTTTGTACTTGGTTGTAGTAGTAGAATGCAGTAGCTGTTGTTCCTCCCCTTATGTGTCTTACATTTAGTCTGATCACTCCATCGACGCTCCAAAGTGGACATCATATTCATATGTCTCTGGTTTCTGTGTACAAGCTGATTAGAGCTTATTTGTGCATGCAGAGAGCTTGTGCCTGCCAGAGCTAAGCTTCTGGGAGGAAAAATCATCAAAAATAGAGAGGAATTTGCTCTGTCTCATGCTTACTTTACCCTGCCAGCAAAGTATATAACGTAAGGAATTTATAATCTGCTTTTTCTCCCTGTTTGCTCAAAAGGGGTCTGCAGGCTAAGTAGAGGGTAGCAGTTTTGAACTGTAATACAAGAAATCACTTTAAGAGGTTACTATTGCCTCTTGCAATATGTTTTCTAGAAGAAGAAAAGTAACGTTAGTAGAATGCTGAGATTTTGACTCTTACCTTAATTGTCCAGTAGCTATGACTTAGCTGTCTGTCTTGGGCATCCTTTTTTAGAGATGCCTGTCACTTACAGAAGACCTTTAGTAGGGCCTGGAACCGTATTTTTCCAACTGTGTATTTTCATTTAGTTTGAAAAACTACTTTTCAGTCACTTGTGGTCTTTGACCAGTCCTTGAATTTGCAGTTGCATACAAAATGTTCATGGGGCTGAGATGGATGAGACCCATCACAGTGACTTTGTCATGGGCAGGGGATGACATTGATCCATCAGTGAATTACCACTCCATTGCCGGTTGGGTTGAGTGTCCAGATAGACCTTAGGGACGGTCCCTTGCTTTCATATTCCCAGCTGGGTCATTTTCTTTCACAGAGAGGGTGTAGGTTTAGCTGCAGCCTTCCAAATGGCACAGCTCTGCTGCCAGTCATGTTGATGGCCCAAGCACAGCTTCCTTCCCAGGGTTACGTGTGGCTCAGAAGTCATCTGCTTTTGTTTGCTGGATTGGAACAGCTTTAGAACGGTGAAATTTTTGACTTAGCCACTGCTTCCACCAGTAAAAAACAAACAAAATAGTAAGTACAGACATCTTGACTTGCTGTCTAGGTTATGATGCAGCAAATTATTCAAAGATTATTTTGAGGCAGGGGGGAGATGTTGCTGCTGGTTTGGGTGATTTAAAATACTTATGGACTTCGGTTCTAGAAATTAGGATCTGTGCCTTTGAGGAGATTTATTTGTTGTTGTAATTACCTTGGTTTAATGGAGTTGACCAAGATATTTGAGGAGTTTTTTCACTGTGTTAAACCAAAGTGCTATTAATAAGCACCTGAAACACATTTTAGAAGTCTGAACTACCAGTCTTCTCAAGTCCTGGCTTCAAAATCCTGACTTGAAAGGATGTGCTGCAGCCAAAGCCAGCGAAGATGAGCTTAATGCTTGGATGGTAGAAAAAAAGCTCAACAAAACAAATCTGTAATGACACTTTTAACATGAAAAGCAAAACTCAATCAAAGCTTCTGTAACTTCATCTTTACGAGTTAAGTAGATGATGGTCTTCTGGGCAGTGTCAAATATGACCTTCTGTGTTTCCCACCCCTGTCACCCGAGATGAAAACCTCTGTAAGTCACTTGGATTCATCTGTCAAGGATACTTTTGGTACCTCATGCATTAGTTGTACTAGAATATGGTTTGACTTGTGTTTTTGAAAATCTTTGCTCAGACCTCTGCAGGACTCCTGGCATATCTCATGTGCCTTTCTGCGGAGCATTTCTTACTGTTGCTAGCAGCTCAAGAGAAACACCCCTTCTACTATTGTTCTTAATTGGATAAACAGATGTTGATTAAAGAATGAATAGCCTGGTTAAAATACATTGGAAAAAAATTCAGTCTTGTGTGACATCTGAAAAATTGCTTTGCATCATGATTAGGTTGATGGGACAAAGGTGGATGTTAACTTTATTTTTATTCAGGTGTTGACTCTGGTTCATGGAAGGGTCACCAGACTAAATGTCACGTGGCCTGTCAGAGATGACTTCAGCTGTTGTGTTTGTCTTAGCTTATTCAAGCCTGAAATATCTAAATCCTCTGAGAGATTGAAGAATGTCATCACATGACTTTCTTTTCAAATTGAAATGCAGAAAAGCATTTGAGATAAATGGGTCTCAAGTTGTGACAAAGCAAGTGGATTTAAAGCATAATGCGAAGCGATGAAATAGGCGGCAGTGTAGCATTAGGTTTTGAGTACTTAAAGTCCACTTCAAAAAAAGATTGCTTTGAAGGTGAAGATTAATTCTGAGCCATGTCTTCTGTAGGAAAGTATATACATTCTTCCTTTTGAAAGAGGGTACCATGAATTTAGGACTTGAACTGGTGTCTAACAAATGTGGTATTTAATGATTTGTGAGTATACCAGAAGAGTTAGTAACCTATATATTGCAAATAAAATGAGGTTACTGCATCTGATTGCAGGTGATGCTTTTCTTCTCTTTTCTTTATTTTTTTTAGCTGTTTTGTTTTTTTCTTAGCACAGATAGTGTTGGAATTTAAAGAACATGTGGGTGTTCAGTTAGTATGAGTAACCAGTGGTGGTTTGCACTGACCTATTTTGGACATATCGGTGGCGAAACGCAATATGTTTTAGGGAAGACAAACACATGGAACTACTTCTATAATATTTGTTCTGAAAGATGACAACCAAATCTGAACATAGGTTCAAGATAAATGAGAGATTTAGTTAACTATTAGAAAACAGAACTAAAACGTGTATTTGGAGAGCATTGTCTGATTTCAAAACAATGATGTATAGTGAAAATATTAAAAAACATTTAGAAAAAGTATATAGATATGAATCCGTGAAGTATTAAGATGCTTACATGTAAGTCATATGCCAAGAACCACAAAATTCTTATTAATAAGAATAGGATTCAATTTCCTTGAAAATGCTTTTTTCCTGCCTTACCCCAGTGTTAATGCCATAATGCTATGCACACATGTAAAACTGAACTGCAAAGTATAGCTGAATAACATAGATTGTGAAATAAAAGCAAGGGCTACCTGACTTACTAATGCTGATGTGTGTGTGTGTGTGGTATGAACATATGGGTGTGGAAGACAGTGAAATATTCTTTAGTGCCATAGTGGGAGTTGCATTTCATACTTATGATAATCTGCTGACTCTTTACAGTATATTTTTTCTTATCACTAAAGTTTGCTACATGCAGAATCGAATCTGTGAAGCCAGCCTAGGTGAGGTTGTGACCGTGGTGACCTAGCTGCTTCACTTAGCTTGTTGCAGCTGCCACCAGTTCTACTTAGGAACAGAAAACCCTTAGGACTGTCATATAATCTCATTTGAAACCCAGCTGATGCAGACTGAGATACTGTTGAACATCTCGCTTTGACAGCTCTGAACTGACTGTAGCGTATTCTGTGAAAGGTGAAATCAAAATTCTTACTGCAGATGGTGTTTTAATTTTCAGGTTCGCTGGATGATGTATTGGATTGTGTTTGCTCTTTACACAGTTACTGAAACAATGACTGACCTAACAGTCTCTTGGTAAGAGCCTACTTTTTTATGAACTCTGGATGAAACTGTATTTGTTTCTGACGTGTTTTGATTCGTAATGATTTAATTTTTTATGAAGAAGTTGTGCTTGTTGATAGCCCTTTTTTTTTCAGGAAAAGATCTCAGTGTATGTAAAGAATAATGTCTGTCTTCAAGCTTGCTGTACACTGTCACTCAAAGTAAGGACTGTAAACCTCCACCTTTGCTGTAGAAACTGCATAGAGGAATGGAACTCTTAAAAGGATGGATTATGATTTCTATGTGCAGGATTGTATAATGTAAAGCAAGTGTATTAACTGTTTCCATTTATTAAATGACAGTACAATCAATTAAATAAGTTAAATCCATAGGTCTATAATTCATATAATTTTTGTCTAATACAACTTCCTGTGTGTGAAGAATCTTATATGCTAATATGTAATTGTGTTTTTTGAAGAGATCTCTTCATGATGATTAATTACTGCATTTTCGTACTGCAGTTGTTGATTTCATGCAACCTGTAACTTGTCTGTAGGTTTCCACTGTACTATGAACTGAAGATAGCTTTCGTTATTTGGCTCCTTTCCCCATATACTAGAGGGGCGAGTTTAATCTACAGAAAATTTCTCCACCCACTTCTTTCTTCTAAAGAAAGGGTAAGAAATAATTTCTCGTACTTTTAATGCCTAATATGGAAATACCATATGCTGAAATACTAACTGTTGCTAGATACATGATGAAAGCAGATCAGTGTGTTACTAGTTGCCAGGCAGCATGAACTTGGACTAGCAGAGGCAAGTGCATATGGCTGTCCATATATATGCTTCTGTTTAACATGCATGAGCAGGCAAGGTACGACTGCCTATTGACATGAGATAGTTTGGTGTTCTCTGGTCAGCTTAGTGCCCTTTGGGGAGCCCAGTTTAGTGGAATTGATGCCGTTTGACTTTTCTACTGGAAGAACATGTGCAGTACTCTCTGCAGAAGCATGAATGTCGTTTTAGCAACGGCTCTTCATGTTACCATTTTTTCTAGCATAACCTAGTAATAAAACTTCTCGGGATGAGTGACATCGATGACTTTTCTGGCATACTTTCTACTGAAGTTTAAGGGAAGAACAGTCTGCAACAGAAAATGCCCCGACAGGAAATAGCTAAAGGACATTCAGCTTTAGCCGAAGTGTGACAGGGCCACAGATCTGCGTAGCAATTTTTCAGTATTCTGTTTGGATGTGTGGAAAGAGCAGTTGGCAAAGGCGTGAAGTCTACAGATAAAAAAACCTCACAGTACAGAAAATAGCATTCATAAAGGTCAGTGCTGGGCTTGGCCTTTATTAGACAAAACAGGTAGCTGACATGATTGCTGCTGATATGAGCAGTAAGGTCACCTTGACCTTCTGAAGGTTGAACTGTAAACAGTTTGCAACTTCATAAGCTAAAGGGATTTTTTTTCGTGTAGTCTGCTAGCTGTTGTGAACTACCTTGAAGCCTTTAATCTCCAGCTCCAAGCATTTACCACAGCTGGGGATAAAAGTCATGACAGTATTGTCCTTGGTACTTAACTACATCGAATTTCTGACTTCAGGAGTACTTTGAGCTGACTCTACCTTTCTAAGGATCTCTCTGATTTCATCTTAAGCATGTTATTATTTCTTGAGCAACTTTTGTCTGAAAAGCTAGGCTTACTCTCTGTAAGGAACTTGCTATGTAGCTGCGATGTTTCTCAGCTGGAAAAAAGTGATCTATTTTATCATCTTGTTTAATCAGGTGTAATCCTTTTTTAAATGAGTAGAAGTGAATGAAACATCAGTATACAAAGGTGAGAGTAATTGTCCCATTAAATATTTTCTTAAACATTTCTTCCATCTCCCTTTGATTGGAAAAATAATACTGTGGGTTACTGTGACTCTTATGCACAGTCCTCTAAAATGTAAGTATGTTTTGCTTTTAGGAGATTGATGAGTACATCGTACAAGCCAAAGAAAGAGGCTACGAGACCATGGTGAATTTTGGAAGGCAGGGGTTGAATTTGGCAGCAACTGCTGCAGTAACAGCAGCTGTAAAGGTAACATTCGGCTTGCATTACTTCCTTTTGTCCTTGGTACAGAGCAGTCTAATTGTACTGAGGATTTGCCATTCCTAAATAAAAAGACTAATTCTGTGAATGCGTTGAAAACCTGGAGCACAATTTAAGGGTTGCAGCCCTCTAGTCATCCTCATATGATATTTGTTTAAGATGGTTTGTAGTTATTTCTTGGTTGATAAGGATCAGTTAATTCAAAAGGTACTGTGCAGTTTTCTATGCGGGCTTTTGGTAAAGATGACCATTGTTTCTTTTCTGTCTCTGTTGTGCTTTCTTGTTGGTAAACAAACTATTTAAAGGATTTCTGGCTTTTCTGCTGTTTTTCTCCAGTCAACTTCAGGTAACTCCACATATGAAGTAAGGCATGAAATATTACTAGCACTGATAAAAGTTAGCTTGACACAATTAACTGTTTGCAACTTGTTGATTGAATTATTAAATTAATATACTAAGCATAAGCTCGCATATCACTGTTTAGCATACTCTTGCTTTGTCATGTAAGTTCCATTAAACCATGAAGTAACGTGTGGTGGTTCCCAAATTGTGTTCCTACAAAACTCATGACCTGCAGTTGAATTTTGGAGGTTTCTAGGTCTAGGAAAACAAAATACAAGCTTATGAGTAAGATTCTAAGCGACTTGCGGGCCACCAAAAGGAGTATAACTTTAGGCAATGTGTATCCTACCAAAGTCATTTAAACCAAACCACAAAAAAAAAAAAAGTATGGAAAGAAAGATGTGTATGTCCTGGTTAAATGATAGTGTTAAGGCGATCAGGATTAACGTCTTCCTGGGAATAAAGGAGACTGCTGTGTTCATAGTAACAGGACGGAAAACCTGAACGCTGTTTGTGGATAACAGAAAGCAACGTAGACATCCCTGGCTGTCAAAATTAAGTAGGTACAGCTAGCATTTAACTTAGATTTCTGTGCTTGTATGTGATCTTCTTGCTTTATAAATCAAAGACATTTCTGAAAAACTACACTTTCAAATGCTGTCTCAAAAAGGTTTGGAAAAATAGTCATGCATATCTTGTTTGTTCATTTCTTTTTAAAGATAAATGTGGGTGGTAGTGTTAAAAAAATGACTTTTTCGTTTAAAATATAGACATAATGAGCCTGAAATACTGACAGTGTGACTCAATTTGATCACTGGTTCTTTTTTTGTTGTTCAAATTCTTAGTATTGCCTTGGGGCATGAAATAATTTAGAGGTAAATAGAGTACACCTCTAAATGAATGAAAGTATCCAGAGTGAAAATAGGTTATTTAAAAAAACCCAACCAAACAAACCCAACAAATAAAATGTCAAAGTACTCTACTGGGAGAAAGTTTAAGAACTATACTAAAATGCAAATTCTTTGTCAAACAGCAAATCATAATTCATTACAATGTGCACCTGTAATCATGCTTATTATACTCTGTTTTCCTTGTGTCTGTATGTATGGCTAAGGTTGGATGCTTACTTGTTAATCCTTACAGAAATATTGTTAAAAAAACCCCCAAACAACCAACAAAAAAAGAGCGAAACACCACCCCCCCAAAAAAAAAAACCCAACCCAAAACAACCACCCACACACATCTCCTCCCACTTTCTTCTGAAATAACAAACAACTTTTTCCTAATTGTCTGTGTTTAGATTTCATTGCTATTGAGCTGTGACTGGCAAGATGCCTGCTCTATTTGTTAAAACTTGTTAAACATGCTCATGAATATTTGTACAGAATTAGTTCAGTGCAGATGAGATGCTTGGGCAGAACAACCATCACAATACCAAAGACCTAAAATAGACAGGTTTTTTAAACAGTATGAAATAGGAGACTCTCTGAAAATCTTTATTTTGGCATCTTAAACCTCTCTTCAGTTTGTCTTTCTAAAAAGCTTAGCATGACTGCTCCATGCAAGCAAATGGAGACAACGCACGTGTTGTTGATTCTTGTTCACTCTTTTTCAAGAGTTGACTGCTGCCTCCAGCAGGTGAAAAGATTATCCCTTCAGCATGAGCTGGTGGAGCATGCTATAGGATTTCAGGAATGGAATCCTGCTGGTGGGATCAGTTTTGATGGGAAGCAGACACCCTTTCATCACCCTTTTTTTTTTTTTTTTTGAAGGAGCAGGCATGCTTATTCTTACGTATCGGATCTCAAATTAGGAGTAGAGAATGTGGGAGGTTAAACACGAGAGGAGGTCCCAAGAAAGCTTCTGCTCCCTGAAGTGTCCAAGCAAAAGACGCTACGATGTCTGCGTATGCTGACTTTAGCAGGGTGGTAAAGTTGCTTGGAAACTCTGGAATATTTTCAAGATCAAGTGTGGGAAAGAGCAGTTTTCTCCAAGGGCTATCAAAGGAATATGGGCTTAGTATTAAAAGGCTAGTTGGCTATGTAGGGGAGGCCAGAGCAGCCAGCCGGGTGAGTCTGCCGAAATTTCACATAGATTTAAACCTGATCCACTGTAGGTAAGTTAAAATATAATTGGCAGGAGGCATAGCTTATAGGTTACATTCCTGTACTGATATTTTCAGCTGCTAGTAGTTAGGCACTGTTCATATAAAATTTAGTATTTCAAGACCTGCTAAATAGCATACACTAGAAAAATAAATTGTGTCACTGTCATGTTAATTTAAGAAAACAAATCTTTGTGAAATCCTGGTTTCAGGAGACTTAGAGATGAAATATGGTCTAGGCTGACTTTACAGTTTACTAATATTTTCTTCAGAGTATATAAGAATCAGCAACCATATGACTTAATTGATAAGTTGTTGGAGCTCTTTCAGCTCAATAGTATATGGATTTGTGAAAATTATGTCCACAACACTAAGTTCCACCAATATGTCTTGTATTTTGGTGCATCTGCTTTCCAGATCTTCTGAGATGCCAGTTACCTGTACATTCCAATGTTTGCCAACACATAAATTCTGACTTCTGAAGCTACTAGCAAAAACTGGTTTCTGTATCTCCATGAGCAGGACTGCTGCCAATTAAGCTGTGAAACGCACTGTCCTCCTTTACGAGGTCTCACAAGTACTGATTGTTTGTCAAGTATTATTTGGTTAAAAAAAACAGGTTTTGAGGGCTTTGTTCCTGCATGTCTTTTGGTCATCACGAATCTGCTGCCTCTCTGCTGCTTGAATACTATTCTAATGGCCTTGCTCAGACTTCCCTTTTTTCCCAGTCGGGGCATGGCAGAGGAAGGAGGTGTCTTGCACCCGGCTGTGGCGCACAGCCAGTATCACTGAGCAGCTCAGCTCGCCAGCGATACCACTTTCATCCCCGCTCCCTGCCAGGACTGCTGGGCATGCTGCAGAGGTCATTCACGGGACAGCAGTCCCTCTCCGGGCTGAGAGGGAACAGAAGGCATTCCCCGTCAGTCTGGATTGGATTGGGGAGACAACAGCTGGGAATGCGAGTGCTGCACATTGCAGCTCTACGGCCACGGAGCTCAGCAGCTCTGTGGATGTGCTGTCCATTGATAACTTGTCTAATGAGAGCAAGCAGCTTTCTTCGGCGATTCTGACCACTGAGGGGGTGCAAATGCAATTTGAACAGAAAAAAAAAAGTCCCTGAGGCAGACTCTGTGGTGTCTGTTTACAGCAGCTTCCCTGGGTTAAGTATATGGACTACTATAAAAATACATGCTCAGTAACAAAATAGGGATGAACATTTCATATATGAGGGTCAACTGATGAGACAGCGTACTGATAGCTTACTAGAGTCTGAGTAGTCTCAAAAGGAGTCCCTTAAGTAGACTATATTTATCAAAAACTAGATTTAGAAATCCACTGCAACTCAAATTAGTGCTTCAGGTTGGTCACTGGTAATGAATGTGGTCTCTGAAAAATGTTTAATATATTTTAGGAAATACTGTTGAATAAATAAGTAGACTCATTCTTCAAGACTTGCATTCTGTTCAAGACACAAACTTCACAGTACATCTCTGCAACGTTCATTTGCATAGAAATTTGAGCGCTGAAATTGTTCTCTGCTTTTTTGCCTACATTGTAATTGTAAATATGTGTGTGTCTTCTGTGGTGTAGTTTGGTTGGCAGCCTCGGGGCTGGATGCAGCCCATTGTATTTCTTCCTTACTGGTAGGAACTGCTGAAGTAATGGGACACCAGTGCAGGAGTGGCAACTGTTCTGCCGTGTTCTCGTGGGCAGCATCTTGGGGCTGTGCGTATGGCTGGGGAGAGGTGATGGCTGCTGCCATACCCATGGCGTGAGTGTGGAAGCAGGAGATGCCCCTTCAGCTCCGTCTGCAATTGGATTGCTCTGCCTTCTGTTTCGCAGGCAACCATCTTGCTTTCAAGCTGTGACTAGTAACTCACTGAATTTTCAAACAAGACATCAAAGCTCGTAATGCATTAATATTCTAAATGTGAATGTTGCTCTCACATTTCTTGCAGTAGAGGGTATTTAGTGTTTTTCAGCCAGACTTTCATTTTGAGCTGGTAGTAATCGAGATCCTTACGAAATGCTTTGTTTTGGCAGAAAGCAATGATACGCTTCTTTTGGGCATGGGAGCTGGGAGAATCACAGAATCACAGAATGTTGGGGGTTGGAAGGGACCTCTGTGGGTCATCTAGCCCACCCCCCCTGCCGAAGCAGGGTCACCTACAGCAGG
>Ga0181612_150417_pt1 | contig 13595 bp, 4 predicted proteins | sample HoacroProtozoa21_FD_119630 | JGI IMG/M metagenome (GOLD analysis project Ga0181612, IMG submission 119630) | Hoatzin crop microbial communities from Cojedes, Venezuel. Combined Assembly of Gp0051906, Gp0051904, Gp0051908 | reverse complement strand
TCTGGAGATATTCAAGACCCACCTGGATGAGGTCCTGTGTAGCCTGCTGTAGGTGACCCTGCTTCAGCAGGAGGGTTGAACTAGATGATCCCCAGAGGTCCCTTCCAACCCCTACCATTTCATGATGCTGTGATTCAAACAAGTCAAAAATCATTGGCCAAGATATATTTTGTATGAAAACCGGAAAACTATTTAGTCCAAATTATTCAGCAAAGCCTCGCATATAAGGCAGCCAAATTTCCACTAAAACCTGCTCTTTTTGTGAAGTTGCTGTTGTCCTGTGCATGCAGTCAGAAGACTGGTAACAAGTCCCATAAATATGCTTTTATTTGAAGACAAGAATACACCTATACAGCTATAAACAACATTCATGCCCTTCATACCTATCAGTATTTAAAGGGCACCACACAATACGGCTTGATCATCAAATGTACTGAAATTTTTTCACTCTCTATCACCTGAATAAAAGCAGTGGGAATGGCAGGAGCTCAATACTTTTAAAAATCAGGCCTTATACATGTTGGACAAATTGTTTAGTTTCCAGAAGAGCAGACTGAGTGGGGTCACAACACTCTTCAAACACATAAAAAGCTGCTGCATAGAAGAAAGGAGTAAAGTGTATTCCATGTGCATTAACACAACTAGAAGTAATGGACTTGAATTGCACCAAAGAAAATTCACTTTAGACATTAAAAAAACCTTCCTAACAGTAAGGAAAATGCATCACTGGAGCAGATTTTTTAGTAGGGAGGTTGAGGAGCCGTTGGTGCTGAAGGGCTGTAGGGAAACGGTTGGCATTAGCAGAGTGTTGCACCCGTCCTTGGGCCCGTCCCTTATAGTCTCTCTCCTGTCCCTGTGGACCCCAGTAGGAAAACTCCTCCTGGTCTTGAGATCACACAGCAGGTTCCAGCCCAGATTTGGAAAAGTGAGCAATATTTGCTAATATTAGCTAATCTCTGAGCAGAAGCTTGTGGCATGCTCTTTTGCTTGGCAGCTAATGAGCACTATTAATAATTGTTTTTTAAAATGCAACTTCTGAACACAAGAAGGATCAGACAGATGGCTACCAGCGGTTTGCCAGACCAGCATTAGCAATGTTTTACTGAATTAGTTTCATTTTCATATTCTAATTGATTGCTGTAAGCTACTTTACTTGTCAGACGTTTCTTTAATAGCATTCCTTTAAGCCCACAATGTGGACATTATAAACCAGACTTAAATAATTCATTTAGTTTGCATGGAATATGAAATTACTCAGGAAGGGACAATTCTGATGCAGTAATGTAAACTCAGCTGCAAAACTTCTTGAAAAAGAACCTGATTTTTATTTCTATAAAGTAGTATTTGCAGCTGTTCAAATAGTTACATTTTTGCAGTCCTGTTACCCTTGATTTATTTTGAAAGGAGGGGATACAGGGAGGGAAGAGAGCCTGCACATCAGGAGATGATTCTCTATCTGCCGTCTCGTATCTTAGTCAGTTCAGGCTTGGGCTGACAGTGATTGACAGGACAAGGGGATTCTTTACACAAAAGTAAAACACAGCAAATTTGCGGGGAAAATAGCAATGTCTTTAAACCACAGCACTTACTGAGAAGGGCTCACAGCCTTCTAAATTATGGTTTGTACAGCCACCACACTGCATCATTTAGCTTGAGCAGCCAGTTTCCAGATAGGGATTTACTTGTTTGGTGTCAGAATCAGACTTTACAGCTGAATTCGAGAACCAGCCATTGAGTCATAAGTTACTGAGCGTGCAGGGCTCCAGTGACATTGCCCAAGTGCTTTTGGCTTCACAGGCAAGGGGGAAGGCTCTGTGCCATGCCCTTTTATAGCCGCTCTGACAAAGCTGTGCTGGGTTGCCTGCAAATGACCACCACGTGGTGCCAGTGAGGCTGAGAGGGTCATCTCTGTCCATCCCCTCTAGCTGCAGTGTTTAAATTAGAAGCACAGCTGCCCTAAACACCTTCAGAGGGCTCATGTTGCTGCACAGATGCAGCAGCAGCTTTGGCATGGCTGTGTGCCTGGTGCAGGAGTTCCAATTTGGTGCCCTGCATTGCACAGGATAAATTCAAGCCTGCAGGTATTTGCAAGGGGCTATTAACACATGCCCATTCCTTGGTTTGTGTTTTGTTCTCTCACTCCTACACTGGGAAGCCTGAAAGTGAAACCTTGCTGGCATCATGAGCCCTTGAGAGCCGTTGGTCAATGAGATGGGAGCAGCATATCTACCTGAGCAGCCCAAGGGGGGAAAAAGAGCTTCTGTACTGGAAGATACATAAGGGTTAAAATATGCGGGATTGTGCCTGTTTGCAGCTATGCTGCCTGGCACCCCTGAGATTGTGGCCTCTGAGGTGGACAGTTACTAAAGATCTGCTTTTCTTAATTGGTTTCCAATCCAAGGCATTTGAGGTGATATCCTACCCTGGCCCACGTGGGAACAGCAAGGAAAGCTTTTCTTGGAGGTAGCAGAGGAATATGCACAGAGAAAAACCTTCTGGTTGAACAAGATTTTTTCCTGGAACATTTTTCTCAAAAGCAGGGAGACAAGGGAATATTCAGATTAAGGAATTTGGGTTTTTAAAAGAAAAAAAAAGTATTCAGCTTTACTGGTTTTGTTCAGCAGGGACCCGAAATGAAGATGTAAAATATTAGAACACATTTTTTCTTGTCTGATGACCAAAGTGAAAACAAAACCAGGGAACATTTGGATAGTCAGTGTTTAAGTTGAAGGCTTTCAGCTGCATGAGGTGGGTTGTGCCTTGAGTTAGAAGTCATAGGTGTGAACCCAGAGCCGTGAAGTGTTCCTCTGACACAGGGCAACAAGCTGTTCAGTATGATGCAGCGCCCAGGCACAAAAGCACCTGTCCCTGTGCCTTGCCTGGAAGTCGACAGTGGCCTGCCAAGTGCAGGGTCTGCAGTAAATACTTCCTGCCTTTATCATTTATCTGGGGCAGAGAATATCTTTCTACTCTATTGTTGTTCAGTGCTTAGCAAAATGGGATCCTTGTCCAGGACGAGAGCTCTGAAATGCCATTATATTAAATAGCAATAACAGTTTATGATATTATGATACTGCAAAGAACATTGAATGTGAAACATCAGTTAGCTCAGGGGGCTGGAAACTGAACTAATCCTTTTACTTCTGTGCATCCTGCTCTGGCTGTTTACTGACCCAGAACTGCTACCCTTGGAAAGCTTTTGGATAAACTATGTGAAATGTTTTGCTGGCGACGACCCAACCCGTAATGTGCAGTGGCCGGTTCATGCCTTGTGCTCCGACCACTCTGCAGCCCTGCATCCCACCTCGGCCTCCACACATGGCCATGCTTATTTACTCTGAGGTCAAAGTGACTTCTAGTTTATCACTTAGGAAGCAGAAAGGGCCAGCAATAAAGCCATGCATGTGATTTGTATGGATCCATCCAATATGCTTTGAGATACAGGATATGTTTAGCTGATCACACCATGGGCCTTAGCCAATGTACGCAGCATCTGCATCATTATTTCTTTCTACAGTGGCATGTCCTGCAGCTCTGTTCTCCTCCTTTCCCAGAATGGAGATAGTGGGTTTTAGCTGCAGGTTCACCGTATGAATGTAAATAGGTGTTTGAGCAGACAAATCTCAGGGGCTGTATTTCAGCTCTCCGTAACAGCCCACTCCAAGCTCCTTTACCAGGAAAGACCACTTACAGAACGAAACATGTTATGTTCTGAAATATTAGTTTCTTATTACTTCTAGTAAAGAGTAAAGTAAGTAAAAACACAAGGTGACTGATGGATTTTTTACAAGAAAGGCAATGTGTATGTGTGTTATTGTCTATTAGATTCCACAGAAATCAATCTGAAATCTAGTTCAGCCTAGTAAAATTAGATCTAAAACTATTTAATTTTGTTGCAAGAGTGTTTTTCTCTCCTGATGTCTTGCTTGAGGACACATAGAGATAAAAACCCTTGAGTTGTTAGCAGTTGATGTGCATCTCCATCTGCCTGTGGAGTGTAATATATTACATATTTTCTAAGTGATCTGGCTGTGGCTTGGAAACAGCGTTTTAAAAATCATGTCTTCACAAGCTTCTTATTCTATCTGAACATTCATTTTGAAAATATTTTTATTTTGCATTCTATAAACTGTGACAGGCTTTTTTTCCCTCCCCTTTTTGGGATGTCATCACTTCAGAAAACAGAAGCACAAAAGAGAATGATTATGTAAAAGTGATCAGTGCTCAGCTCTGCTGAAGTCTTGCAATGGAGACCGTAAAGATGGCCAGTGGCTTTATTAAGCATATAATAAATCTGCATGATTAAGACTATCTATGACTATTTGATTGTGTGCCAGCTGCATATCAAACAGTGTTACCAAAGAGCATCTGTCTACACATTTAAGGCAAACTGAAGGGCTTCTTCAGTCACATGGGAAACTAGTTCGGCCAGTACTAAAGTGAACAGGTTAATTTCTCATCAGGCTGTGTCTGCATACAAGTCTGCACTACTTAAGGAGACTTAGCTAAACTGGGGCAGAAAACTATGTTATAATAACGCTCAATTTGGCTTAAGAGACGTTTGCTCATCACTAATTTAAAGCTGTTAACTGAATTACAGCCATGTGAAACATCAGTGGTCTATGCCAAAGTAAGAGTAGCAAAGTTAGCAAAAGTGTTTAAAGGGACTTCTGGAACCAGTGGAGCTGGGGTCTGGGAAGGCGAAGCAGCTGCCTGTGCAAGCATTACTACAGATTGCATCCCAGGACCACGTGTGCAGAAGGACATAGAAGATGCAAAAATCTGTGCTGCACGACCTGATTTTGAAAGGTTTTGCCACCTTCTGAAACCAGCAGTCAACTCGGGTACATAAAGGCTAAGGTGCAGTTGAGCTGTTAAAGCTCAATTTCAGTTCTCCAAACTCTAAGTCTCCAAGTTCATCCATTACTTGAGAGGCTTAGAGGGACTTAGAAACCCAGAGAGGGACTGGCTTCACCTTCTGAGAGGAGGCTTCAACATGGACACGTACAGATAAATGCATGCTGAGACAACTACAATAAATCCCTCTCACAAGGTGCCCGTTCCTTTTACTGGGGACCTGGACTATTGATTTGGACCAAAAGACTAATTTGTAGATGTCCAAAGTTAGGAGAGATGATTTCTACCCTATCTTGGTCTTCTGTGTTGCCAGGAAATCTTGACCTGTGTTCTGGTGGGTGTTAGCAGTGGCTGTCACTGGATCACAGGGTGCAGAGGGAGATGTCCTTCTCCCCTAAGCAATGCAGCCCCGGCAAGCAGGGTCTGCTGTTGGCAAGTTTTCTTTACACTGTTTCAGTCCTTGATCTTTGCATAGGTTTGGGTAAGGAATGGGGTTGTGTGTTACTGAAGGAGGGATCAGGGCTCCTTTCTGCTCACAAAGCTCATGCTGAGGGCACTCAAAGAACTGCAAACATTAGGAGTTATTGTACATGGAGAAACTATAAGAAGATATTTGTGTAGGTGCAGTGCAGATGAACTGCTAAGTATTTCTTTTACACTTTACAAGATCATAGTTTCACCGTATAATATGTGGATCACCTAACGTAGGCATAATGATGTGCTTCACCTCAGCACAAACTGCTCTTTTAGTTCTTCCAAGAGATCACTCTCCAACCTGCAGTAATGCCTACAAGCGCGCATGTAGAAATAGATGTTCATCTCCTCTCCATAACTGATAAAAGGACCAAGGTGAAACGGCCCCAGCTGAGGGCAGACACTGCCACTGAGCCTGTCAGCACTCCCCTTTGAGCCGTAACCCCCTCCTTCCCAAACTGAATACCTCCTTAAACATTACGAAATGAATGGCCTGCACCAGAAAGGTCCAGTCAGCAACTAGTGATGAAGGGCTTTGTTTAATCTGCTCTCTGTTCATCTACTGTAAGCCAGCCAAGTATGACCTCTCTCTCTCGTACTTCCATAATAGTGCACATTTAACCTGAATCCTGCCCTGATTTATCCTTTATAACATGAGGTAGTCTTGTGTTAACCAATCTGTCTGTGGGCAGAAAGTTAAAGGTACTAACATTATAATTTAGGAATGTTTTTATGTGTGCTTATTGAGAGCAAACTATCAACTCCAGGTGATATAAGAGGGCTGAGATTTACAGGGCTTTCTCAGTTAAGATGCTACAGACAGAAGTCAGGTCTGCTAATTAAGCCAGTTATTTAAGTATTCAGCCACTTAAATCCCTATTTGAACCTGTGGGAGCTGAGACAGCTAAAAGGAGTTAGGGGCTGCCCTGGGGCTGTCCCAGGTGTTGCTGGTAGTAAAGTACCATTTACTACAAAGCAATTGCTCCAATTTCACCTGTTAGGGTATGAGCCTTTAATATTTGTTATGCTTTCCATCACAGCTTGCACAGAGTCTGAAAGCTTCACGTTCATCAATGCTATTTTGTTAGTATGTTCTTTTTATCTTTTCAGTCTTTATTCAATCACAGCACAAATGGCTTTAAATCTATCCTTCAATTAAAAGCGGCAACAAAGGAAAAGTTGGCTAAAGCTTTAACAAGAAGGCTAAGTTTTCAGAGTGATGCAAAAGAAACTTGACACCTGACTTCCATCAACAATAATAATGGGGGCTATGCATCTAACTCCTTCTGCATTGTGCTGACATTGTACCCTTGAATGTTAGTACAGTCCAATAATTCTCCAAAGATGAGGCAGCTTATTTGCTCTGCCTTAGCTGCTTTGCTGGCATTTTTATGGCATTCCCAGAAGTACTACCTGTCAGAGTTAGTACTTCCAAGGATGGCATTGCTTTGGGGTGATTGAGGATTGATGTAATTAAAGAGAAGGCAGTCTACTGCTTGCCCCTGGGTATTTTATATCAAGCATTTCACTGCACAGCTACGATTGATGACTTAAACGATGACAAAGTTGGGCTGCTCTGTATGTGCAACAGTGATTCAAACCGGGAGTTCAGGGATGTGAGCCCTGTGTTTTAGGCGAAGACAATTCTGAGAATGTTGCAGAAACAGAGCTTTCTAGGAAAACGGCAACTTCTCATGAGCAATTTAATAACATCAATGAAAACTCTCAGAGACTAGTTACAGAAAGGGACTAGTCACAGTCACAGCTAGGGACAAGAAAGATTATTATTTGGGAATTCTTTGGAAAAGAATAGGAAAAAAAAAGTACGTAATATGACATCATTAAATAAATCCACTGGGTGCAGTTGTTGTTGTCTTAAGTGAAGACGTTAGTCAGTATAGCCTATGGCATTAGAGTACATTAATTTCATCCTAAAGTAAGTATGTGTTAGTCTTCTTCTGTAACTTGAACATGTTAAAAGCCATGCGAAATATCAAGCATACTATTATCTCTGTATTTACCCCTTAATAAACTAGTGAAGTGGTAAAATCCAGTAGGAGAGCTGCTTTTTAACACCACAGAGAGAGTCTGATAAGGATAGTCTGGGAAGAGAAAACAGGTCTTTGTGCAGAAAGAAGAGGAATCTTATTCTTCTCTCCTCTGCTGTAATCTCCATAAAAAACAATTACATTTATAACTTTGCATTAAATTAAATATGTTATTTTACATAAGCACTTTAAAAGTCTACTAAATATCCGATAACAGTTTTCTTTATTCCCTTGTTAGCAGCTGCCATGGTGGCAGGACTTGCACAAGAACGAAAGAGATTTAGTGCATTGATTTGCAGTTGGCACAGCCCTCTGTTCTCAAACAGAACTGATTAGCTTAGCAGGAAAGTGCCATTTACTTTTTATCGCATTTCTTTTCTGCTCATCTCCCTTCGGTGGCTGCCAAGAGGAACAGCAGAACTGTAACCTCCTGAGCTTACTTTCTTCAGCTCCAGATTCTGCAATTCTGAGGACTAATTTGTCTGGATGGTGTTGCAGCATCAATACAGATGCCAGGGTTACTGCTTTGGTACGCTGAAAATACATCCCAGTGAGCCCTTTCAGGCTGTTTCTACATGAAATTAACCCTGACTATGACAACCCTGTGCATATCAAAAAGTCTCATCTAAACCAGGATTTTAGTTTTGGGGTTTTTTTGGGTTTTTTTTCACCACTTACTGGAAAAGCTAATAGGACACACAATGTCTAGCTGGGAAGACCTCTCCGGAGTATGTCACTTTTGCTTCATAGACTGACCCTAGTGCTTGCTTTCTAATACATAACATCTGGAGGACTGTGTATACACTTCTCCACCTCTGATCTTCTGTGTATTGAAAATGCTGGGGAAACTCTTGATTCACCAGTTAAAAGTAAAGATTTTCTGCAGTACAGAATGACTAGCAGCTGCAGTAAAAACAGTGGGAGTCATTGAATTAGCAATTATTTTCCCTTGAAGACCAATTCATGACAGAAGTTCAGTTTGCTTTGGATAAGAGTCCATAATTTCACGGGTCAGATCCTCAGCTGGAGTGAGTCTGTGTGGCTTTATTGAAGCCCAGGAACACACACGGAGTTATACCAGCTGAGGTCAGTGGAATAACAGTTTCAAACCAGTTAAGGATCTGATCCTATAAATTTATCCTAACTATTCAGTCTCATTAGTCCTTCACACTTCTCACATAAACTGGACAAATATTCCACAAAGTCAAAGCTTCTCAGGGGTGTTAGATGCTTCCATGTCTCTTTTTACTGAGAAATAAGAAGAAAAAAATAGGAACGGGTGGGAGGCTGAAAACCAAGGCTCAGAGTTATTTCTGGAAACAAAGATGAAAAGATAAAGAGGGCAGAGAGAATTTCCTTCCTACTTTCCAGCTGAAATTCACTCTTAATAATATTAATCCTTTAGGACTCTTTACAGTTAGCAGAGATGAAGAGGCTAATCTCTGCCTCTTCTACACTGGAGGCTCCATTAGTTCTACTAAATAGCTAGTGCAGCACCACAGAAAGAAGTACATACGCATTTACCTTCCTGCTCCTTTGATCTCAGCGAGAGATTATAAAACATCTCCCATGCTCTGTTCTTTCATTTTAAAATGCAAAAGCAATCTGAAACTTTCTTCCCTCTGGCACAGGAAATCCTGGTGAGGAGAGGGCCCCTTTACTAGAAAATGTATAGCTCACACTCTTCAAATGTATCTAACTCCATTAGTCATGTGAATTCAGTATCTTTTATTCCCTCTTATAAGCCATCTTCCCTCTTTCCACAATAACAAAGAAAATCCTGTTTTCTGGTAAAGCAGGAGTTATGTGAACTGCACTGATTCGAAAGACTACAGCATATGCTATAGCTAATGAGGTCCTAACGAACTAGGGATGCACTGATAGGCCAACATGACAACAGTCCCCTCCTAAACCACAAGAAAATAAAAGCTACCTTTTTATTGGACTTAAAATCCTGTAGACGTGGGTGTACTTACTGTCAGTGAAACCTTACTCTTTTGATGCTATATACCATCTGTGCTGCCACTGGTGGCAAACTCTAATGACCTTAGGTTGAATTTCATGATAAGGTGACTCTTGCCTTCAACTCCATTGATTACAAAGGGAAATCTGTGTGACTGGCTCAGATACAGAAATAAATATTTGGTCAGATGAACCAGTGCCATATGTCTGGCCACTCACAGAGCTCTCACTCTTGCTTCTGTGAAATGTCCTCCTTGGCTTGCATATAGTGTTTCTTCCTGCAGAAAATCCGGCACAAGGTGGCAGAAGAAGGGAAAATAATGGCACTAGGGTGTAGTAGCACAGCATGGTGTCAGAAGGTGGCTGAGGCTCATATCTGTATTTGGATGATATAGAAATATAGATAGAAGCACAAGGTTGTGGCCTCCAAAGTGGAACCTGTAACCCTGCATCAGTGCCTAAGAGAATTACTTAGGTTTGGAGAGCTTCAGATACCTTGAATAGGGGCACATAGGTTGACAATTTTCTTAGTGAGGTTTTAATCCAAGTAGTAAGTAATAAGCACTGAAGATTAGGGTGTATCCTAAATCCCATCCCTTTTCAGGGCTTGGGGAGCTTGCTTAGGGTCACCAGGAGGGACCCCTTCTGTTTGGGACTTCTTCCTGTCCAGGGCCTGTCTTTCAAACTGCCAGGAAATGGGAGCAGGGATCATGTGTTTTTACAGACGGGGTAGCTAGGAGATGACAGTGAAGGGAGACCATTTTACCCGGTGTGACACAGTTACTGCATTAATCCAGAGCAGGGCTGCATGGGGGCTGGAGCCTGACACTCCTGTGGTTGGGACTGACAGCCCCAGGGGAGGCTGAAAAAGGTCCTTGGTCTGTGGGCAGGGTGGGGGGAGCCTGTCAGTGCCTCCAGGGACTCATTGATTAAAAGATACCGGGTTCTGATATGCAGCAAAGATGCTGTGACCCACCACTGTGTGACTTCTCCTATGATCACCTTGCAGCAGATCCTGCAGCATAGGAACATGCCTACACTCACCCATCGGCACCGAGTCACCGTCCCTGGCACAAATGATGGGCGACAGCAGTACCAACAAGACAAGCAAGTTCCAGGACAGGGAAGAGCTGGCGCTGCCACATGTCTCATCTGGGCAACCCCGTGATGGGGCCAGCCTGCAGCCCGACGTCCTCCCGGGCGGATGGTTTCTTTGTTACGCTGGTGTAAGTAAATGCTAGGTCAGTACAGCAAAGCAATACTTATAACCTGACTTCTTCAGTATTAGAAATAGGCTGTGCTCTGATTTGTTCAGTTTTGTAGCATTCTTGTTCAAATTCTGAATCCAGGATGGTGCAATGTATTTGGAGTTATGGGGGTCACATCTGTAGTGCCATAGTTAAAGACCGAGACATCGCAACCATATTTATTAAATTTTCGAAGGCATTTGATTGTCCAGGACTGTTCAGCATGTCCAGGAGCATTCTTGCTAAGAAAATGGGAGCACTTTGGCCTTGGCTGATCTTCAGCGGATGGATTTGCTTCATATTTGTTAACAAAAAAGAGCAAGAGAGAGGGAGAAAGCAAAGGTGACAATTTGTTTCCAGAAGTAGGCACACTGTAAATCTCCAGGGAACACAGTTTTACGGGAGAAAGTCTGTTTCCACTGTTCTGCTTCCTGACTTTATAGACGGTTTTCAGGATAAATGCAATTGTCTAATGCTGATGATTTAAATGCAAACAATCCCATCGTTCGTTTCCTCGGCCCTGAGTGACAAAACTTCAGAGCTGCAATGTGACCTCTGCCACTTCCACAAATGACTTACCAGCGAAAAAAGAACTTGTTCAATTCAAAAAGAAATACAGAAAAACGATGCCATATCTTCCCCCTAAAGGGACAAGAAGGACATAAAGTCACGCTCCGTATGGCCCTGATACTGTAAGGTGGTTGAGGCTGTAGATTGAGGTCTGTGTCATTGATGTGTGTAGAGCTCGGGCTCTGTCTAGCTCGTGTCTACTGCTGAGAGAGTGATTTGTACCTAATTTGCTCAGTGGTTTTAAGCTTTTTCTTCTGTTTGTATCAGACACTGATTTTTCGAGATATACTTGTCAGTAGAATTTGCTCAAATGCACTTTGTAAACACATTTCAGCCTATGCAAACTATTTGTTTTGACTGTTCACTAATCATGCTGTGTAACCAGCCACCTAAGGCAAACTGCAGTTTTCCAGTGCTTTTGTAGATGACTGATCTCTGATGTCCCCTGAACCGTTTTGCAGATCTCTACAGTAATCTGTCTCCAGTCACCCAATAAGGTTACCAAAAGCTATTTCTCAGTCACATAACAAGGGTCACTATCTGTTGACTCTTGACGGATATGCTTAGTGTCCTGACAGAAACGGAAACAATGATGGAGTGCTTTGCACACACACAAAAGGATTTGGAAAAGGGACATTTTCATGATTGTTTTTAACCTAAACACACTTAAAATGTAAAACTCCCTTCCAAATCTCTTTATAAAACAAATAATAAATACAAATTCTAGCTTGCAGAATTCTTTGTAGAAAATGAGTCCATTACAGCTTTTATTCTAATATGGATGCACATCAGATCTTTGCTTGGCATATCTCCAATTAGGTGGTTGCTGAAGCAATCCAGAGGTCTGCACTGCAAAACTACATCCCCAGTTTGACTCCATTGCATAAGTTATGGCAATACTCTGTTTTTATCCATATAAAAAGAGATGTGATTTCTGCTCCTGATGAATGGCAGTGGACCTCTTTTCCTAGTGAATAAAACCAGAAAGCCTCTCAAGACTAAACCGTAACAAATGCCTTTACTGCCCCAGAGCCTTCTGCCTGGTCAGCTTGACCCTTAGCACAGTAATGGCTAAGGTTAGATGAGATGAACCCCACTCTCACTGTCTTCACTTGTAATGACTGCCAGCACCAGGCTGTTAAAAGAAGACTGTCAGATTAGCATAGAAGCAACACTGCCTTCACCTGCACAGTCCTCTATGGAACAAAGATGTCGTGTTTCTGGTTAGTTAGTATGGCTTTTAGGAATGAGCTGCAGAAGAAACTTGACTGCTAATGGCACATCATCCATGGGCAAAGCTGCAACAGAGTTCAGAGTGCAACAGAACAGGGCTCTCGAATGTGCGTCATTCACCATTGCTCCATCAGTGAAGTCCCAGGCACCTCTTGAGGCCATGTTTGTTTCTAAAAACCTAGTTAGAAACATATGTTACAGATAAGTATATTTTGCATTTTTAAATGTCCAGACTGGGGTCGCACCCAGAGGCTTCCAGCCTCTCGTAAATGACAACCTCTGACTCAGAGTGCACATAACCCAAAATAACTTGTTATTACTCCTTATGGTAACATCATTACATGTGGCATACTTAAAGGATAATAAAGATATCGGACCTAAAATAGGCAGCATGTATTTTTAAGCATAGAGCAAGGTCACTCAGCACGGTTATTTTGAGGACTCTGCTGACAGAGGCTTTTCTGTATCATTCTAATTTCGATGCTACTATCTATATAGCCCTTTGTGTAGATTTAGCCTTTCAGTGTGCACTGTTGTCAATGAAAAGATTTTGTAAGCTAGTTTCAAGGTGTGACTCAGAAAAAACTGGCAAAAGGATGATCTGAAATGTTCAAAGCCATGCTGCTATCTTCAATTCTAATGGATATACATGCAATCCTTCACAGTTTGGAAAATCTCTTCCATAAGCTGCCTCCCATCTACAAACAAGAGCCAAGGTCATCCAAAGCGATTTTACGCACATGGCAACAATGATTATCATCAACTCTTGTGGACACCCCTGGAACTCTGTTATGGATGATGTCTATAAGACGGTGTAGATACACCTCACTTTTGCATGCATATACATACATATTTAGAGGAACCTTTGTGGTTTTCTAAACACAGGCACCAAGTTTGTAAATCACAGCTTCCAAACACCGAAACATATATAGAAGCCACCTATATCTCAGAGTTTTCGGCATCCAGCTAAGATGCTCATGTTTAAAACAAAGTTCCCCATCTCAAAGAGAAAATATTTGTATTTACTTAAGCGATCTAAACACCCACAAATCCATGGGCCCCGATGGAATGCACCCACGAGTGCTGAGGGAGCTGGCGGATGTCATTGCTGAGCCACTCTCCATCATCTTTGAGAGGTCCTGGAGGACAGGAGAGGTGCCCGAGGACTGGAGAAAGGCCAGTGTCACTCCAATCTTCAAAAAGG
>Ga0181612_182143_pt1 | contig 13596 bp, 14 predicted proteins | sample HoacroProtozoa21_FD_119630 | JGI IMG/M metagenome (GOLD analysis project Ga0181612, IMG submission 119630) | Hoatzin crop microbial communities from Cojedes, Venezuel. Combined Assembly of Gp0051906, Gp0051904, Gp0051908 | reverse complement strand
ATGTTTTTTAAAAAGCATTTTTGGGATAAGCTTGTTCCTTTGTGAATGTTTTTGTATCTTTGCGCTCCAAAAAATAGGATTTTGGGATTCGGAAGCCTTGTAAAAGGCTGACAGGTCCCTCCCCCGAGGGGAGGGAAGGAAAGGGAGGGGGTATTAGATAGCAAATTAGAGCGTGAGGATGTTGCTATGAAAGTGGCCATTGAAATAGGTAGAAAATAAATTAGAAGTAGAATATTAAAATAGTTGCGGTAGTGTATGGAAATTAGGAACATAGCATTGGTTGCGCATGTTGACCATGGTAAGACGACATTGGTGGATAGGATGATTTACCAGGCAAATCTGGTGCGCCAACCCGAGAATCTGGGCCAGTTGATACTTGACAACAACGACCTGGAGCGCGAACGTGGCATCACCATTCTGGCCAAGAATGTATCGGTTATCTATAAAGGCGTAAAAATCAACATCATAGACACTCCCGGCCATAGCGATTTCGGTGGTGAGGTAGAGCGCGTGCTGAACATGGCCGATGGCGTGCTGCTGCTGGTAGATGCCTTCGAAGGCTGTATGCCCCAGACCCGTTTTGTGCTTCAGAAGGCCCTCCAGATGGGGAAGAAACCTATCGTTGTAATTAACAAGGTAGACAAACCCAACTGCCGCCCCGACGAAGTTCAGGAAGAGGTATTTGACCTGATGTTCAACCTCGATGCAACCGAGGAACAACTTGACTTCAAGACCATTTTCGGTTCCGCAAAACAGGGTTGGATGAGCGAAGACTGGAAGCAGCCCACCGACAACATCACCCCTCTGCTGGATGCCATCCTGAGCGAAATTCCCGCTCCTACAGTGGTAGAAGGCACACCTCAGATGCTGATTTCCTCACTCGAATATTCCCCTTATGTCGGTCGTATCGCGGTAGGTAAGATTACCCGCGGTTCCCTGACTTCAGGCCAGCAGGTCAGCCTCTGCAAGCGCTACGACGAGGTTCAAAAGCATAAAATCAAGCAACTCATGACCTTCGAAGGCCTTGGCAAGACCAATGTTGACAAGGTAGAATGTGGCGACATCTGCGCCGTGGTTGGTGTTGACGGCTTCGAAATTGGCGACACCATCGCCGATCCCGAGAATCCCGAGGCACTCCCGCCAATCGCAGTGGACGAGCCCACCATGAGCATGCTCTTCACCATCAACAATTCCCCCTTCTTTGGCCGCGACGGTAAGTATGTAACCTCCCGTCACCTCAAGGACAGGCTTGATAGGGAACTGGAAAAGAACCTTGCGCTCCGTGTAAAACCCGGCCTGACCGCCGATTCATTTGTAGTTTACGGCCGTGGCGTGCTGCATCTTTCGGTGCTTATCGAGACTATGCGCCGCGAGGGCTTTGAACTTCAGGTAGGCCAGCCCAAGGTGCTGGACAAGACCATCAATGGTCAGAGGTGCGAGCCTATTGAGGACCTCAGTATTGAGGTTCCCGAGGAATTTGTAGGTGCAGCAATCGAGATTGCAACCCGCCGCAAGGGCGCTCTGGTGCGCATGGAACCCCGTGGAGACAGGACTCTGCTGGAGTTTGAAATCCCCACCCGAGGCCTCATGGGACTCCGCAGCAATCTGCTTACCGCCACTCAGGGCGAGGCCATCGTTGCCCATCGCTACAAGGAATACCAGCCCTACAAGGGTGAGATTGAGCACCGCAACAACGGTTCCCTCGTCTCCCTCGAAACCGGCGAAGCCGTTGCCTACTCGATGAACAAGCTTCTCGACCGCGGTCGCTTCTTTGTAGAGCCCGGCGAGGAGATTTATGCAGGTCAGGTTCTGGGTGAGCACACCCGCGAAAGGGACCTGAACATCAACATCTGCAAGACTAAAAAGCTGTCCAATGTGCGTGCAGCTGGTTCCGACGACAAGATCCTCCTGCCCCCTGCAATCAAGTTCAGCCTTGAGGAAGCGCTCGAGTATATCCAGGAAGATGAGCTCGTAGAAGTGACCCCTCACTTCATGCGAATCCGCAAAATTCTTCTTGACCCGCTCGCGCGTAAAAGAAATAGTGACAACGAAGATTGATAATAGAAAAAAAATTGTTACCTTTGCATCCCTTTGTTATACCTATAAGTGGCTTAACGCAAGGCAGTACGACATTTGATTGGCGTGCTGATAAAGAGTTCTTTGGAAACTTCGAGAATACGGAGATTTTCGATGCTGACCTTGAAGTGCATGCCGTCGTGCATAAAAAGGGCACTGAGATTACTCTGGATGCCGATATCTCGGGCGAGGTTACGGTGCTTTGCGACAGGTGCGCCGAGCCGGTAAATCTCCCGGTCGAGACTTCTTTCGACCTTGAGGCTCCCGAGGGTGGCGAGGATTGGGATATTTCGCAGGATGTTTATGATTTTGTGAATATTTCCCTGCCCATGCAGAGGGTTCATCCCGATGGGGAGTGCAATCCCGATACAGTCAAGTATCTCTCGAAAGAGGGTGATAATGAGGAAGTTGCGAATGCAAATACCCCGTTTGCGGCCCTCCAGGAACTTTTAAAAGATAAATAACAATATAAAAGTATAAAACAATGGCACATCCGAAACACAAAGTATCTAAGCAGCGCAGGGACAAACGTCGTACCCACGATTTTGCAGCAGTCCCCACTCTTGCAACATGCCCTAATTGCGGAGCTACCGTAATCTATCACCGTGTATGCCCTGAGTGTGGCTATTACAGAGGCCGTCAGATTGTTGTAAAAGACGCTCAGTAATCCTCTAGGGCCGCCCGCGATTGAGCGGCCTTCTTTGGCCTCTTAGTTCAACGGATAGAACGGAGGTTTCCTAAACCTTAAATACAGGTTCGATTCCTGTAGAGGCTACGAAAAAACTCGCACGATGCGAGTTTTTTTGTGCCTCTACAGGATAATTCCATTTTATTTGGGGGAGGGATGCAATATTTTTGCAAAAAATTGCATCTAATATTATGGTTAACCAATAATTGATGTTTATGAAGAAATTTATATTTTTTGCTGTTGCTGTATTTATGACAATCGGCGCCTTTGCCCAGAACGGGAAGGATTTGTATAAGAAATTCTCCGACGAAAAGGGCGTGAAGGCGGTCTATATTTCACCCGCCATGTTCAGGATTATCAAGAATGTTCCCAGCATCAAGATAGAGGCTCAGGACATCAACATCGGCACGATAATCCAGAGCCTCGACGGTATGTATCTACTTAACTGTGAGAACTCTAAGGTCAGCGACAAGCTGGTTAAGGATGTCAACAAATTCATCAACTCCGGTGCCTACGAACTGCTGATGGAATCCAAGGAAGACGGCAACCTTTCCCGTATGTACACCGTCAGCAAGGACGAACTGGTAACCAGCTTTGTGCTGCTGAACCAGAACGACCGCGAATCCAACTTTGTATGCTTCGACGGCCAGATTCCCCAGAAAGCTCTGGAAGAGCTAATCGAAAAAGCAGCTAAATAAATCTAAAATTCTTCGTATATTTGTAGACTGCGTAAAAGCGGACAAATATGCGAAGATTTTTATTGCTTATATCCACCATATTCCTGCTTGCCTCTTGCGGCGGCAATGGCAATGGTGCAGGCAGCCCTGCAAAGGTTTCCGAGCTGCTACACACCGTACCTTCCCGTTCCATAGCCGTAATGCACTTCAACAATTGCGAAAAGGCAATGGAGATGCTGCTGGACTCCAGCAATGTGTTCAGGCAGCTCGACCTCGGCGAACTCTCCGACAAGGAAATGGTACTTTCCTACGATTACGGCGCCGCCCTGATCCCCCTGCTGGCGGTAAATGCCGGCAAGATAGCTTCCGACACCGTAGCAACTATCAGCAGCATAATGGAGCAACTTCCGGCCCTGAAACTCAAGGGCTATTTCTATACCGATACCCTAGCCAAGCGTTCTGCCCTGCTTATAAGCCCCTCGCAGGCCGCCATCACCGAGGCAGAAAGCCACATTGGGGCAGAAACCTCGATTCTGGAGGCTCACAACTTCGGCAAGGCCTTATCCCTTGCACACGGTTCTGCTGGTGCGGTATATCTCAAAAACGGCTCTGCCTCCCGCTGGCTTCCAAAGAACCTGCTGGGCAATATCATTCCCCGCAAAAAGCTGGTGAATTTTACCTCTGGCGCAGGGGAGTGGATAGTTGCATCCTTCTCCTCTTATAAGAAGGAAGGTATTGATATTAAGACAGTTGCAGAGGACCAAAGGTATTTTTCCAAGGTAATCGATGGGATGAAGGGCGAAGATTCCCGCCTTGTGGAAATCCTCCCCGATACTTGTGAATTTGTGCTTGACCTTCCACTTGCAGACTGGCAGGCATATTACGAAGCCTACTGCCTGTATTTGGATTCCAACTCCATTCTTTCCTCGCACGACAATGTCTGTCGCTTGGCAAAGCATAATTATGGTAAGACCCCTGAGGATTGGGCTAAGGAGTTGAATCCCAAGGAGATAGCAAAGATTAGCTGGGATGGTCGACAGGTTCTGCTGCTGCGGATTCCCAAGGCATCCCTGCCTCAAACAATAGAAGAGAACAAATATCCTGGCTACTCCTCCCTGATTTTCGGCGGAGCCTTCTCCCTCGAAGATGAGTCCAGTTGCACCGGTTTCGGTACTTGGCTGCTGGTGGGCAATGCCGAGGATATTGCCGAATTTGCGCTTATCGAAGATCGTTCAAACGAAATACCTATACCTAGCAAGGACTGCCGTTTTGCAGTCTATACCCCCGAAGCCCTTCTGTACGGGAAAGGCTCCAACATTGAATTGAATTTGTACTAAAACCATGGAATTTCAATCCGTAAATAAGCTTATTGAACAAAGCTTTAAGCAGAATTGGGAGCGCCCTGCGCTTTCTAATTATCAGGGTGTTACCCTGTATTACAAGGATGTAGCAAGGCGAATCGCCCAGATGCATCTATGCTTCAAGCAGTGCGGTCTGCAAAAGGGCGACAAGGTTGCCCTCTGCTCCCGCAACCAGGCCAACTGGGGAGTCTGCTTCCTCTCGGCCCTGACCTACGGCGCTGTGCCGGTGCCCATTCTCCATGAATTCAAGGCCGGCAACATTCACTACCTTGTCAACCATTCCGATGCCAAGGTGCTGTTCGTGGATGAGGTAATCTGGGAGGGTCTATCCGAGGACGAAATGCCTAATCTTCAGGTAATTGTGCAGATGAATACCCTCAAGTTCATCTTTGCCAAGGATGCCAAGATGAGGGATATTCGCACCAAACTCACCCAGACCTTCGAAACTGCCTTCCCCAAAGGCTTTAACCCGGAAGATTTGAACTATTACGAGGATTCAGCCGACGAACTGGCCCTGATAAGCTACACATCAGGAACCTCTGGTTTTTCAAAGGGTGTGATGATTCCCTACAGAGCACTCTATACCAATATCTGCCTTGCGTATTACACCGCAGAGCCACAGATGGATAGCAATTCCAAGATGGTGGCAATGCTGCCCTCTGCGCACATGTATGGTCTGATGTTCGAGTTCCTCTTCGAGATGACCATCGGCGCCCATGTGCAGTTCCTGACCCGCGTGCCCAGCCCCAAGATTATCCTCAAGGCCTTCCAGGAAATCCATCCCGATTGTATTATTGCAGTGCCGCTGATTATCGAAAAGGTGTACAAGATGCAGCTCAAGCCTGTTATCGAGCGCAACAAGACCTTCCTCAAAATCCCTATTCTTACCCAGGTGGTGCAGAAGAAGATTCGCGACGGGCTTATTGAGGCCTTCGGCGGCAATTTCGAGGAGGTAATCCTTGGTGGCGCCGCCTTCAATCCCGAGGTTGAGGACTTCCTTCGCAAGATACATTTCCCCTTCACAGTGGGCTACGGCATGACCGAGTGCGCTCCTATCATCACCTACGAGAAATGGAACAAGCTCCGCAAGGGGTCCTGCGGCAAGGCCATCCCCGGCTGCGCCGTCCGCATCGACTCCGCTAATCCTCACAAGATTCCCGGCGAGGTGCAGATAAAGGGCGACAATGTCTTCCTTGGCTATTACAAGAACCGCGAGGAGACTAAGAAATGCTTTACCAATGACGGTTGGTTCAAGACCGGCGACATGGGTGTGCTGGATATGGACGGCTACCTCTACCTGCGCGGTCGGTCCAAGTGTATGATTCTGGGTCCTTCGGGCCAGAATATCTATCCTGAGGAAATCGAAGCTACCATCAATAACGCTTCCTATGTTGTTGAATCTCTGGTAATTGAGGACAACGGCGGCCTTACAGCCCTGATTTATCCCGACTATCAGCAGGGAGCAAAGGACGGTATGGACAAGGAGCAGCTGATAGAAAAGATGACTGCATCCTTGCCCGAACTCAACGCCCAACTGCCTTCCTACGCCCAAATCAAGAAGATTGAGTGCCTGCCCGAAGACTTCGAGCGCACTCCTAAGCGCAGTATCAAACGCTACCTTTATCAACGCAAATAATGAACAAATTCGACGAGAAATACATAAAGATGGCCCAGATTTGGGCGCAGAATTCCTACTGCAAGCGCCGCCAGGTGGGTGCTCTGATAGTCAAGGACAAGATGATTATCTCCGATGGCTATAACGGCACTCCTTCGGGCTTCGAGAACATCTGCGAGGACGATAACGGTGTTACCAAGCCCTATGTGCTTCACGCTGAGGCAAATGCAATTACCAAGGTGGCCAAGTCGGGGAATAGCTCCGAGGGTGCAACTCTCTATGTCACCGCATCTCCCTGTGTGGAATGTGCCAAGCTGATTATCCAGGCCGGCATCAAAAGGGTAGTGTATAGCGACGAATATCGCCTAGACGATGGCTTGCGCCTGCTGCGTGCTGCCAATATCGAGGTAGAAAAAGTGGAAGTCAAATGAAAAGGTATTCATCCGTAGTTGTTGCCGTTCTGGGCATTATAATAGGGGTGCTGCTCTGTTCGATTGTGCAAAGGTACAACACCAACAGGGCCAAACTCAAGGCCGAATATTCCGATTGGCGCAAGCTCAACCTGATTCTTCAGAAGCTGGATGAGAACTATGTGGATACCATTGACCATCAGAGTGTTACGGATGCTGCGGTTGTGGCTGCACTAGCCAAGCTCGACCCCCATTCCATGTATATGCCCCCGGCAGTGCTGGAGCAGAGCGAAACCGACCTTGCCGGCAATTTCGACGGCATCGGCATCCAGTTCAATGTTCCCAACGACACCGCCATCGTGCTTGAGGTTATCCCCGGTGGCCCTTCCGAAAAGATAGGCCTCCAGCCCGGCGACCGCATCCTCAAGGTGGACGATAAGGATATAGCAGGTGTAAAATTCCCTCAGGACAGCATGGTGCGTCGAATGAAGGGCCCTGCAGGGTCCAAGGTGAAAATCACCGTTCAGCGCGACGGGGAGATAGTTCCCTTCGAAATCACCCGCGGCAAAATCCCCGTAAACAGCGTGGATGCTGCCTTTATGGTAAATGATACAACCGGCTACCTCAGGCTCGGAAAGTTTGCTAGAACCACCTTCAAGGAGGTTTATGTCCGTTCCGAGGACCTGCTGCTTCAGGGCATGAAATATCTGATTCTGGATATCCGCGACAATAGTGGCGGCTTCTTCGACCAATCCCTGCTGCTCAGCGACCTTTTCCTCGAAAAGGGCGACCCCATCGTTTATATGGAGGGTCGCAACCGCAAGAGGGAAGAGTATATGGCTGATGGCAAGGGCAATATGAAGGATATTAAACTGGCTGTGCTGATTAACGAATCTTCGGCTTCTTCCAGCGAAATCCTTGCTGGAGCTATCCAGGACAACGATCGCGGTACCATCATCGGTCGCCGTTCCTTCGGTAAGGGTCTGGTGCAGGAACCCATCTATTTCACCGATGGCAGTGGGGTTAGAATCACCGTTGCCCGCTATTACACCCCTTCGGGCCGTTGCATTCAGAAGCCCTATTCCAGCGAGGAAGACTATGCCTATGACATCTGGCATCGCTACGAGGATGGGGAAATGCTCAATGCAGACAGCATCAAGGTGGACAAGACCCAAGAATACCACACCGTAGGCGGCCGAACCGTTTACGGTGGCGGTGGAATAGTTCCCGATGTGTTTGTTCCCATCGATACCACCAAGGCAACCAAGTTCTACCTCGACTGCAACAAAAAGGCTACTGCAATGCGCTTCGCTTCCTCATATTTCGATTCGCACAAGGCTGAGCTACAGCAGATTGATAGCTACGATGCCCTTACTTCCTATCTGGACAGGGCTGGGCTGGAGCAGAAGTTCCTTGCCTTTGCCGCTGCAAAGGACGGGCTGAAGCCCTCTTCAAGCGCCGAATGGAACACCGAAAAGTCCTATATGATGACTCAGGTGCGTGCCTTGGTAGGGCGCTACTCCAAACTCGGAGACAACGCCTTCTACCACCTTTATCTCTCGGTAGATAATGTATTTAAAGAGGCAATGTTGCATTAACAGGCGGCTATTGTGCAATAAATTGATAGATAATGTAGCCATCCTGCAGGGCCGGAGCGCCCGAGGACATGGAAAATTTAGACATACGCGCGGCTCTAATCGCGAAATTGCGAAGGCAACCATCTGAAGATGAGCTGCCTTCGTCTATTTTGACGCTTTGCACTGTACCCTGGGGATTTACCCTGATAATTACCTTGACCTGGCCTGCGCCCATGCAGCGATAGGCAGGGATGGGCAGACTGCTGGCCTTGCGGCCTTCCAGGTAGTAGCTAAGCACCGAAGGTCCCGAATATTTGGCCTCTACCGGCGCCTTTTTCTCGCTCTTGCTGATAGGGGCAGGTTCGGCTACATCGTCCTCGTCAGGGGCGCTAAAACCCTTATTCAGCTCCCTCTGGAGCCTTTCTGCATCCTTATAGAGCTGGTCCGCTTCGGCCGAGGAATTGCGGTCGTCCTTTAGAACGGAGCGGTCTACCGCTACATTGCGGACATAAGTATTGCCACCAGCGAGGATCTCGTCGATACGCTCGCTGATGGCCTTTTTAAGATTATCTTCTTTTTGCTGCTGCTCCTTCTCCTCGGCCTTGGTAAAGTCGAGTACAAAGGAGTTCTCTTTCTGCAGGGAATAGCCTAGACCGCCTCCAAGCAGGATAATCAGCACCACAAGGTGGACTATCACTGTGATGTATATGCCGGCCCGGTCTTCTGCAGGGAGTCGTTTCACTGCTGGTTCTTCTTATCCTGGCGGAGGGCCTTTTCCACAGTGTTGGTGATGATGTTGATTGCCACCTTGTTATGGCCTCCCTGGGGGATGATGATATCGGCGTAGCGCTTGCTGGGCTCGATGAACTGGAGGTACATGGGCTTTACAGTATTGCTGTAGCGCTCGATTACCCATTCCACATTCTTGCCGCGTTCGCGGATGTCGCGAGCCATTACCCTCATCAGGCGGTCGTCATCGTCGGCATCAACGAAAATCTTGATATCCATCTGGTCGCGGAGTTCCTTGCAGGTGAAAATCAGGATGCCCTCGATGATGATTACATCGGCCGGCTCCACCGTTGTGGTTTCGGTCTTGGACCTGGAGCAACTGATGTAGGAGTAAACCGGCTGCTGGACTGTCTGACCGGCCTTTAGCTGGGCAAGTTGCTCGCAAAGGAGCTCCCAGTCGATAGCGTCAGGATGGTCGAAGTTCTGCTTGCGCTTTTCTTCGTCGGTGAGGTCGCTGGAGTCCTTGTAGTAGGCATCCTGGGGGATGACCACCACCTTCTCGCGCAGACGGTCGGTAATTGCTTTTACGACGGTTGTTTTTCCGGAGCCCGAACCTCCGGCGATTCCGATAACTAACATATTAGAATTCAGCGTTTTTAGGTGTTCTAGGGAAGGGGATGACATCGCGGATGTTGCTCATGCCGGTGATGAACAGCAACAGCCTTTCGAAGCCAAGACCGAAGCCGCTGTGAGGGCAGCTGCCGAAGCGGCGGGGATCCAAGTACCATTCCAGGGTGCGGCGGCTCATCTTGAGCTCGTCAATGCGGGCTTCCATCTTTGCGAGGTCGCTCTCACGCTCGCTACCACCGATGATTTCGCCAATCTTGGGGAATAGCACATCCATACCGCGAACGGTCTTGCCGTCGTCGTTCTGCTTCATATAGAATGCCTTGATGTCCTTGGGGTAGTCGGTCATGATTACAGGGCGGCCAAAGTGATGCTCCACCAGGAACCTTTCGTGCTCGCTCTGCAGGTCTACACCCCAGCTAACAGGGTATTCGAAGTGATGTCCATCGGCTACGGCCTTTTCCAGAATCTCGATGCCCTCGGTGTAGGTGAGTACCTTGAATTCGGTATCAACCACGCCCTTGAGGCGGTCGATCAGCTCGTTGTCGTAGCGGTCGTTGAGGAATTTGATGTCGTCGTAGCAATTGTCGAGGGCGTATTTTACCAGATGCTTGATGAAGTCCTCGGCAAGTACCATATTGTCCTTGATGTCATAGAAGGCCATTTCCGGCTCAATCATCCAGAACTCGGCAAGGTGCCTAGGGGTGTTGGAATTCTCGGCGCGGAAGGTAGGGCCAAAGGTGTAGATTTCCCCAAGGGCGGTGGCTCCAAGCTCGCCTTCGAGCTGGCCGCTCACGGTAAGGGAAGTCTGCCTTCCAAAGAAGTCCTTGCTATAGTCTACTTCGCCCTTCTTGTTCTTGGGAACATTGTTCAGGTCGAGGGTTGTTACCTGGAACATCTCGCCTGCGCCCTCTGCATCGGCAGCGGTGATAAGGGGAGTGTTGAGGTATACAAAGCCCTTGGAATGGAAGTAGTCATGAATGGCGTATGCCATTTGGCTGCGGAGCCTGAGGATGGCTCCAAAGGTGTTTGTACGGGGGCGCATATGGGCTACCGTACGGAGATATTCGAAAGAGGTGTCTTTCTTTTGGAGCGGGTACCTTACGGGGTCGCAGGTGCCGTACACCTCGATGTCTTCAGCTTGGATTTCCACTGCCTGACCGCTGCCGATAGACTCGACAAGCTTGCCCTTTACGGCAATGCAGGCACCGGTGGTGACCTTCGCAAGTAAGTCTGCGTCGGTCTTGGTCTTATCCACTACAATCTGTATGTTGTTGATGGTAGAACCATCGTTAAGGGCGATGAAGGCGATTTCCTTATTGCCTCGCTTCGTTCTTACCCATCCCTTGGCAAGCACCTGCTCTCCGGCAGGAGTGGCCAAAAGTTCCTTTACTTTCTTTCTTTCCATATACTTTTATTAAAAAGCAGCCCTCGTAAAAGGGGGCTGCTCTATTGAATCGGGAGTGTTTTACTCACTCTTTCTTGCAGAATACATTATCTTAAGCGCGGAGCATCGTCTCAGCTCCTGCTTGATATCTGTAATGATACCCATTCTGACATCTTCGTCAGCGCGGATAACCACGGTCATGAAGGCACGGTCCGACTCGCTCTTGGAATCACGCTCTGCAGCGATGAAGTCCTTGATTTCCGTAGTGGTACGGAATGAATCGTTGAGCTGGATACGGGCATCGGTACCATACTGGCTCTGAAGGCTCTTGATAGGAGTACCGACATTGATGTATGAAGCCAGGTCCTTGCGCTCGAGCTTTACAGACTCGCTAGCGGTAGGGATCTTAACCACCACCTTATTCTCGGTCTCACGAAGCTGGGTGGTAACCATAAAGAAGAAGAGGAGCATGAACACAATATCGGAAAGGGAACTCGAAGTGATTCCCGGCATTTCCTTTTTGCCTTTATCTTTAAACATTGACATAGTTAAGTCCTCCTAAAATCTTTTTTTACCTACATCCTTAGGCTCGGCCTCGGAAATGTTCTGGGGAACGAGCTTCTTGATGGCGTCCTGCTTGTCTTCGTCGAGAGCCATGAACTTCCTTCCGTACTCACGCATTGCAGCTTCGTCGCGGAGTTCGTTAACGGCCTTTACAAGCTCGTTCTGAACTGCGATGTAGGCCTGGTAGCTAGTACCACGGTCGTTCTGAAGCGATACAACACCCTTGGAAACATCGCGTTTGCCAAGACCTTCGATTTCGGTAGCTTCCTTTGCAGGGAGAGTCTCATCGTTGGTAGGGTTGGAAAGGAATATCTTGGTCTTTTCCTTAAGCTGACTAACATCTATAGGTTCATTACCAGCCATAATCCTATCTGCTGAGTTAACCTTTACAACCATAATGTTGCGGCGGTTAACCTTCTGGTCCTCTACCTTCTGGTTCTCATCGGGCATAGGAGGAAGACGACGGCTCAAACCTGTCTGTGAACCCATGGTTGTAGTCATGAGGAAGTAGCACAGAAGCAGGAATGCGATATCCGCCGTAGAGCTTGAATTAATCGCAGGTGTTTTTTTGTTACCCATAGCTTATTTGTTTTTGATTGCGTTACGGATTTCGCTGTAGATGATGGCAACGATAGCCAGGATACCTGCGAAATACGAGAGGTAAAGCATTGTGTCAGTTAACTTGAGCTGTCCTGCGGTGGGGTTGACTCCGGCTGAAGCACCTACCAGAGGAGAGCCCGGGGCAATAAGGTATACTACGAAGCATATTACGGCAAGCACTGCCAGGCCGATCAAAAGCTTGATAATGGCCTTGGGGTCGTTTGCAAAGCCAATCAGCAGACCAACAATGATCACGATTGCAATTGCAAGGAATACCATAATATAACTCCAGTTCAGGAGAGTATCAACACTGCTATCGTTCCATCCTTTGGCGAAGCCAAGGACGCAAAGAAGTGCACTGATGATAATCAGCACCCACATCGCCCAGTTGAATATTTTGTTATAATTTTTCATTTTGGAACGATTCTAAAGGTGATTTACTTCTTGTTCTCTTTGTACTTGGTAAGGATATCCATCAGGGAGATGGTGCTGTCCTCCATATCAATGGTGATAGCGTCTATCTTGGCGAGGATATAGTTGTAGAACACCTGAAGAATCATGGCAACGATAAGACCGCCCACGGTAGTGATAAGGGCGACCTTCATACCACCTGCAACAACGTTAGGGCTGATATCGCCGGCTGCCTGGATGGCATCGAATGCCTGAATCATACCAACAACGGTTCCAAGGAATCCGAGTGAAGGAGCAAGGGCGATGAACAGGGAAATCCAGCTAAGTCCGTTCTCGAGGAGACTGGCCTGTACTGCGCCGTAGGAAACGATCGATTTCTCAACGGTGTCAAGTCCCTGGTCGTAGCGGAGGAGACCCTGGTAGAAGATGCTGGCTACAGGACCGCGGGTGTTGCGGCATACTTCCTTAGCCTTCTCGATTCCACCCTCATTGAGAGCCTGCTCAACCTTGCCGAGAAGCTTCTTGGCGTTGGTCTTTGCAAAGGAAAGATAAAGAATACGCTCAATAGCAAGAGCCAAACCAATGATAAGGCAGATGATAATGAGTGACATAAAGCCAGGGCCACCTTCGATGAACTTGGTCTTAAGAGCCTGGGTTAGAGGAACTTCCTCGCCTGTGCCCTTAAGAATGTCAGCATCACTCTGAGGTGCTGCGGCTACTTGTTCTGTTGCTTCAGGAGCGGCCTGCTCGGCTTCCTGTGCGGATGCAATGCTAGCAGTGAAGGCCATGGTGGCCAGAGCTGCTAAAATCATGAAAAACTTTTTCATAACGGTTTTTTAGTGATTTATAAATAATTAAGTATTGTTAATAGTTT
>Ga0181612_157780_pt1 | contig 13596 bp, 3 predicted proteins | sample HoacroProtozoa21_FD_119630 | JGI IMG/M metagenome (GOLD analysis project Ga0181612, IMG submission 119630) | Hoatzin crop microbial communities from Cojedes, Venezuel. Combined Assembly of Gp0051906, Gp0051904, Gp0051908 | reverse complement strand
CCTCAGGACCTGCTGTACTCATCAGAGGGGCTGTGGGGTGAGTGGCAGAGCTCTACCGCACCCTGTTCTGGGCACTGCTATGGGACCAACATGACTGGGCTGCTCTGCTGGGCTGGGGATGGGTCAGTGGAGATGGGGAGAGCTGGGGAGGAGCACGGCTGGGCTGGAAAGTGTCTGGTAAACACCAGTGTAGAACTTGTACTGCTTGAACATGCAGGGTGAGTACTCACACCAGTGTTTTGTGGTGCAGAACCAGGCTTGTGAAATGGGGTCAGAGACATGTAGGCGCGGGAGAGAGGATGACATTCTGTGCTTTCCATGTCATGGACAAGTTGGGAAGGTGGCCAAGGACCTTTGTCAACCCTCCAGCCTCTCTCAGCAGCTATTTGCAGCACTGGCTGCTCCCTTCATCTTTCTGGATGAGTCTGGCTGCAAAGCCACCTCCATCCTCTGCAAGGACCCATACTGGGTCCCTTCAAATCTCCGCTCTACTTTTGTGATTTTGTGATTCTGTGACAGCCTTTCTGGGAAATCATTGCTGCCAGGCCCCTCTCTGAATTGTCCAGTGCATGGATGTGCACAGAGTGACGAAGATAAAGGGGGAATTAGGTGTCTGTGTGTTGTTACGGTGAGCTTCAGAGTCATGTGGATATCAGAGATGGTGTGAGACAGCACACAACAGGAGTGCGGCCAGGGATGGACAGGCCTGTGACGCACGGAGAGGGAGTCATCTTTCATGATAGAGAAAGCAGCAGGAATGTACGGATCTCTACCTTGGGACAGGGGATGGGCCCTCTGTGAGTTCATGGTTTGGGGTTAGCAGGCAAACTGACACTGTCCCCAGTGACCACCACAACAGATAGAACCCAAGTCATGGGCTGAATGAACTCAGTGGACATTCTGTGGACATTTTACAGGGACGGTCCATACACTAAGAGAATGATACCTTTGTGTAAATCGAAGGCTGGGAAGGGGGGTGATGATTAATGAGGATGTGTTGGATAATGTGAGACCTGAGCAAGCTGTAAATAGTATGGAATGAGGGGAGGGGGTTGTCCTGGTTTTGCTGGGATGGAGGAGGTTGTCTTCATAGCAGCTTTTCTTGTTCTGTATGTTCTGGATTTGTGACAAAACCAGTGTTGAAAACACAGGGCTCTTTTAGTTAGTGCTGAGCAGGGCTTGTAGAGCATCAAGGCCTTTTCTGCTTCTCACACTGCCCGTCCAGCGAGTAGGCTGGGGGTGCTCCAGAAGTTGGGAGGGGACATAATGAGGACAGCTGACTACACGGGATATTCCATGCCGTATGACATTGTGCTCAGCAGTAAAAAATGCAGAGATGGAGGAGGAAGAGGGGACATTCAGAGTTGTGGGGTATGTCTTCCCAAGTGACAGTTATGCGTGACGGAGCCCTGCTTTCCTGGAGATGGCTGAACATCGATCTACTGGTGGGCAGTAGTGAAGGGATTGGCTTCTTTTGCTTGGCAGCTGCACACAGCTTTATTTTACCTATTAAAATATCTTTATCTCAACCCATAAGTTTTCTCACTTTTACCCTTCCAATTTTCTTCCCAGTCCCGCTGCAGGGGGAGTGAGCGAGCAGCCGGGTTGGGCTGAGCTGCCTGCTGGGGTTAAACCATGACAAGATCAGAGCTTATTTAGAGTTTCCTTTCAAAGACTTCTCTAAATCAGGCCTTATGTGCATACTAGTGACTGCAGAGGATCTATGGCTGTGCTTTTGAGAAGGGATAACCTTTGCAAAGCTTGGTGAAGTGATTTGTGTTTGCAATGCCATGGCTCTCTGATTAAGGACTATTGCAGCAGTAACGACATGCATCAGTTTTGCTATTCCGAAAACATTCCTTTGCTCAGGCTGTTTAGATTAATGGCAATTTAATCCAGGTCAGCATCAAAATTCTTGCAGGAGCACCATTTACACTGTATTTTGTTATTCTCAATAAATAATCTTGGTAGTGATATTTAATTCATTATTTGCATTTCGTGAGTTTCTAAACCTGCACTTTTGGGGGCACAGTAAATAGGATCAAGATTTCTTAATTGTCATGTTTTAACAGATTGTTCGTGCTTGCTGCTGTGGCTGTGATGCTTTACTTTTTCAAAGTAGGGAAATGTATAAATGTAATCTCAGTGTATAAAAGCATGTGTTGGTGTAAATTCATGCAGGCTCTCCCTCTGTAGCTCTCTTTATGGATTAAATAAGTCATGCATAATGGTACTTAAATCCATATAAGATAGTCTGAAGAAATGACTAGTAACAGCTAATCTTGCAAAAAAGCAAGATCTAACAAAAATCTGGCCTTCTGTACTTTCATATTTTATGGGAAAGAGATACATTGAGAGTGCATGTCTGTGCACAACTCTTTTACTAGAGAAGTATCTCTTCACAAGCATCAGAGGAAATAATTCCTTAAAAAATTAGGATTTATAGTACCTTCCTTAAGGCTAAATGTTCTCATTGGATTTCTAAATCCTTATTTCCTAGCCTTCATAGCACTTTTCCAGGCAGAGGTATATGAGATGCTGGATTTAAATGTCTAATGAGCATATGACAACACAAAAGCACCAGGACAGGTTTAAGCATCCTGGCTGGAAGACTAACACATAGCTTAAAAAGACAATGCAAAATAGTAAACACAGACTAAAAGAAATTTCGTTCTTAGCCTTGGCATTTCTGTACAAGTTCCAGGTATGTTTTTATCTTCTATCAGGCCACTTCCTCCAAAGCCAGCACTGAAATGCTGGGGAAGAAAAGGCCGCAGGGGGAGACCCTCTGCCTTGGTTTCCTACTGCTCAAGGGTTACACAGCAGCAAGCTGGAGTGGTTCTCTTGAGTGCCGGAAGTACTGGATTCTCAATTATTGGCCTTCTAACTGGTGAGTTTTAAATTAAAAAATAAAAAGAGAATTCTTCACGGTGAACTCTTCTGAAGCTGATGAGGGCATCTGTGCTGCAGTCCTGTACTGCAGCACCTGTTAGCCTCCCATTTTTCTCTGACCCTGCCATTCATCAGCTTTTTGAAGCTGTAGGGAATGAAGCAAGAGCTGGCATTGCTCTTCCCCGACTGCAGCACGCGTTCTGGAAGAGTCCAGGAGACTGACAGAGAAAGGGTTAAAGTGCTCTATGTTTTGCACTTGGTTGCTAACCTTCCAGCCAAGAGGGAATTGTTCTCCTTTCACTGAAGTCCTTCAATCTCTTTGCATTACTTTTGGTGCTGTGTAATGTTTTAAAAGCTCCCTGACTGATAGACATGGCCAGAGGCAGAGCTCTGCTGGGAGAACTGTAATGTACAGAGCCTTCTGAGCAAAGAGCAGTGGTACAGCAGTTAAATTGAATGCAGCATGATCTGGGGGTTTGCGAAGCAGGGCAGACTATCCCACCACTTTATGTTGTTTATTTCCAGCTCCCATCTGTGGCTGGGCAATTCAAAACGATACTTTGAGTTCTTTGTTTGGTTTTATTTTTTTCCTGTGTTTCATGGTTACTGTGATTGCGCCGTAAGAGCTAGGCATGCACCCTGCAACCGTGGATCAAGCGAGGCACAGGAGTTTGGAACTCTTGGAACTGAATTGTGGACGAACACAGTCTGAGCCTGATGCTGTATACCATTTAATGCACTGAAGAGAGAAGCACAAAAAGTCATGCAAACTGTTAAATAAAAAAACCTGCTAATAGAAACACATACCAAATATATTAATATTGAGTGCAGTTCTGTAATGTGGTAGGTCCTGTCTTAAAGATTTTCCTGGAATAAAATCCCTAGAATACAAATGATAATGAAAGTGGGAAGTTTATACCCATTGTACCTAAGAATATTTTTCTCTAGATGAAAAAAATCAAAATGTCTTGAGCACAACTTAGAAAAACTTATTTTTTTTTCTTAAAAGGATCATAAGCAGATAGGAGTTCTTCCTTATTTTTAATCCTTTCTGAAGGAAGAATTAAACACTCACTTGCACTAGAGACTTTATCACCACATTTTTTACTTTCTTTTTTATGAAGACCCAAAACATAGCCTTTCTAATCAGAACAGAAAATCTTGCCCTAAATTGAGAATAGGAAGTGCAGTTATTTTTCTAGAGTGGTTTTTTTTTTTCTTCTTCAAATCTCATTAGATTTTCCAGGCTCCGAATTGTATATCTTTTCTATTTAGATACCTCAGCATGTACATAACAAATAAGATTTTCTATGTTATTTAATGTTATGGATAGTAATAATATTATTCATAAGGAGAATATAACCTTTGGCAGCATTTGAAAATGAAAACCATATATGGTTGGGTACATTACTGTTTATTCTTTTCTGAGGTCCATATTGTGTCATTGATTTTTAAGAACTCTTTATTGATTTGGTAGAAACTTCTGCTTAAAAATCAATGACACAATATGGCCCTAACAAAGTGGTGAATTCCATAGTGAAAGAAATTTTTTTGTTGTTTTTCAAATGTGATATGCATCCATCTTAAATCCTGCAAGCAGTATTTATTGTACCTGACAACCAGCAGACCGTAGAGTAGGCTGGGACTTCATTCCTAGGTGGTAGGTCTTAATGAGAGATGATTATTAATTTATTCTTAAAGCTTCAGTCCACAGTGGGATTTAACATTTATTAGCATAGAACTGTGGTTTCTGGAAATTTTAGTTGTCAGAAAACAATTTTTATCCCCTTCTGTTCAAGTTAGTGCAACATGTAGCCTGCCAGTCATCCATGCCTAATGAAAAAGAGCCATGGAAGAGAAAGTGTATTCGTTAAACGGATGTCCTGGGCCTTATAAAAGTGTGAGGGTTCAGTTTTTACACCTGCGTCAGGGCCAGTGTAGGCAATAATAGCTTCAGCAAAGCCTTTAAGCCAAAAGAAAGATCAATATCTTGGGAGTGGGGAAAAATGAACACTAAAGTCTTCATATTGGCTCAGTACTTACTGCTGCTGACCTGAAAATGAAAGTAGATGTTGTGTTATTGTTTATTGTCTAATTCTATATTCTAGAATAGCTCCATTGGTTTCAGCATGGATTCCATAGACTTAGAAGTCTTTATGGTGTCTTTGTTGCGGGCTGGGTCACAGCATTTTAAGATGGTGTGAGTGCTCATTTTCACCAGTTTTTATTGCTGCTGAAGTTGGCGCAAAGTTGCACATGACAGCTAGAGCTGCATTTTATTGAACATGTTTCAAATTCCATATTTAAATATTTACATCCATAGTATTTAAATATTTACATCCTTTAACACTGTCATTTTATTAATTGCAGATAATGAATCCGAACATTTAATAAATAAAAAAAGAAAACACTTCTGTTAATTATACTGTGGTTAGAAAACACTGTATATTCTCCTGTCTGTCTTTCTGTTAAAATGGTTTGTGCTGGTATAAACAGAGCATGACAGTTCCTTGGAGGTTTTTTTTGCTCTTTGCTGATGGCATTTGGCTGCTACTAGGATCACCACGGTTTTAATTGTCACCTTGATGTGGTAGCTCTGTCTCAACCCTGTAGTTAGTTAGCACTGATTTATTTTTAATCTGTGTACCTGGCATTTGTCAGTATAAATTAGTATCACTGTCTTCTCTTACTGGCTTCTGTGTTGTTTTATTTTCTACACTGACTGCAGTTCTACCATTTTCTCAATATATCAGGACTGCATTTTTTCATGTACTTTGCCGTAGTGCTGAAGAACAGCAAAGCTATCATTTTGAATCAAGGCTTGTCATGAGAAGAGAGTGCCAGGCGTAGACTTCATATTGTGTGTTGGCAGCTTTGTGGTGTTTAGCTGTAGGGGCACTATTTCCCATTTTTTATTTCCCATGGAATTCATACAAATCTGTCCTCCAGAGTCCAAGGTTCAGTATAAACTTCGTCCAGGTCCACCCACAGACAGCAGAGGGTGCTTCTCTGTTTCTCTGGCAGACACAGCAAGCAAAGCATTCCTGCTCTGGTCAGTAGGATGGAAAAGTGGGTCCTCTCTCCTCCAATATTTCCTGTGTAAATCTGGAGTAAATATTTTTGACATCACTGATAGGTAACACTTTTGTCTCGTAACTGGGTCATAAAGCAAATGCTATGGGCCTGTCCTCAGACAGATAGAAACGTAATGCTAAGCAGAGCAAGAATGAGCTATTCCTGTAATAAGTATACAATGTTCTAGAGCAGTTCAGTGCTACAATCAAAATAGCAATGTCTTTTAAAAATGTGAGTCCTAATCTTTTTCTCTGTCTCTAGAAACTAACTAGGTGTGAGAATTCTGATGAATGCTTCAATGTAATTTTATGTAATTTGATGTTGCCATGTAAATCTCTTTTATAGGTCCCTTTAGATGGAATTTAATGCGGCAAAAACCTTGTCATCAGAAGGATTAATGCCTACATTAGCATTTCCGCAATAAAATCAGAAGCTAAGTGGTGGAGGCCACAGACACCTCAAACTTGGATTCCTCAGTTCTGCATTAAGTGCTGGAGTTTTTATTACTTGCTGTAGGGAAGCCATTGCCAATGCTTACAAGGAACTGCTTATCCCTGCTTCTCTGGGTCCTGTTTGATGGAGGTCTCCTAACACCACTACATCCACAACCACAACAGACTTTAGAAGCAGAGCCAAGAGAAAATGTTGTCCCAGTGCCAGGGAGGAGGTCGTCTGCCCAGCGAGTCAAACGAGGCTGGGTGTGGAATCAATTTTTTGTGCTGGAGGAGTACATGGGCTCCGAACCTCAGTACGTGGGAAAGGTAATTTTTTACTATTTCTATAAAAATTGAAATGACAGACAAACTTTAAAATGTGCTATAAATGTGTACCTGTTTCTGGTGGGGAAAATCTTCTTCAACAGACAGTAGTTCCCTCTGTTCGTCCACTTCATCGTTCAGCCTCTCATATAGCCACTATAGACATTGTTATTATTATTTTTAGTGCACGTATTTGTAACATGTACTTTCTACCTTTGCATGTTTGTCTTATTTGCTTTTTCTTGGTTTTGGAAAAAAACAAAAAAAAAAAAGGGATCACTGAGAGAAGTTTGTGGTACACAACGAACTTCAATGGAATCTACTGTAATAGTGTGCTTGATTTTTAGCAAAGAATGTCAGACTGATATCTGAGATAAGATTTAAACCAGAAATCCCTAGCCCAGAATGCACCGTCATCTCTGTGATCGGTATGGTTACTTCAAGTCAGTCTTCAGCTAACAGAGATACCTGCTTTTTGCTTTGTTATCTTATGCCTCAGCATCATTTGCTTTTATTTCTGGTTGTTCAGATTGTTTTCAAGTATTTCTAGTGTTTTTTGTTGACTCATAGTGCAAACTCTTGTATTATAGCTTTTATACTTTGTATGCAGACAAACACCCTGACACATGCAGAGAATTTATGCAATTCTTCATTCTCTCTCTCATTATATGACCCCTGTTTCTGTAATAGGGCATAAGTAATTTGACAGCAAACTGTTTGAGGGGTGTGGGGGGCTCAATTTAGATAATAGAGTTTTCAGAAAGGAAAGCTGAAAACGAATCCTGAAGAAAATAGTAGCACAGTATGTAATCACATGCTATGTATAATTTTCAGTTTAAGTAAAGACCCTTACTCAATCAAAATAAGAGCTCAAGGATTCATTTGCTGGTTCCCCAAAATGCCCATTCCCTAGACAGTGAGTTTCAAATTCACCTACCATAAAAAACAAGGAATCGTACTTAATTTTTTACATTAATACCATACATATTTTAACTTTTTTTGATATAAAAGCTGGGAATTACTTTTTTTTTTCCTAAATATAAATAAAATTCACAGAAAATTAATTTTCTCTCCTACCCTTCCAGGAATCTGTTCTTAGTAGAGGATGTATAAATAAAATAGCAGAAGACTACAAGTGGTTCACTAGATGATTTGACAAACCGGCCAAAAATATACTTAGATATTACACATGTAGGCATTAGTGTTAAGCATTAAAACATATTAGTCAAAACAATTTACAAAGCAGTATGTTTGTATCGCAAAGATAATAAAATGAGTTTGTTTTACAGTCTGAAGAGAGGGGGAACACAATAAAAAATTGCATCTTTGTGGTGCTTGCTTAAGATGCAAACAAGGACTCTAATCACATTCGATGCTGTAGCACGGGCAATGTGATTGCTGTGCTTTTTACCTTGGAAGACAGAGATGTTATTGCTGCACCACTGTAATTCATTAGTCTTTATTCCTTTCTGTAAGAGAGTCTGTGTTGTCATTTAAGGTCAGTTCTAAGCTGCCAAAATAATATTAATTTTGCACAAGTTTGGCCTTTGTCAACACCTTTGAACTTGAGCTTATAAGCACCTTCAGGACTATATGGGATGTTTTCATTAAGAGTAACACTTTTCACATCACAGATTTACCTGATATATTAACTCTTAAGAATTTTTTGAACTGTTAGAAGCTGCAGAAAAGACACTTTTCAAATATGAGGAAAGATCTAACTGCAGTGTAACACACGCAATAGCGATGTTTGACAGGGTATCGTATAACACTGTTACCAAATAAAATAAAATACAGAAGGATCTTGGTGGAGAAAAACAAATTAGGATGTTTAATTATTACATCTGTAACACGAAGTCACAAAATCTGCTTCCAGAATAATGCAGTTCATTGCAGATAATATTTTTTTTCAAAAATGTTTATTACTTGCTAAGCATCCTTTTGATGTTTATTATAACTTATTTTATCTATATTAATTATTTGTTCATTATACCTGAAAAAAGAAGCTACCAATATTTACATGTCTTTTTTGCCTAATCTCTTTAAAAAAATACTAATAATAATCAAAATCCAAGATGGAGATGTCAGTGTTTTCCCCTTATTTTCCACAAAGCTCTCAAAGAAGGTAGAGAACTGAATGGGAGAAGTTCTTTAAAGAAATTGTGCTTTTAAATCCAGATAGTCAAAATCATCTTTATTATAAATGCAAACCTTTGTCAACACACTGAAATACACTCAAGAGTGGCTAATCTGTATCTTCAGATCTTATGCAATGTTTTAAAAGCACTTAAAATTATTAAGGTATAAAATGCAATTGAATACTTAATTGATCATGTAAACAAATTTGGTTGTATTTACCATAATCTAGCTTTATTCCAAAATCATATCTTTTCAATGTATTTCTTTTTATAATACCACTGTGCTATATTTTAACGTGATATTAAGTATATGATAAAGTGCAAGCTATATCACGTGACCTGTAATCACAGGTTTTTTATCTTCTTCTTCCAGTCTTCATAGCCAGACACAGTACAGTGACATGTGCATTGGCATTTATATTACTTATGATAAAACTGCTGCACTAATAATGTCACAGTAATTTATAAATAGGAGTTTAATGTGTCTATTAAATCAGCTGATAATTTCACTAAACAGTTAGGGGTGACTAGTTAATTTTGGAAGCCACCTGTAAGAGAACACAAATTTACAGCATTTATGTCAGCTGTTATGGGCCAACACACTTAATTACTTTTATGTCTGTTTTTAGAAGACTATCTCAAGAAGTGTCAGGCTGCAAATCAAAACATAGTTTAGAAACTGGTGGGAATTAGTCTAGCTCACAGTTAGAGATCTTGAAATAGTGCTTCAAGTTGACACATGAAAAGCCATTTAATATTATTTGAATATTATTTCAAAGTTTGGAAATCCTCTTCTTGCGTAATATGGAAGAGCCATAAAAATCCATCAGATTACCAAACAAAAGATAGCCCCCTTTAGTAAAGATCCATGTAAGCAGACCCAGGCTAAAAAGCAAAATTGAAATGTTGTGTTGCCATGTGACCCATGAAAATTGAAGGGATTGTGGAACGCTTGCTCATCTACTTTGTTGTGCTTTATGTGTTTTCCTAGTACTGTGAAACTCCAGAAAGCCATGCATAACAGCATGTGTGGATTAAAATAAAAAAGTTTATAATTCTCTTTTTGTGCCAAACCTCAGTCCTCACTGAATGGTGATAGAAATCATCAGAGTATCAGATCTTCAAGCACGCCCATGTCCCAACACAGTTTATAATCACTAACAAGGTACCAGTTTTAATTGCCCTTACGCAGGGGTAGCTCAGGGGGGTGCAACCCCAGCAGAACATTGTAAATCTTGCTGCAGCCTTGCTTTATTGTTGTGTTCTAACAGTGACATGCAGAGGCAGCATAATACAATGGAAGTCCAAGAGAGCAAAATAGATGAGAATAGTAAAGGTTCTTTGTTATTAAGATAATACTAACACAGGTTTTTAGTTAGATATGTAGCATGCTTCCATTTATTGCATTTCTGGTGTATAAATGCATTACATCTTTCTCATGTTCTACACCTACACAGTTGCTCTTAGTAAGGATTTTTGCTGGCTGTCCTCAAGCTTGCAGACAGACATGGCAGCTTGTATTGAACACAGACTGGGTGCATAGGAAAAGACTGCAAAGTCCTCTTCGAGGCAATGGTCGTTTTTCTTCTGTTTTCCCGTGTGCAACTAAGTATTATCAGCTTGACAGATATTATCTTGCTAATAACCTATATGTTTTGTAACATTCTGTTCTTTAAATCTCTGTTACATTATACATGCTCACATACAAACTACTACAGCTTTTTTTTTATTATGATACTCACTAGCTGAAAAATTTAATAGTTACGACTGCCCAATGGGAGTACACAGTGCGTGTAACAATATGGCATTTTTCATCTGACTCAGTCCTGAGAAAGCCGCATCATCTTCAGAGGCTTCACCATATATCAAGGCAGAAACAGTGCTGGTTTGGAGGAAGCAGAGCTCTATATCTGTGACCAGAACAGAGTGCTTTTCTGAAACCTAATAATTTATCCTCTGCATCTGAAACGTGAGCATAGAACTCATTTATACATTTATAGTGGATAGTTTTTAATATAATGAAATCAACTTTGACCACCTTTTGTTAGGCTTAAATTAACATCTCCTTCTGAATGCGCACTCAGATTTTACACTTCTCTTCCCGCTTGAGTGAGTGTCTGAATGACAGGACAGTCGGTGAAAGAAATTGTGCACTGCTTGTGCATAATCTGTTCTCAGCCAAATTTACGGCGCTGTGGCTATCATTTTGGTCTTATGCACAAGCACCAAGTTAACTTGAAAGAAAAACTAAAATTAAAGGAAGAGGAACATAGGCAGTGAATCTGAAAGCTACTGCCCTTTGAAGAAGAAAAAAGTTTAAGTCTTTGTTAGTGACTGTACCCTGATTAGCCTGATTTTTTTAAAATTGTATTTCTAATAGATTTCTACTAAGAGGGTCACAACAATATTTCATTTAAAGTCGTAATAAGGGTTTTTCCTAGCTTATCAGATTCTGTGCCTGCAACTGAAGTAACAATACTAGAGAGAGACCTGTATATAATTTCCACTAGACATTTGCACATTGCCATCTTCAAGGAGAAGAGAGTTGTTTCAGGAACTGCTGCTAGTAATGTGTGACTCCCATGATGCAGGACATCACAGTTACTGATTTCTGGATGATTTTAATATGAAAGGTCTTCCAAATAGTGTTTATAAGAATGAGCTCTTTCAGAAAATCTTTAACCCACAGGAGTTCATATGTCTGCAGACATCAGTGAGACTCTTTTTGGGCCTTAGCAGTCCTTAGATGATAATTCAAAGCATGATCAGGCATGATCACATTAGCCTGGCTTACTAAACTGACTGACTGAATTTATACCATGCACATTTTCAAGTAAAAGCATAGTCACAAGTTATTACAGATCAGAAAATTGATGAGCAGAAATGAAACAGTAAAAAAAAAGTGTAAAAGTAGTCAGAACAGGGGGTAGAAGTCTGGATTTCTCATCTTGCTGTGTTGAGCTGAGACCTTTGTCTCTCTCACTTATGTCTGGCTATTGAAAAAAGTGATGACTTTAAAAGCTTTGCATCCTGTATGTTGTATGAAGTGTGTGAGATACAAAGCAATTTTGTCAGCTGCACGTAAAAGTGCAAGTAGGAAGTAGAACGATGGAAACACAAAACTCCCATGAGCAAGTCAAGCTTTCATTTAATGTTTACTTTTGCAAACTTATCTTTTTACAAGATGTGTAAAGACCTAGTTTTATTGTCATATGTGGCAGAGGTGAGTAACTTACAACAGAACATTTCTCATCGATGTAGCAGCTTCACTTATTTATTTACTTAGGTAGCTCAGTGGGAAAATCAGAAGCCAAGTACTCATAGTAGCAATACCTTTTGCCTGTGGTCCTTGTGTTCATCAAAATTGTCAGAAGTGTTTGGAGATGAAACAAAATGACAGCTATGTTTTCATTAATTGCATAGGAGAGGAGAAAGAGTGTGTTCTGGACTAAGGTCAAAATAAAAAAGGAAGAATCAACTTCTTGAGCTGTAACCCACATTTTAGGGGATGTAAAATGTTGTGGTCATTGTTCTGGACTGCTAAGGAGCTCACATATAGAAATAGTTTAAAACTCAGCAGCCTGCATTTGCTGACAATTGAGTGATCAGTGGAGGAGACTGAAAGCTTGCAGGGATGATCCTGTTAGTATGAAATCATTAGCTCTCACAAGAACTCTGAACATAGCTGAATGGATGGTGCTAATGGTGCTAGCATGTGCCTGAAATTTGTGTTGTCAAGACAGATTGAAAAATACAGATAACGTAGAAATTAAACTGCTAAGGAAAAACCTTGTATCTATTGTAGTTTTATTTGGAATGTTTTTGTATAAATGGCTTCATCTGGACAGGAAGGTCATTTAAAACAGGAAATATATGAAAGGATAGTTTAGAAAAAGCTTTACAAAATACTTTGGATGTCTTAGGGGGATGGGGTCTTTTAGTCCAACAGAATTTGAAAGTTTTAAATTTGTTTAATCTAAATCTCTAGTTTGTCTGAGAATTACTGACTCACCTGGCAACTATAGATACAGTGTTTCCAATACTCATATAAGACACAGGTGTGTATTATGTATGTCAGCAACTCAAAACTGAATTTATAACTGTTGCAAGATTAGCTCATCAATTACGAGTGAACTGGAGTTCAACAAGGCCAAGTATAAGGCCCTAAAACTGGGTCAGGGGAATCCCACACATAGATACAGGCTGGATGATGAGAGGATTGAGAGCAGCTCTGAGGAAAAGGACTTGGGGGTACTGGTGGATGAAAAGCTGGGCATGAGCTATCAATGTGTGCTCATAGCCCAGAAAGCCAACTGTATCCTGGGTTGTATCAAAAGCATCGTGGCCAGCAGGTCAGGGGAGGTGATTCTTGCCTCAACTCTGGTCTGATGAGACCCTACCAGGATTGCAGAATCCAGCTTTGGAGCCCTCAGCACAGGAAAGACCTGGACCTGTTGGAGTGGGTCTAGAGGACAGCCAGAAAGATGATCGGAGGCTGGAGCACCTCCTATATGAGGACAGATTGAGGGAATTGGGACTGTTCAGCCTAGAGGGGAGAAGGCTTCGGGGGGACCTTGTTGCAGCCTTCCAGTACTCAAAGGGGGCTTATTAGATGAGGAGGAACACTTTATATGCTTCAGAAGTACAATGGATTTTGCCTAAACAGCTGTGTGCAGTAGTTCTTTTATTTACAAGAAGAGAAAAAAGTGTGTGTAGAGAACAAAGCAGAGCTT
>Ga0181612_144434_pt1 | contig 13596 bp, 7 predicted proteins | sample HoacroProtozoa21_FD_119630 | JGI IMG/M metagenome (GOLD analysis project Ga0181612, IMG submission 119630) | Hoatzin crop microbial communities from Cojedes, Venezuel. Combined Assembly of Gp0051906, Gp0051904, Gp0051908 | reverse complement strand
CTCTCAGCCTTCTCTTTTTCAGGCTGAACAAGCCCAGCTCTCTCAGCCTTTGCTCTTAGGAGAGATGCTCCAGTCCGCTAATCATCTTCGTAGCCCTCCGCTTGACTATCTCCAGTAGTTCCTCGTCCTTCCTGAACTGGGGAGCCCAGAACTGCACACAGTACTCCAGAGTAGAGAGGGAGGAAAACCTCCCTTGACCTGCTGGTCAAACTCTTCTTGATGCACCCCAGGATACCACTGGCCTTCTTGGCACACTGCTGGCTCATGGTTAGCTTCCATCACCTACTGAGCCACTGAAACCACCTTGTTCATAGGCATAATGTTTTCAGTGTTTACATGGAGGGCCAAGACTTGAGCTTTGCACACCTGATGAAACTTTAGAAATGAAAAAGCCTGACCCATCCAGTAACTGGATGTGGAAGTTAGAGAGATCTGGATCCTTATCTGAAGCAGTGATTGCCAATCCCTGTGTCAGTTGTTCCTTTGAAACTCCAGATCTCTTTTCAAAAATATGCAGCCCTCAAAAGCTTGAGGGTGCAGACTAAAAGTTCTGGGGAATTGGCTTCCATCCCTACCTCTGCTGTGATCTTAAAATACGACTTTGAGAAAATTTTTTTTTTGGTTGTCCCATGGTGATTTGGGGATAACGTTCAGTAATGCTTATTTCAGTTGCAACATCCAGGAGTACCATTGGGTCAACATACTATATGTAGTCCCTGTATTTGTTTATTTCAATTTGTATATATTTAACATTCATCTGAAAGACATGAGGCTCCTATTAAATTGATAAAGTTGCTGAAAAAAATAAAGAAAAAACCTGATGGTAGCCAGGTACAGAATTTTTATATTAAGAATCTTTTCCTTGTTAAGAGTACAGCATGCTCTGTGTGTATCTGTAGAAAATATTATGCCTCTTGTTCCTCTTGTGTGCAGAATGCTATCAATCCAAAACTGCATAACATGAATAAACATATACTAGCAACTAGGACAAGTCTGCCAAAACTTGTGTTTTTCCAAGGCCTGGGCCTCCAAAATGGAGAAATGTTTTTAATTAGCTTTAATTAGAGAAATGTTTTTAATTAGCTTTTAATTAGTTTTTAATTTAATTTAATGTGATGACAAGATTAAGAAGGAAGGCACTTATTTTTACTTACCATAGACCCACAGCTGTTATGGGCAAAAGTATAAAACTAGCGTTTTGAGGGGGTGAAAATAAAATAAAAAAAAAAAAGGAGTAGTAATTAGAATTGACTTCTCCTACCTGAATGGGTGCATCAGAATACTTGAGGCATATCATTTGTGGGAGAAAATTGCTATAGATCCATTAAGTTAATTGAAATTAATATAATTTAAACTTGCTGATAATCTAACTACTATGGTGAAAAACACAAGTGAAGGCCAATACGATTTTTGCCATTTATTTCACTGGGGAAGGAATGGCACCTTAGGGTCTTTCTTCTGTCTGCCGTGCGATGGGGCAAATCTGTGACTATTTCCATGCCTATAAGATGCTGTAAGTGTCATACAGGGGATGGACTAACTTTATAAAATAGTCCCTTTATTGACTTTGGAGAATTCACCTCTGTTTGCAACAGTTGTATGCCATATGTAAATAACTTGGGGATCACTGAATGAAAGGTGGTATGGAGATGCAGATGATTTTACATTAATACAAATATCAATACTGTATCAGTTTCTTGTTCTTACATGTCAGATTTTAGATCTTGAATACCCTCCTTCATTAAACCATATAGTAAAAAAAAAACCTACCTTTTTTTCCTCCTAGATAACTGTCTTTGAAACACCCATTCAAACATCAAATTATCTGCCTACTACCCTGAAGTTCAGTTTCTACATCTCAGTGCTGTGCGTGCACCCTTTTTTTTTCCTCGGTGCTGGGAAACTGTTGTAAATGATTTTCTTCGGCTGGGTCAGGAAGTATTTTTCCATTTGGCTACTCTTTATTACTGCTTTTCATTTACAGAGCAATTTCATAGTTAGTCACTAGGCAGCTGCTCTTCTAATGTGTGGACTGGCTTAGCAAATAATTTTATTATGTCTACAGTGCACCAGGTTGCATTATGAAGTTTCAGACAAAGCTATCTCCTTCCTCTCTCATTCATAGCTTTTAGCTATGCCTATACAATTAAATGGGGTAGCTGACTCTCTGCACATCTTGATTGATACAAAGAGGAATAGCCTCTTTGGGTACTAAGGGTATTGTTTCAAGATTAGTTCAAGCCAGTCTAATCCAGGCTGCTCCTGTTGACCCTTATTGTCCCTGTTTCTCCTCCTCCCAAGCTAATTTTCAGCTGAATCTCTTCCCTGAACCCAGTTCTTGGCATGGCTCTGTGTGTGTGCCAGTGACAGCAAAAGGGAAAAGTAGGGATGAATAAGGAGGGAGGAGGAAAGGACTGCTGTAGTCAGGACTCGGATCATGGCAAGCTGGGACCAGAAGGGTGCCCTGAGCGGTGCCTCCTCACCAGGCTGAATAGTTGAATCTCTTTTCACTTGTGAAGGTGACTTCTGTGATCCCTCTCATCTCCTCAGTTCTGCTCTGGTAGCACACTGTGCGTTAATGGCAGTGTTTGTTCTACCTTCTTCCAGATTTTGAATCTTGTAAGATTCTGTAAAATTTGGAAGGCATGCTGAGGTAAAGAATGTGAGTACAGATTTTTATTTTTATGATTGCCATTTTTATGTTGAAGATGGATTAAAGTGTTCAGCCTCAGATACAATAAGTCATGTTTAGCAAGTAGTAGAGAAAATGTATTTTCTGGTACTACTTTTGTTCTTGGATATAGTGTAGATTTAGGACATAGTGGTACAAAGACAAGGCAAAAAAAGTTATAATTGTATTTCATGACAAACTTTGCCTTAAGTTTAGGAAGGCCAGCTCTAGCATCTGTTTTCCTCAGTGGAAGAGCTACTTAACGTAGCCATTCAGACAAAAAAATAAGCTTTAATTCTCCTTAACAGCTATCAGACCGAGGCATGCAGATATGCTCATCATATGTAAAGAAGCCAATTTCAATCTCCTTATCATCGAAAGAAAGCATTTTAGGTACATGTTCAGAGAAAGCATGCTGCAAGTCTTAAAGCCAATAGGAAACATTAGTCAATGATCTTTTGATTTATTTTCAACTGTACGAATGTCTGCTGATGAGCCACTTGAAAAGATTCCCACTAAATGCTTTTTGACGATGCTAGGGACTAAACTTTGGAATCTGGCTGCTCTTTCTATCACTGTCTTCAGTAGGACTCTCATAACTGCATGCATTTCTGAGCCGTCTATTACTGCAGAGTTTGGGGAACATGTATACAATTACTTTTAGAAGAATGACCAGTTCTGCCATATGTAACATAAGCAAATTAAAATTTCCACTAATAAGAGCCAGAAAGCAATTATAATAGCAGTCTATTTGCAAAGCTGATACTCTCCCTACTGTAGTGACAAATTCTGGTTTTGCGAGGCTGATAATGGTGGAAAGAGGTTGGCTAGAGCGTAAGTCAGTGTTGCCATTTAGAAAAATACTCCCTTTCAGCTCTTTGTATGCAAGAGCTGTAAGTAATTGTTATATATAAAGATGGGGCCTTTTGTAGCCTCTTGCTGAGGTAGTTCACTTGCATAGCTGCTGGACCTGTTCACTCTAGGTTTCTGGATACCCTTTCTGTAGTGCCATTAACAAAACATGCTTAACCCAATTAATGTAATCTATTTCCATCTGGAAAGTAAGTAGATACTGTGGGGGTGGAATGAACTTTTATCAAGGCATAATTGAGAAATGCGTTTATTATTCTGGCCTAGCCATTTCCTCTCTCTGTAGTTCTTTCACAACTTTGAAAAGACTGCATTTGTCTTTTCTGCTGGTAGGGACAGAAGTTATTGTCTTTGTAGTTTTCAGAAGTGCTTTAGGATGTACAGTTGACGCATTTATGCTGGAGCATGTTCTGTTCAGCAGAACCTATTTAACATTGGTGTTTGTCTCATTGTAGCCTTGGAGATCAGATGCCCAGGCTGAGGTTATACAGCCAGCTCCGTTTGGCATAATGCTGCAGTGTTGTTGAAAGGGACAGTCCCACCTCTCTATCACTGCCAGCGGCTCGCCCTGTTCCTCCTGCGTGCTTGGGTAAGTGTCTGCAGGATCATGTCCTAAGCCTAGAACAAGGGACCTGATCCAGCCTCAGAACCAACCCTTTTTACTTGGGAAATTTTCGGTTGAATCGGGTTCCTGATCCACTGCACGTTACAGTAGCATGGTCACTAGCGTCAGCCCAAAGTATGAGCAAAGAACTGGGTAGGGCAAGGCCACACTGTACATTGCAGCTTGTAATGATGTTTGATTAAAATGATTTTATAATTGACTTCCTAATTATTACTTTTACTCTTTCCTCACAAATGAAACATATTGAGTACTGTAAGATGTCATTTTCCTCGTGTCTCACTAAAGCCTTTTATCACCATTGTATTAGCGTGTGTTTAATTAAAAGTAACAACGATGCAGATGATTGCTGTGGAAGTTCCCAATGATAGCGGATATATGATCTTTTTCGCTTGAGTCATCTGTTTCCCCCTTGCTCTTTTCTTGCACTGGTGAGATTGGTTACTCCTGTTGCCTAAATCCACATATTCAGACGGATCTATTGCTCTCTCCATTTTTTTTTTCCCCTGTTCCATTGAAGTTGTTTGTACGTTTGCTCAGCTGAAATTACTGAAATCTTCCTTTAGGAATTCCAGTGCTCCATTGTGAATCTCTGAAAGGAAGCAGGGACAAGCTGCTTCTCTTTGGAACATACTGCTCGTTTTTTAATACACTTTTCCCTGAGTGTCTTCCCTGTGGCAACTCTCCAGCATTGGGCTGAAAAGCAATTTCATATTTCCTTACATTTCTCTGCCAGCATTACCTTGGACTCTGACTAATGGTAACCAGCGTAATTATCTGTGACTTCCCTCCTACGCTTACCATTTCCACTCAGTCCACAGAATGGTATTCTTCAATCCACAGCAGTTATGAGTACGATATATGAGATAGCTGGAGGAGAGTATTGAGGAAAAAAATGAGATGATAAACTAAACAACCACTGCTAAATCAAATGCATAATAGGTCTGAACTTAGAGTCTCCTCAAAACTTACATTAAAATCATTGAGGATTCTGCTTCTACGCTTGCAGGTCCAATGCTTTGATCTTTATGCTTGGAAGGTCTGTTAAGGTATTTGAAACACAGTGCTGAATTGTCTGTGCTCTCCTGCATGTGAGAAACAAGACCACCCTGTTTTTTCCAAACGGATGGAAAGGAAGTCCGTGTTCATACAGAGATGTGTGGAGAACCTTGTAAAGATTCTGGTGTCAATATGTCCCAAAATAACAGCACCCACATTAGATAACGCATTCGTATTGATAGTAGGGATAGAAGACAAAACGGGTAGCGGATTTCTGCCCGAGTTCCAGGAAAACGGGGTTCTGCGCCTTCTGAAGGAAAGGAGGTCAAGAGTCCAGGTTAGCTGGAAGAGTCTCATGATGCTGTGTTTTCTAGGTGCAAATGGTGCTGGGAAGCATGTCCTGCAGGTTACCCTCAGCTCCTGCTATGTCTAGCAAATGATGCGCAGATCCCAAAGGGTCAGTTACCACATCTCAGATAGGCAGTACTCTGTCTTGCTTTCAATTGTCCTGGATCTTAAGATTTTCCATATCTATTTAATAGAAATATACTTGAAATGTTAATTTCTATTGTTGGCCTCTGACCTTTGCTTTTGCTGTTACCTCCTTGTGGCTTCTGGTGTGGAGGAATTCACAGATGGATGGCAGCACAACTCAGGCAGACGAGTACGTTCTCCGAAGACTGCATGCATATTGTACGTACCAAAAACATATGGTATAAATTTGATGATTTTGTAGAAATACTGGAAATACAAGGTGTACACACTGAAAAAGCAGTAGCAAATAGTGGAGAAAGCAAGTCATGCAAATGACATTGTTTATTGAAATAAATATCATCTATATTATTTTTCAGACATTTCTGTTGCAGTAGGAAGTGGAAAAAAAAGAAACGTGGGAAAAGTTGTCTTAAGGCCAATGTCCCTTTATTTTGTATATTGAACAGTTAAGCGTCTGTTTTTCTCATTTTTATCTCTCATGCAAAGCTATAAATTTTTATCTTATTGTTTGTTTCTTTTACCTTTTTTACTGTGTTACACAGGATATAGATGCAGTCATTTCATTGTTACTAATCCATTAATTAAGCAACCTCATACTGAATTTAGCTGCATATCTTCCTGATCCAGGAGTACAAATGTGTCCCTGAAAAAGAAGGTCTCTGTATTTTTGTCTGTTAAGGTAAGTGCATTTTTTCAGGGTCATTACTTATGCTCTGTCATTATCTTAAAAAAACTTAGAAGAAAACCTACATTGAAAAGAGTAAACCCACAAACTCCTTATTGTTAAGACATGTATCTTCAAAATAAAACATATCCTAAAATCTATCCTAATTTGTGGAAAGACCTGGAGCTGTTTGAAACATTCCAAATAAATGAGGGTGGTGTAATGAAATGTAAAAAAAAAAAAAAAAAAATCTCTTTTGGGGTTTTTTTTGGGTTTCTGATTTTGCCATTTGAATAGCAAAATTAAATGGCATCTAGTGTCAATGACGTTATTTTGTATAACGTTCCAAACAACATGAAAATATACCTATTTCATTGTATTTAAATTCTCAGTTCAATTTAAAAACAAAATAAAAAGATAATTTAGACTTCTTAGATTTTCACGCAAAATACAGGTTCTATTTCTTGAATGTTTTTGTTTTACGTTTTATTCCCCACCCCAAGTCTGCAAGTAAGTAATATCTGATGCCACAGTGCCTGCCGGTTTGGATTACTTTCTAAAGTCTGCTCTGAGAGGATCAAGTTTTTTGGAAATATTTATAAATAGTTCTCTGTAGTTTCCATGTGCTTGAAGTGTGATGCACTGTGATAATCTTCTTAAACAGCTACTTTTTTAGTTTCTTAATGACATCTGTCACAAAGGAGGTTTGAGGATGCTTGTAGTGAGGCCAGATGCTGTCATCAGAGCCACACTCTGTCTTCCTTTGGTAAACCTTGTGATATGGGATACAAAAAATATCAATACTTTAACTACTGCAAGCTACCCCAGCCTCCTGTGTGCGCGCACACACGTGCGCATTTCATGTCTGACACCAAAAATGTGCCTCCTGCCACGGTGGATAAAGACATTACTGGAGAGCTGGTGCTGCAGTGAAGGCAAATGAGCTGCTAAATGGGGCTCTAGAGTCTGAGGGTGCCTTGTTCAGAGTTTTCCAGAAGGCTATTGGTTTTGGTTTCCTGCAGAAACAGGAAGATTGCCTAATGTTCAATCATTTTCTGAAAGCTGCTTTGCAAATGTTAAACCTAGGAACTGAAATTCTGCTGTTTCACTTGTCGTGTAAGGAATTAAGTGATAGTGAGCTGCAACAAACATCACCTACTGATGATCATTTGTAGCTTGTGGGGCTCAGAGACAGTATCAGAATGTAGCAGCAATAAAAATCTGTGTTTAATAGTTTTGGAGAGACGAAGGACCTACTGTGTTATAGTCCTGTTTCAGACCTGTGCCTCAGTTCCACTTTTTAGCACCCTGCGTGTTAGAAGGGTGTTGTCAGTTGTACCAAAGCTGGAAATGGTACAAGGTTCTCGAAAAATTTTGTGGTTTTTACACTGAGTTAATAGGGTACACAGAATGTCAGAGGATGCAAAATTCTACTTTTCATTTTACTCCATGCAAATAAATAAATAGAAGATACAGCACCTTATTTAGTTACCCCAGATTTTCTTTTGGGGAGAAAAAAAATAGTAAAATACAACACGTTCATACCAATTATCAACCAATTAACCTTTGCATTTTCCTGAACCATGTCTACTAATGTCTGCTTTTGATTTAGTTTTCTGATTTTATTTATTTATTTACTTACAGGCTGGAAAGATTATCCTGTTGCACTGTAAACAACCACTGAACCTTCTAAAGAGATTTCTCATCTGGGCTGTCTTGCTGGTGAGTTGCTTGAAGCTTGATGCTATAAAGATAATAGAATTAGCAGACCTAGCAGGCCTCATTATTTTTAATTACTATTACTGCTGCTCACACACTATGTGTAATTCGGTAAAGCTGGAGTGGAGTGAGGCGGGGACCCAACAACTCTGCATTTCAAAATGGGCCATCATAGAAGCGACTGTTGTCAAAGCCTTCTGTGAATTACATGTTTTTCAGATTTGTCATTCTAATAATATTCTGGACAAATCTCAGAAACTCAACAAAGCAAAGAGGAAAAGGGAATGAGGGCCATAAATAGGTCAAAATCTAAGTCCTTTCAGCTCGCGTTTTTGTTCATTTATCAAAGCAAAATCAATTGTTATTATTAGCCTATTATCATCATCCTTCCAGTGAGCTGGCTTCATTTTAATCAATATTTCTAATTAGACTACATCAGATACAGTTTTAAAATGTAGCAACACAGCTCAGTGTAGGCTAAATTTATATGCATATCTGTATCCATTCTTTTCATTCTGTCTTTATTAATAAGACATTTCTTTACAAACAAGTAATAAGCAGCTGTGTTTCAAGCAGCTTTGAAGCAGTTATACATCACAGTTAATAATGGGCCACCTACTACGTCGAAATGCTCTTTCTCTTTTATTTGTGTGAACTATATGCTTTAAATAGCTCTGAAACCATCATTGAATTTTCAGGTCACGACAAAGAGAGACTGAGGACCAATGGTTCTCATTGGCTCCTTTTGACTTGTAAACGAAGTGTTCACAGAAGTGGACACAAATTATCCATTTCCCATTCCTTGGTAGTTTTTCTTCCTACAAGTATCTGCTCTGCTCCTTCAGGGTTTGTCTGATAGCCACCTATCTGTGTGTGTCTCATCGTTTTGATTTCCTCCTGTGAAAGCGGTGTTGCTGCTTTATGCAGGCAGCGCTAAAAGTGAGAGCAGAATTAGTCCATACTTGAACTGTCTTGCTCTCCTGCCTTGCAGCATCCAAAGCAGGGATTTCACAGCTTTGAAGAGAGCAATGAAAATGCGCTTATTTATGTTGTCGGGGTATTTTTTTATTGTGGCTGCCTATCAGAAGGGTCTGCAGGTGGTCCTCTTCTTCCCTCCCATTAATACAAATACAGTAACTGTGCTATGGCTAAGAATAATTATTTTGCTTCCCTGCAGGGATTTAGACACTAGTTAATCATGCAATAGCAGTTTCCATAAGACGTACTTTCCAGGATGATAATGTGGTTCTAGTTCAAACATTCATGACTCAGGGGTATTCAAGATCTCTGTGTTCATCCTAATTTATGACTGTGTTTTTCCTAAGCACACGTATATGTGGGTGGGTGTTTGCTCACATGCTTATGTGTGTGCATGTTTGTATATATAAATCGGCAGCCTTTCTTTGGCGGTCAATGAAAAGAAGGCGTTATTGGGAGAAGACTAATTCTGTTGCCTGGGTATGGAAGTCATTTTGAACAGTGAGGTCAGCCAAGGCACACTCTGTACTGCATCTTTCCAGACAATTCTGTTGTGCTATAATTGATGTGACTCTAGAGTCATATTTTGCATTTAAAAATAATTTTAATCCTTAGCCTGTATAACTTGTATATCGTAACTGGTCATCCAAACAGTCCTTCTAGCAATGGGCATACAAACTCAGAACAACCAAACCTTCCTTGACTCTGGTCCCCTAACTACACCTGTGTGTGCTGTCACTTAACATGCAGTTTCTGTGGTTTTTCCTCTGACAGGCTATTTTGTTTTCTTTGAGTCCCGTGCTTCCTCCAGTGTATACTCTGAAGTCAGCTGCTGTTTTCAGCAATACGTTTACGATAAGGGCTTTTTAAAAGGATAAAACCAGAGTGACCATCACCCTAATGGGAATTGAAGTGAAAGTAACTATACCAAAATGTTGTGATGCTTACTTCCACGCCAGTCATACATGCAGTCAGTATACATGCATTGAGTGTGAAGGAGAAAGTAGTTTTAGAACTGAAACAGGCAGAATCTCTAAATATTTCAAGGCACGTTCAACCATTTCTTCACAAAGTTTCTCCATTCCCGTTCTTCCGAGGAGACTGTACAATCTAACATACCCACAGCCTAAATTAGGCAGGTTTCGTGGAAGAAAATGTGTGGCAAGACCCTATAATCAAAGACTGCATCACAATATATTTCTACACAGGTCCCAATAGTTCTGGTGTTTCCTAACTTTTTAACACAGAACTCAGCACAATTCTTTTTTTTTTTTTCTGTTTTTTTGTATGTCTCATTGTAATTAGCTCTCATTTACATGGAATATATGTGCTATGTGTGTATATAAGGGCACAACAATGTAAGTTATCTGTTATTCATCCCAGAACCATACATAGGTAGAGAGAGTACTTGACTGCTAATGCACATTTTGCAGGCAGCTCCTCAGTTTGAAGTAGCCTGCTACTCGTGTGAGCTCGGCAAGCTGACATGCTCTGGCGTCTCTTTCTTGGTCTGTGCACCTCTGCTATCTTTTTCCATGGCCAGTACCATAAACCTTTGAGAGAGACATTGTGTTTTCATTGGCACAAGTGAGCTTTGTATCCTAATGGGTTGAACTTCTTTAGACACCAGTAAAAGGCACTAAGGAAATTATAATCTTCTGTAGTAGATTTCTACATATATGCTGAAATAGATTGATTAGAGTTAAGAATAATTCATATATGTATTCAAATACATGTACATTTTTATCCGACTGTGGTATACTCTCCTTAGGATAAAATGTTGAAGTAATTCTTAATATTAATTCAGTCGCAGGACTCTTGTGAGTCAAAGAACTAAATTATTCCACAGATGGTGAAACTGATGCCCTGGAATATTATGGTTGAGACTTTTGAAGTGTAAAGAAGTGAGATGCCCTTTTGTCAGAGATTTTCAGTGGTATTTCCCTGTGGAATTCCTTTAGGCTCTGTCACAAATCCCATCTCAACAGTACACCAATGATCACAGAAAAGTTAATGGAGGAGCTAGAAGGAGAATCAGGTGTCTTTTCACCTAGATATCTTAATCTGAGACGTAATTATTTGACAAGTTCATCTGAGGATATAATAAGCTTCACAAACTTTGAAGTCAGGCAGATGGATATATATATATATATGTATAGATATATATATAGTATGCATAGTTAAGCATGGGAATGCTTTTCAGAATATATTTGAAGGTACCTGGTTCCGTGCCTCTCTCCACCTCTTTCTTTTGGAATGCTTTAAAGACTTTGTACAGTTCTCAATCAAGAATACTTCTCTACATGGTGTAAAACGTTCCTTGCAATAGTAACTTCAGTTCTCTCGTGCCTACGTTTACTCTGGCATTTTAAAGTGTTACAGACATTCGTTAAGAATTGAGGTCTGTGTTAAGAATTTTAGTGTCGTATGTGTTTTAGAGCATTTCCTTCATTCACAGACATGAAATATGGCACTTTCTCTTGTGAGAGTACTCTGTAATTTAGTAAATTATAGTTAATTGGGTGTGTATTAATCTTCATTCAGTACTCTAAAACCAGAATAATCAAAATGCTGAGCTAAACATATCCTCTGTAAAAGTTGATCATGATTTTCTCTAACCATGTAAACACTAGTCGCTGTGTTTCCAACATATTCCTTATACTGTTCTGTGAATTTTCTCAGCAGTTGTTGATTTATTGTATACTCACCAGAACTGATCAAAAGCTATCAGATTCCCCCCCAAATATTGGATGGGGACTCTGTGAGGCCTGAATGGGTGTATTCGGTATAATTCAAGAAACAATGGGTACCAGAGTGCTCAAGCCTGAGCCTTTTAATCCTGATTTCGATATTATTGTGTACACTTCCTCCCTTTCACTTTGCTGGTGGGATGCGAGGTGACTTTCATGACAGAGGAAAGCTATGAGGTTTCTGATTAGTACAACAGCATGCAGTCTTTGCTGTAGTGACATCCTTGGTAGAGTAACATATCACTTGTAGGTAAAAAATAAGTGTTTTGCCACTGGTACCTGGTAGCGTTTTCCGAACCGTTTATCCATTCGAATCTTTGGTCTCCATCAGGAGGTTCCTTAGCACATGTCGTACAGGTGAATGAAGCAAATGGAATCAACATAAAGGGCAGTATGTACTCACTGATGTTATTTTTTGATGTGAAAAGCTGTTCATATCGTAGATGTGCAAGACAAACCCCTGATTTTTTATTTATATTTTTTAAAAATATATGGATCTTAACGCATGTTCAGAAGAGTTAATACAACTTTTCCTGACTGATGTAGCTACAAAGAGGTCATGGCATTGGTCAGATGTGGCAATGAAGACAGCAATATAAGTACCTATGAAAAATAGGTTTGACACAGGACAAAAGACATTTGGTGAATCAATCTTTGTTAAGTTAACCACGTGCTAAAACTGGTGGCCTGTTGATGTACTTGTCACAGTATTCAACGCTAGGTATGTCATTAGCTGTCATGCACTTCACAGTGCACAGACATACTACTGAGTGTGCAATCGAAATCCTGAGTTTGTAAGAAAGCTTGGTGATACGTAATATGGACTGGAGCTCATTCACGTGGTGGAGGGAGGAGTATGGAGGGCAGTTGAAGTTTTAGTGTCTCGTGTGTGCGTACTTCTGGGAAAATAGCAACACAGTCAGTTCTGTAGCGTTCCCATTCGTGTCACAGCTGAATACGACCATGGCAAGGTGGGTGAAGTTTTATGAAGCTTCATTCTGTACTGTAAATAGAAAAATACTGGAAATAGCATAGGCACAAAAATGTAATCTATATTAATCAGAAAAAAGTTGCTGCAGTACATGAATATTCACTCATTCCTTTGCTTCTGCAGTTTTTCTTCCAGGCTTTGGGATGTTGAGGCAATTATAAGAGCATCTTTATTTCACAGGAAAGCAATTTAAATACAGATTTGCATGTTCATTTGTGGCTCAGGTTCATTAAAGGTCAATGTTTTGGGAGGGATTAAAGAACGCGTGTAGTTTCAGTGGGATGAACCTCAAAAAGATTTCAGTGATTTATCTGTTCGTGTCCATTTGTGTGTGCATATAAAGTATGGTACTTAAACATCTATTACAGAAAACAGCACACTGGGGATTTGGGTAATAGATCATTTTAATGTGCGAATAGGTTACATTCCTAACTACTGGTTGGGAAGGGTTAGTTCGTATGGGAAAAGGAATAAAGTAAATGACCAGGAAAATTTATAGTGTTGCAATTCAACAAAAATATTGATTGGAAGATGAGGAACTCCATTTTTATAAACTTAATCAACACTGATTGTTTGATATTCAGCTAATAGACTGTCAGGGAGAAATAAGAGCTATGTACCTGTGTGTGTGTGGAGAAGCAAGCTGGCAATATTCTAGGAAAAATATCCAAACCTGGCGAAAAAACCTAATGTGTTTTTCCAGAAGATTTAAAGGCTGAAAATCTAAAAGAAGATAGAGACTGCCTATGTTTTGTTTTGTGTGTATTGCTCTATAGGTGCCTTACCGGAAATTATATTTCAACAAGCAACTGCTGTATTTATTGGCTTACATTTTAT
>Ga0181612_136932_pt1 | contig 13596 bp, 9 predicted proteins | sample HoacroProtozoa21_FD_119630 | JGI IMG/M metagenome (GOLD analysis project Ga0181612, IMG submission 119630) | Hoatzin crop microbial communities from Cojedes, Venezuel. Combined Assembly of Gp0051906, Gp0051904, Gp0051908 | reverse complement strand
TTTGGTGCACAGCATTGAAGAATATAGCTGGTTAATTTGCAGACATTTCAGAAAAGAGCTGCAAGCGTCAATAAAGGGAAGAGATAAAAAAAGCTCACCATGGAAAGCAGGAGATCATCTAGGAGACAAAGCCTGAAGTGCTGTTTGGGTTGTGGTAATAGAGGAGACAGCACAGTGTGAAGCAGTATACTGCAGTGACGGAGAGAAAGTGCTGGCCTGCGGCTGAAGTACAAGCAGCAGATGGACTGATCCTAAATATTGTACAGGGATTACTCAACAGCAAGATCAGAGGTAAACATGACAATTTGAGACACCTGTAGGAAGAAGCTGGAATTGGATGTTATTCCAGCCATCCATCACAATTTTTCTTTGTATTTGTTGGAAACCTATTCCCATCACTCTGAAACGAACCAGACCTTCTCCAACAAGTGTCAGTCAGGAGTTCACAATCACATCCATAACTTCTCTTCCATCTTTGCTTGGCAGAACTCCTCTGGGTTGTCTGTCTTCTACAAGCTTAAAATAATAAATCGGTTTCTTACTTCCAAGACTTCAGTCAAGCTGAGATCCAATGATTTGTGATACCACCAGACACTGAAGCGTGAATCCATCTGCTCACCATGCAGAGGAGAAATAGAGGGAAGTACTGGGGTAAAAGCTTGGCAGCTGAAGAATATTGGCAGCTGAAGCCTCCTTGGTGGTACTTCTTCCCATGTCCATTCTTCCATGTATGTAGGTCCTTTCTACCAGCCCTTTCCTGTCATACTTCGAACATTTCGGAGAAGATAATCTGGAGGAGCAAAATAAGTCATAATCCGTCACTTATACAGAAAATCAGAGTGCTGTAAAAGTAGCTGAATTTGCACAATTTGCAGAATGATATAAATTATAGTTGGCCATATTGGCTGGAAGCAGATGGTGGTTGTCCCTCTGAAATCTGCTTCTGGCTGTTGGTTTTGGAGGCCTTTCTTGGTAGCCAAGTTTTGGGGTTTTTTTTTCAACAAAAAATTATTTGGTGAACTGCTGTCTCCTACTCACAGTACAGTATGCATATCAGCATACTGTCAAATCGTACCTTTCTATGAATTTTTTGGTATCGTGGCAGTCTCAAGGCCCATGCAGTTTGTTAACAAAAGAAAAATTTGCATAAAGTAATAAGGGCGCTTAAGTCTCAGGGTGAGGGAAAGCATGTGTTTTGGTGCAGCCATTCCAAATGTCTTACTTTCTGATTCAGATAGTTTTCAAATTGTTTGACACTAAATTGCTGACATTTGTGCTTTATTTAACTTTTTCTACATTGTCGGGGAAGTAGGGAGAATGGTGTGTTTTACTGGTGCCTCCCCTGTGACTTTGTGACAGACTTGTTTTAAGGGTTACACATGTTTTTCTTCCGCCATCTGAGACGTAAATGTGTTAGGCTACGTGTGCAAAGGTCCGAGGTAAAACCACCTCTGAAACAGAATGGGGTGCCTCTGCTCTGGTGCGCTGCTTTTAAAGCTGTGGTCAAGGAGGATTTGGAAGACATGTTCACCTTCATCATTTGTAAACCTCTCTTCTGGAGAAGTTGACTTTAGAGGAAAGCTTTTACTGTACTAAAAGAACAGTTCTCTCTCTATTTTGCATTGCTCTTTTTGTGGCTCCTATTAATCTGGTGACATTTTAGGAATTCTACTGTTTTTTAACTCATTACTTGTAACTAAATTATTTTAAACTCAGGCCAATCTGAATGCAGACTAACCTTCCACATATAGGTGAGTCCTTTTCTTAAACTTCTAAGCTGCATGAAATCCATCTATGAATGACACCATATGTTCCACTACTTCTATTACTAAATATGGAAATAAATCTGGTAGTTCAGTTGTCTCTGTGATAAGCTGGTCAATAGTGTGGCTTTTTAAAAATGAACAAAATACAATCAACTTCATTCATTGCATCCTGTTATAGCAGTCGTAATTAGGAGACAGAAATTGTGGTTTCTCTCTCGTTACATACAGAAAACAAATGGAAGGTTTTGTCATTTGTTGTTACTAGATTTTGCAGTACCATAGGATGTACACTAATGGAATAAGGAGTAAAAGGCAGGTTTTAATTAAAACTCTCCTTGCTACACCAGGGAAACTTATACCGCTAATAGTTTAGCACCTGGCCCAGAAGAGACTTCACGTGAAAACAAATACAGCAGAAAGCAACGCTGCCTCACCTAGGAATGCTCTTAAAGACATAGTTCACCGAAAAAAAACTCTAGTAGAAATTAGATACCATTGTACAAGCTCTGTACAGTGTAATCGACACTGATGAACACTTATGTGCCAGTATAACTGGATGTGAGATGAAAAATACTATTTTTATATGCAGTGCACCTAGTGACTGAGAAAAGGCAAGCTTGTAGCCAGCTTTATATATACTGGAAAAGTGTGAAAAAGTGGTACAAACCGCTGAAAGGACTTACTCAACCAGCTGTAGAAGTGAACTAAGCCAGTAGGATATATCTTACACAATAGTTCATGTTTCAAGCTGAGAAAACTTGTAGACCTCATTTGAAAACAAATTCCTGAACACTGCTCTAAGCCCCAAGAATTTAACATGAGCCCCAACATTTCTATCCAGTAAAACCTTTTCACCTTGACCAGAATACTGGCAAAATTGACTTTTCTACTCTCTCCCTTTTCTATTTTGAGTAAAACAAGACAAGCTGAAGTCCAACAGAGGGAGGTGTGTGAGTGACTCTGTGGACGCCACTAGGCACATCATGGCAACTAGGCATTTGATTTGGAAGGTAACCAGATATTTATGAGTTTTTGAGTAAGAGTAAAGTCCTGTAAATTAGGAAAACCATGAATTTTTAAATTAATGATGGGCCATAATTAACGTACGAGTGTAAGATGTAACCATAATTTTGTAATTGTTTGCTGATGTAAGAAATAGTAAAGGAAGAATTAAAGTGTGGAGTTTTAAACTGCACAGCTTTATCCTGGAATCCCCCTTTAGCTGTTGTACGTCTTAGAAACATTGCCTTTACTTATGAACTTGCACATTAAGGCCTCTGACCTCAGGGCTACAGATTAGCCACCGCTGGAGACACTGGAAGAACATGGAGGCAAAAGAAAAGAGAAGAATTGCAGTTTTCACTCTCTACAGTGTGAGTTCTGGTGCATGTAGGATGTCTGTCATTGTTTAGTACTTTTTGCATTACTGTAAGGACAATCATGTTGATATGAACCAGAGCATGTCTGTGCTGCATCCGGCAGTATGGAGCATGGTGTAGCCTAGTTAGACGTGAAAACAGCAGTACCACTGTGACTGTGGCAGCAGGGAACTCTGCATAAAAGGATTCATCTTCCTCAGTAGAGTAGGTCAGCCCACACCTCTGTGTTCCCAGGGGCACATCTCTTCTGGTTCCCCAATTAGCTGGGGTATCACGTAGGTGTCACATTGACGTAACCTTATCTTGAACTGGCAGTGACTAAAGTCACTGTCTCCCAATCATACAGGAAAACAAAAAGGCAGTTAACGCCAGTGGTAAGTTTACTGGTTGGCTCCTACAGAGTCCCTAATCCTGAGAGTCAATGTGTCTTGCACCTGTTTAGTTCACATAATAAGCTGCATCGGCTTCTTCTAACTTTTATGTTAGTCTCAAATGCTATGTGTAGAACTGTCATCAGTTCAGACTGAGAAGGTCTTTGCTCTTTTGATAATGACTTAATTTTGATACTAATGAATTTAGATGTGGTGACTAGTCCCCACAAGGATTTTGACTACGTGAATTACTCGTCTTGGGAATATGCTTCCCCAAAAAGCTAGCTTTCTGTGCAGTCCTCCTGTATCTGTCTTGACCTTTCCTACAAGCGACTTTGTACAGAGCAGGAACAGCACCTCTGCTCCTGCGAGGCTGGGGCAGGGAAACAGCACCTTGTACAAATACCATCTTGAGGTCAGATGATACTAAGAAAATGAAGCCAGTTTGTTTTTCAAAAGATGGTTGCCTAGATTTATGGACCTGAACAGTGAAAATGAGTATAACTGCATGTCCTGGGTGTTCGTTCCCCAACTTAGTTAAGTATCTGTAGCTCTCATTGCCTTCACTGTCAGTTGAATCTGATATTGCCCCAGTTTTTAGTGAATTTTGAATTGTAAACTAAGACACCTTCTTCTGAAATTTTGTCTGAGTTGCTCAGATATTACTGCATCCTCCCTGCTCCGCTTGCACCTTCTTTGTAGGAAGCATTTCTGCAAAACAGATGATCTATCTATGCTGAAAATTGAGACTTTTTTCCCCAGTTCACTGTTGAAATTTCCTTTTGCTCCCTGTTTTCTGTCCATGCAACAGTTGCAGTGGAGGATAGAGGCACTGTACTTTCTATTTTCACAAGCATTCAGTAATGCCATTGCTTAGGGGCCTGTTGTGAAAAGCTTAGCACATCCTTGTTCAGTGCTTGGAATTTTGCTTTCCTACAGCAGAGAGACATTCCCTCCAAGTGTAAGCTGTGGTCTGGAGTTTAAATATAGCGCAGCTATTCAGAAGGACCTTTCCCTTCTCATGCCCTCCTACCCTCGAGCATCCTCTTGGATGGCGTTGCTTTCCAGATGTTCTTATGAGAAGCAGAGGGGAATCACTGAGGTTTGCACCATGGGAGATAAGTTGTGGGGTTTTTTCCATTAGGTCTGCCAGGCAGCCTGATCGGCGAGATCCCAACAAGTTAGACTGACTTCAAAACTGGGATGAAGGAGAGGGGACAAATACTCTGTCAATAACAGACATTATTGGTGTTGCTGGCTTGTTCTATATGTTTTAAGGTTTTTTTGATTATTGCTGTTCTACATGCAGACGGTAACTGCTAGTGTAAAGGTAAAGACGGTAAGGAATGAGAGATCTGTAGACTCTGCACAGGTCATTTCACATTCCAGGTTTGCAACTGAATTTCAATGTACAACTAAATATAAATCTGAAGATTCAGTTATGCCAGTCCTGAGCCTCTAAGGCGTGGATCCAAACCTAGCAGTTCAGTGGCAGGCTGCAAGCATCATAAGTTGTTCTACTGTCTCTGAGGTCTTTGAAGGAAGAGGTGGAATACTAACTATGGAAACAGGACAAATCTCTTCAGAGTCAAGGTGTTACTGGGTTCCATTTCCGGCAATTTCACTCTTTGAACAGCTGGACCCTTTCTGTTTGGAATACCTGACATAACCCCATTGTCAGAAACAGTATTCTAAAATAAAACTCCTGCTATCTGGTTTGTTCCTCCTTGCAGTTTGGAGAGGTGTGGTGGAGAACCTGCTGACCTGCACCATCCTGGCTTCTTCCTTTTGCCATCTCTTTGAGCTTGTATTGTTGCTTTGCTAGTTTTGAGTTTTTCTCCGACTGTGTCTGCTTGCTAAGTTCATTGAAGAAGTATTCCTAGTGGTATTCTACAACGTTAGCATCTGAGTTGATACACAAACATACTCAAGCGTTTTTGTTGCCTTTTATAGGGTAGAAAGGTGTGCCAAGCACCTCCCCAAACAGATAAGGCCATGTGAGACTTGGCAGTCTGATTTTAACCATAGGTAAAGTAGGTCAGATACAAAATATGTACTCAGAACAGAGAGGAAGGGCCCTGACTTGCTGGTGTAAGTGTTTAGATTATTAAAAAAATAAAAATACATGTCTTTGACTCTCTTTTTGTGTGGATACTGTGGTAAAAATGGTCATTCTGGAGACTGAGGCAGGGTGGGTGCTGTGTAAGTGAAGAAGAGTGGAAAGGGTAAAGCAAAAATTGAGAGAAATGAACATATGGGATGCTGCAGATAAAATTAATAATGAACCCATGTCAGTAATATGATATGTAATTTATGTTTGACCCATAGGAGCTTCAGCAGGGAATCTTCATAGTTTCTAAAGAGCTTTGAAAATTTCTGTTGATTTCCACAAGAACCTGCAGTTTACAGCAGCATGTTGGAAATGGGGAGGAGCTTTCTTTGTGGCACTTCACTTTGTGTTCCCAGAACACTCTTCCTGAAAATGAGTTCTGCAATGAATTTAACAGGCTGCCCAGGAAAGTGGTGGAGTCACCGTCGCTGGAGGTGTTCAGAAAACACGTACATGTGGCACTTCAGGACATGGTTTCGCAGGCATGGTGGTGGTGTTGGGTTGGCAGTTGGACTTCATGATCTTAGAGGTCTTCTGCAACCTTTATGATTCTGTGAATTCAGTATTGGTTTTGCTTCTGTCATTTCTGAGGTTTAAGTATTTTCCCAGTGAAGTGGTAAAGTAAGTCAAGTAAATGCTTCTTCCTTTGGATCTGACCCTGAAAGGTGTTATGTGGCATTCATTTCCATTGACTCCAAATGGGATCAGAGAGAGCACAGGTTCTTGCTGATCTGGACCTTACAGTTGCAAGTTAATATAGTGCTTTTGATGTTGAACACTCAGGGATACACTTCTTTTTGTGGAGTTGCTAATTACTTGATTCATTAAAAGTAGTACTGTATTACTATGAATGTGAGTTAAGTCTTCCTTTCAAACATGTTGCTGAACTTCTCAAAAGCACAGTGCCTCATGTCAAACACCTTTTTATTTTACACCCAACTCATTTATCATAACCTAATGATCCAATGGTTTCAAAAAGCATCCCCACCCTTCTGTAAATTGTATTTGGCAAAATGGCTTTAACGCCACAGTACACATACTTAACATCCTGTAAAACAGCAATTCAGATTTATGAAGTTTCATAGAGTTGTTAGATATTGATAGATTTGGAAAATGATGATGATGAAATGCCATCTTCCTTCTCTTCTTGTAGGTTTCTGATAAATTTGAAGCTCTACTCCCCTCTAGCTGCTGTTCTGTCTCTGTTTCCTTCTTGTTGAGGGGGCCAGCAGGACTTCTGGGTTTTTTCTTACTTGCATGCTAGGTCCTTCCCCGCGTAGCAATGTCTGGCCACCTACTGTGGCTACTCTTACTTCAGTCACACAGCTATCAGTGTTAAGAGGACATAACTCCCAGCTATTGACCAAGTGGTTCATTGGCATAGCAGCAGCTATGCTACTTGGTGTTTTGACAATTCCATACTATAGCTCCTTAACAAAACTAAGCCTCAGAGCATTCAGTTTACCTCAGACTCTGAAACATGGCATTGCTGCTTGGTTGAGTATCTCTGAAGGTATTTTTGTAGCCATGAGAAGCCAAGAGAAATCATTGGTTCTGTAGAAATGACTGTATGAGGTCCACACACACAGCGTGCAGAGCCTCTCAGACATTCCTGGTGAGTTGAATTTCCATGCATCTTGAGTGGGTTTTGTCAGAGCAATGCCAGCGTGATCTGCAGCAGGAAAAACTGATCATGAAAACACCGTTCAGCAGAAAATAACTGTGGTAGTAGGTAGTACAGGTAATCTCACGTAGTTGACATTTAGATCGTTTCTGCTCTGCTGCACATTTACAAGTGATTTTTACCATCTCTTGTGTTTTTTTAAGTGGAAGGCAGAACTTTCATTTGAGCTCAGCCACTGGATCAGTTCATACCGTTGGTCTGATTTGTTTTCTGCTAGCTCAGCTGCTTACTTGCGTTTCAGTCACAAATACAATGTGCTTAGAAAAAGTCCAAAGATTACTCTATCAAAGAATAGTACGTGACTGTAAATTTATACCAGTGAAGTAGTCTACGCCTTAGTAGTACTATGAAAGTAACAGAGCAGTAAGCTGGCACATCAGCATGGATCAAAATTTATCCGTTAGTTTCTGGATTCCTTTGCTGCTAAAAATTGTCCAAAGACCTAATGAAGGCCCCAGTGGTTAATGATAATGTGTGTGTGAGTCTGTTCATCATGTGGTCAGTAGCTGAAATATGATTCATATTGCTACCTTCCACAAGAGCGGTAGTTGCCTGGTAAGTTTAAAAAATACCAGACAAGTTACTCTTTGAATTTGCAGTCTTACTGGAAGATTTGAGACATGGTATGTATGTGTGTGTGTTGTAAGCACTATCTAAACCTTCCCTCTCCGTCTCATATGTTTGATCCCGCTGTGTTAATGGCAATGCAGCATGAGAAAATCAGCACGCTCTCACTCTCGTGTTGACATCTCACTGGGGCTTAGGAAGGCTGCCCCTGTTCTGTACTTGCTTAAAGCCTGCCAGAATGACTTTGCTGTTGCACAGCATCACAGCCGCACAGTCACGGCTTTGTCCCAGAGGCTGGAGGGGTAACTGAAGCTGATAAGCCTTTTGAGTTTGAAAGCATCTCCCTCACTGCGGGTAGGCTGGATGATTACGTTTGCAAGAACGATTTTTCAGCCTCGCAGAGCGGTGTTCCTGAGAAAACAGGGACCCGGGGTAGCCTGTGCACCCCGGGCAGGAGGTGAGGGAGCCCGCGTGCCTCCCCTGCGGCAGGCCGCGTGGGGATTTGCACGAACAGGTAAAAATACCTGCTGTTCTCGGGACTGGAAGAGCAGTCCCCGGGGACTGCGTTGGTTTCAGGTGTGCACCCTGGTTCGGCGTGCCGGCTGTGACCTTGTGAGCGGAGAGGAAAGGTCGCTGGGATATGCCAGGATCCTGCTGCCCGGGAGATGGGAGCACGAGTGAGCCCAGCTCCTTGCGTTGCTGGTGGGTGAGTTGTGCCTCACAACAGCTGGCATTTTTAACAGTGTTACAGCCCTTAGTAACCCTGGTACATCGTCCTGTCGCACGTGGGCTAAACTGTTATGTTAAAACTGAAACAGTGTGCTTATGGTGGTCTGCAAAAAGTCCCTGTAAGAAAGGCTTTTTTTGCGTGAGATCTGAGGCCTTGACTTCAGCAAACACCGGCTTTGCTGCGCCCATGCGAGCCGAGTGAGGCCACGGTTCCCCTGGTGTTTGCAGCCCTCTCAGGCCTGCCGCCATGACAGCCCGCTGCCACCCGGCCCCGGCTGTCGCAGCCACCCTGCTGACGCGGGGAGCCATGGCTCCCTCTCCCCTCATCCTCCCCAGCTGTGTGCCTTGGTCTGAGTGAAAAAAATAACCCACCTCTTCCTCCTCCTACAGATCATGCCTCTGGATGGAAGCATGCTAAATAAATTCAGGCAGCTGATGATTGCTTGCAACTGGTGCGGCATTTGGCACCGCGTCCTGTTTGAGCTGCTCTTGTTCCCTTCTGAGCTTTCTTTCCGCTCTCTCCCCTTCAGGCTGCCCAGGGAAGTGGTGGAGTCCCCATCCCTGGAGGTGTTCAGAAAATGTGTAGATGTGGCACTTCAGAACATGGTTTAGCAGGCACGGTGGTTTTGTGTTGGCGGTTGGACCTGATGATCTTAGAGGTCATTTCCAACCTTGATGATTCTATGATTCCATGATTCATTTACGCAGACTAATTACCAGTGAGCTCATTCTGTAAATGGGTTGCTGTTCCTATTGATCAAAGAATCGATCAGGCTAAACCCAAATTCCTCCCCTCCTTCCGTGCCCCTGAGGCTGTCGCCCTGCCCCGGCACACCACATGGCTCCTTGGGCACAGGTGCCAGCAGCAAGGCAAGCTGGGATGAGCCTGCTCCTTTCTGCAGGAACTTGGGGTGGGCTTTGGGCTGCTCTTGTCATGAGACTTGGCCCAGGGAGGGTGGTGATGGGCCATGCAAGCATGTGAGGGGAGAAACTGATTGTTGTCACCAGTGAAATCATGGGTAACCACATCCAGCATGAGCTGGATCACATGGGTTTGTATCTTGAATGATTTCTTGTGGTGACCTCTACTGCTAATTGATATGGAAAAGTAAACTTAGGTGGCCCAACTATTTTAATACTTCACAGTTGATGCTGCTGATCAGAGCAAAAAGCAAACGGACCCTTTATCAGTTTTATTTTATGTTTACCAGGAGCAGGTAAGTGTTTGCTGAACTGCCTGGAGCTTGTGAGAACAGGAATGGGATGCGGAAAACATTCTCCTCATAGCATGACTGCTTCAAATGGTTGTGGTAGGAGAAAAGAGCTTCATGCCCTTTGAAAAGAGCCTGACTTTAATCAGCAGTGTTTTTTTCACCTTTTCCCAGCACTATGTACGTTGTTTTAATATTCCCCTACCACCACCCCTTCACTACGGCTACTTTAGTTTGTTTTGGAGGGCAGTAAAGAATCTTGCCACCTCTTCCACTTTTGTTTTCAAGTTGTTCCCTCTCACCCCACTCACCTTCCAGCTCGTGGTTTGTAAAGGAGTTTGTGTGTGTAGTTACTATGGAACACTTTCTTGATGAGAGGTTCTTGTTCTGTATATTCAAACTGCTCAGAAGAAGTAATTACTTAAATATACCTTGGTGACACAGTCTGCAAATCATGTTTTACATGGAGAGATTTCTTTTTGATCTGTGAGATACCTCAGCTGTTGGATAAGAACCAAATTTCTGTGTTCTTTTTCAGGGATGTTTCACTCGGTCCGTTCTAGATTCTGCATTAGGAAATAAATTTGGGGAGTTGAGGTAGGATGCTATTCGGTAGCTGGAGTTTTGTCTCCCTTTGGAATTCTGTAGCTTTGCATAGATAAAGCCCAGCTGCAGTGCTGAAAAGGCTGTCCTATGGCAGCTGTGGCAAAAGTTACTGAAAATTGCAAGTTCACGTTCTCTTAAGTTGCTGCTTATTTTTCTTTGTCAGTATAGCTCGGTGAGTGAACATTGTTCTTCGAAGGGCTAAGCACTTTGCAGAGTCTATGTAAATGCCGATTTTTAAAAAATTACGGTTATTACTGGCTGTGCTGCACAGGATAAAAAAGAACCCTAATTGAAAGACTGCACTGTTTTTCGCAGATTAGCGGGCAAAACACCTGAATTTGTACACAGAGTAGGCTGGATATACAAGATGTTGAGGAAGCAGTGTGTGTGGACGGGGCCCCATACCACCTCACTGAGGAATGTTTTTTGGCCATTACTGAATTGTGAGCAGTCGTTTCAGATGAGATGGCGGTGAGAATGCCACCCGTTTACTATTATCGCTTCTTACCTGCCTCCGAGATCGTATTTTCTTGCTGCCTGCATTTCTGCCACTACCACTGACCTTTCTGCTTTAATGACGCCTCCACATTCTCTCCTGGAAAAGTTCTGATTTGGGTGAAAAGAGAAATCCCAAGCTGTTGGATGATGGTGTAAGGGGAAATTTAATTGATGCATGTATTCTCCTTCCTTTGCCCTTCATGCTAGGGAACTTTACATGCAGTGAACTGTTAAAATCATCTGCTCTGCTTTTACAGAGTTTGTTTGCGTTTGTTGTCACTATTAGACAAAAAAACCTTTCTATATTGATAATGGTATTTATTTGGTTTTGGCATAGTGCTCAGTTTGAATTGCTTCTTGAATTCAAGATAAAGGTGTTTTCAGCTTCCTGCTTTGGCTTTTCCCTTCTTTTTCTGTAAATCTGCAGGGGATCAAATCAATGCACTCGAATTTCAGGTTTTGTACAGATTATCCTCAAACAGACACCTACTTTTCCAGTGAGTCTAGAGAGAGCTGTATGACTCAGTGTTTGCTTGATGGGCCATGTAAATTTTTTTTCATGCTGAGAGAAGAGGCTGTTTGAAATATGCTGATTTATTTCTCTGTTAATAAATTTGCAGTATTAGCTTTATCGCCTTAAAAATATTAATACTTGGCCAACTTTTTTATAGCACTTCTGTTGTAATCTGTTTTCATTTATTTTCATTTCCTTCCCTTCACCCTTATAGCTTTTATTTTGCAGCTTTTGCTATGACGGCGGACTACATGTCTTGTGAATGTCTGGGTAATCACTTCCCCTGGAAATCTTCTCTGGGTTGTAGCCTTTGGGGTTTTTTGACACTGCCAAGCTAATTACTAGTTCCTTGTGGTTTCCTTTACAGGCTTCTGGGCTGGCTAAATATGAGGCACCAGCCTTTGGCAGGGGGCTGCTGTTTGCCAACAATATGGTTCTCCTACAGCCAGGGGAAGCGGGAAATTTTGCTTCCTAAACTGTCAGCGTTTTCGGGCAACTGATTTTCTGCTGGAGCAGTGAGGTAGTTGAGACCCTGTGATAGGCATCTCTGTGGTGTTTATCCAGTAGCTGATCGTGCCTGGGTGAGTGGGCCAAGAAATGGAGCCGAATCCAGACCACATCACTTGAGATGCCTGTGGTGGTGTTGTGAGCGCCGCTGTGTTCAGAAGTGAAGGTCATCTTGATCTGGTAGTTCCCTGTTACCGTTTAAAGCGGTGGTGTACCATGCACATGTATACGTATGTGAGGATCCAGGTACATGCCAGAAGAAACAACGGCCAGAAGTTTTCGATCGCTCTTGTTCTCTGGTTTCTGTCTTCTTGGAAAATCCCCGATTCTCTCCTTAGCACCTGAGAAATAAGGACATGTCCCTTTTTCTCTTTCCCTCCCCCAGCTTTTATGGACGGATGATTGTAACTACACGTTGACTTACTGATAGTGAAATTCGCCACAGATGAGTACAGTTGAAGGGAAGTCGCTCAGCTTTTCTTTCCGAGGAGACGTAAGCAGCGCTTTGAAGTTGGAGTTTGGAACGGGAGTCGGTATTGATTAACAGGAGCGCAGGTTTTTCGCCTCACGCATGTGCTCCCCGCCCTGTGAAGCCCTAGGCACGGTGAGGGCTGTAAGATGCCAGGTCAGCTGTGACAGGGCGCTGCTAAGCACATACTGCCCCGGGTAAGCGTGTATAGATTGCCATTGTAAAGCGGTCGCAGAAATCCTTTTAAGTGGATGATGGGCCTTAATTTCATTTTATGACATTTGTTCTGGCAGGTCAGTAACTGTTATGGATTTGATGATATTTCTGCTGTTGCAGGTGTCCTAACAGAAATAAGGCTGTTTGCTTAGTTGTGCTGAGAAGCGACAGGCGGTTGGCAGAAAGCCCAACCTGGGGAGTTTTTGTCTTTTTTCCAATAGGGTTTTAACTGAATCGCTTCAGTTTGTGCCAGTTGCTCTTTCTCAAATATGGAGGCAAGGAGCATCCCAATGGAGAGTAGCTAGCATCACCATAAGTCCAGAGCAAACAAATGTCTTAAATACAGTGATTTTACTACCTCTACACTAAAATAAGATTTCAAGATTTTTGAAAAAGAAGTGACTTCAGGATATTTCTGGTGAACCATTATTTCTGGTTTGTTGTTGTAGTTGTGGTTTGTTTTGGTTTTTTGGGGGGGTTTTTTTGTATCATTCCGGCTTTCTGTAAATGGTAGTCAAAACTTGTATCCGTTATGGAGCACTTACCATAGACAGTATCACGCCACAGTCTCCACTTACATTGCAAGATGTAGAAGTATGTGTCTAGAATAACTTGCTTGACATACATCTTCCATTCCCCTGAAGGTTTTAGATTTGGGAGGAAGGATTTTGATGATGTTTTTGTCCCGTCAGCAAGTTTTTCCGTCTTAACATGCAAGTCGTGGACCCTTCTGGATTAACTGTTACAGTTCTTTTGCTTGTACAGTAGTGCAAAACTTGCATTAAAATCTTCTGAGTGTGCATTTCTCTCATCTGTTTTCTTTACACTGCAGTACAGAAACAATCCTGGAAGTCTTTTATGGCACTAAAATTGCCTACTACTGGGGGGGGGGGGGGGGGGAAATGGGTTTTTTTTGGGAAAGGTGTCTTTCCAGTCTGGGGGGGGGGTTGCGGCACGGGGGCTCCGCGT
>Ga0181612_134196_pt1 | contig 13596 bp, 12 predicted proteins | sample HoacroProtozoa21_FD_119630 | JGI IMG/M metagenome (GOLD analysis project Ga0181612, IMG submission 119630) | Hoatzin crop microbial communities from Cojedes, Venezuel. Combined Assembly of Gp0051906, Gp0051904, Gp0051908 | reverse complement strand
TATTCAAGACCCGCCTGGACAAGATCCTGTGCAGCCTACTGTAGGTGACCCTGCTTCGGCAGGGGGGGTGGACTAGATGACCCACAGAGGTCCCTTCCAACCCCTACTATTCTGTGATTCTGTGATTCTGTGATTCTGTGACAGCTCTCAAAATTGCCTTTCTTTAATCAGTCAGATACTTAATGCATACTTTTTCGTCTTACACTTACCTTTTATGAAGTTTGAATAGGCTAATAATTTGTGTAAGGACACAGAGGGGAATACTTTAAAATGTAAATATGAAGACTGCAATCTAATCCTAATTGAAGTCCCTGGGAGTCTCTCTGTTGATAGCAAACATGCTCTCGTGGTCCTATGAGTTGACTTGCTGTTTCTTCTCCAATTATAATATCAGTTGAGCATGGTTTCTGTAAATAATAAAAAGTGAAACCTGTGTGATGTACTCTTTACCTGATTAATATTAATGTTGTATTTTTTAATGGTAAAAACCAACAACAACAAATCAGAGTGATGTCTCGTACTTTTTCTACTGCTCACTTTGCTTTCCTCAACAAAACCAGATATAGCAGTGTAGGGCACCTGTGTTAACACTAGCCAGGAATGTGCTTTCTTGCTGGTAGAAACCAGGGAGGGTGAAATGATATCTTAGATTAGTGTATATTTGGCTCAGGCTCCCTCAAGAGCACAGTGTGCAATGCCATGATACAAGGGATCAATCTAAAACTTAATTGCAACATGAGACATGGGGTTAATGAAAAGTTGGCATGTATTTAGATTTTCATAGCAGGTGTCAACCTTCAGAGATTACTAAATTATTTCCACTTTTTAGCACCTTAATATTCTAAAACCACTTAAAATCTAAACATAAGCTAGGAGTTATCTGATAGAGAAAACTATTTATCTGCCGAAACTATGATGTCCTTTACGCCAAATACTTTAAGTAGTTGACTGTTGTCATGTGCTGGGTGGAGAGAAATGGAGGTTGTCACCAAGAGCTCCAGAATATGTTATCTTTTGGTACAGAAAAAGTTCACCACAAAGGTGATAGTGATTTTCTTTTGTATTTAATTTCATTCTATGTTTTACGTGCATTCTTTCCCATTAGGTCAATATTTTCTAAAGAATATTCTGATTTTTATGGAGTTACATGGAGGCGTGCAGGAAGAGTGTCCATTAATGTTACCCTTATCACTGGATGGTGCAATGCAGTGTTAATTAAGCTGCTCGAAAGCTACTGCTGCTGAGCTCAGAGGAGACTTGTTAGAGGGATGCAGTTAGGGGGTGTAGTGACTGTAGTTGTAAAAGCTTAGTTTGTGATTACAGTGGTGTAATGTCATTTTCATGCCAAGTCACTGGGCTTATGTCTCAATAACGAACACATGGACTAAGTAATTTACCAAAAATTAGCTTGACAACTGTTACAGGAAATGGCTTATGCACTTTAATACTTTAACTCCTTGGCAGCAAGGGTCAGTTTTTCCCATATGTTCAAGCCCATTGCTTACTTGTTTGGCCCCTGAGTTGACCAGTAACGAAATGCATAAAAAATCATGAATGGAAAGCACTGAATGACATTCAAGGGTGAAATTAATGGCATCAGGCTTAATAAATAAAAGCAGCTTCTGTGGAAGTGTTAAGAAGAGGCACTGTCTGCAGACATCGAACTTGATCTAGACGTGACACTTCACAATAAATACCTGTTGCAAAAATAACCTGTAAATACATATAAATGTTGAAAAGCATACCCAAGATAGGCTGCAGGGCTGCAGTGATTTGTTCTCCAGCAGTTGACAACCTTCCCAAAGCCAGATTTCTGTTGCTAACAACTACTGTCTGTGAAGTCAGATGCAGTGAGCATGCTGTACGTTTCCACATAGTTTGAGCCTCCAAGAACCATGGCTGATGGAGACTCAAATCCTATTCAGGCACAACAGCATGTAGTAAGAAAGTGCATGCTATCGATGCAGTCCTGTTGTAGGGCATGGGCTGAAGGTTCATTGTAGGAGGAGGGAGGCTACCTGGCCAGTTACTGGATGTGACCAGGCCATTGCAATCCCTAAATATAGACTGCTTGAGATGTGTAAGCATCCATTATTAGGGAGGTATGCCTCTAGTTTATTTTCTGCCTTGAAATGCATCTACAGTTTTATGCTGTTCTCAGATGATGGTATGTACATACATCTCACTGCGCAGTTGGATGCATGTGGGGATGTGGGGATGCTTACCCACAGGATACAGGGTTTGTTTGGTTTTGTTTTATTTTTTTTCAGCCACAGAAACATAGCTAAGAAAATGATGTTCAGGCCCTGCCCTAGGTATGCAAGTTTTCATGCAGAAACCTTTCTACAGCAATCATGCAAAGGACCTTTTAATTGTATTTCTCTTTAAAATGCTGGTAAAGAGAGCTGTGGAACTTGTCCATCTTCCCCTCTTGCTTTAATTTCAGATTCTTACCCAGAACACGAGTAAGCTGGGGGAGTTGCATGGCCAGTTAGGTTGTGTCTAGTCTTCTAGACAAACAGGACCAGACAGCAAACTCAAGCAGAACCCCTGATTATCTATGCTGCTTAGCTGTTTGCTCGTTCCCTGTATCTCTTTCTGAGTTTCCTCCAGCCAGCTCCCTCCAAAACAAGTCAGAAAGGCTGCAAGCACGCAGCAGTGTAAGTACAAGCCAACAAATGCCGCTTGGCATCCAAGCTGACAATCTGTCCCTGCTCTTCTTTTATATTTAAAAGGTTAGCCACAGTGATCCATACCATATTGGGGTGTCGCCTTTATTAAGAACCAACAATTTAATTAAGAGATATCAATGGATTTGGCTGTTGTCATGGAATATTGGTCTGCTGCTGCAGAAACTGCCAAGGGAATTTATGAAAAACAAATGTCAAAGCAGAGACAAAGACCTTCGATGTCAAAGCAGGAGACACTATTGTTCTGATTTGGTTCTAATTTAATTGTATTGTTTTCTTTGCATCCAGTGTCATATTTAGATCTAAATTTTCTATACAGTTCAAGTAAATGCCTTAGGGTCACTTATTAAGCATCTTGTTGTGTTTCAGCTGTCTTACAAAACATGCAATTTATATATAGAATATACGAAAACATGTACACTTCATTTACTATAAATATACACATTTATAAACTGCAACTCTATTGCATGCAGTTATATAGTAACTAGGAATATGTATACATAAAGCAGAAATGTGCAGTTTTATTAGACGGACTCATTATCTTTTTTTTCCCCTCTAGAAATATAAAAAAAAGTCTCTGATTAAGTCATCAGAAAATGTATGTTTGATGATTCAGCTTCCGAATATACATTTCTCAGTCTTTCACAGAAATGAGTGATTTTAACAGTCTGCAGAGAAGAGACCCCCTGCCCCAAATAATGCAGATAGGGCTACACAGGGTATGATACAGCTCTAAGATAAAGGGTACACAATGTCTGGCCTAAATAGTGACCTGCTGATGTCATAAACATGAAGTCCATGGTTAAAATTCAAAATTTACAGAAATAAAAAGGCTCTGATTCTGGAACGTATGCAAGATCTGAGCAGTGCAGTTCATGAAAGAGAAGTGCCATTCACCAAGTATTCAGTTACTTATAAGACATAAATTAGAGCATCCTGGTGGCTTATACAAACTGTGCCAGCTACCAGAAATCCTCAGATATCTCAAGGGCATGAAGACACATTGATTACTCCTTACACCTCAGCTACATGTTAGTAGGTGGGAACAGTGGAACAGGCTGCCCGGGGAAGTGGTTGAGGCACCATCCCTGGAGATATTTAAAAAATATACAGATGCGGAGCTTAGGGACATGGTTTAGTGGTGGGATTGACAGTGTTAGGTTAATGTTTGGTCTCGATGATCTCGAAGGTCTTATCCAACTTGAACAATTCTACGATTCTATGATTCTATGAGCTAATAAACGAAAGAAGCTTTTAAACCAGGTCTTGGATGGAATATATGTCCACAAATAAAGAAACAAATGCCCCTGGAAATTCCTCACCCACCTGTTATGTAAAGTTGGCCGTGCGTTACTCTTTTATTTTAAATTTCCTCAGATTCTTTCAGTTCTGCTCCTGAATGTGCCCAGAACTTCCCGAGTCTACCTTGCTTAGCACCCACCTCGCTCCTAAACCAAATGCAAGCTTTCTGATGAGGTACTCCTCCACCTCTCCATAGCGACCAGCTACCTCAGAGCCTGCCTCATATTCCACAGAAAAGTGATTCCTCTCAGAGTGGATCTGTGATCACTTAAAAAACTCCACAAATGCAAAACAGTGTCTATGGGTGGGCTGCCTTCCTCTACAGTGTACAGAAGATATTTGGTCCAGTTCCCCTCAGCTTGAAAGGTTCAGTATCTGATCCAAAGAACTATAAATGATTCTGAGTGGCCCATTTTGCAACAAAGAGTTCAAGCTTCTCTAAACCAGGGAGACAATACAAGGCGAACATGGCTTTTCAACCCTGTGACGTAGGTGCTTGTCTGAGAGAGGAGAGACTTTACTCTTAACTATTTTGATGTGATGCACAGAAGGGACTGTTGTAGCCATTAGACCTTGGGGGCAGCGGTTGTAGCTGTTACAGAAAACATTGTAAGGATGGGGATTGGGAGCCAGCACTTCTCTCACTCTTCCTGATAATTGCCCTGACCATTAAGATGCAAATGTGCATGAGTGGAATTTTGCTCTCTTTTTCCAATTGTTATATCCAAAGTGCTTTGCTGCACAGCTTGCTAGGTTCAGTAGGCTATCCATATCTATTAAATATTTTTAAAAGTGACCATAGCTGCACCTTTGGATAAAGCTCATCCCCTCTGAATATGAGACTCTGAGAGTTTTCCCATCCCAGTTCCCAAGAAACCCACAGCCTTCTAGTCTAGGAAGCGCAAGTTTGCACCCCGTCAATCTGAGGCAGGCACAGAAGATCCTAGAAAAGACTCTTTCTGCATTAAATCTCTCAACTTTTTGTTATGGGCCGCAAAGCTGGCTGTGTTTTAGAAGGAAAGACTGAAATTCTTGAACTTTTTTTCAAAGGAAGATTGTATGTGTTGACTTGGTGGAAAATGCTCTGAGTTGTGGATCCTGAGTGAGGTACCTCAACCTTGCTGAGAAGCAGGGTTCAGAAGGGCCCCCAGAGAGCCTGCCGTGAATTATTTGCTCTCTTCAAATCTTGCCCCACTGTGCTGAAGCATTGTGCTCTGGCTATGGACTACACGAGGCCCTTCGGGTTCTTCCACAAGGGCCTGGGTGTTATTCACCAAAGTGTCAGACACTGCAACTGCTGCTACCTGTCATGGGGCTGAGTTTTTTTGGCTATAGCAAACAGTGGGCTGTCCAGGGAAGTACGATAGTGGTATGATACTCTCCTCTGAAAGCTAATAACCCCAACCTGTGTGTCTCTACATCTCCAAGGCCCAGGACTGCATGGAAACAATTGGGCACATCTGCAATTAGCTGAATTGTGGGCATGTTCCCTTAAAGAATAGTAGCTGATAACCAATTGATACCCACGGCATGAACAAACTCATTCTTCCTCCATCCTGGGGACACATCCATGTGTTATCGCCCTTGCTTTTGTACTTAGGGAAATATAGATGAGAAGAGGCTAAATGCTCTCCTTAAACCAGCATAGTTAGTCAGGAAAACCTAGGATTAAAACTTGTCAAATCAATACTCATTGTGTTAGGCTGCCTCTGATGACTATATTTCCAATGTGTGCTGTCTTTATGTCTTTGTCTTAGGCTATAAAACTGTCTTATCTGGACTGCTCTTTCTTCTTGTGCTGTTTACTGTGTCTAATAAAGAGCTAGTACTAAATAATAAAAAAATAACAGTAGCATTTTGGCCAGAATGATGCTATAAACTCTCACACTGCAATTTAAAGCAGTTGTTGAAGAGATGCATGCAGATTACACTGATGCGGCCAAATCAGAGGTATACGGTAAAAAAATTTTTGATCAGTTGTGAAAATAGCCTGTTGCCTATGCATAAACACATGCACATACTCTCCCTCATGTCAGACTAAAGGTTTCAGACTGCAGCAATTTTCCTTTCCAGACAGTGATATCCCATCAGATGGAGCACTCTGAAGTGTTAAAGCCTTTGGTCAGTCTGGTTATAGAAGCCATCCTAAAAATAAGCATTCTGGGAAAATTTTGCAGCTCATTGGCTCTATACTCCTGAGAATTTTGGTTTTGTCACACTTCTGAGGTGTGTTTTGTGTGGGGGTAAAACACACACACACACATACTCAGAATCTAGTAAAACAGATTTTAACGCTTTCTTTTTTTTTAATAAAATAAAAACCTTTACTTACCAAGGTTATAATTACAGACATATTCAATTCAGGTCTATGAGCTCCTCAGTGTGGATATAGTCACTTTGGGATGACTGTAGAAGACTCATACTCAGCATGACTATTGGTGGCAGAAACTAGAAAAAGACTGTATGCCCTGACCCTGAAAGATGCTTTATGTCAGCAGAGCTCTGAGCCTGTGTGAAAGCCATCTGATGTTCCTCTCAGCAGTGCAGTGAGCATCCTGCATCAGAGATATGGTAATTTCCTTACAAGCGGTTTGATATTGACAAAAAAGTAAGCCAGTCAGTTTATAAGATGCTTATTTTCTAGGCTGGTGAAGAGTTCTTGTTTCCTCTCTTGTTCTTCCAGCCATTTTATGTATAGGAAACTGATGACTGAAAAAATTGGTCATGAAGGACACCCAAGAAGTGCCTTAAGGTTGTATTGGAATTAAAAGACAGATCCTTCTTGGTATTCAAGATATGAGAGATTGCACAGGAGGTTGTCAAAGGGAGAGCGGATGTGTGAAGGGGAGGGGATAAGAGATTGAGCTAAACATGCAACAGATCAGCTGATGGGAGCATTGAAGCTGAGAGTCAGGAGGGAGGAATTAATTTCAAAGTAATATTCTGCACAGATTGTATGGAAATGAGTTGAACTATAAGGAGGTAAAGAGTGGGAAGTTCCCTGTAGCTGAAAGCTTTGGAAATAGAAGGAAAATTTTATTTTATTAGTGCTAGATGTGGTGAGCACATGGGTCTGTGTGTCTCTGACCAGTTGCAGATTGCCATCTGTACCAGCTCCTGATAATTTCTGTTGTCATCTGTCCTTATGCCTGAGCCATCCCATTTCTTTAAATCCCGTTGTTCATCTGTGTCCCATGTATTGTTTGGTGTATAATTCCCCAGCAGGCATAAGTCAATGGCTGCTAGGTAATGTTAGTCACTTAAACTGCTCTTTCTCTTCAAATCCTGCATATGCCTTCTGACAGTAAAGCAAAGAACATTCTGGAGACATTAAAGGAAAATAGCAGAAATGTGAAATAAAGAAAATGTCTAAGCTCAGAGGAACAAAAAAAAAAAAGAATTAGAATTGATTCTAGGACCTCTCTGTGGCCACAGAGAGGGGTATTGTCCAAGCCCTGTATTTCAGACTGCATCTATTGACTATTATAACTGAGCTTCTATTAATTTCTGCAGCAGAAGATCAGAATCACTGAGAAGGAACAAGGTAAAAAATATTTAGAAAGAAAGGAACAAAGTGCCATTTCTTTTTTTTTTAGATAAATAAATATTTTGAGGTGAGTATGCCTTGCAGAATGAAGCAATTCATTCTGACTGAAAACAGAAGCCTAGACTGGTTGAAAACATTTCAATATTGTTATTATTACTTTTTTTTCATTAAGTAGATCATTCTTCCTGCCTTCTCAGTGAACATTTTTAATCTTTTGGTTACATGCAGTCTGTTAGATGAGTTGGCTACCCTAACTTCATAAAACTGTGTTAAAAATAAGATTACCCAGGAGGAGTTTGACTGACCCTATGCTGGAGTTCAGATTTCATGACTAGAGATGTAATACCATCTTTTATTTAACCACATTCAGGAATGTCCCTGGCCTCTGCACCCATTATGCAGTTCACATGCCAATCAGCAGCAAAGAGTTCTGTCTTCTTTAATGCAAAGCAACCGAGCAGTTTCTCAGAATCAGATGCAAGGAGCATATCTGCTACCTGCTCCCAGTGAGGCCAAGATCCTCTGGTTCTCCATTTGCTCACTTCAGTGAGCACCATTTTGTGATAAGAAGTAGATGCCTTGATCTATTCATGTCACAAGAAAAGCAAACAGTTCAATTTCCCCAAATACTACTACTACTGCTCTACTGCACTGGAGGAAGGAAAACTTCAGAAAGAGATGTCTTGCAACGAGGTGCTTGTCATGACTTGGAATGGAAAGATTTGAAAAAACAGTGGAGAGCTCAGAGAGAAAAAAATCAGTTTGATGAACATATGAAGAATTCAAGCACTTCTCTGAATATTTTCAAAGTTGGCATAAGTATTAAGTAATTTTGCACTGTAGGTTTGTAGTTCCAATGGGAAGTACTGGATGTGAAATTTCTGATTCACTGTTTTTGAGATTTATTTCCACAGACTCATTTGCACATGGAAGGCTTTAGCTGTGGGACTGGCTGCACTCAGTCACAAATGTGACTGAGGCTTGTGTAGAGATATCTGAGTTAGCTTTCAAGTAATTTACTCAGAGGTGCTCTGTGCCACACTGAGATGATTCAGAGCTCAGCACAAGCTATAATGCCTGAGGTTAATGGCCTCCAGTGAATGCCAGCCTGCCATGACTACTTCAGTAGCACCCCTCAAACTACCCATTTGAAAGCCAGCTCTAGTGCATTTATACAATTCTTTGTGACTGCTATGGCTATATTTATTTTGTAGACTGTCTCAGGTTAGCTGGGTAAATCAGGAACATGTCAACTGTTTAAACGGCTTTTCATTTCTGAGCTCCTGATTTACAGAGTGAAATAAAATAATGCCTGAAAATAGTTCTTGTGTAGTGTCTATCAGATAACCTATGTGGAAATATCCCACTGCACCCCAGAGCTGACAGTAATATGTGTTTCTGTCATCAGCCTCAGCAGAAAGAAGCAGGGAAGAACGAACATATCGTAAGGACTATCCCGTAATGCCAAATGCAGAACTGAAGAGGTTTTGTAGTGTGAAGCTTACCTTCCTCTTCCAGAGCTGGGTCTGTGGACAAAGGCATTCAATGAATGTGAAGCATGCCAATCCAACAATTTTTGAAAGCACTTTAAGGCATAAAAAAGTGCATCTTAGCAGGGATTCTCCTTTCGTGAAATGTTGATAGGACTTTGCTGGCTTGACTTCCCTTACATTCAGCGATAGTCCAACAGCTGAAAACTCACATACCACTTCAGAAATTGATTACTCACTGTCTGACCTCGGACTCTGTCAATGTATATATATAGATGGCTTTAGCTCTACTTACTACAGAGATATTTTCTTTCTGTGACTCATTCTGTAATCACCTGGATCTGACAGTCACTGGAGTGTTTGTCTTGTGAGGCCTCAATGGCATTTTGATGAAGCAGAACTTTGAATTTTGGAATGTCACAAGCCCTTTTTATATCCAGGTCATGTCATAGGGCTGTATTTTTGCTCAGATGTTTTGTCAAGTTAACCAAGTGAAGGGAAGCAGCTTAAATCTTGATGTAAGTGGAGAGTTCTCTTCATGCCATTTTGTTTATTCATATTTGTGTGTTTGTCTGCATGTGTGCTTCTGGAAATAGGCAGCTGGAACTAGGGAAAAATTGTACTTTCCTCTATCTATAATGCTTTCCTGCTGATTCCAATTGGCATTGCCTCTATCTCTGACCTGCTTTGAGTAGGGCACATTGTGTCACCTCTAGCCTGTAAATACGATTGCCATAAATGGTATTGCTCATCTATATTCCTCAGATACTTGGTAGTATTTGGGCTTAGTGATATCAGTGGGAATAAGAGTCCTAAAAAGCTTTTAGACACGTAAATACCTCTGCAAATCTTGCTTTAGCTGTGCAAGCGCCTTCGTGGCTCTTACCCTTATTCTGTCGATCATAAACGTATATTGATATCACAGAATATGATTCTGAGTCTCAGATGCAACAGTAAGAACCCAAAACTGTTGCCACATTCCCACCAGGAGATACGGTATTCTCAGCAAGCTAAGTTATTATATATGACAGGTGAACTTTCAGAGGATGTTGGTTTTAGCTTGATGAAGCAGAACAATAATTTTGCCTTAATTTGATTTTTCCAGCAAATTGCCTCTGTGCAAAGTACCATACAATTACTGCATTTCAGAGCTTTCTGAGATCTCTTCCCTTGTGGGTGTTCTTGATTGGACTTTTTTTTGTTTATTTGTTTAGCAGGTAGAATTGTCATCAATGAATAATAAAAGTGACAGAAGCATAATAATTTCTGTGGTGCATTGGATTGTGGCGAATACTTCTAAAGAAGAAGCAATTCTCTGTTTACTGGGCATGATTAGACTTCAGGAATCAGGGTGATACACTCTGCAGAAATCCCATGGAAAGACAACCTCATAAATGAAAGGCATCACTCCCCAACAAGAAATGTTACCTTGATTTGTAAGCCTTAGGGTAACTATGTTGTCCTGGTGTCATTAATTTTGCCTCCTGTAACAGATACATTTCTGTTACTGTGAACACTCTAATGAGATGATGATGTTTAAGTGGAGGAAAACATTGGTTTTGCCCAAAGGCAGAATGATAGGCAAAGAGAGATGGCTTACCTAGGTACTTGTAATAAAGGCTACCCATGGTCTACCTCCTGCTTTCTTACTAGAACCTTAAGCAAACTTGTTCCATCATGTGAATTTTCTCATCAGGGGTTGGACTATGTAGTATACAGATCCTTGAAAACAAGTGTGCAAGCTGCATTGCTTCTGGAGTAACTGCAGGATCTCTGTGGCTCTGAGGAACTCCTCCAGTGCACCAGAGCTGCCTTTCTCTCCCTGGCCCAATACCCATGGTCCCTGGCCACAAGACTGGCTGAGCTGCCTCTGGCAGCACTTCTCCAGTCCTTACCCTGCCTGCCGCACTCTGAGCAGGGAGGAAGCTAGGATGATAGACAACTTGCTCCTGTCTAATGACCATGGCCAGCGGAGGTGTCCCAGCAGCAGTTCAGCCTTGCTGTCTGACTTGCAGAAATGTGCCTGCAAGGCCATGAAGAGATGTGTTGGCAAGCTCTTGAAGTGGTAATTCAGGCACCTGTACTACTGCAGCTGCAAAAGCAGAGCCCTCCACAGGGGTTAGCTCTGTTTCAGGCCTCAAAAGGACAGTGCTGGATGTTGGAGACTGTTCAGTCTGACTGAGGAGAAAAGGTTGCTAAAACCTCAGCTGCCTCCAGAATTGGCAATTAATACACCATCTCCAACAATCTCTGCCACCCTCCCCTGCTGTCCTGAGATCTGTGTTACCAGTGCTCAGGTCAGCACACGGGTCTTTGTCCCGCCCTCACCCACATTGATCACCTCCCTCGTTTGAGCTCCAACATGAAATCCCTGCTCCACAGACAACGATACTCTCAGTCCCTGGTGGGATCACTGCCGCTTCACTTTTGTGAGTTCTGTTCCTGGGTCCCTGCTCTATCTCCACACTCAGGTGGGATTGACTGTAGTCTTTCCCAACAGTCCTGATGCTTATCCTGCTCTTTGTAGTAAGGGGAGAAGGGCACTTCACCTCACCTTTCTCCCCTGTATATGGAGCAAAATAAAGCATTTGGGGTGGCGGGAGAAAAGTCTTTCCATTGGCACATGAGCCAAAGCCAGAATGTAAACCAAAAAATACTACAGATAGAGAAAGACACAAGATTCTTCACAGATCTGTAAATATCTTGCCAATATTTTCAGTGTCATTCCATGAGGTGGTTCTGCCTCTTTATCTCTCATTTTTGCTGCCATATCTCTCTGCTTTGCCCACAGTTCTGTGCGTGTGTGTACAGTATTTTAGTTTACCTTACAAAATCCCTTAATAAATACATGTATCAAAAAAAATTGGCAAGTGCACAGATATCATATTAAATCTCTTGTATGATTATAATATCCCCACTAAGGACATTTTAGCTATATGACTGAAATTAATGTGAAGAGAAAAAGGCTGCCAGGTGCAGCCTGGAAACTGTATACCTAAAAGCCAGAGTTGGGATGGATGTGACAATACAATATGATTAGTTGCAGTTAGGATGATCTCCAGGGCAAGAGCACAAGTAAATCTTCTCAAGAACATACCAAGTGAAAGAAGCTTTGGGGCTGTTTGGTATCAATACTGGAGAATACTCGGCAAAAGGTGCAGTTAGCTGCTGGATGCGGCTCAGGGTACATCTTTCAGTATTCATCACTCAGTGTGGGGACTTCCCCATGCCTTGACATGGATTCACCCCCTCTGGCAGCTGACAAGGAAGGGTTGCACTGTCTAGCCAGACGGTGGTCACAGCCACCTTTGGTACAGGAGCTATGAGGCAACATGCCACAGAAAATTCAGGGGAATATTTGCTATATTCACGTTTCCTGTGAGTAAGGTGAGCAGACGAGTGCTGAGGACTTTCTGTACGTGCCAAGTGGCCTGAAGTCACAGGAGGTGTGTGACGCCTTATGATGTCAAGGCTTTTCAAGAAGGCAGTGTATTGGAGAATCCCATCAACTGGCGGCAGCAGCAGACCCTCTGGGGAAGCAGGGGGATGGGAGCAGCAGGGAACAGAAGTGATATCTTAGCTGTTTGTCAGAATACCAGACATCTACTTTCTGGTGGACTTAAGCATGAGCTACCTGTTTTCAGTTTGGGGTTTTTTTGCCTGAATCCTTTCAACAAACAGACATTTTCCTTAGGACTTGAAAATCACTTTGATTGTCACAAATGGGTGTCTGGACTGTTACCTGTTTCATTGGAGTTTTAGATTATGTTCTCAAACCTTGGCTATAGTTCACAGAAGTTTACTGCTTTTACTTCAAATGAACATTTAGATTAGAAAAGTCTTATAGGATGGAGTGTGTGAAATTTTTTATTGGAAAAAGTGATATTCTGTGCCCCCTTTAAAGTGCACTTTCTCTTTAAGATGTACAACACCTATACACCCCTTCCCCACTGGAATAATATCAACAGTAGAAAAGAAAGACCAGTAAGAAAAGAACAAAAGCATTGCAAGCTTCAGTGTTCAGTTAGTTATCTTTTTCTTATCTACTTCATTTGTCTCATGGTTCCTATGCACATTTAGATACTCCGTCACTAGCAGATGAACTTTAAGTGAAAGTTGGACTTATAGTTTAGAATCTGTAATCTATATGATCAAATGCTAGTTTTTAAGATCGTCTGATGAGTATCTTCTGTTGTCATTTGATTGCAAATCTTGCATTAAACTTTTGATGTTTATAGAGAAATATAAATCATCAGAAAAAAATTGAATTGGTGATATCGCACCAATAAAGCTTTTTCCAGAGAACTCTGAGGATGAAGAGAACATGATCAGTTTTGTTGGCAGTACTTAGGTTTACGAAATCATAGAATCATAATCATAGAATAGTTTGAGTTGCAAGAGACCTTTAAAGGTCATCATATCCAACCCCCCTGCCATGGGCAGGTACATCTTCAACTAGACCAGGTTGCTCAGAGCATTGTCCAGCCTGACCTTGAACACTGCCAGGGAGGAGGCATCCACAGATTCTCTGGGCAACCTGTTCCAGTGCCTCACTACCTTCATTGTA
>Ga0181612_107346_pt1 | contig 13596 bp, 8 predicted proteins | sample HoacroProtozoa21_FD_119630 | JGI IMG/M metagenome (GOLD analysis project Ga0181612, IMG submission 119630) | Hoatzin crop microbial communities from Cojedes, Venezuel. Combined Assembly of Gp0051906, Gp0051904, Gp0051908 | reverse complement strand
GTTTTTGTCGTGTTTTCTCCTTATCTGTATCGTTGTTGTTCCTGTTTCCCTCTGTTTGCTGTTCTGTTAAACTGCCCTTATCCCGACCCACCAGTTTCTGCCTGTTTCTTTTCATTCTCCTCCGCATGCCAGCAGGGGGAGGGGCGGCCGCGTGGCGCTTTCGTTGCCGGCGGCAGCCGAAACCAGAACAGTCTTATAGAGGAGAAAACAAGTGCAAGTACGTGACGTGATTTACCACGATGCCACTTCAGCTCACTGTCAGAGTGGAAAGTGGAACTGGCTCTTTGAAGTCCCGGTCCTGTTCCAGTTCCCATTCCAAAGGACCAGGCTCATCCGAGAGGTCTTAAGCACTTTCAGATTATTAAATATGGGGTGCTACATACCGTCTTTGTTAAAATTCAGCAGTAAATGGGCTTTCATCAAGTACCTGATGCCTTGGCTAATACCTTATTGTTCCTGAACACAGCCTAATCAGAAGCAAACAGATGAAAATTTACCTTCATGGTCACGGAGCCATCCATCTTCTCCAGCTCACCAAGTAACGCTGACAGCAAGGAGGACTTTCCAGCACCCAGCTGGCCAACTACAGCAAGCAAGGAGCCTTGGGGCACGGTAAGATCTATCCTATAGAGAAAAGATTACTCTCTTATCACCTTTTAGATACACTTTCTGCAAAGAAAGTGACCAAAATTCTTGCTATTATCTTGTAGCAATAAAAATGTACCAGCTAAATCCCCTAATTTCATACTTGAGGCCTTGGTTGCACATGGTTACTCTTCCTGTCATGCTGACTTTTTGCAGCAGAACAGGACTCATCCCTTCAAAGACACCTCCAACCAGAAAGTCTTCATCCATGTTCCCGAGTGTCAAACCCAGATCCAAGACCCAGGTCCCCACTCTGCAGACAGGCTAGCCCAAAGCACTGAATATAAAACGTTCCTGAATATCAGAACTTTTCAATACGGTTTCCTCTCTAAAATTGCAATGCCTTTTGAAATAAGCATATAGTGATGTCATGCATAGTATCTGGATACCATCAATTCTACTTTGTACACTTAAATTACTGTAGTTTCATACTTGGACAAGAAAATTGTGTAAAGAAAGCAGTCCCCATGTATTAAGGCAACATCCAGATACAGGCATCTTCCTATTTATGTGCTCCCAAGCATAAAAGCAAGATTACATTTTGTCTGACTTTATAATTTTCAGAATTCAACATTGAATATGAAGCAAACTCAGAAGCCTCTAGATATTCCACACTGGTTTCACTTAGGCCCTGAGGAATTAGTTCATTCAGCATCCACCCTGACCTACAGAATTAAGATGACTAAGGGTAAGTCTGTACCTTCTAAGACAAGGAGAAGCTTCTTTGCTCCAGCAAAAAGTCCCATTTCTTATGGTGATACTTGCCTGTACTAAAATATAAGGAAAAATAGAACGCTTCTAAATTCAAATGTAGGTATAGAAACATCTCGATTTATGTGACTTTATATTTCAGTGTGTGTATTTATATTACATAAAAAGAACATTAAGTATGAAAAGAAGGGGTTAATTATCGGATTAGATGTCATCGTTAGAAATAAATAGGCCTGAGAGATAAAATTGCAGTAAGGGCCAAACATTTTTCTCTTGACTGTGGTAAGCGCCCTAAGAGTGGAAGCTGAACAATGGAAGCCTCTCCTTTTACAAGACAACAATGCTAATACAAAAGCTCACCACAGTCAGAAGTGTTTCTGTCTGAGCTCTCAAAATTCAGTTCTTCCAGATTCAGAAAAGCTGCTAAGCGGTTTAAAGAAACTTTGGCCTGAAATGAAACAGCACACAAAAGAATAAGATTTAGAATACAAAGGAAGTGAAAACCCAAAGTGAAGCCAACTTGAAGACCTACTTAGAATGCTGACTAGGTGCTATGTTGCAGATGCTGTAGGCCTAGATGGACAAATGCAGCTCTTCCTTATGTTAACTGCCTTTATTTCTACTTAGCTTAGCAAAACCCCATATTCTTCTCTGTATCTTCTCTTCTGTGCACACAGTGAAATTGGTGCTTTTTTTCTCCAATTCATCCTGCGATATTTCCAGTGATTGCTTCTGTACGTGAAGAATTGTGACAGTCTTCTTAGGGTGCAAGAGGTAAGTGCAATTGCCCAATTTCTTACTGGACAATGACTTGCTTTTCTCTCTAGCCTGGGCTAGCAGGGTTTCCACTGATCTCCCATGGAGATTTTGCTCCATCTGTTCTGATTTCTGTGATTAAAAACAGAACTGGAAGCACTTCTGAGATCTAACGGTACTCATGATTGGCTCCAAAACACTTAAGAGTTGTTCTTGGTAGCTGTTTTGTCAACGTATGGAGCCTTTCTGAAAAACAATGCTAGAAAATACCTTTAGCTGCAAGTCCTTGCACGTCACTGTTTCACAATAGCAACTAAATAGCTAGTCCTGACGTTCAAAGTCCAAAGAAATCCCTACCTTTATCTGTTAATGGTGATATGTAAAAAAACAGTTATGGCCAAAGAAAAAGGAACATAGCCTGCAATTAACCTGGACAGCAGCATTTATGGAGAATGGCAGGAAGGAGTGCGCAGTGTTGAGAATGTTGATCAGTGTTAAAGATACAAAGGCCTTCTGAGCATCCAGGACGTGTGTATTATCCACCAAGGTGTAGACAGCAAACATGACAAATGCAATCTGAAAGTGAGCAAAGGAAAAGCAAACCATTTGCTTGAGACAGGGAAGAGAATGGTTCAAGGGTAACAGGCCCCTTCCTAAAGACTCGAATCCATTGAGTCAAATCCAGGCTATCACCCATAGACGTGGTATCCATGCTGCAAATATCATAGGCCAAAGGTCTTGCACATTGGTGACAAAACCAAGTCTGATCATTTGACATTTGTTCTGCTTTAAGGAAGTTTTGGTGCTGCAGCCACAGCAAGGTGAAAGCACAGCCATTTCCCATTGAAAACACATACAGCTGAGCTGCAACAGCAAGAGCAAAAGTGGCATGTGCAGCTACTGACTATGCCATGAACTCTGTCTAGCTGGAGGTCTCCAGGTGGTTCTTGCAAACTGGGCTCAGTCTGCCTGGTGCACACTGCCAGACCAGGCGACGTGTCCATGAAAGTTAGGACAGTGTAAATATCTGTGTGGCTGATTCCACTGGGGCTCAGCAATTCCTGTAAGACCACCAAGTCCTCCAGGCAGACATCTTCTTTATCTGTCCCACAGGAAAAATTTGTCCAGACAGGAGTACAAAGAGAATTGGAAGTAATAGCATATTATACGTAGGAAGGTGAACCACTCACTAGGAAAGTCGATGAATGGAAAGAAGCTAGAGATGCTGAGAAGAGAGTTTGAGATCTTTTTAGGGCCTGAAGTTCTTGCTTCCGGATACCAAGTACTTTCTCTATGAAGGTTTTCTCCCAGCCATACAGTTTGATTACTTTAATGTCATTGAGAATGGTACTGGTGAGTTTAGCCCGCTCATCTTTATGTTTCATCTGGGTCTCCTGTAATAAATGTTTGAGTTTTATCATTTAATAGGTTGAACGTTTAACAGTGCAGTTATTCTGAAAAACCACCTTATTCCTGCTTATGAATTCTGAATAAATTTCCCTGCAGTTGACCTGTGTTGCTTATGAATCTTCCATGCTGGGAAATATTTTGCTTTTCATCTTCAGGGCTTTATTTTTATTGGCAATACATAAAAAACACAGAAAAGGTGGGCAAACAAGGTAAAAGACTGAACATGCAAGATCTTACTCTAAACTTCAAGAAGCTTTGCAGGCTTCGACTTTTCCTATGTTCCTTCAGATTGTCATGGTCAGCATGAATAATAAATATTAAGCTACAAATTGTTGTAAAATGTTAGTGATATGCTTCAGTACAATACGACTTTTTTTTCTTCAACCCCCCCACCCCCACCCCCCAGCCTACTGTAATCATCAGTAGCCTTGGGTTCCATGTGATCCTTATCTGGAAGAGCATGGCAGCCCTTAACTTAGATTTAAAAGCAGTAGCCTAGCATAATTCGAGTCAGTAAGCCACTTTATTTTTATGAACCAAAAATGTACCTGAAACTGACTCCTCTTCTTGGTGATCACAAAATTCAGAGGCAAAAGAAGAAGGAATACAGCAATTGAAGCCAAGGCAGAGGGCCCAAGAAGCTGCCAGGAGAGAAAAGGAAAGAGGAAGAACTTCTGGTGATTATTAGAAATGAATTGACTGTTTTCCATTACCCCTTGCTTACCTTCCCTCTTACTTGAACTTATGCCGAACGTCCCTCATGGCTAAGACTTTAATCTTGCTTTTGCCTTTCCTGGGAATTGTGCTCCCTAAGCACTGTGGACTGTTAACTTTCCAGGCAGGGTAACTCCTGTCATCATGCTCTACTGATTTTATTTGCTTCCCTTTTAGGAACTATATTAGCGTTGAAAGCAATCCAGAAGCACACTGGCAGTTCAGATGATGTCTGTCTCTGCCCATCTCTATTCTTGGATGTGTTAAGGAGGACATCTTGTGGCTGGCACGAGTGACCCAAAACAAAACCAGGTTTTGTTTAAAAAACAAACCGAAACTCTCAACAAACTAAATAGCCCAGCTTGTCTGAATTTACATCAACTAGTGAGATGAAATGGTAGCATTATACTGTGCCACATAGTCTTGGAACACCTCTTGGATACCAGGGTTCATAATGACTTGCATATCAAAATAGAGTTTGTTTCTTATAATTTAGTTACATCTCTATAGATGGCTAAAGTTTGCTAGAGAGGTGAGTGCTGGTATACACAGAGAGATAAAGGTATTCTCTACACAAATGGTCTATGAACGCTAGCAAATAAAGTGTTAATTATGCTTCAGCTACATGCAACCACATTCAGCTTGTCAACATTGCTAAAAAAGGGATGATGATTTCTCAACAGTCTATAGCACGGCTACTAATTTTCCAAGGTCATAATATCCTGCCAGGCACAAGGCACAGTCCATCCTGGTTAGCAAAGCAAGGTCTCAAAGGCCTCTGAAAGCTCCTGGGAATCAACTGTTTCTATAGTGCTCACACTTCCACTTAGTGTGTTGCTAAAAACATGGACTAAGAAATGGGGCTTTATCCTGCTGAGAAAATGCCATACATTGAATTAGGGGAAAAAAAGGATGTTTTAGATAATGATCCTTTATTTCTCATCAGGTTTTGCTCAGTCCTTGCTAAACTCCTTCATGCCTATGAAATTCAATGTATCCAATATTCTTTTTTGAATATCGTGTAACTGTTTCAAACTGTTTCACTGATCTTGTGGTAACCAGGCTTCAGGATGAAGTATGTCAAGTTGCCATTGCAGTCCATTCCGCTTTATGTTCTGTGACTATGCTGAGAAGCCGGAACTGGACTCTCAGCTTGCACTGGGCCACCACATTTTGGTTGAAAAGAGAGGTGCCAGAGGAAAATCTGAGGCAAAAGTTTATCAGTCAGCTCAGAATAACCATACTCACAGTCTTTTCCCTAAAAGAGACTGAATACTGAATGCTGACGGAGCCCTGGCCCAGGCTGCCCAGAGAGGTTGTGGATTCTTCTTCTCTGGAGATATTCAAGACCCGCCCAGACGCGGTCCTGTGCAGCCTGTTCTAGGTGACCCTGCTTCGGCAGGGGGGTTGGACTAGAAGACCCACAGAGGTCCCTTCCAACACCTACCATTCTGTGATTCTGTGATACATAGGTGAGAAGATGAAGTGAAAGATCAGGTAAGGATTCTATACCAATAAAAATATCTTCTAAAAAGAAAAGTGAATCCACATGCTATAGAGCTAAGAAAAATATGGCCATTTCAAGTTACTCAGACCAGAAAAGCTCCTTTTTCCTTTGATACCTAGAATACAAAGGGATTGATAAGTATTTTCATCATATTTTACCTGCCACAAGAAGATAAAGCAGATGATAATCCGAATAGGAGCAAGCCAGACCCCATTAAAATAGATAATCAGATCCATTAGCTTTTGGACATCAACAGATATGAGATTGACAATTTCACCTACTGTTGCTGCTTTCCTTGATGCATTTGACATAACTAGGATCTAGACAGGGTAGAGAAGAAATGAAAGTCATCATCAGCCAACTGTTGTGGTCCAAAAATCAAGCAACTTTCTTTTCCTTATAAAGAAACAAAAAAAGGGATGGAGAAAAATGTCAGATCCTAGGCACTGAAAACACACTGTTCCTTGGGATATGTGACTTCACTTTAGGATGAAGAATTTACTTCTTTCCCCAGCCATAATCTACATCATAAGAAAGTTTATGTTGCTTTTTCCTCTTTACTTGACTTTTCCTCCACAGCTAAGATCTGAAAAACAAATAGTAAAATACCTCCCACATATTATTCAGAGATGACTATAGCACAGAATTACATCCTAAAAGTAGTTTCTAATAACATCTCCCCTGATACTGTTAAGAACAACGTACCAACATTGTTGTAACTGCTAATGTAGGGCTAGAAAAAAAGGAAACTGAAAAGGCTCACCTTTCTGTACACAAGCCCTGTTACTGCAGTTTTCAGTCTCAGCCCCAGAACAAGACACATGTACATATATCGTTGTTCAAAAAGAGTCTGGAGACAAGCCAAAAGGAACATAGTGAAGGCATAGAAATAACCATGCCAGCTAGCTGCTTCTTGATCTTCAATGAACTCCAGGAAAAGGCTGCAAGACATAAGCAAAATGTTGATGAATCCATGCAGAACCGATGAAATATCAGACACACAAAAATGCAGAAATACCAGGGATTTTTCTGTATTGTCTCTGGCTGATGTTTATCAGTAAAACTGCAGAGGAGTTGGAAAACCTGCTCAGTGTCCTATGTCTTATAATATCCTGATTTTTGACATTTAGCCACACTTGGTTTTGAAGCAATCTCTGATCTCAGCATCTTCTCAGGGGAGACCTCATTTTCAGTGTTAAGGATGGCTCCCGAATTTCATGAATTTGTCAGAAATATGCAAATTGGGAGCCATAATCTAAGGAAGTCACTGACATTTCCAGAACTTCTCGTAATCTTAATGACTAAGAAGTGATTTTGCCCTTGAAAATCAACTGTAATGCAGGTTTGTGTTGTACCAACGCAATCCACAAAGCAATATGTCAACTGACTAAAAAAGCTATTTAAGATGTCTAGGATGCACAGATGTACTCTTTATAATTAGTCAGGGAACATGGAATCTTAAGACTACAGCAAGTGGCTGACAGCCTGTGCAAATCATGTGGTATGTAGAACCACCACATGACTCACTCCTGTTCTAGTACAGTTGTCAAAAGGCTTAGTGCAGCCTATCCTTTCCACTGTTGGAATGCAGCAGTGGAGAAGGCATGCACAGCTTTAGACAGTGGTTCTTTTTTTTTTCCCCCCACTAAATTGACTGTGGTCTTAGCACAAATGATAATCCAGCTCTTTTCATCAGCACTAGGAGACTTCAAAAGAGAAGTATTTGTGTGTCCATACGCATCTGTGTGTGAGCTCATGCACACATCAATCTTGTACGTGTGATAGAAATACATTATAAATACGCACATACCTCAGTAACTTTGGGATGGAGAACAAGAAGACATCACAGATAACTAAGCAGACAGTGCTGAGAAGGAAATAGGTTCCAAACATGCTCCAAAACACTTTCAGTAAGAGCCTGCTCTGACTGTGCTCCAATTGCAGTAGAGCCTCTGTCTCTTCAGCTTCTGCTATGCCAGGTTCACTCTTCTGACTCTTTTTAAAGGTAGCAGACTCAATTTTTCTAAAGAAACAATGAGAAAGCTAGCTGCAATTGGAGAAAGCTTGGGAATCTCATGCTTTCAAAAAATTATTAAATATCTCACATTGCGTCTCATGCCATGTCCAGTATAAAGGCTCATTGAAAAATGATCCCTTTCACAAAAAACGTACAGTTCCATGCTTCCAGAAATGGAATGATGTTCTCCAGCAGATTTCAATGCTTAAAATTAGATTTTGCACAAAGGAACTCACTCACTGAGCACTCACCCCAAGTTTTCAAAGCAAAGTGTTACTTGGACCATTTTATATATGCTGTCCTTTTCTTCTTGTTTAACAGACAAATAATTTAGTGGGATTGAATCCTTCAACCATTCTCTTGTCCAGGTAGGAGGCACCTAGCAGAGCTTATGTTCAGAGTCTGAATATGTGCTGAACCAGTCTGTCTAGTATTCTGTGGGGAATGGAGGGGATTAAAGCCTGTTCTGAGATCGCACACCAGCACCTGTACTTGTTTATACAATCCAGAAACAAGAGAGAAACTGCCCAGCTGAGCCCATGACACACTCTCTAGATCAATTACTCACTGCTGGGTTCTGCTATGACACTTCTTCCACTCTCTTTCAGCCCAGGTAACAATTTCTTCAGACGAGTCCTCTTTTCTCACCGGCCACAAGTCATCCACCCCCAAAGACTGCTGACAGCCTTTCCGGACAAGCCTGGAGAACACACAAACTGCTGTAAGGTAAGCACAGAAGGATTTGTTGTGCATGTAATGTTTTCAAAACAGATGGCCTTTAAGTTAGTGCACCACAGTGAGCACATAGGGACTGACTTACACAAAACACTACTTGGGAATATCCTTTCCCAGAATAAATATGAATGTTCAGGAACAGCAGTATTGCTTCAAATCCCTATGTTATCTTCTGTCAACATTATGAGGATTTGCAAGTAAGCTCTAATTTCTAGTCCATACTCAGAGCTGGGTCTTGAGCACTGGGGGACAAAGTTCAGTTTAACTTACTCTGTGGCTCACTGAAACACAGATGAGACCTTATCATAGCAGACTTTAGGCCCAAGGCATGCAATCATTTTACTTCTGCATGCTAAGCAGCAGGCTGGGCCAGCATCCTCATTCACTATTGTCCCCTTGCCCTTGTTATGGGAAGGTCTGGCAGGCAGATAGGGCTGTGGTTGGCGTGCAGTGATCTTTTGAGATTGCTGAGGTCTATTTCAAGATCAGGAGGGCGCTGGAAGGGGGAAGATAATTAGCTAGAATCACAAATTTGTGCTTCGAACTACTTTGAGAGAAGTAAGATAATTTTCTTTTAATTTGATCTTGTTAGAATACCTCAAGTCCCCACAGAAAGAATTTAAATCCTCACTGCATAAGCTAACTTGGGGGCTGAGAGATTTCCTACTGGCAGTCATCTACACCCTCTGTTATGCTGCTGCTTTTTTCTGATATTCTAGCAAAACCATGTCTTCTTCTGTGTTTTCTTACCCAGAGAACCACCAGTATGTGATCTTGGAAAGAAAAGAGGTGCTGGCTTCTGGACACTGATTCTGATAGGAGGAAAAACATGGGTGATATTTATATATAGAAAAGGGCATCAGTCAGATTAATATAATCACCTTTTGTGCTTCCCCAGGAAAAACAATCAAAAAGTTACACGTCCCCCATTCATTGACCCTGATGGCGTAAATGTATTGTGGAGGATCAATGGAATCCGGAGACTTTGGAGAATTAGACTTTGAATAATGTCTCAGATGGAGGAACAAAGAATATCATTCTTCATACCCAAAGACATTTATTTACTGAAGCACAGAGCTCTGTCATACCTCAAATAGAGTACTGCTCACACAGGAGAGCATGGGGAAGCCACATGAGCCCTATCTACTGGTTTCAATGAAAATAAATGTGACTATGGATAGAAGAGGTTTTTAGTTTTTCAACACATACATAGAGAGACAAAGTACTGTTATCCCAAGTTCTGCTGGTTACCTTTTAAAACCTTTGGCCTTTATACAGAATGATGCATCTTACATCTCCCAGATACTCGTGTTTCTGTGTATCCCCGTAAATTTAAATTCCTGTTTGAACAATAAAGCAATGCATTATGAAAAGCTATGTTATACTTACAGGATTGTTGACAGCTTTAGAGAAGAAGGGAGGGTGATCAACTAAGCAAAATAACACAAGTTCTCCTAGCACCAGGCTAGCATAAAGGTAAGTTGTAATGTGGCGGAAATGGTCTTCCAGGAAGCCCTATGAAATAGAATGCTGTTAAGAATGAGGTAAAAACCTTCATGTGAAATCAGCGGAGAAAGATAGCTACTCATGTTCTACTACCCATAAGCTCTGCGTTTTGGTTCAAAGCATGAGGCACGTTTATTTCAACTGTAGTTATGTAAAGCTACTTAAATAGATAACTCCTGAAACTGGCATATCAGAAAATGCTAAATAATGGACATATTTGTTATTTATGGTGATGGTTTTATCGTGAGGCTTCCTAGCAGTCTAGTCAAGCCAGATGTCCGCATTGCGTCATGATTCAGGGAACTCTGTGTGCTCTGAGGGATAGAAGCTCCTTGCTCACCTAGTGGATTTGTTGGTATAATAAAGCAGCTGCCAGTTTTTATTATAAGCGGTGTGTCTAAGGGGCTCCATGAAGGGCACTCTGATTAATTTTGTGAATGAGAAAGACAAAAACCAAGGAAAAAGTCTGAGCATTTTTGGAACTGCATTTTGGAAGAAAGAAGTGGCAAAGTGTTATTTCTACAAGGGGCCTAGTGCCTAAGTATCATTCAACCCAGCAGCACCAAGCAAGTTCCCAACTGTCTTTTGTATAATCGCCGCATACTTTTCCTCTATTACTTAAACACACAGGTAACATAAACTTTTGTTTATTCTTTGTTATGATGGAAAGGTACAACTGTTCACCTGAGGAATATGGTCACTGACAATAAGTCTCAGATGTGTAAACCCAGCCAGCACTCCTCCACAAATACCCAAATAACAAAAATGTATAATGTATCAACATACTTATGCTGATACAAAATCTGGCATAAGGCCAGTTTTTAGTGACAGCATTTATGTTCATTTTGCTTTTATTCATATATCAAGTCTGCCAAGCTCTCAGAAAACCACACTGTCTACATTGAGAGGGATAACACGGATGGAGATGACAAAGTGTCATCAATCATTTTTCTCAGCATGTATCTTAAAAGAGGAATTTGATTCTCCACCTCACAATCAATGAGGCAAAAAGAGCCCTGTTAGAGACTCCACACCCCTGCACATTAAAGATACGTGATTTCACTTACTCTTTCCAGGGTATGTTGGACTTTGGAACTAAACATCACAACTGCAGCCATGAATGAGAGCAGCCAGTAAATCAACAGGATGCCTGAAGATTGGATGCCCATCATTCTCTCCGCTTGGGTAAGGAACATGGCAAGGATCTGTGAGGAAGTACAAATTTCTCCAAATAAATAACTAGCTATGGAATACTAAACATCATTATCAAATTAATCGATACAATAGAGAAAAATCAGTTATGTCTTTCCCAAACATTTCAAGGTGTTCAGAGCTGCAGTATTGTTCCTAAAAGGCTAAAACTGAAAAGTATTATTTGCAATTTTGTATTAAAGAATGTCTCTCCAGAAAGGGCAAGTAATAAAACTACAAGTGGGCCAACAGGCTGGGAGGATGTAGACTACAAAGATGCAATGACAGAAGGGGAGAATAGGCATCTAGGTTGAACAGAAAATCCGATTTCTTTCTAAACCATACTAAATCGCATACTGTGGATATGAGAAATTAGATCTTGTCTTGTTCTTGTGAGACCTCTTTCTAAACACTACTGCTACCTCGGCTCTTGCGAGGTGTACTCTGCCCACAGGGCTCTATGCCGTAGCTGTAGACCCAGTGGTCTGCCCGAACTCCAAACTGCTGCTGTGTCACATAGCAGAAACTCACAAAGCGCACCTCCAGCCTTCTGCTCCCCATCAGCCATCTGTGTGCTCAAAAATACTGAGAAACACGGGAAATGCAATATCCACCCCGTCCACCCGAGGGGGGCTAAGCTGGGCCACATGCAGACAAAGGAAAAATTACCATTGTGATCCCCACCATGGCAGGGCTAATGAAGAATGCTGGAGCCCGTGGGATTCCATGGCTTATTTCCCACAGTACAAAGAAGACATTAGAAAAACACAGTATTGCCAGGATGAATCCAAGGACCTGGGGAAGAGACAGCAAATGCACGTTGGAATGGACTGAAATGGTGATGGGACAAGCTACTGAACTGAATGCTACAAGCAGCCTGGGTGGTAAGACTGGAGAGGTGGAAGAGCAGGTTTGAGATTGAGAGCATTACAGGAAGTAGTGGGGAACCGAATGGAAGTACAGGGGACAATATCTTATGACAGTTCTTCCTAAAACTTTACTTGATTTATACTGAACTGACTTTACTGCAGTCAGTAAATGTCAAAGCAAACACAGATATGGATCACCAGAAAAGAGTTAATGATTTAGGAAAATTAAGTTCTTCATCGAAGTTGTGATAATGTTAGGATCAAACCCCATCCTCCACCGTTACCATTTTGGTTTTGAAGATGTGGGACATCCTGATATAGCCTTTGTTTTTGCGCCGAAGATACAAGTAGTAGAAAGGAAAACAGATCCAAAGATAGGCACAAGGGATCCAAGCAATGACTGTACTCTCAAAACACCAGGTAATTCTTGGGGTGTTTGTATACCATGTCTGGTTCCAGTCCTGTCACAGAATCAACACAGAAGTGAAACAGTAAAGCTATTGTATGCAGAATTTCACCAACTAATGCAAGTTGCTAATGCTACAACTGAGATCTACTATAATGTTAGAGGAATTTGATTTAGGGTTTCAAATGTAAAAAACATTTGGCAACAGAGGGGCTGCTGGAGAATAGTAAGGTGTCACAGGTGAGAGAGGGAGGGAGGGAGAGAGGGAAGGATGATTCAGCAGTAGCATTTTGGAGGGAATGGAAGTAGAAAGAGGGGAAAACAAAAGGTTGGAAAAGTGAAAGATGCCAAAGAAAGGACATCATGTGTCACAAACAGAGAGAAAAAAATGAGAATAAATTTAAATTATTGAATGTAGAGTGAGAAAAAGAAATTTGGGAATGAAAAAGATTATCAGCATTTGCAAACCCTCAGAATAATCAGTAGGGAATGACTGGTGAAATGGAGATTAGGAGGAAAGAAATGTCCTAGTGCATAAACTGCATCACAGCTGCATTTCCTCAGCTGTATTTATAACCCATTTGTAATTTTTTTGACTGAACAAATAGTTGGATCTTATGTGCTAACATAATAATACTAAAAATACAGCAACTGTAGATGAACAGGTGAGGGTATTTTTTTCTTCAGCAGCTTGTGGAGATGGGTCGAGTCCTTTATGTGGAGGATATGATGCAAAGCAAGGCTACAGGAATCACTTTATGAAAAGAGGAAGCAGATAATGGATCACAAATCATTATGGGCATTTATCAACCTTGAGGATGGACTGATCAACACATCAGAGCCCTTTCAAAGGTATTTTTGTAGTGGGTCGTTCAGCAGATACTTTCTGAAGACAATAAAGGGACCAATTTCCACATCCTTCCAGCCGTGCAGGGGACTGCCGCTCCCATGCAGCTCTCACCAAATTCACCGTCGCTGGATACAGACCTGGGCTGTTCTCTCACCGCGGTGAAAGCTCGTCCCTGGGAGGCAAAGTCCGCAACACCAGTCGCGCCTGGTGGAAGCAGGCGTCGCGGCTCGCCCCGCCTTCCTCCCGCACGGCGCTGGCCGCCGCTGCCCTGACCGCCTG
>Ga0181612_168668_pt1 | contig 13597 bp, 4 predicted proteins | sample HoacroProtozoa21_FD_119630 | JGI IMG/M metagenome (GOLD analysis project Ga0181612, IMG submission 119630) | Hoatzin crop microbial communities from Cojedes, Venezuel. Combined Assembly of Gp0051906, Gp0051904, Gp0051908 | reverse complement strand
CTAATATACTAAAAGTAAAGAAAAAGAGTATTCAGCTATGATAGAACTATTCCTCAAACAGTGGAGTGAATCAGAATTAGCTGCCATTGAATGCCTGTTTTTGGAAACTTCTCTCAGTCTTTACAGATGTATCAACTGACAGAAGATAAATGGAATTTTATGGACAGCTTAGAAGAATTTTTCTAAGAATTTTTATATTTATGTAATTATTTTTCATTCTTATTCTATAAGAATTTTTATATTTTTGTGGTCAGCTTAGACTTTTTATAAGAAATAGTTGCATCCAATGATACTGTGTGTTTTACTTTACGTATATTTTTATATACATTTATTTATTTGTACTGTTTTATTTAACACAGTCTGTTCATTTTTTCCTTGATTGATTTTTTTTCTCTGTTTCTTAGTCACAACAGAATACCTTATAGCATTTACAGCTATAAACTGTGCAAGCTTCTGAAAGGATTTTGATCATGTGTTGAACGTTACTTCATGAAAAGCTATTTTTAATGCAGAAGCCCATTAAAATTATAAAGTTACTGAGAAATCAGAAATAGTGGCAGAACAAACTACAACCGTAGTCTGCGAGTGTTTAAACTGTTGACAGTTTCAATTTTTGACCAAATATGTGGTAACAATGGAAAGTTTAGTTCCTAAAAATGATATACTCTGTCATACTTCTTTAAAGAACATAAATAAGAAAGTATAATATTTGTTACATTGTGTTTGATATTGTGGTTTTGTTTTTAAGATAATTGGAAGATTTATTCTTCTAACCCTGGTACTTACAGAATTGGCTGAAAAAAAAATAATAAAGGAAAAATGTGCTTGAGTCAATGACCACTGTTCCAAAATGCAGTGCTCCACCTGTAGTGTTTAATATTTTACGCCACACATTTAACTTAGCTTCCCTATAATAAGATGTGATGAGGCAATTCAGACAGTATGTGCTACTCTCCTGAATCTTCTTTAGTTCATCAACATAAAGTTTCATCTGGCTTCTGACATATGCATAAGCCAGTGGTAACAGGATGAATTGTATGGCAACCCACAAACATACGCAGAAAAAAAAGTGAGCATTTACTCATACATCTATACTCAGGATACGGTGTTTACTTGTAATTCCTGTGTGGCCAGAAAGAGAATGACTGCTAGATGCTTTTTCATTGGTGAGGAATAATAAAGATGTCTAAATCAAAAGAATTTTCCTATGTAAATCCTCTTCACATGCATTAAGGATTTTATATGCCCATTTATTCTGATTTTAATCTTAACTGTGATCAGAATACGACAACACAGACAAAGAGAAAAGCGCATTTATTTTTCTTAGAAAGACTGGAGTGTTATATTTGACATCTTTAATTTGATGTCAAAAGTAGCAGCAAGGGACTTAATTTATACGAACAGATATTTTTGCAGAACTCAAGCAAAAGTCAAATAAATAGCTTTATGGATAGCTTCAGGCTTTCACTCAGAGTAGCAGTTTCTCTTGTTGCTGTTCCTTCCTGCTTCTTCTGTCAGCCTGGTTTGTATTTCTCATTAGAAGCTGCTCTTGAAGATCAGTGGGGAATTCCCCACAATTTTGCAGATGTACCTAAAATTCCTACTTGTCTTTTAATTTCTGTACTGTGGCACAATCATATGACTTAGAGGTTACAAGAAAACTTTCAATAGCAAATGCTTATTATCAACCTAAAATAAAAAGTGCTGAGTTTAATAAACATAAGTCTGTATATTTAAGGATGGCACAGTGGATTGTGACCACATGTACTCAAAATCCCATGGTAAATATAAAAAGCAGTGAAATGACATAAATTCAATGAAGTAACTAACTGGGGGGAGTGGCAACAGAGAAAGTCAGAAAGAGTCCAATTTTTCAGGGATCTACTGAAACATTGGGTAGTGATTCAAACCAAAAGGTGTTTCTTTTACAGAGCATGCCTGTACACAGATCTTGATGAATAAATAAATTTGAAATAATTCAGAGTTGGAATTTCCTTTTTCCAAATGACGTGAATGTCTGAATTCAGTGCTTCCTTAATTTCAGCAATCTGGTGGTAAGCATAGGATGTTATAATTAGTATTCCCAATTAATAATTTTGCTAAAGCATTTTAAAGATAATTCATTTTTTAAAATCCAAATTAGAGATACATGCCTTTTCTGGAACAGTGTTAAGTTGAATTCATCACTATCAAAGATGTATGCAGAATTTAAGGAATCTCTCAAGAAGACTCAAGGAAGATCACCCATACTAAGCAAAAAAAAAAAGATTAAAAAATGGCGATGACTGGCATTTGACTGCTCAGGCTCAGCTGGGACTCGACGCAGGGTTCGTTTCACAGTTTGCAGTTCTGGAGATTCCTCCCAGGCTCCATCCTACATCTAGGGTGAAGCTGGGTACAATAGTCTAGCCTACAGCTCATTTTCCCCACCAAGGGAATTATTTAGATCACTCCAGAGCCGATTGGGGATAAAATTAACATGCAAATAGTTGATATAATTAGGTGATAATGCATGTGGGTCTGCCAGTGGACAGAGAAACTCTGCGGTAGCCTGTAGTTGTTTTCCTGAGTCTGGGAAGTTTTCCTTGCAGTTTATTTTGAGAAATCCAGTGGTGAGAAAATAAGGAGAAAAAGGAGTAAGAATCAGAATAATGGAAATACCTGTACTTATACTTTCTGTACTCTTGTTTTATTGTACTTGGTTTGTTACTTTGGTGATAAAACTCAAAGTAATGGTACTTCAAGGTCTCTCCCCTTCCTCACTCAGAGGGACCAGATAGCAACAAGTGCCATGGGGCGTGATTCGTTTGTAGTTTGTAGACCCCATTTCACAATGTGATTCTATAAATAAGGAAATTGTAAGAGCTTTTCTTGAGGGTACTGTATGATGTATGGAACCATGAACCATGCCAAAGATGACTATGTAATAAGTGTCAAAACGAAGATTTCTTTACATTTTGACCAATTGCTCAGAAATGTTATCAAGCTTTTCGAAAGAGTATCACCCTGTTACTTGAGTATGATGGCTTTGGCGTATGTAAACATACAAGAAGGGGAAATAATTCCAGATCTAAGAAGCAAGGTTTCCTTGACCAGAAGGCAACATACCATGCGCTGGAATTCACTCTCAGCAACACTATAATATACAAAAGTGAATTTGCTAAGTTTTCATTCTATATACTCAGTATCACTTGTCATTTGTCAGTGAACTATGAAATGTTCCAGCTGGGATTTGAGACTTGCCAGCTCTGTTTAAGCACATTCCAGGTAGAAAGATGAAGCTATTTTCATCTAAGAAAGCAGGGTAAAGGTGTGAAGAATATACTGAATAAAAATGGCAGCCTTGGCTGCTCTGCCTTTTCAGTTCTATCGGTAATTAGAGTGATTCAGCAATAAAAGATTATAATTTATAAATTGACCGTCGTGGTCAGATAGTCTCCTGTGACATTTATTATTACAGTTATATATGTTAAAAGAAAAAAAAAGGTGTAGTTCATTTTATGTTTACCAAGAACAAATAGTTCAGGATTAAAGAGTATACAGTAGGATAAAGAATTCCCTAAAGCTTTTTATCCGTTCTGTCCTTCCATCCTTTTTAAAATGATGATGGCTCATAATTTTGTGTTATTGCAGCAATGGAGTATTATGATCACTTGGGGTTTTTTTAAATTGTGTGGTAAGCTATGCTAGGAATAAGCAACAAGCCCTTCTAATGCTGTGTTTAATGCAAAAATTCTTTTTCTCCCTCTGTCTCTTTTGTCAATATATTTTGCCAAAATAAAATACTATTATTTGCCTTAAAGAGTGTTAAATGCAGTACATCTGAAGATGTATACCTTATGTTTTGGATGTTTTCTAACTTTTATTCCTCTAAGACAGCAAATGAGTATTGGCCTTTTATAAAGAGTAGATTAAGTTATGTTTCTGTTATGTACTACTTTAAAGCTTAACATGTTATTGGTTTAGAATCTGGAGGTCATTTTTGTTAACTGAAATTCTTTCATTACCTTAACACTGATTGGGCCAACTAATTCTAAGCAAGCAGAGCTTGTACCCCATCCTTCTTTATCGTAACTGGTAATAAAGAACCCTCTAGGCTTGACATACTGCCATGAGAATTTTTCTCAAGACATTATATAGCAGTGGTATCTGTCAGCCCATGCAGTATGGAATATTTTAACTGGCAGTCTTCCAAGAGCGAACATTAATCTTAGCATCTCTTCTTACAGTCCCTAATCAAGATATTCCAGGGGTGATTGCACTAACATTGTTTGAGGACTACATCTACTGGACAGACGGGAAAACCAAATCGCTCAGCCGTGCCCACAAAACCTCTGGATCAGACAGACTATCACTGATTAACTCATGGCATACCATAACAGACATCCAGGTGTATCATTCTTATAGGCAACCTGATGGTAATTATTCTCACTATGCTTTCCGTACAGTGCATTGATGTATTTCGCTTATTAGCCAGTTGCTGAGTTAATGGAAGCTGGTTTATCTGCAGTAATTTGTTTTGTTTTCTGTTTTGCTTCAAATTGTGGAAGATTTCAAATTAGTATTTTTAAACATAAATTTGTTATTAATGTTGTAAGTTTATCTAGTATTAAATAAATCTGATAGATCTTGTTCAGTGGTGAGATACCAGTTTGGGTGCTTAAAAATAAGCCCAGATGCTGACTGGAAGTACAGAACGGGTAAGTTGCATTACAGTACAAGTTCCCAGTTATCAAGACAGGAACAGTGTGTTATGAAAACATTTAACCTTATTATTTGGAAAGTAAGGGAGTGTTAATGATACGGAAGAGTACCATTATTTAGAAACTTGCTGGGCTGAGGGAATGGCAGAGAATGTGGGCGTTGTGGTTCTGTCTGATCTCCTGATGTCCCTGTATTTGAAGTGCAACTGAATACAATTTGGCACTTGACCTAGATAAGCTAATTTTTTATCTCATTATAAAAAAAAAAACCTTGCGTTTCTCTTCCTCTCATTCTTTCAATATTGAATCTACATCCATAGTCATAATTAATTTTTGCATACAAAAGAGAATAGCTTAAAGGCAAAAGGAAAAGGCTGGCCATTATGAATTTTTGATATGAGACGTTCCGTTGTAAAAATATTATGTGTAACACATTTTTATTCCTCTATAAAGCAGATACCCTGAAGTACAGTGGAATAATAGGCTCTGATATTCTCTTCCTATTCTGTCCACAGTGTCTAAACATCTGTGTACGCTAAACAATGGTGGTTGCAGTCATTTATGCCTTCTAGCCCCTGGCAAGATGTATACTTGTGCCTGTCCCACTAACTTTTACCTTGCTGCGGATAACAAGACGTGCTTATCCAACTGCACTGCCAGTCAGGCAAGTGAACACGTATGGGGGGAAGGGGGAGTGGGGATTAGGTTTTACTGAGTTTTCACCTGCTTTTGAATGATGAATGCTGGTGCCCATGAAAAGTGGAAACATCAGTCAAAGGAGCTGAAGACTGGGTAACTCATGGGTGCGTTTAAAGTGGTTCAGCTTCAAGGCTGTTAGTTGAAAATAGACTTGCAAATGCCTTTTTTCCAGAGAAGGGGGAACTTGTTCCCTTTCGAGTATGGATGTTTCTGCCAGTCACTAGAACAATTACAGCTACTAAACCCATAAAAATTGCTTTGAGATAACATTTATATGAAATTTGAAACATAAAAATACAAGGTGTGTATACCAATGATTTTGAGGGTATTCATGTATGAATGAACTTTACATTAATACAAGAAATTGAGCTCAGTCCAGTTAGCTAGATAGGGTTACGTTAAAAAAAATCCAGCAGCAAGATGGAAATGGTAGAACACACAATTAATTAACCATTGCATCAGTTAAAACTTTTAATTCTGTATGGGAGGTGGATTCCCTAGGATGAAATAAGTATTCTTAGAATATGATGTAGATGAAGTAGAACATACTGATTTCTTATAAGAGAACCACTTTGATAAACGTCTTTGAACTGTTATACCCAGATCATTAGTTGGTTGATTGTAATAGTACATACGGCCTGTAAAAGCTTTCTAGTAGTCCCACTTTTCTGGTAGTCCAATTTCAGTATACGTATGCTAATGACATCTTAAAACACTCTGTGTCATGATGCATTTTGTCTGTAGTCATTAAGGAAAGGGTCTTACTATTAATTTTTAGGAACAGTAGTTCTCTTAATAAATGATGTACAGTTTCATTCAAGTCATATTATTATCTAAGAACCCCTGCCACATGATTCCTCTGTTCCCTTAAGGTAGTGTTTGGTGAGATTTTATTTTCTTCATCATAATCTTTTCTGTTTAGATAGTCTGCTTGTTACTTCCCATTAGGTAATGAGCGAAAAGTGTAAAACGCATACAAAATGAGGAATTTTCTACCTGTTTTTCACCAATATCTAGCTTCTCAAATTTGTTTGGTTAAAAAAACAGCACTTTTTTTTTTTCTTTTTCAGATTTTCTTTTAATGGTACTAGAAGCTTATTCCACAGTGAATTTATATGCTAACAGTTGATTGAATGGCTCTGTTCCTTTCTAAATAATTCATTGGTAGTCTGAACTGAAGGAGAGCATCACATCTTGGATCCTCCAGGAGTAATATTTTATCACTTGTGGATTCCATAGCAGGGAGAGCAGGCTTAAACAGAAGAAGCTGCTTCAGACAGTTACGAGTTGACATTGGTTATTAGTAATTTTTCTTCCACTTTTGAAATTTTTTTACTTTTTGATAATCTGTCATTCTGATAGCATCAGATGCAGAGATGAGTGGAAAAAAATATACTTTCCTACTTAAGATTTTCAGAAGATGCTGTAAAATTGCAGCTGTTCCTATGATGTAGTCACTCGTGACAACGCATCCGCTGTTAGCCCTTTCGGAAAAAAAAGGAGTTTGATGGCTGATACACTGATCATACACATCTACAGACTTTCATCTGTCGTTTGATGGCTTATGTGGTGTGAGAAATTGTTTAGTACAAACGCAGCAGACTCTGAAACAGTAAAACTCAGGGCATTCCAGGCATACCCATATGACTCTGACCCCTGATTTTGCAAATGTCTGGCTCCCCAGTTTAGAGGGGAATGCAAGCATTTTCCTGCAGGGAATAATAGCATCTAATACTTAGTACCCATTCCCTGGAATTAAATTTATAAAGTCAGTTAAACAGCCTGAAATGCCTCATGGTGAGCAGAGTGAGGCTGGCACCTTAAAACAATTAAGCAGCAGGAAGGCTACGCTAGCAAATAAAAAATACTGAGAATGAGAATTGTCTGAGTGTCTGTTTGCCTTCTGTGTTTGGAGGCCTTCTGCTGCACTGCTGCGAGATGCATACCTTTGTGGAACAGATTAGCGGTTCAGAACCGCTGCCTTCTGGACCCAGCCTGTTGCACACCGTGCCCCTCAGTGGGTACACAAATGACGTAGCTCCAGCTGTCAGTCCTACTCGACAAGTAGCCAGGAAACACTAGATTTTCTTGGCAGAAAAAGATAAAACTGAGCTAATGCACCAAATTTAATATGCCTTTCAAATACAACTTTAGTGAATAATCAATGATTTCAGAAACATGGAAGAATGAAAAAATTATGCCTGATCCCAGAAAATGAAATGTCTTGCACTTCTGAACTTGTTAGTTCTTCCTTTCTGTGCTTATGCAGACACCTGATAAGGAAACACAACGTTTCTGAAACGCTGCTGATAGTCTATCCGAGTTTTTCTCCTTATCTGTAGCCACATAATGAACTCTGATTTTATGTTTAGCTGTAGATTGCATCGGATCGTTCCTAACCTTTGTTTTGTTTGCCGTCCCTTCAGTCAGAACAGAGGTACGATGGTACCTGAGCTCAGAGCAGAGGCACTGTCAAGAGCTGAGAAAGGATTTTTCTTTTTTTGTACAAATGTTTTATCCTTTTGGAAGGTCGGAAGGCCCAGCTTCTGGTTTTCTTATTTAATTCAAACAATATAAGCAATGCTGTACTCAAGTACAACACTGCATGTTAAGGCCCTTTTCTGTAGCTGTGGGTGTTTATCTGGAAATACGATACTGATAAAATTAACAGCCAGAGCTGATGAACGGAACAATGACCTAAGAAACGAATCTAATTTTTCATAAACCACACTCATTCTGTGTAAAAGTAACTAAATACATGCTTATATCAAGGCTTTTCTTCCTGTTTTCCTTCCTTTTACAGTTCCGTTGCAAAACTGACAAATGCATTCCGTTTTGGTGGAAGTGTGACACTGTCGATGACTGTGGCGACGGCTCGGACGAGCCTGAGGAATGCCGTAAGTGCAGTCTGAATCGGGAACCCGGCTTGGTCAGTAGGGTCGACATCAAATCCCGTGTTTTAGAGATGTCAGGCAGAGGATGTTTTTGAAGGCTTTTGTCTGCAGCACTGTTTGCTTTTCCTTGGTCTCTGTCAAAGTTACAAAGGGTACAGGCTCTTGTTTGCAAGCCTGTAAAAGATTTTTACTAACCCACGTCTGCTAAGGGTCTTGTAAGGTCTTCGGAAAATTAGAAGATATCTCTCATGTTTTAAATTTTTACTTGATCCCAGTTATGTGTTTGCTGATTTTTATTTTAAAGCTATGCTCTGAGATTGCTGAACTTTATATATAAATACAAAATTCTAGTGGATTTATTTGGTTTATTTGTTTTATATAATAGAAATGTGTAATTCTAATCTCATTTGCCAATGTTTCCTTGCAATTATAACAGTTTAGCTACACATTATTATTTAGTGCAATCTCCTGAATAACAACAGTGTTCTCCATGTGATTCCTACTAACATTCTGTTTGTTTTCCACAATATGTTTTTATAAATATTTTCATTTTGTGTGCTTATAAATATTGTCAAAGGAAAGTTTGGAGAGCTAAATCTCACCACTGCTGTATGACCACCTTTATGCAATGACTATTTTGCATGCCTCCTGTGGGACTTTGACACGCTATCCTGAAGGTGGTGCAGATACAGAGTGTTTCTCCATAGCCTCCCGTAGTCCAAAGAGTGGAGTACTGTAGTATTCCCCTGTTGAACTGTAGACAACTAGGAGTCAGTAATGATGATGTTTTCAGCAGCTCAAAGGATGGTTGCTGGGATGGTAGCTGACTGCAAGTTTACTGCTTAGAAAAATACCTTTTTTGTGTACTGGCTTTGTAAACAGTAATGTCTGTTGATGATGCTACTTTTCAGTCCCAGTCAGTGGCTACTTTAATACTATTATATTAATCTACATAAATCAAAAGATTCTTGCCTGCTTACTTCGTGCTGATACACACAAAATACTCTGCCGTGTGTTCTACAATCTTCCAGTTAAGTAACAGTTAATTTGATTTTTTTTTTGTTCCTGTTGAAAACTCTCACTCATATTTTTACAATTTTATAATTAGTTCACTTTTTCTGCTGCAGAGGCCTTTGAAGCAAGCTGTAACATATGTAATCATTCTACATAAGATTACATTTTAAACTACACCATGTTTATATAAAATATAGAGGTGCATAATTGCTCGTTCACTCAAAGGGCAGTGGGTGTGAGAAGGAGCAATGTTAGAGCTTTCATGGGAAGTGGAATTAGAGTGGGATAGATTAGTTTCTTATGTGCAGATTTGAGCTCAAGTGGTTATATCCTAAATCGCAAGTCTCTGTTCAGCTAATAGTAAGCATCAACCTGTAGAGGGTTGCACGTGGTACCATTATTAAGGTAGAACTATAGTTATGCAAATTTAAAATCTCAGACTTTGAAATTAATTTTGTGATAGTCCATGTACAATTTAGTTACTAATATCTACTCAGACTGAGAATATACAGGCAAATACAAGAGTTTATAAGTTCCTTTGATTAGTCCATAGAGGACGAACAACACGATTGATACTTTATCCATTCCTCTTATGGTATTGATAAGCAGTTTTCTTTTTTCTCAGCTGAATTCAGATGTCAGCCAGGACGTTTTCAGTGCGGAACTGGACTTTGTGCTCTTCCAGCCTTTATCTGTGATGGAGAGAATGATTGTGGGGACAATTCTGATGAACTGAACTGTGGTAGGTGATTATATGTGTTGTAGACTTCAGAAACATGCTAAACTGATTTAAATGCCATACTTTAAATTTTGTCAAGAAACTAGTTTATATTTTTAAATGTTTCAGTCTTTAACTTTTAATCTTTTTATCTTGGTGTTTTTATTCTTTCAACTTACAGACACACACGTGTGTCTGTCAGGTCAGTTCAAGTGCACAAAGAATCAGAAGTGTATTCCAATAAATCTGAGATGCAATGGACAGGATGACTGTGGTGATGAAGAAGATGAAAGAGACTGTCGTAAGTTATGCTTAGAGAATTTTGCTCTGACAACTGTAGCTGGTTTTAAACAAGGAACTGAAGTAAAATGTGTAAGATACTATAAGTGTGCTTTATGTAAAACAATTTCAGGAACATGCAAAACAGTTAATTCAAAGGACTGCTTGGTGTACAATGCTTCATATACAACAGAACTAACTAAAGTGTCATTTATTAACTTCATTTTTTTTTAAAGTCATTGCAAAGAAGAGGGGTGTGTAAACAATTAATTTCGAGCATTTAGTTGCTTTTCTGACTTAGACTGAAACATCCATTTTACTCTTAGCCACGTCACAAAAGACTCATATTCCTGTGGCTTTCATCTGTTGTGCCTTGCGGGAACATGTTTCAATGGAAAAAGATATTTTCCTGTGTCTTTTATTGGAAAAGATGTAGATGCATAGCTCCTTCTACTTCCGTTTTCTTTGATGGAGTTCTCTACCTTTTCTATTCCCTTTGCTCTGGGGACCTCCTCATTAATTTGCTTATGTAACTTGATTTCCGTTTACTCAGTTTTTAATACATCTTACTTTTTTGTATATTCATTTTCACTCCATATTTCTTAGATATGAGTAGAGAAAATACTTTCAGATTTAGAAAGAAAATATGTTGAATAGCTTGTGTCTGACACAAAGTGATGGTGCTCTCTTGAAATATATCTCTGTCCTTCACTCAGTTCATTATTCAGATCTACTGCTGATCTAAGGTGCGTATTCCTGTTTTCTGAATTAGCTTTCTCAAGGTTTGCATATGCTGCATTTCTGCAAAGAACATGGCCTTCTCCGAGGGAAGGGTTGCTAAGGAGACAAAGGCTTTGTTGATGGTCGTGTTTAATGGCGATCTTCCAAACAGCTCAGCAGAGCTGTAGCCTCTGACAGAGACAGTATTATGTGTTGGCTTGCATGTTGCATTTCTTTAAAAACGGATTAAGTGGGGTCAGGTAAACTCCTGTGGAAGGTAGGGGAGGTTGTGGTTTTTTCCTTATGAAGGACTGCACATGTTATATGGAAGGCTCCCAAGACCTTGAGATGTAGCTGACAGAAATGAAATGGAATCAGAGCAGCGGAGTCTGCAGTGCTCGGGGACTGTGGGAGGGAGAGGGTCAGGATCAGCGGTGATGGAGTTGAGAACTTCCTAGGGATTAGTAGGGATAGGACAGTCTGCTGTGACACAAAGCAAGCTTTGGAACTGTCTGAAACTCAGCCATCAACTCACCTGCAAAGACACAGTGGGGAGTGGGGAAGGTTAATTATATGCAGTTTTTATTTCTCTTCTGTCTTACCCAGACTTTATCTTCTCTTTTAAGAAAGTTAAGTGTGCTTGTTTAGATTTTAATAAAACCTCACTTGTGGCTTGTGAAAACTCTTCAGTTGCCTTTGGAGAGATTACAGAAAGGGGAGGTTCTAAGTAAGTTTACCACGAAGTTCGTATTGGCTTGGGCTTCTGTCACAAGACAGCCAACAGATGAGATTATCTATTTCGTTCTGTTTTCTGGACCAAGATTCATAAGATACAGACCTTTTTTTCAGCTCTACCACTGTTTCATTTTGTAGTTCAAGTGACCTTGAAAAAGTCATGTTTTGTACTTAAGGCTTTCTTTATGTAAAATGGAGGTAATTATGCTGGTCTTCCTTGTAAAGCACTTGGAAATCCCTTGGTGAGGTGTCCTAGCTGATAATCAGTGTTATTTTTTTATAAGAATAGTTAGCAGCATAGCCAAGTCTAAATGCTTTTTCGTTCAAGCACTGTAAATTTAAGTATGGAAACATGACAGTGAAAGAAATTATACACTGACTTCTAATAAACCTTAAAATTTTTTGTCTTACTAAACCCGAGAAACAAGAATCATCGTATCAAGGAGCAAATTGCTTTTCAGCAGGAAAAACCTTGTGGAGTTTCACTAGGGAGAAGTGGGACAAACATTCATGTCATAATAAATATGTCAAACATAATCAAATAATAGGTCATGTTTTCCACCTATGTTCGGTTCAGTTTAGAACAAATTGGAGGCGTTTATACATATGCGTATATCTGAAGATCCTTATGCAGCTGATCACAAATGGCTTGCTCACAGCCCTGTCCAGGTGTATGGCCTTTATTCATCTATACTCTTAGTTACAAGAGTTTAAGAAATAGTAAGATCTGACATCTATACTTGTGAGGGAGTCGCTGCAGAATCACGAGTGCACTGAGGATCTTTGTTGTTATGTGGCTGTTCTAAAGTTAAAGCAGTTAAGCTTTAACTTAAAGCGTCCTGAAAGAACAGGATGAAGGTTGACTGCATCTTTATATTGCTGTAGGATTCGTTAAAGAAATTGTTCTGCTAAACTGATGAAGTGAAATAATTTTCAAACTTTTCTCACTGTTTACGCATGGCCTCTTTTACCAGAAAGCACAGAATTTCAACAAGTTTGTACATAATTTTGATTACCTTTTTGATCAAAGCAAGGGGAGCTGCTTTAGTCCTTCACACTGGCTTTCAGAAATGACAACTGGTGTTTTAGGAAGTTGGGAAAAAAATAAATCCGACTGCTTTTTACTAAAGTGGTTTGATTTTATCTCTTTGTTGTTAAAAGAATATCACAGTAAACACTCTCTTTATTAGATTCATTTGAGCTTACTGTTACATATAAAATAATATAGAAAAAGGTTTTAAAATGATAAACAATATAATCCTGAATGCTGTTTTCTTACAGATGTTATGTAAGCAATGCTAGATACCCAATTTCTGAATTCTGAATCCTTAATATTTTTTTTCTTTAAGACAAATATTTTTAATATTAACAGAAGTTTCTGGTTTTAATTTTGAATCCTTTTATTTCAAGCTGAAAACAGTTGTTCTCCAGACCATTTCCAGTGTAAAACCACAAAACACTGCATTTCTAAACTGTGGGTGTGTGATGAAGACCCAGATTGTGCTGATGGATCAGATGAAGCTAACTGTGGTGAGTATGCCAGTGGTTTTGAATATATTATTGTAGCTTGGTGTTTTTGAAAAAAGTAGCAAAAGGAATTAATCATCCCACTTCATATGTCCTCTTTCAATGTATGATAATACTAATTTGATATGATACCTATATCTGGCTCATACAGTTCTTGTTGAATGGTAATCTGTATACGAGCAGCCTATAAACTTCACATTATACTATCACTTTGTTCACAGGAGCTGTAAATGAGTGTCTTATTTGGAAAATAGCGACATTCTTTATTTTTCTCACAGTATTATCCAGTTTCTGTCAATTTATTCTGT
>Ga0181612_156116_pt1 | contig 13597 bp, 7 predicted proteins | sample HoacroProtozoa21_FD_119630 | JGI IMG/M metagenome (GOLD analysis project Ga0181612, IMG submission 119630) | Hoatzin crop microbial communities from Cojedes, Venezuel. Combined Assembly of Gp0051906, Gp0051904, Gp0051908 | reverse complement strand
GAAAAAGGAAAGGAAAAGGAAAAGGAAAAGGAAAAGGAAAAGGAAATGAAAGAGATAATCAATCCCTGCTGTTTCCTAACAAGCGAGGAACCTTCAGTGATGGGGCTCAGAAAATGTATTATGGTTGAGACCTTATGAAGCACTCTGAAATCTCCTGCTCTTTCTCCTGTCTGGCTCAGATCCTTCTCCTTCCTCCACTCTGAGAAATATGTGTAAACAGCCTTGCCTACCCTTAGCAGTGTATCACAGGGTCCATCCTTGTAGATGGTCTGCAAATCCGTGCATCTCAGCCATGCTGCCTTTGGAGGCAGCTAGGAAATAAATAGACAATAACAACATCAAAAAAACCACAGAGTCCAGGTTCCTGCTCCAATCCTACTGAAATTTGTTCCTTTTGAGCAAAGGGTGCAGGTCTCCCGTATGATGTTTTGCAGAATAACTGACAAGAACAAAGCCCACAATTATTAACCTTTCCACTTGTTCCCATAGTTTATTGTGACAAGACAATGCAATAAGCTTGAAGGTAATCAAAAAGCAATTTTGTAGTGGTGAGCTTAAAATGACAAACCTTTCCTTTTCTAAATAAATCACCATTATTCCCACATGGTCCATGCTTGACAAGTTTGTTTCCTTAGTAACAGAGTACTTAAACAGGGTTTGTGTGCAAAGATTATACCTTTAGCCACAGAAGTGAAAGAGGAGACAATAGGACAGAAAGTGGTCCACCCACCTAAGTCTGTGATTTAAATATTTATCAGCTGGGTAGTGACAGAAGAGCAGGAGGTGCAGAAGCCCAGGTATGCCTCTTCCCTCCATGCATTTGGTGTGCTTAGCAGAGCCTACGGACTCTGAGGGGTTTTCAGACTACAGTGCCTAAACTGAATTTAACACTCCCTGATGTTTGTTCAATAGCTCACCTAATGTTGAGGTCAGCTGTCTTATAAATTATTGAGCAGATTAACAGTGTTGGGACTTCAATATAAATAAAGGGTATGCACCAGACAAAGAAGACATCCAGTGTGCCTGGCTCAAAGGCAAAAGAGTGAACAGACAGGAGAAAAGATAAATACGCTGTGGATACATTTTAGACCTTTCTGCTTTGTTTCATCAGTAATTAAATGACTGATTGCTTTATAATAGTATATTTGTTTGACTGGATACACAAAACCTGATGTTATGCGGTACTGTGCTCAGTCCACTGTTGGAGAAAATCCTTCAGCCAACTCCGTTTGTCGATGCCTAATAAATTCCTAGTTCTCTTCCATCAAATGTAGACAAGCCAAGTAAACACTGAATGGGCAGGCCTTTGAAAAATTTAGCTTGCTCTGTAATTAAACAAGGACAGCTTTTCTAGCAACAAGTTAAGCTGCTGCAAAGCAGATTGATTTTAAGTCTTTCAACAATATTTTTAATATATTTTCCCCCTTGTCAGCTGATGGGTTTCAAATTCCCTGTGATGAGCAAATGCCGTAAAAGGCTCTACAGAGCCAGCATGTTGATGACTCTAAATCACATACTATATAACCTATCATTTTTACAGTCCTAGATTCAGTTACCAGCCACTCATATACAAAAAACACTGAGCCAATGTGTATAAAAAATCCCGTGTATCCAAAATACAATGCCCACTTCCCTTCTGACCTGATCATTTCAGCAGCTGTCCCAAAGAACGAAATCACAGTAGTTTGTCAAGTGCCAAGTAACTTAATGTGTTGGAAGAAAAAGAAAATAAAATTGAATGTTGCTCTCTTGCATCAACATCAACACTTGGAAGGCAGTGTTGCTTGCTAACTGTAAGTAGCAGAGGCCAAGATCTTTTCTGCAGAAGAATTATCAGAATGAGTTTATGCCCAGATTCAAAACTTTCAAATAAAACTGGTGAGATTGTAATGTTGATGAATTATATGTGTTGTTTACAAGTAAATTTTCTTAGTGTATGTAAAGGGATGTTTATAAATGAATACTGAACTTGTGATTTACAAAAAAGTAAGGCAGTATATATTCTAGCAGACATAGCTTATTTTAAATTTCAGTCAAAAGTAACAGCCTCCAACATTCATTATGACTTGAAGTGTTATTCATCAGCACTTCTAAATTACCAAAAAGAACAGAAGTATTCACCCATTTCCTTACACTTTCCAGCAGCCATACAGCTTGCTCACAGGTTTGAATAGGTTCCTCAAGATTATGAAATAGGCTGCTACTACCAGAACTATTGCGAAACACTACTGGCACAGAGACAACATGAGTGACCTGTTGAAGGTCACCTGATAGCTTATTGTAATGAATGAGGGGATGAATATTGATAGTTAATTTACTTTTGAGGAGAGATTTCTTCTCTTCATCAGTCAGCTGAAGTGTAGAGACAGGAAGCATTTATGCAATTCACTTCTGTTCAATCAGGAGTATTCCCAATGTGGCCCAGAAAACAAGGCTCACACGCCGAAAGGTAAGAGCTCCAGACAAAATCTGAAGTTAGTTACTGAAAATTACCAAGAACATTGAGACAAACTATTTTACTTCGTTTGTTATTGGCTTTCAAATAGTGACCACAACAACTGTGAGACAGTCAGAGATACCAGTAGCGAAGAGATGTTGGTCTCACAATCAAAAAGTTCTTCCAGTGTATCTCCTGCCTCCTAAGCACCCACTCTCCCTCTTGCATCTTTTAGTGTAAACAACATTCAATATTGAGATGTAGGATGAAATACATACAGAGTTTTGCTACTCTCTATGCATGGGAAATAATGAGCCCTATTCCTTTAACTCTGGGAATTAGGCTGACTTTTTTTAAACGTACTGAAATACAAAACTTGTTCAATGTAAATTACCGGCTTAATAATATATTTGCCCAAACATTCTTGGATGAAATATCAATTTGGAAGAGGCGCCAGATTAGATTCATCAGAAAACATGTTGCAGATAATTTAGAAAATATTAAAATGTCAACTTCTCTCCAATACTCCCTCTGAAATGCAAGAGAGGATATTGTTCAGCTCAATAATTCTATAGTGCTGTTTTCTTTTCCCTTCCCCCACATTATGTTCTCTTCTAATTGTCTCCTGCTACAGGAGAGGAGCAAAATGATCCATTATTAAATGTTTTTGCTGAGTGCTTTGTCTTTACCCTCTCTGATCAGGAGTGAAACTTTCCCCCTAAGAACAACTTCCACCTTCCCAAACCCCGTACAGAGATTGAATCCTGTTGTTCTACACACTCAGTGCAAACTTAGCAAAACGAAAAACGGTTGCACAATTTTTAAGAAATAACGTTTTGATCTTCCATCTGTGACAACCCAATGTCTATCAAGTCTTTCAGTAAGAAAGTAGAATTCTGCATTACAGGACTGAAGTGACAAGATATATTTGCAAAAAAAATTTACTATTTGCACCAATTTCAAGAACTGCAGCGCAGATTTATGCATTCCCTACTGGCAATTTGCATTAGCAATAATCAGATGAAAAAGCACAAGCCTGCAAGAATAGCATTTGCTTCTGCATTTAAGAAATCAAGTGTGCAAAGCTAGTTCCTGAGATTTCTTAAATGATTTTTTTAATCCCACCTATGGTAGTCAAAAGTACCTGCAAACTACATATTTAACCTGTGGTTTAGAATGCTTTTTCATTAACAGTCAATAAGTTGACTTGGTTTATTTATTTACATTTTAGGGAACAGGGTAAAGTGAATCTTGCTGTTAAGCAAAGACTCCAGATTACCACTCCTGTCTCTTCTATAGTTTTCCTGTGTGATCCTTGGTAGATTACCTACCCTATTTTTAAACATGAATATTTATATCAAGTAACTGTACCGAGTATTCAGTGGGGGGAATGACCACCAAAGTAAATCTTTAAGCATGGAAAGGATAACCCACATTCAGATGTTAAGGTCATCAGAAAGCCTATGAACTATACTGGTAGGATTTAACCTCTGACAGGTAGACCCTAAAACAATTGGGAAAACAATAGACTGCATTAAAATACTAGGCCTGAATCTCTGATCCTTTGAGTGCAAATTATTGATGCCAGTAGCACCCAAGCGTCAGGAGAGATCTCTCACCCACATATTGACTGAGCCTGTTCTTACTTCGCTGATAAATCCTGGAAAGATTCTGACTCTGGGAATAAGCTACCTTTCCACCACAACGTTTTTGTGTTGCTCTGTCTTCTGGCACTGCCAGTGCCCCTCCTTACTCTGGACTCCAAAATTTAGTCTGTACTAGACTTGTACCGTGCGACGGACGCCCCCTCCCCATCCCAGCACCATCCACACCCACCTCTCAACACGTCTGTCCGATCGCTGTATGGAGTCCAGCCCTGGAGCAGGAACACAGGGCTGCTCAGGTCTTCATCTGCTCTGGGGCAGGCATATCATTGCCCTGCACAAGTCCTGCTGCAGAAGAGGCAGTAGCCTAGTTTTAGGGCACAAAAGGTCTGTGCTGAAAACCACTCGTATAGAAGGAAGAGTTAGCATCCATACTCGGGCCTTTGAACACTCAGTTGCCAAGTAACAACTTCACTGTCCCACGCTGGGTTTTGTAGGCTCCTGTGGTAGGAGCTTCCTCCTCTTCAGGCAGTGGGGAGTAAACTGCTTATGACAGGTACCACTCAAAGACAGAAAAACTACTATGCACCATTCACTTTGCTTACTGGGTAGAAAGCAGATAACAACTTGAAGCCTGGGTGCCCTGCTCCAGCTTTCATAAAACCACAGCCAACGTCTTCTATTTACCCACAGAGACATCTGAGATCTTCTGCAAAGCTGTGCTTTAGATCTCAGCCATCATAACTGTACTTCACAAGAAACAAGGTCTGCGACAGGAACTGAAGTTTATACAGATCAGTGGCATCAGGCTATTAATTATCTACAGTCTGTAAGTCTCTTTGAAATGCAACGTGTAAGCTCTAAGGCTTATTACTAAATTCTCAGTTACCACACTGATGTGCAGTTCAAATGGTTAGAATAAACTGTTATTCTAGTCATTATTCAAATCACTAGAATAAACTGTAAAATCCTAGAGAAGCATTACTGAGTGTCGGGCTAGAATCTAATATCTTCTACATCAGAAAATGAAATCCTGATAATATATTCTAAATACAACTGATATGGTGGTGTCCATCTGAATTTGCAGATACCTTGAGACAATAATTCTGAGAGATGTGAACATCCACAGCTTCAAGACTTATTATGCTGCAGGTTCATCATGAGGACTAGCATACACGTGGGAGAGCAGATCCACAGCAGTGCAGCCAGCCCAGTCTGAATGGACAATTTTCAGCTAGCGGGGTAAGTCCTGGGTCTCCCTGCTGCTCCCGAGGTCAGTTCAGTGAGCACAGACTAGAGGAGGATGCTGCAACACTGCCTCTGCTAGGGAGCACTGCAGCAGGGCAGAATCAGACAGACTTAGAGCGCTGAATCACTGCAGCGACCTGTGTTCTGTGGAGTCCCTGATGCCCTCAACTGCTTTAGTAATCACTTTAGGCCCAGCTGCTTTTAGTGAGTACTTCACCCTTCTGTGCCAGCATTTCTTACGCAGATAGACCATTTTAGATGAATTTCGTGATTAGAAGCTCACAGTTATCCAAGTCCTTTGCTCATCAGTAGTGTGACATTCACAATCTGCCAACACACCACTCTGGCAGATTAAGTAGAATAGATTTTAAATGGTATGTTATTGACATTTCAATTATTTAAGCTTCGGTAGAAAGTGACCAGATGAGGTTTAGATTATATGATCTGTCTCACAAAAAAGTTCTGCCAGAAAGGAGCCGATGAAAAGAAGGGGTAAGGGGTAGCTCAGGTGACTATAGATCATAGATGAGGAGAAGAAGTAGACAAGTCAGATATAGACTCAGTAGGGGGACAGATCCAAAAGTGCTTTATAAAATAGTCAAAGTAATACAAATGCTTTTTCTAAACACCGCCCAAAAACTCACAGTATAAATCAGCCACCAGCAAAATTAGGAAGGCAGGTGGTTTCTAGTTATGAGAAGATCAAGATTCTGGAAGACTTCCAGTGGAGACAAGACAACCTAACTATTTGTGAATGGGATTACAGCGCATGCTTGCCAAAGCCAGCAACAGGCAGGACTCGGGGACTCAGGACATCTTTCCGAGCCCCATTTTCATAAGGAACACTGCACTCTACAAAAACCAGTCATCGTATTACTATTACAAAAGTGTAAGATACAACAGTATAATATGTAAGTGGTGTAAAAGCGTAAGATTCCTGCTCACAGAAATTAACAGAGGATATCTCAGGGTTACACGATGTTCTGTGTGACAGTACATGCATCCTGGACGGAAGGCCCTGACCACAAAATGTCAAAACCACTGCAAGTCTGTGATTATATGAACCTCTCATACAACAATCTGCCTCAGTTTGCTTAAATCCTTGTTATAAATGTTCTGTGCTGCAGAAGGTCAAAACAGCTGGCCAGCAACACTTGTATTCTTATTACCACTTGTATTTTCACAATAGCCAGAAAGAATAAGGTGGACCTTCCAAACAGGAATAAAATGTATGAGGCTTTTGATTTTCATCTACCAGTGTAATCTTCCCATTTCCAAATAATTACAGACACACTGAACCTCTTGATAATGACTGCGGAGTGGGGAACAAGCAGTCAAGTATTCAGGATTTTGTATTAATAATTATAATAATTAACACTGTCACTGCTAAGCATTGAAAACATGATGGCCAAAATGTTCAGCCATGGGTGTCTTAATCCAGACATCTAAATTCAAATCCAGCCACATAAGCAGGGAACTCATTTTTAGCTGAGCAATTCTGGCTTCTAAGGGGGTGATCTACTCAAGAACTTTGATAACCACCTCATCTATGAACAACTGTGAAATCACTTGTCTTTTCAAGAAAACACTTCAGCACATGCTTAAATGCTGATGTAAACTGGGACATTGTTTGGGAAATTAAGCAGAGTTAGGTGCCTAATTTAAGCATGTAAGTTAAAACACTGGCATAAATTATGCATTTTTGTAAAGATACTCTCTCTCACATAAACAACAAATCAGACATTTTTCTTGCACTGTAAAACCTCTAGGCAAAGTGTGAAGATGAGGCTATTCTCTTCAATTTTTAGAGAATATCTGAGGCACATTAACTGCCAGAGTAGGAAGAATGCTCTGCCAAGAAAAAGCAAAAGATTTTCCGAATTTTATTCCTGAGGAAAGAGTTTGTCATGCTACCTGAAGCCATGAAAAGAAAACAGTAAATATAATGAAGCATTAACACCCATCAGGCAGCATGTTTATAGGCAATTGTCTGCTTCACACACCCTGAATTGTATAATGAGACCAAGTGAGTTTTACTACCTATGAAGTAGAGTAATCATCCTCAAATGAGCTGCCTGGAAAGTATTATTGTCGTTATGAAATGGAATTTATATGCAAAAATAACAACATAGATTTGAGTATTAAGTAGGTCGTTATTGACATGACTGGTAACAATGGAAGCCAACCAGAAATTGCCTGTCTGATTTATCACAAAAGAGAGTGGGATCCAGGAAACCACTTTTTACTCTTCTACAAACCCTGAAACAATTTTTTTTAACTTCAGCCTTCCTTGTTTCATCACCCTTAGGCCACCATGAAGTTTCCATTAGTAGCTAATTGCAGACTTGTGCCTACCTCAAAATCGGTAAATTCCTCTTTGTTCTTAGCTCAGATTGAATTCTTAGAAGTCTTAAAACAGAGTTCAAAAAGCAGATAGTGAACTGACTGCCAACTAGAGATCTCAAAGTGCAGAAAGCTCACCTAATATCCCCATCTGGAGAGCCAGAAGCAGGCCACAGCAACTCAACACCGATCCAAAAATGGCAGCATTATAGGATAATGAAAGAAAAGTGTAAAACAGGCATCAGGCATGAATAGAAGACAGATTTTGGCTACAGGACCAGACATCACTTTTACAGCTTTCTCCAGAAGGAGGACTGTGATGCAGGGGTGAATAAATGAAGGGGGCTGTGTGTGACAAACCAGCAGCTCAGATGTTGAAACCACTCTTCTCCTCCCCCTTTTCACTTGGTCTTTCCCTCCTGAGGCTCAGCCAGTTCACTGTTCATCCAGTTGGCTCAACGAAACAGACGTCCTTTCCATTTTATGCAGAGCCACAGATTCCTGGGTATGAAGAAGAGCTCTTGGCTTGCACCACTGGAAAAAGCCACTGCTGGGTTTACTCTACTGCAACAGAAAGGCCAGACACAGATAACCATGAAATAATTAATCAGTGGTTAATTATGGTGTAAAGATGGCAAGTTAGTTTTTATTTTCCTGCAAAATTTTCCCTTTGTAAGTGCAAAGAAATAAAATTCTGTGTTGGACAGGATAATAGATGTCTGATTCCATCTCCTCTTTGGTGGGCACACTCCAGAGAGCATAACTAAGAAGGGCATCTCTACATGGAGAGAACCAGGCTAGTAAATATGAAAAAGTGGCAAATGGTGACATTTTGCCCCACATGTGGTACTCTGCACAATTACAGATTTTCTTTATAGGAAGAGAAAAGTAGGAACCTGCTTGTTTTCTGAGTTGGCTCAGCTGTCATATGTAAAGATCTCATACATGCAGCCCAGAGGATTTGTTTTGCTAAACAAACTTGCAATCATCTGTCTTTTTAAATATAACTTCTGTGACACACAGAAGAAAATCAGAAAGCAATGCTGAAAGCTTTCCATGCTCTATTAATTTTATTATGTAAATCCACTCCCCAATTGATATTTTCATTCAAAACTAGCACAAGATCCGTCATTATTCCTCAATGTAAAGGGAAGGAAAACAAGTAGTATTCAAGCAAGTACTCTCATTTGGATTATTATTTTAATACAGCAGTATTGTCTGTAGGTAATTTTTAAAGCATATTTGCATAGCAATTCTAGGCTGCTCTTTCCCAGAGGCTGTTTAGCTTTGTCAATATTTATTACTATTGCTTTTGTAAATACAATAGAAAGAAGAAATGTTTGACTTTAACCTAATAAGCAGATTTTGAGAAATGGACAACAAAATCACTTTTCTGCTTTTTGAGTTATCTCCGTACCTAATAATACCACAACAAAGGCAAAGTGAAACTCGCACAGACTGAAAACCCATGGAAATAGGTGCAAAGCATCCTCAGTGTTTTAACAGCAGTTCTGCTGCCATACGTGAGGATTAAATAGTTGGTTAAAAACTACTTTTAAAGTAGTTAATGTAACACACACTGACATAGTCCTATGGACATACAGACAAATGTACATACTTCATTTAACTGCTACATTCCTTAAATACTTGGAAGAAGTGTTCCACACTGGCATGGGCTATGAATTGTACTTAGTCTAAAGGCCAAACACAGGCTTTGACTCCACTGTGAATACTATAGTTCAATTACTCAGACCTAAATGTACAGAAGTAGTAGAGGAGTCAATAAATCAAAGCAACAGAAACTCTTTTCCCTACAGAAACATATTAGTCATTTTTTCTCCAAAATATTATCAAATTATGATTTGTAGTACAGAAGCACCTAGCATTTTCAGGTAAAATTTTTGACTAAACACTCCAAATATGGAGCAAGAATTAATCCCCAAAGCAAAGAACTTCCAAGCAAGAAAGACAACAGTGGGGAAATCAAAGCAACATAAAGGCGATGTGATTTGTTCTAGCCAGGAACAGACCCACGCACCAGTTCTGTGCATTGTTTGTGACAACGCGGGGAATCAAAGTACAGCTTCTGAATGACATTTGACAGTTTAAAACTCTTACAGAGTCATTGAACCATGGTATGCCACAATGTACAGGTTTACCATTTTCCAGAGAAATTTACCACTACCTGGCAGAGACCATATCACACATCTGCCAGACTGTCAGGGCTCTGAGGGCACTAAAATCCTCAATGGTCCTGGCCAGCTTCACCTGGGGCTTCCACCCACACCATGAGACCACAAACTCTATTTAAGCTCATACGTGAGGTGTGCTGGAGGAGCGCTGGTTTCCAATGTTAACTGGAGCTGTGCCTGTCCCTGGCCTTAGTGCTCCTTGACCCAGACATCAACCTGCAGGCTGACTTCCCAGCTTGACCGCGGTCCTGCGTCCTCAGTATGGGCCCAAGCTGATCCTGACCTATAGGCTGACTTAGAATCATAGAAAGTTTTGGGTTGGAAGGGACCTCTAGAGGTCATCTAGTCCAACCCCCCTGCAGTGAGCAGGGACACCACTAGCTAGATCAGGTTGCTCAGAGCCCTGTCCAGCCTCGTCTTGAATGTTTCCAGGGATGGGGCCTCCACTACCTCTCTGGGCAACTCGTTCCAGTGTTTCACAACCCTCATTGTAAAGAATTTCTTCCTTAAATGTTAATGTTAATGGATAGAAAAGGATTAAAGAACGCTAACTGTAAATCCTACTGGGCTTAACTGATCACAGTTATTCAAGCTAATGAGAACCGTCTTATAAAAGGTGGATATGTAAGTAATGCAGAAATCCAGGAGCAGGTAAAAGCTATGATTTCACCCTGTACAACATCACAACTGAAAATGAGCTACCAGCCTAACATGTGGTGCCACAAAATCATCTGGCTTGCTGTGAACAAGGGCTTGACACTGCAAAGTTAAAATCTCTAAGTGACTCTTATATGAGGGGGCCTAACTGTAGCTGACTGGCTGGTGTGTTGAGCAGGCTGGCTTGGCACTGAAGAAAAATTGCAGAAGGATGTCCTCCCACCAGAAAATGTGAGTAACTGCCCTGATGCTCTAGGATGACTACATGAGGGAAGGCATATGCCACACTGAGTTTTTCTTTTGCTTTTTGAGGGATTTTTTCATATACGAACAAGTTTTCTGATAGTATCTTCTTCATAACAAACATCGTTGTAATATCACCCAGTGAAAGACCTGAAATGTCAGATGGAAAGTGAGAATAAAGTAGGAGTGAAAAAATACCAGTTAATGACAACTAAAAAATACCAGTTAATGATAACTAGGCAAAACATTTGTTCTAACATTTTGGGAACAATAAATTTTTTTAATTAAAAAACATGATATAAAATTACTTTGATCATATTTTAATGATTCAACATATTTCAACTTCAGAAATAAGAAATTACGTATGGCCTGTATCCAGAGTTCCCAGACATACTCGGTAGGTCTGGATATCTGAAAATTCCTGCCACGCAGCTATAAGGACACCAGCCAGAGATGTTTCACAGCTACCAAACTTACCATACTAAGGAAATATTTTTTTTTCTTTTTTTAAGTTCTGTGGTTCATTCACATATCCCATGGAAACACTACCTCTCCATTGATTAAGCCACACTGAAATAGAAGAGCTGAGACATTTTAACTAAAATAACATCTTGTTTCCATTCCAAAAAAACCCCAAAGCCTTGAGCGGGAAAAAAAAAAATATTATAAGATAAAATTAAATATTTATTTCTAAATTAAATTTTCTTTATGTTTTAAAATATATCTGTTACTTTTGGTTTAAATGCCTACACAATAAGAACTTTATATAAATGTCATAAAGCCATGCATTTTAAATTGTAGATATGAAAATCTTCAAATCTTCCAAATTTTTTCCTTTACCTGAAAGGACTTGGCAAATTTGAGCTAAATTTAAATATAATTTTCTCTCTTCTCTGCAACAAGCTTTCTTTCTCCGTAGCTGCAACTTGGCTTACAGCTATTAGTTTAAAAACTCTGAGAGACCTACAAATTGTCATCATGTAAATACCAGAAATAAATTAAATCACAGTCCCTTCTTGACATATTCGTCAATATTTATTCCTTAATTTCTATCCCAACCGAATTTCAGTCGTAATTGTAAACAAGCAAATAATAAGCTTCTTTTATCAGGCCAGTATGTCATCATAGCTGAACTGCTTTTGAAGATAAGCACTTTTCATAGTCTTTCTAGAACTTGTCTTACACTTCACCTGGTCTGCACTGAGCTTGTACATACAGCTATTTTATTACCTGTGAAGTATTTTGATTACAGATTCTAATCTTTAAAATAAAGAAATCTCTCCTGATACCTTCTAGCCACAGTCTCCTAGCAACAAGGCTTCCCCTTGATTCTGAATGCAGAATAGTTTATAGACACTCAAGCTTTTTTGTTTTATTTCAGGTGACCTCACTTTTCCCCAGGAAAGGCTTTGTTTCCTTAAAATGCCATAAATCAACGCAAAATCACAGATAGTAAATTTTAAACATCTTCCATTAAGCAAAACAGCACCTTAACACACTTGCAAGCTTATTTGAAATCACTTGGGCCTCACACATAGTAAACTTTTATTCTCTGTATATATGGCTGGCAGAATCAGACAGCAAACGGAGAAAGGAAAGTTGCCTGCTAAAAAGTTGGTAGAGTACTAATTTTCTCAAACATAAACTCCTTTCTCCGTTGAAACACAGCATGCAGTTTCCTTTTATTCATTAAAGATTTAGTCATACAAGACACCCTAAAATAGCAAACTTCTATTGATAAAATATTATTCATTATTCATCATTAAAGATCTGATTGAAGATTTGACTTCTTTACTCTGTAATGCAAAGTCTCAAATGCACATCTCACAAACTGTTTTCTTCCTGTGCTGTGGCCTTTGCACAGCCATGTGAAACCACGCTATGCTGAGCACTGTCCAGCTCATTACTTTACTATGCTCCTTCCCACTACTATCGCTTAATATTAATACCTGAGACACCAGTTCAGTAATTCAATTTACCATCTGAAGTGTATAACAGATTTGAATCGTATTTATCCAGTCATCTTGCAGATACCAAATATTATTCTGTTCATGCTGTAAAATCTTTCTGCTGTTGTACAGAAGGTGTGTTTGATACATGGCAATCTCCCCTGCCATCTCTATCCACAGGCAGAAAGCTTCCCAATGTCTTTGTTGCTTAATGCTCATGCTTATAAGGAGATGCAGAAAGGCTGGGACTGCTATTCTACCGCAACTTAGCTTCTTCATGTTCCCTCAAGTATGTCTCTCTCTAGATCACTGTACTTTGTTCTTCTGGTGATCCAATCAAATCAAATCAAACTAGTAAAAAGGAAATTATTAATATTCTACCTAGTCATGCATAAATTCTCCTGCTATTTCCTACGTATCCATTTATTACATATACTTAAGATTTCTCATGGAAGACCTAATGAAAGTTCTGTAATGTCTTTGTCTAATACCCATATCCAAGTCACAGTAATTAGCTTACTCTGCAATATCAGCAAGAAAGTCATCACACTTCTGATTTTATTTTGGACATGTAACATTTTCATCAGTACTAGTCAGTTGTATGAGCACCCAAGAATTTCCATATTAGTTTGATGCCTTAGCAAAATACACATGGACTTTGACTAGATTCATCCCCCGGTGTTATCTTACATAAACAGGACAGGCAATTTAATTATGCACCAATAAAGACTAAACGGCTGACCTGCTGGAAAGCAGCTCTGTGGAGTGGGACCTGGGTGTCCTGGTGGATGACAAGTTGACCATGAGCCAGCAGTGTGCCCTGGCTGCCAAGAAGGCCAGTGGGATCCTGGGGTGCATTAGGAGGAGTGTGGCCAGTAGGTTGAGGGAGGTTCTTCTTCCCCTCTACTCTACCATAGGGAGGCT
>Ga0181612_117126_pt1 | contig 13597 bp, 4 predicted proteins | sample HoacroProtozoa21_FD_119630 | JGI IMG/M metagenome (GOLD analysis project Ga0181612, IMG submission 119630) | Hoatzin crop microbial communities from Cojedes, Venezuel. Combined Assembly of Gp0051906, Gp0051904, Gp0051908 | reverse complement strand
TCACTCTTGCCTTTTCCTTTTGATATTTTCTTTCAGGATTATGTCAAGGTAAAGTAAATCACTTAAAGATAAACTTTTTATTGCAAAGAGTCATATAGTGCTTTTGCACCTTTAGGAACCTTAGATGAAATCCATCTAAGCAGCTGCAAATCATTAACTCTGAACATCAGAAAAAGTTTCAGGATAACATGGTCAAACAGAAAAATAATTTCATTAACGGTATTAATGCTTCAACTTCCCAAGGGTAGGTAAATACTTAAGCAACAGGGCAGCACAGAAATTTGCTAATCCAGCTCTCACTTGGGCAAAATCTTCTATTTAACCAGGGCCATCCAGTGACCATGGTGTGACAAGCAAATGTGTATCAAATGTCTGTAGCATTATAAAAGCTTCATTATGAGGATTAGAAGGGATCCATGGAAGCAGATACAGAAGCTGTGAGCAGCAAGGAGTCCATCTCCCCTCATCCAAAGGATTTGGTCTCCCTTGGAAATGGAGCCATCAGCAGTGACTGATGGCATCTGACATGAAGACAGAGATTGAAGCAAGGAATATTTCAAATACTGCTGGAAGGTGGAAGTGTTTTCCTTTCAAAAGGCCATTATTAAAATAAAGCAGGGAAAATGATCCTTGAGCCATCATCTCTGTGTTCTCCTCTAAGGGCTGGAAAGAATGGAAGTAGTCCTTCCACATTTCTGCATGGAATCTGCCTATCTATGTGTAAATCTTGCAAGTCACATGGTATTATTTTAACCTCACAGCACACTCCTAACTATCTTCCCAAGTCAGTCTGCACAGGTCCAGCAGCTGCTTCTCCAGGGTCTTTGGACATCTGCAACTGAGCCAACCTTGGCAAAAATCTTAGTAGACCTTTGCTGCAATCAGACCTGTATGCAAATGCCTTTCTTTCTGCTGTAAGCCCAAAACTGTACTCTTCCAGCCCAAAACTCCAGATGTGGTCTCGGGAGGGGAGGATCAATTCCCTGGAATGATTCTGTGCCAGGATCCTAACAGCCCAGGATGCAGTTGGTCTTCTTTGCTGCAGGGGTATAGGGCTGACTCTTGTTCAGCTAATCCTCCCACCAGGACCTCCAGTTCTTTTATGAACCCTAGCCTGGATCACTGTAAGGAGATATTCCGTCCCATATGCAGGGTACCTTTTCGAACTTCATGAGGTCCCTATGAGCTCATTTCCCCAGCTTTCTGAAGTTTCCCTGAATAGCAGCCACATCCTCCAGGATAATGACTGCTCTGTCAGCTTGCTGTTGTGTGCTCAATACATCAGGAACATGCTACATGAAAAATTGCATGCCATGAACACCAAAGGGTAACCCCCTTGATTTTGATTTCCTCTCCTTACTGTTCAGGGCTATTGCTGTATTTGACATGCAACAATATGCAAGTTTGTCTCAGCAGCTGCCAAACAGATGCTGAAGGCAGGAATCTTATGAGGGTTTAGAAGACAACTGTATTCTCGGTATACAGACATGTTTGACACATTCCTTGTTGTCTCTGTTGCATGTACTTCCATGTAATACAATTAAAGCCTTTGAACAGTTTAATTCAGGAAGCTCTGGGAAGTAAATCGTTGCAGTGCTGGGAGAATATTCTGGGAAAGCATCACCAGATGCTTGCCCTGCTCTAAAATTATTCTGCAGGCATTTGCTGTTGGCTACTTTTACAAACAGTGCCCTGGGTTAGACTGACCCTTTCTCTGATGCAGCACTGCTGTTCTTGCCTTTTAAAGGGTCTTTTTGTTTCCGTTGGTGTGAAAGAATCTTCATGTCACAAAAATTGTTCCAAAAGGACTCCACGTTTGCCTAGTTACTCTGCTATCGGTGCTGAATCGACTTGACTCAGGACAGAATTAGCTCAGTGCAGAGCATTTCTGAAAACCCCGTCCTGGCCTCTGAACCAGACAACTTCAGATGCTCTCTTGCTCTACAGGGAAAGATGACTTTTGTTTTCAGTCTAACAAAAGCACAGATCTGTTTCTCTACCAAGAAAAACTTCTGAAGTTTGGAATTTAAAAGGAAAAAAAGGCAGAAAAGTTCAGCTTACCTACAAACATATGTCTCTGCTCTTGGCAATGTACGTGTATTAATGTATTCACGCTTAATAATTAAGATACATGCAAGTCATTGAGCAAGATGAAGTGGACATCTATTATTAATTGTTAAATTAATAAACTGCAATCAGGCACAGACCCTGGAGCGCATACAACTTTGTCTGTGAAAACCACTTAACATACTTTCCAGCAAATGTCGAACAGCTTTTATCCTTTATTTAGGATGTATTTATGGCTTATTTTTCTGTTGTATTGGGGCAATATGCTATATTACCAAACTGTAAGTTGATTTCTCCGCTGCATACACTGCTGCTAACATAGGTGTGGACCAGGACTTCTGTAAAACTTTTGATAATTTCAAAAATCCATACATGTGTTGAAAAAAGTAGAATAACATTTATTAAAAACTAAATAATATCTCTTCAATTAGAAGTCTTGGAGTTCAATTTATTTAGCTAAACAGAAAGCTAAACACAAAGTTAAACAAACTGAACTCTGAGACTTCTAATTTAAGATCAAGAAATGGGTTGATTAAGATGTACAATGCGATTCGATAATAAAGAGGAAATAAATGCTGAAAGGTATTTCCCCTACCTTTTTTCATGTATAACAAAGATAGACATAACAAGAACAAGCAGCTAAAAGTTAGAGCTTGTGTACTGAAATGACAAATACGGCATAAGATTGTAAATAAGGAACAATTTTGTAAAACTAGCAATGATTAAAAATGCAAGTTATCCACCAAAGTTTTCAATTTACATCTCTTGATTACTTCAGATAAAGTTGGAGTGTATTTCAAACAACCGCAAGGCATTGTGAAAAAAAAGCAATGTGATTGTATGGCCTTTGAGATATATGAAGTCACATAAAAATAAGACTAAATGCTAGAAAAATTTTCTCATATTTTGAATACATCAGTCTTAAAATGACTGTAGTAAAGCTAGCTTTTGGGAAGGCAATTTTGTAACAATTAATGGTCATTTTGTCAAAAGATAAAGCATATTTTAAAGACATGGTTGGTTTTTAACTGGGAAGAAAATAGGAGGAATTAATGTTGGTTAAATAATTTTAGGAAATAAAAAAAAGAGAAGGTTGATTTTATTCCAATACTTTCTACTAGTATTTTTGGTTTTAAAAGTAATTCCTTCATTTTTAGAATCAATAATGTTATTAAGATGTAGCAGAAGTTATAAAAACGTTAAAAAATTTTTATGCTTCTGTTATGTCAAGCAAATCAAATACACTTCAGGGTAAAAAATAATCTCACCAAAATTAAAAACAAACACAAACCCAACAACATTAAATTAGTGTTTCAGATGACCTGTCACATGCTTTAACTTTTATTCATTAACCCAGTGTAGTCACTTAAAATGATAAGGTTCCCCACAAAAATGAAATTCACAGATCAGTTCCAGAAAATCCTGATGAAAGAAATTACTTTTTCTATACCCTTTCATCACAGACAAAGAAGGAATTATTTTCTAATTGAGGTGCTGGTCTGATCCACAGGCCATCTAAATACTGCTCGAGACTGTGGGCAAAATGTAGGCACTTAGTTTCTTTTTCCTAGACCCCCACCTATGATGGAGGCAATGATATTTTTTTTCTCTCCCTCATTACCATTTTTGTCTGATTAAATACTTATTCAAGAGCTCTTAACCAGATACATTCTTGTGTTACATCTGTGTACTAATCTTTTAAGACAAAGTGTTGTTATATTATGTGCCAGTATTGTAGTTGGCAGAATAGGGTCCCGATGTCTTCTGGGGGTTTCCAGAGCAGCAGCATACCTAAACATTTTTCAGTAACTGTGAACAGCTTTAATGGTCATAAGACAATATTCATTATTTTTCAAATCTCATATGAAAATGTCTTCTTCAGGTTTCTCAGAAACTAAGCAGTTTGCTAATCCTTAGGTTCTAAAACCATATTTGGAACACCGCTTTATTCACAGACTATTTTGCGAATAGCAGCTTAAAAATGAAGTACAGAAGGAAAAAGCTCAAGTCCTTTATGTGATGAATGATAAAAGAAAGACGGGCTGCTGTTGAGCTGCTTGCCTGCTTAGGTACCTGGTTTGTTGGCTTGCTAAAATTCACAGCACATGCTTTAAGCATGGGTAAATAGAGTATGATAAGTACAGAAAATGGAGGAAATGTTATAAGAACAGTGTTGTGAGACAGGAAAGAGATGCAGATGAGCTACCTTATATTTTGTCCTGATGAAGGAAGTGTGGATAAGTAATAAGTTTTATATTCCATTTTGAATTTTCTTTGGTGGACCCTGAAATCCTTACTTGGTTTTGATCGAGGCTTGAGAAAGGTCTTTAGTTTGTTCTCAGTTGAGTAGCTGTAGTGGATGTTACCACATTTGGAAGCTTCTAGGTGTGGATTGAGGCCTGTAGAGAAATTCCACTATCAAAAGATATTTAAAATGAAATAATGCATTTTTTCTGAAAGCAGAAACACTTTGAGACGTCTTCTCATTCTACATGAATATTTGTCAAACTGGAAATGTTTCACCATGATAGGCTTTGGGTTCCAAAACTGAACATACTCATTTGCTGTTCTGAACTGAAACCATGCTTTTAGTTGCTTTTTCTTTGAAAAGCTTGAAATAAAAGTTAAAAATTATAATGAAGATATATGCGTGCAGCTGAATACAGAGCAATAAGCCCATTTTCCACAAACTTATAGCCACTCTTGCTTTCCAAACGTGGAAGGTGTTAAAAAAAAAAAGGGAAAATCACTGAAGAATCTACGGACCCTGCCTCTGGCTTTATAGATGTAATCAAGATGCAGGTGACTGATTTTCTTGTACCTCATTTCGCTGCTTATATTATTTAGGCATACAGCAGGCAAAACCTGGCATAGAATGACTGCTGTAACCAGTTAACATCCCAAGAAACAAAATTTTTTATCCATTTTTTGCTTTTTGCAAAGGCATTGATAATGAATTCTTGATATTAATCCTTGCGTGTAAAAGTAGCAGGCACCATGGGCATGAGTGGCTGTTGTGATGGGATGCCTGCACTGTAACTGTAGCTCATCACGTTGCATATCTTGAGGACAATGGTGCTATCCCTCCCATTTCTCATAGCAGTAACATCCAGGCATCCAAAGTCCCCCATAAATGTGCCATTTTCTTTTGTGAATGTAGATCAAAGTTGAGCTATATTTGAAAGATTGTCACAAAAGCAGAAAAGAGTGACCCTGTCCCCTCTCAATAACTTAGTCTAGTCACACATGCATGTTTTACAGCTATGTCAAAGAAAATGGAAGTCCTTTCTTGCCCATTTTCTCTAGTGTTTTGCAGAAAGTCAAGAATGTGGCTTCAAAGTAACCTTTAGGGTAGGTTGTTAAATTCGGTAGAAGGTAGGTTTGAAACTGTCTCCTGTAAGCTAGGATTGAAAGGCGTTATATCTATGTAAAAATAAAAGATATGCATTCTGGAAAATTTTTGAAGGACATTTCAATCAGAATCATTTCAATGTAAAGGGCATTTCAATCAGAAGCACTGTGTGTGTTTGATAGTTACAGCAAATTTAATGGATCAAGTTTTAAACCAGCTTCCAAAACAGGTACTTGAGGTTTTTCCCCTTGTAACACATTTGACAGTATAGCTCTTCTGAGAAAAGCCTTTCCCTCTTGGTTGTTAAAAAATAACATTAATAATTCAATAGCAACACAGTGTCTTAAGGCCACAAAGACAAAAAAAGAAGTCACCTTATGCCATGATTTAAATTACAGACTTGGTCACAGCCCTTCACTGAATGCTTGTTTAATCACTTTCCCCCGCCCTCCATCTGTAATTTTGCAGTTTTGTAAGGGCAGAAACTACCTGATACCGTAATTTGGCTGAAAACGATACCACCTTTCCAGCAACAGTCATGTTTTGCAATCTGATGGTCTAAGGTATAAATAAAATCAGATTTTCAGGCTGTAGAAATATCATGTACAAGATGCACTGATACATGTGTGAAAGAAACAAACTTACACACACACATCTGAAGGGTTTTCCTGTCTGAACACTTTCCTGTTTTTTCCAGGTGTGAGTATATGCAATAAGAGATATTTCTTACCTCCCTACAGAAACTGTCTGGCTGATTTGGGATTAACCTCCACTCTCCATGCTCCAAGTACAGCTCATTGCCTCCAGCTGCAGCTGTGCATACTGAGCACTTCCACAACTCTGACAGAAAAGGACACAAAATTAACATAATTGTGCTGTCTTGGGCTATCAAAGAGTTGGACATGGTCATTAGATCCTCCCTGAGGGTCACTCCCTAAACCCCCTCACCTCAGAGAGGGACATATTCATATATCGTTCAACCTATTTAAAACAAATTGGATGATTCAGCCTGTGAGATTCTCTCTTGCTGTTCCTGTGTCTCCACTGGCTATGGACAGAGGCCAGAAAATGTGTCTTCCAAAGGCACCAGTTAGATAAATGAATCCCTTTCCTAGAAGGACAAAAGATGGTTTAAGTGAATTAACTATGTGAAAACTCTCTGGTAAAGAGAGGAAAGACGATTTAATAGCATACAAAAACACATTGGTAAGCAATCCTGCACTCTCTTTCTGCAGACACCTTTCATCATTAGGAGTTTGGGGGTCAGTTCTCTGTAGACAGAACAATTCTGATTTGTAGTATTGACACTCACCCTAGGTAGATATAAAGAAATTCAAATGTCTTGCACTGATGCGTATAATCCTTAACTGACTACCTAGATTAAAGCAAATACAGTGCATAGCAGTAATTCAAATGTGGGGAAGCTGGGCGGGTGGGAAAATTGCAAATGGTCTTTACAGTCTTGTTTATTTGACTATATGGAAGTAAGGTCTGGGTGCAATGTTGATCATCAGATCTAATATAGCAATATCAAATCTTGAGCAAATGTTCTGCAAATCCTTTAAAGCTATACAGCTTTACCTGACAGGATAGGCTAGAAAAGTCAACCCAGCAGTGAGGCAGGAAAGGCTCAGGCAAAACAAGAGAAAGGAGAACACATTCTTGGAAGACTGGAATATTAACACTGCTTTACAGTTCAGGTCTATTAAACCATCCGTGACACAGTGCCATAGTTTCTGAATATAGTGCAGTAAACGGGGAGATTATAGGAAAGTGTGCCTTTGAGGACAGATCTACAGAACTCCGCCTGGTTTAGCTGATTGTTGAAGATTACTACAGAACTCTGAGTCTTACCTTCCTGTTTAAAGGTGGCTTTATATTTATATAAAAAGTAGAACTGTGTTTCCCGTAGCCATATAACCTACAGTAAACATCTACCTTAACTTTCTGTAGATACAGTTCATTTTCCAGAAAAACTCCATTCTCTTAAAAGAGAATAAAGGAAACAAATATGTAGAAGGATTATATTGCTTCAACTACTTCTTTTAAGTTAAAATGAGAGTAAGGAAGATAAAATGTACCTAATTATACACATGTAAAAAAAATTAATTTTCATATTAAAACCACACATCAATAATACCCTTTCTTTAGCATTTTCAGTTATTGACTCTATGAAGTGTAATGAATTTTACCCTCAGTGTACATATTGATTTAACACATCTCCCCACACACACCAAAACAGACATTGGATTTAAGAAAAGTAGAGAGAGGTCTTGGATTTTGTAATTACTTTCTGTGTAATGAAAAAGGCTGGACCCGTGCTGATCCACTCTGCACATCTCTAAAGCAATTTATCATTTTTTCAGTCACTTAATAAACTAGAGTGGGAGCCAGGCAGTCAGGACTCTTGTTGTTCTGCTAATATCAAGGGGCCACATGTCACAAGATCTCACTCTTCCCCTCACATTTCTTGCTGCCACTATTTCTAGAGCAGTTTCTCCTGCAGCGACTACCATGACCAGCTGGCCTCCAGCCTCAACACTGCTGGCTGAGGGCAAGTCTGGAAGACACCCTGAGCACATAGGCAGCTTGTTGCAGTTGAGCAGACATTTTGTTCTTTGATTTTATTCTGTATGTTTACCTATTCAGGCAAGCAACATCCAGGAAAAAAAATACACACAGATTCAGAAAGGAAATGATTTACATTTTCATCTCCCCAACCCCGGATCTTTTCAGCTGAAACAGTTCAATATGGTGAACCTAGCTTTTGACTTTTTTGGTGATTCTAGAAACACCTTTTTTTTTTATTATGTCAAACAAACTCACTCTGTGTGTAGATCCATTTCCATGAGCATAGCTGCTAATGTGTAAGCCTGCAACTTTTCAAGCTAGTTGGTACCTTCCTGCCCAATGTTGTCCCAGAACTGTTGAGTCTGGAAAGGTCCTCTGGTGATCGTCTAGTTCAAATCTCCTGCTTTAAGTGGGGTCACCTAGAGCAGGCTGCCCAAGACCTTGTCCTCTCGGGTCTGGCATGCCTTCAAGATTGGAAACGTCACGACTTCTCTGATCAACTCATCCTAGTGCTGTTACCATTATGATAAAAATGATTTTTTTTCCTATGTTTAAACAGAATTTCCTGTATTTTTGTTTATGCCCGTTGCCTCTTGTCCTGTCACTGAGCACCACTGAAGAGAGTCTGTTCTGTCTTCCTTACTGCTCCCATCAGGTAACTATATGGATTGAAAAGATCCCTCTGAGCCTTCTCTTCTTCAGGTTGAGCAGTCCCAGTTCTCTCAGCCTCTCCTCAACGACAGATGCTCCAATCCCTAGTAATCTTTGTGGCCCTTTGCTGGACTCCAGTGTGTTCATGCCTTTCTTATACTAGGATGTTCTTGGTGCACTAAGGGTGTGTGGTGATTATTCAGTCCGAGTTTCTATGACCACAGAGAAAAAATACTGCTTTTTTCTATCTTTGATTACATACCAGAAGTACCCAACTCTCACTTAAGACAGAAATTCTGGAAGCCTTCTACTAAAACAAAAGCTGATTACGCTGTCCTCGCTTATTGAAGTCCTGCAGATAAGTCTTCTGGCTCCAGTAACATGCACAGAGCTGACAAATAAGATAAACTTGTATTCTTCTCTAAACTAGCAGATCCTCAGAAGTCATTTTCAATGCCTAACTTGTTTTTGAAATTTTTTTGTATCACTGACCTTTACATCCTCAACAGTAAAAAACAAAAGAAAGCTGAGCCTGCACCTTCTATGGCATGCTTGCCTAAAAATATATAGCAGAGATTCATTCCCTTCTACTTTTCATTACTCACCTGACCCATTTCACTGCTTGGCTTCTGCCCTCCCACATTAGATTTTATTACTACGTCCTTAAACAACAAAACTTATTGAACATCAGTTGATCAAGCATTAACTTTTATAACAGATGTTCCTACCTGGTTGCTTGGCCACACATGGACAAGGCAATTAAGCCTCTCACTGACCTACTCTCTGCTGCACAGAGAATGTATATGTCTCATTAGTACACTGTTACCTTTGCTGCTTTGTGTCTAGGCTCTGGTTCTCTTATTCATATTTTTTTCCCACTTTCTGTTTCATTTTTTTAAAGCAGAGAAGCTGATACTGACATTCACTACGAATGGTTGAAAGCATTTTTACATTGCAGTCATGAAAATATAGTGTAGTGAAATGAGAAGCTGACTGGTTTAAAGCAACCCTAGTAACGTCCATGTTGCTGGTATTTGTGCCCAAAGAAAACAGTTTCAAGCTCAGTATAGTGGGTGCATTTCATGTTGTAATACAGGACTATACATTCTGAACACAGTTATTAAATATGTACACACAGAAAATCTAAAAGGTGGATTCAAGTCAATTACTAATATTATAGGAATACATTTTCTTTGTACCAGTTGGCTACTTGACCTACTTTTCATTAAGACTATTCTCTACCTCCTTTACAAGAGAATGTAAGGAAAAAAAAACTTCACTGGAAGAAAAGTCCATAAAGAATATTTCTGAAGTAAGAAACAGAGTCTGTGACATTCCTAGTCTAACTTTTTCTTCTCTTAGTCGGATCAGCAGGACAAATAAAATATCTCAAGAGCCAGACAGTCAGACTAGTACAGTAGTGATTTTGAAAGGTACAGAAGATGTAACTAGCACAAATAAGCTGGCATTTCTCTAATACAAACCTCTGTAAGGAACCATGATGACCCTCAAAATGCTGAAATTAAAAGTAGAAATGAAGTTTAGGATCTCCTTCATCAGAGAAAGCAACTCCTTCTCATAAACTGAAATAACTGAAATAACTGATAGGACGAGGGGAAATGACCTCAGGTTGCATCAGGGGAGGTTTAGGCTAGAGATCAGGAAAAATTCTTTACTGAAAGAGTGGTCAGGCATTGGAATAGGCTACCCAGGGAGTCACCATCTGTGGTGGGGGTCAAGAACCGTGTAGACTGGCACTTAAGGACATGGTTTAGCAGGCATGGTGGTGTTAGGTTGATGGTTGGACTTGATGGTCTTAGAGGTCTTTTCCAACCTTAGTGATTGTATGTTTCTATGATTCTTATACAGGCTGTTAGTGTCAACACATTCAGTAAACTCGGGAGCTCTCTGGGAGCATCCACTCATAGCTGTGTTCGCATGGTCCATTGAACAAAACTCTTCAGAGAGACGAGGGAGAAAAGGGGAGTTGATGTCTGGTGGTAATGGGGTTCATCAATGAAGTTATTGATTAGGGACTGAGGTAGCAGATGGGTTTTTCATCCAGTCTTCTACTTAAATTCTTCTTTGAAAACCTGAGCTGATCTAGAGCTTGCTGTCAGTTTTGTTGGCACCCCTCACTCTTCCCAGAAAGGTTCAGGTACTTTTGAAATACACAGTGAGTGCCATTTCAAGTGCACAGCAGTATTTTACCTAGCTCATGGCTGCTGTGCCTCAGAAGGGCAAGGATCTTTTGTAGGTCCTGTGTCAGGTCTGCCAGATCGGTGCAGGTATCTCTGATATTCTAGCAAGGCACGGTGTAGGCAGGTTTGAATATCTGGACTAGTGCCTCAACAGTTGGTGCACGTGGGCAGGGATTGCCTCTTTATTCTGATCTCCTTCTCCCTTTCACCCCATTGCTGTCTTTGGCACAGGCAATACACGTTTCTACTCAGTTCTTTGGCACTGCATGAAACTCCGTTGTGGGAAGCCATGACTGAATGGGTCCACATGTACCACACTCAGTCTGCTATGGTAGCTGCTTTCAGCATGACCTATTTAGCTGTATGTGTTTTTAAATATTTTGAACATATCATAATTTGTACTTGTTAGGAACTTCTGACTAACCCTGAGCAAGCCAGCTGTCCAAGCCCTGCAACAGCAATCCAGTTTTCAGATCTCTCTTTGTTTACATTTCAGAACATGTTTTACATTTAGCTTTTGAGGAGGAATTTAACTAAGCTGTACCCTGTCTAGACCAAGCAGTACACTCTACACCATGCAGTGTTGCAGCTGTCCAAATGCCATTCTTTCTACACAAGTGTTTTGAAAGTGTTTTGAATTGTGGAGGTAGTTCCTTCCAGGAGACTTTGCATTGGACAGACAACAGTCTGCTCAGAGGACAACTAATCTATGCCACACTTAAGTCCCACAGATATTTGATGTCTTCTGCATAGGCATATATTTTGCAAGACAGTCATATTCTTGCACAAATGATAAAATGTCAAACCTTACTGATTAGTTTCCTCTGTTCAGTGGCCTTCAGTCTAGGGAAAATTAACAGATTTATAAACTGAGCTGTAATCCTAAATCTTCTGCTGCCTGTGTTTATTATTTCAGGGAACCTGCCTATAGTCCTTATCTTACCTTAGGGAGGCAATTCTCCTGTTTGATGTATTAGAGATTGAAGGGTCTGGATCCAGTTAGTGAATGACAAACTGGCTGTAAAAGTCTGGTTTCTAAACAACAGAAATAGTTTCCACCTGTTGCACCACAATGTCCTTTAAATACATTACTCCATATGGTAGCCTTGTCTAAAGCATTGTAATGAGGATACAAACGTTAATATCAAGTGATGCGTGACAGTATATATGAATGTATAAGCATGAATTCTTGATATGATTTAGACTTCTGACTTTAACAAACGTACCAATAGCAGATTATGCTTCTTTTACTTCCCAGGATAGTCTCAGGTTGAGTAACTGCAGCAGCTAGCTAAGGTACAGCTACTGGTGCTCCCATTTCTGAGGAAGCGGTGTTTGCACAGTTAATGGTTTCTGATGTGTCATGTCCATTTTCATGGATATTTGCATACCTAAGCCTTTGAAAGCAGCTGTCAATCAGAAAGGTCTGTTTGATCTTTAAGGAGAAGCCTTTATCCTCCCTTCTCCACAGTTAGAGCACGTACTTTGAATACATGCTCAGGAGCTTTCCGTTGAGAGCTTTGAGCAGTGTCTCTCTCTGAAGTGGTGCAGGAGGCACAGTGTCAATGTCCTGGCTTACAGAGATGAGATCTCAACCCTCCAGGCTTAAGCAGCAACTGGATGACACTTTTGAGGGTAGAAAAATCTCTGTGCCTAAAGTGGATGCTGAATGTGTCAAGAATCTTTGAGGACCTGAGCTTTAGTTCCTCAATGTTAATAACTGCAGTCCCTTCCTCTTCTGGAGTGTCTGCAACATTTACTGTATTTGTTTCACTCTACTTAAGCATTGAAGTTTTGGTTCACAGTTATGAGAGGTAAAAGCGTTTAGTTTTAATTGAAAACTGAGGTCCAAATGAAACCACATGTTCCCTGATCACCAAAGTCATAGGTACATTCTTGCTGAGTTTGTGCTCTGATGAGGGATGTATCATTCACTCCGCGGCTGGAATCTCACACAGGCAGGATCTGTCGCCATATATTGGAAATAGCCAGAATGAAGCACAGTAAGTTTTTAGGAGTTTTTTTCTGTAGTTGTTTTCGTTGCTTTCATAGAGTCTATTTCAATTTTCTGTTGGGGCAATGAAGTTTTTTTATTAAGGAAGAACAACAAAAATAGGACGCAAGGCACTCTGAATGGGAAGGAGTTTCCACAACCAGAAATACCCATATGTACTGGTCATAGGTGAACAATATGGACAGCAGAGGTGCAGCCCTTCTGTTGGACTCCTGTGTGGTGATAGAGCTGGGGACACTCAGGTAGGGGCCTGGATCTAGCCATTTTTCAGTAGCTGTCAAACTGGAATTACCGTAGCTGAGGTAGGACATGTCTGACGTTATATCATCAGCACCGGACGAGGCAGCTGACAGCACAGTACGATGAGAGGTGCTGCAGTGGTAGCACTGAAACCAGCAGTAGTGAGAAGGTCTGGAGCAGACATGGCGACCTGACAAGAGGCAGTGGTGGTGTGGGAGTTGGAGTAGGCACAGCACTAGCACTGTCCGCCCTCTTACAGACCTGCCTAAGTGAAAGGCTTTCGACACAGTCTCCCATGATATCCTCCTAGGGAAGCTGAGGAAGTGTGGGCTGGATGAGTGGTCGGTGAAGTGGATAGAGAACTGGCTGAATGGCAGAACGCAGAGGGTTGTCATCAGCGGCGCTGAGTCTAGTTGGAGGCTGGTGACAAGTGGTGTCCCCCAGGGGTCAGTACTGGGCCCAGTCTTGTTTAACTTCTGCATCAACGACCTGGATGAAGAG
>Ga0181612_108884_pt1 | contig 13597 bp, 10 predicted proteins | sample HoacroProtozoa21_FD_119630 | JGI IMG/M metagenome (GOLD analysis project Ga0181612, IMG submission 119630) | Hoatzin crop microbial communities from Cojedes, Venezuel. Combined Assembly of Gp0051906, Gp0051904, Gp0051908 | reverse complement strand
CTCGGGCACCTCTCCTGTCCTCCAGGACCTCTCAAAGATGACGGAGAGTGGCTCAGCAATGACATCCGCCAGCTCCCTCAGCACTCGTGGGTGCATTCCGTCGGGGCCCATGGATTTGTGGATGTCCAGATCACTTAAGCTTAATCATCCCTTAATATGCTTTGAATCAATTCTCACACACATGCAATCATAAAAATTCCTCTCAAATTTAGTGAAGTACTCACTTCAAATCTAATGATTTCTCTACAGGTGAAGATTGAGTCTCAAGGAGCTCAGCCCAGGTAGTTCACGAGTTACTCTGAGAGGTGTCCCACTCAGAGGGAGTTACTGGGTGCAGCTCGCTGCAGACCAGAAGAGCTCAAAGAGCCTCACCTGATACCTCTGTAAGGTCTCAAGATGATTGACTTTAGGCGTCAATACTTTTCCATCCTGGTCACAATTCACATGATGCAATCCTAATGTTTAGACAGCAGCTATACAATTCCAGTAGCACCCAGAATGTACAGAATTCACCAGGCAGGTGTGACTCCAGGAACCAGGAGTTCCCAGTGCTGTCAGGCAGCGCCTGATCGGCCCAACACACTGCTCCTGTACAAAGACAAGAAAAGCGCCAAGTTGTCCTGATTCAATGCACACCAGCTAACTATTCCTGCAGTGCAAACAAGAATATAGTGTTGGCTGGTTCTGGGGTCACCAGGTGTGAGGGGGTGGCTGCACCACCACAGAGACATACTGAGCTGTTAGCTCAAGGTTACGTGGTTCAATCTGGGGCAGAGCAGGGAATGAGACTGCTGAGAGCTTCTGAATCCAGGTCCACATTATGACCACCACAACCCCTTGATATGATACCATGATTCACTGATAACTTTTGTCCTGTGATCAAAATGAAGGAATAATTACTCATTTAGAGACTGGTTTCTGCAGTGATGAACTGAATGAAGTCAAAGAGGAGACATGCAAAAATCCTTGATCCAAGTCTTGGGTTTGAGGAATTCTTTATTCAAGCCATGATGAGTTATGAAAAATTAATCTCAAAGCTAATGAAAATTATTATTTTTATATGGGATGAAAAGCCAGAAGTCAATTTTGAATGTTGCTTAGATGTGGTGCTCTGTTTATAGCCCTGGAAATTTCTTACCAATTAAAGGTGAGCCCAGAAGTACAAGGAGAAGCAAGACCTTCATTCTCAGTGTTCCATTAGGTTGTTAATTAACCATAATATTTACGACTTTCTAAAGAAAGTTGCTAGAACGAGCTTAGGGTAACTTTCACGTTCTTTTGTGCCCTGGCAGTTTATAAATTGCAGCTTACTTTAAGGTCTATCAAAGTGTAAGACTTCGCAGAAGAATGTAATGAATATAATTTGTTAAGGAAAAATTCATATTTTAATATATGTATTTCTTCTGTTAAATATACATGTGTCAAATATTTTTTTCTGCTTAAAATTGAGTAGGAAAGGACAGATTTCTGGTTAAATCTACGCAGGAAGATCTTCAGCTTATTGCTGGTATTTATGATTTTTCTATTTTTTTATTATCTCAGCTAATTCTGTATGTTGGGGTGTATTTTTTTAATTTATTTTGTGACCTCTCCATATTTGTTAAATTACCCTTTTTTGTAGTTAAAGAAATACATGCAGGGAAGAGGCAGTGTGTCACATGTTTTATGAAGACCAAAGCAGTTCTTGTTCCTGACATGATACATTTTAAATTTTTGCAAGTAATTTTGTTTTTTAAAATATTGAAGTGGGATAGATTTTCTTATTTAAACAAATAGGTCAAAAATTCTAACTTTTAAACAGTATTAAAAATTTGTTTTAGTTTTTGGCAATGTAAGACTTGGAAAAAGCATTATAGCACAAATTTTATTCAATAAATAAAACAAGAGCTCCTAGAACAGCTATGTAGCTATTTTTGGTGATGCTTAGTGAAAGGGTGACAGCACTGACCTTTAGAGTGTTTGTCGAGTATGAGCTTGAACCATTCATTCTAGTGATGTAAAGCTGCCAAGAATATAACCTATGAGAGTAGGTGCAAGTGCAATAATAATTCTTTATAGACCTAAGGTTTTGTTCTAGCATTTTTAATACTGTGTGTGTTTATCCTTTCTTTTCCTATCACATGTCTACTGATGGTAGACTTCATGTGTGAGCTGCATTGTAGTATGCCAAAATAAAAGCCAAACTGCATGGTGATACACTAATCTGCAGCGTGGAGTTGGGCTCATGTAATTTAAATTATGGCCAGAGGTAATAAAAATTCCTATTTCTAGTTTATAAGGGAACAACATGAACCCTAACAGCTGTAGAACAGTTCACAGGAGATAATATACCCACAGATGTGCTGAGGCTGGTTTATAATGTATGATGAGCTGTCACAGGCTGGACTTCTCATTTTTAGACTGTCCTATTTTTTGTACTGGTAAAGTTTATAGTACAATAGCGCTGCCACTATTCTGGGTAGGACTAATAAATGTAGTAGGTACCAATCTGAAAATATAGGGATAAAAAATGTATATCTTGAGAAAAAATCAGCCTATCAATATAACAGTTGAATGGAATGCATGTATTTTCTCATTCTGCAGTACTGTTAGCACTGAATGGAATTTTAGTGAAAGCAGAAATTTCTAAAATATGAGAAGCTTGAGAGAGACTGGATTTAGATTTGACTGAAAATCAAGTAGTGGTCCTTCTGAAGGCAGTGATCAAAAAAGTTGTCTTAGACTTCAGAGAGGAAGAGTTAACCATAAATACTCTTGTTTCAAGAAAGCAAGCAACTGGGACAGATGTCTGAATGGCAAAAAGAAGAACTAAAATACTTTCAAGTGAGAATGAAGAAGAAAATATTGTAATCAGTGTAAGCCTTACTTCACCATAGAGTTAGCACAGTGCAAAGCACTTTGCAAAGATATTAAGAATTCAACAGACCATAAGTGGGCAGCATAATAGAAAATAATTAAATGTAGATTTGGGGCATGAAAGATCAAACTTTTAAAAATGAGCTTTATATTTCAGCAGTAGTAGATGAAATTTTGTGGTGGTTTGTTTCCTGGTTGAGCTCATCTACATTTTAATCATTTCACAAAATTTATTTAAGATCCCCTCTTCCTTCTCCCTCATCTAGGTCAGTGTAAAAATGAATCATTTTCAACAGCAAAACAGCTGCAAAATTCTGTAAAGAAAAAAGGAGCAATAACTTCTTTCTTTCATGTAACACATTTCAACCTGTAGACTCCACGTATCTTTTTCTCTTAAGATTAACTACTCTGTGATTCTAGGATTCTAAGACGTCCTTTGACTCACCAGCTCTCAGGTGGGAAGACACAGTGTTAAAGTGCACAGTTACAACTGTCTAAATGTCCAGGCCAGAAACCAAAAGCACATCCCCTTCCTTTTGCTTAGCAGTGAGAATTATGATAAGCAGAATGTAATTAGTCAAACTGGAATTTGGCCATAACATTTGGGATGATGCCGAATAATTTTGCACTTATTCTGGGACACCATTGCAAAAAGCATCTTGAAGTCTTTGATAATGATAAATAATGAGCACTTGGCTTTAAGGACCTTTTTCTACAGTCAAGATAAATCAGCTAAACCTTAGCATCTGGTCCTAAATCTCATTCAAATTCTTGTGCTTCAGGAGGTGTGTCCTGAAACTACTGAGGGATGTTGACTCTGTGGCAACTCACAGCAGGAGAATATTTATCAAGGCTGGAAGTGTATCCTTTGGGCGGGAAGTTCCAAAGGCCGGTTGCACACACGTCTTTGGGTACCAAGGTGGGAAAAGCTAGCAGTGGGAACTGGCAGTTGGCTGGACAGATTAATTCCTCTCACTAGGATCTCTGCCAACCGTGCTTTGCTTCTGGCTAGGAAGATGCCATCTTCTGAAATGCTGGTAACATTCCTTGCAGCTTATGGTCTTACAGAAGATCAGGCCAAAACCTAGCCTTGTCTGACCATAACTTGTAATTGTGAAGAATGAAGCTATGTCTACAGTTAGGCAGTGACAAGAGTCTGAACCGATAAACACAGAAAAAATAGTTGTCCAAGTTGTCCTGCTGCAACTGCAGTAAATATCTTCACATATGAGAGCATCACTACCAAAAATTCAGCAGTATTTTATGCAAGGTAGCTGGCCAGTGAGCATCGGCCTCTGAAATATTTTTCAAGAAAAGGTGTTGTCCCTTGTGAGGGAGAATTGACAAGTAGAAAAAGAATAAAGCCATAAAGGCAGTAGTGACAGATCAGGGGGGTGAATGAATCTTAAACACTATACATATTTCTTTTCCACCAAGGGATTCTTATGGCGTAGCAGTATTTTTCATCTCTAATCACTGGTGCTGCGTGTCAGTATCTCTTATTCCTTTCCCAATTTGAGTGACACAGTGTGATATGTCTAATGACAACTAGAACAAATTTCAGTAATGAGGTCACCTTGGGCCTGTATTACTGTCTGACTGCTGTTTTCCATAGAAATTATTTGTGAAAGCAGACCACATGCTCTGCATAACGTCCTCTGCTTTACTGAGAGTGACGAAAGGGAGATATGTTAAAACTTGCAAGGTGCAGATGGTTTGCATTGATCTATTCCTGATTTCGAGCTGTAAATTGATATGTAATGAGAAAGCTGCCACTTTGGTCCCTAGGAAAAAAGTTTATGGGTTTGGTTGAATTGCTAAACTTTTCTTTATAAATGTAAAATCATGCAGATTCTAACTGACGATGGGCAAACATATGCCAGCAAGGGAAATAATAAGTGTTTGAAAGAAGAGCCCAAATGGAAATCAAAAGTCAAAAGCCTAACTTTGCCTCCAGCTCAAGCTGAACTGAGATTTTGGAAAATAGCGCAGGAAAGTAATGATCCTGAGAGACCAGGAAATAGCAAGAGTCAAGTCAGAACTTCTCTAATTATAGTAAAACTCCATTGTTTGCTACAATACAGTATGAAGCCTATTTATAAAAAGAGAAAGTATTTCTGCTTCTAGTATGTCACAGAAAAGTTGTTGTTTAGAAATTTTGCCAGATGTTCCCAACAGAGAAGAAAGAACTACAGGCAAATCTACAGAGGCTATGGTGGGCTCAGGACATCTTTCTGTTGTCCACCATGCAGAAGTAAATCAGGAATACCTGGGCAGCAACATCATCTAATTTGGATTGGCTTAATCCCAAAGATAATAGGGGATTTGAATTACAGTGTTGTAAGGGAGGTCAGAATGCATCTACCGGGTATGCACTAGTTTCCATCCCACAAAAATCAACTGAGTAACTTTATTCAACCTAAGAACAGGATTTTTGCGGAACTGCTCAGAAAAATACTCTCCTGTGTGCAAGATCAGGCTTTATTCAAGTTTTTAAACTAAATTTACAGGAATGTAATGAATCAGGAGTGAACGGGAATATAGATTCAGTGCTTCAAAACAGCACTTCATTGAGGAAATGTCCAATGAAGACGGAATATGTATTATCTGAAAATATTTTTTTGTGTTAATAGAATGTTTTGGTGTGTACTAATAATCTGGTACAAAAAAACAATTTCAGCTCTCCTTTTGGCTTTGACAGGAATCCCCCACAACCATCTTTGCTTACAGAGGTAGTGATAAATAGCAAACTCCTGTCCTTTACAATGCCACTGTTCTTTCATTATTAAATAAGACAGTGCTAAAGCAATAGACTATGTAACGTTTGTGCAAGAATCTCCACCAGAAAACTAGCCTTTTATCTTAAATATCTGCACCATTTCTTGTGAAATGACTGGTCATTGTTTTATTTGTTAATGGATTTCGTTACATATTCGTGTGCGTTTCTAATTCACAATACACTTACAGAGCTAAAGAGGATCGCGAGGCTGGGAATCAAATTATGACTAAATCAATACATTGATCAGCAAGAGCATTTCTAAATTAGCTCAATTAAGATGTTTTTTCTAGTACATGGGCTTATAAAAATCCATGCAAACCTTACATTGACTGCTTAGTGCCTTCCACAGAGAAGTATAAAATATTCCCTAGGTTGAAAGTTTTTTCCTGACCACTAATCCTGAGAGTTTTGCTGGCTCCTTACAACACTCACGCTCATTGAGGCTAATTGGTTCTGATTCTGTTCTCTGATTTGTAGTCAGTCAGAAGGTTAAATTAATTGAAATCAATGGAAGCTATACCAGTATGAGATGTTCTGATCTCGTATTAAATGCTATAAAGGTAAAATCAAGACCAATGTTTCCTCATCTGTAATTACATTAGTTCAGAGATCTGTGTTCTTTGAATTTTTTTACTGTTTTTACTAGTAGTAAGACATTGAGGGGAAAAGAGCTGCTTTTTGTATGCCATAGTTTGTCACTGTTTTGTCACTCTTTCATTGTCTACTTTCTGATTCTTGGTTTTAATGTCAATCATTGCTTTGGTTTGTAAAGATCTGTCAGATCTATTAACTCAGAGTCTCGCCTGGTGTAGTGACCTGCTGACAGTAGATATGGCCTTAGATTCCATTTGAACTATTTTATACACTTTTTCCAAGTGATGACCTCTCTATATTTGCTGGAAAACTTGTGAATCGATTGTTGTGTTTAATTTACGCAAATTGTGTCCCAGAGTTGAGTTAAAAATTGAACAGGAAAATTAAAAAAGTATTGAACATCACCTCCTCTTGGGTGTTTGTCTGTAACTTCTAGTGAGCAGACATACATAGCTAAGGCATATTGCTAATGACAACAACATCTTCCTCATCAACTTGGGTGTCATTTTCAGTTCTTTTCCCTAGTTCTTTTTCCATCCATAGGCTCTGCATAAGTTTTCCCGACTCTCCAAAAGTTTCTCTTTGCATCTGCTCTCAGTCATGGCCAACTAAAACATAACTCTGACACATACCAAGTGCAGCTGTTAGGTTTATTATTGTAGTTCATTTTGACTGCTGGAGACATGCAATGGACAGGTACAAGCTCTTGAGGAAAGATTGGCAAGGAAGATAGTGGCAGGGGAGCTGGGGGATGTGTTCTCGGCATGAAATAGAAGCTCAAATGTAGGGAGCTCTTGTAAAGGATGGACAACAGGCTGGGTGAGATCTTGTGGCTCAAGACCAGAGGAGAGGTGGGTGATGATGGCACTGTGGTATGAGTCCGTGTTGGGAGACCTCATGTCCTGAGTGACTGTTTTTATACTGCTAAATAAGAGCTCCTCTCTTTAAGTATCTCTACAGGCTTCCTATGTTCCATTACAGATTTATAATTCTTGATCTTGTCTTCCCTATTTACCTGATTGTATACTTTTTTCTCTCTAGTGTAGTAACAGTATGTTGTATTCCTCACAAATTTCCTAATCTGGCTTTCTCTGGACTATATGCAGCCATGCTTCTTGCTTCTTTACTTTAGTAATCTTCCAAGTAAGATTTCTAGTCTTCTTACTGTAAAGCTACATGTCTAAAATTAATGTTCCAAGTCCACATTTAGGTCCATAACTGAAAAATCTTTTTCTTCTGAAGATCTGCGTACTTGTAGCACCCAAGGAAATCAAGACTACAGAAGACAGGTGAACAATGCTCTCTTGCTTCTTACTAATCAGAAATAAAATATTTCCTTGTGATAAGCATTACTTTCTTGAGAGTTAATTTTGCAGTATAATGCTAGATGAAGACTCGTTGGCAATAAGACTCGTAACCAATGATTTGACTGCAGCATTCCCAAAATTCCAAACATTATATGGCATATAATCTACACTACGATGGTGTAGTTGTTCTTTCCAGGGCCTAGTTTGTGTGAGAGAGAATTGATGCCAGCTAAGAAATGTCAGCTAAAATTCTTACACTGAAATCATCATCAGAATATGTTTAACTTCAATGGCATTAGACTGGATTTCAGACTGCATCGTTTAGTTCAGATATTTTCAGTTCTCTGATTATATATTCAGCATATCTTTTGGAGGATCCTCTACCCCTTGCAAAAAGAAGTGTGGACTGGAAGTAACACAAATAGTTTATGTAGATTGTGTAGGCTCCTTATTTTTGGACTCATGCCAGACTATTCCTATCGAATACCAGTTGTCTGATTTATATGCTTATTGTGTTCCCACTATCACAGGAAGGGCCATACTGCCCTCTGAAGCTGTCTCCCTTGCTGACAGAGTCCAGACAGCTCAAACTCAATTCCTTTCCCCACCCACAGGTGTCTGATGCCTTTTGAAATGCTGCTTGATACTTGCACATGAATTGTCAAGTATGACACAGGACATACAGAAGATCTGTGCTGTTCTGCAGTGGCTGTGGGACACCAGGCAAAGCACCCAAGGGCATCTCAGATAGCACCAAATACAAATGAGTAAGCAGTCTGAAATGTAGTTTAGACTGGAGATGGGGTTCACCCTAGGCATGCGACAAGGTGAAACTGTTATTTTCGTTCCTGCTACAGTCAATAAAGGCGCTTGTATTAGCTGAACTTGGTGTAGGCATCTACCTTATGAGCAATAGCTCTTTTGAATCCCTTGTCCTTGTTGGCTGGATTAACATGAATCACTTTAGATATGTAGGTCACAGATAGACCCGTATTTTTGGTTTCTTCATCTGAGAGTTGACTCCCAGGCTGGAAGTAAACTTTTAGATTCCATCTTTGATGTTTATTTACCTGAAGAATTAAGTATTTCATTAGGACTCTACTTGTCCTATAGATTATCTAATTTTCTAACTACCTTTACAACACAGGAAACAAATATGCTTGTCTGTACTGCCAGATACACATTTTTTATAGTGCTAAATAAGTCATAGACAGAGAGCAGTCTTGACCAGTGGATCACCAATTGTTGGAATTGCTATATGGTGTATCTGCTAACATGATCCAGAGCATAGGTCTGGCCCATCCTAACTAGGATTCTTCCTGAATATCCCCGCATATGGCTCAAGGCACGGCGCACTCCAAGGTCCATTACTTGTAGGTAACAAGACTGCACCAGATTTTGCTTTCTTTATAACCCTCCAGTACTTTCCCTGAACTCTTTATGGTATCAAATACCCTGTACCTGCACTCATAGTGTACTCCAGGGAAATCAACATACACGGTTTTCATGCAATGGAAATATTTCTCCAGTGAGCTACAACATAGCCCTTATTTCAGATGTCTTGAACCCCTCCCCACAAACATTAAATAATTATGCCTTACGGTCACAGAGTAGTGCAAGGGCCCAGAGGAGGCCCATGGCCAAATGTGGGCGAGAGCAGAAGGGGCCTCCTGACTAGAGCTCAGTCATTGGCCATGTTTTATTTAGCACTGCTGGAGTAGCCATAGTTACAAGAACGGAAGGTTTATGACTCTCAGAATTTATAAGAGTATTATTGTTTGAAAAGAGACTTGATGGACAAGAGGTGGTAAATAGTAAGTTTGAGTAATAAATAGAGCATAGACGTTAAAATGCTAGATGGTACTGGTTGGGGAGTTGATAAAGTGAATCACTTAATGTTAAAATTGGATGAAGTATAGACTGCAGGACAAAATAAAAACAGGCAAGGGAGATTTTGTTGATGGTACAAGATTGGAATAGAAACCTTTACTTGGTGGAGAAAAAGGTGGGAAGTTATCAACAGTTTTCCTGTTATGGAGAGGGAGGTCAGAATAGTGGCAAATGTTGGCTGGTTTTACATTATAATCTTGATGGAAGTAGAAGAGTTGGGGTCTCAGGAGGTCCATGTTAGTGTTGAATAGTCCCAGTAAAAATCAGAAGGCTAAAGAGCATTGCTGATGCACTAAATCCCCAAAGTTGACTTTCCTTGGAAATGTTATAGTCACACAGCTGAAGTACCAAATTAATCTTATATTTTCCCTGATCAGTGAGTACAAGCAAGGAGCATACTTAGGGCAAGTATCTCTGATTTTTGTTCTGAGGCAGTAAAAAACAAAGCTTTTTATCACATATATTAAGTAAGAAAGCAGACAAGCATAGGTCCCTTTATTGGAATACAGTTGCTATTTTGAAAAGCTCATGAAAATTCAGCATCGTTAGGCTATTCCTGGACTATCAAAGAAAATTGTATGATACATTTGTTGAGAATTTTTTATATAGATACCAAAGCCATGAATGATTAAAACCAAATCTGAACTAGAGGGAACGAACAAAAAATCTCATTTTATCCCTTAGTGAGAAATAATGTAATGGACAGTTTGAATGGCCATGAATGTTAAGAAACAATTTGAATATCAAGAGGAATTCCAGACTCAAACATACAATACTGTACTGTATTCCTAATGATCTCAAAACGTACTTACTGCTCAACAGAAACAGGAGTTTTGCTTGCTGCTGTGTTCACAAGGGCCAATATTGTTCTTAAATGATTGAATAATCTTAGCTTGAAATTCAGGGTTGGTTTGAACTCTTTTTTTTCAGTGCGATTCAAAATATTTCTTGAGTTTCTGACTGTTCCTGCTTGCAGGGAATAACAGAAGCCACAATATCTGAACCAGCAGCACCAACAGTATATTTTGTTGGTTCTTTTACAATTCACTAATCAACAGTGAAAGTCTAAGCTCCTTAGCACACTGATCAGGAGCAGGGGCTGCATGACATGTCCACATCTCATATCCTTCAAACCTAAAAAGGAATGGTCAGGGAGATCTAATTATAAATGTGTCATTCTGTATTTACTTTAAAAGAAAAGCTCATTGAAGGACTCTTAATGTAGATGACAAGTGAACAAACAGAAATGCAACCCAAGCTGATTGCTACCAGAGAGATTACAGGATTAAAGGAGCTGCGTTGCTTTTCTCATTGTCTCTTAAGAAAAAAAATATTTTAAAAAGTCCACCACATAGTATATTTGTATTTCTGGTGCCAGAAAGATATTTAATATTTAAGTGATACGTTACAGATTGGGTTCATAAACACAGATAACAGAAATCTTCTTTCTTTCTTTTATTTTCTTGCTATTGTTAAACTGTTAGCATTATTCATTTTGAGGGAAGCATAACTAGACACTAACTGCAGGATACATGTTCACATATGTAGTGCATCTCCTCTGAATAGTTCAGTCTGGAGTGAGGAAGTCATTTTCATCCAGTTACTCGCAATGCAGCCCTCTTCTTATTTTCTTAACGTAGGTCCTGGCTTTTTCCCAGGGGGAGAATTCTGAATTTTTTTTCCATCCTTGTTAAAGGTCTAAAAATTACTCCTCATTCCCCCTCTGATTTAACTCTTGCATAAAACTTGATAAGGTTAAATCAAAGACATCATTGTCTTTTTAGCTACAGGCACTGGCTTGGATTCTCTCTGGAGCCAGGATATACTATTTCTGAACTGACTTAAAGAAGCACTGCGAAGAAACCTGTGGCAATTGCCCCCTACTCCAGGGCTTTGCTGCTGTGTGTGCATCACACCTCTTCGGTAGGGTTAAACACCTCAGTTCTTTGCCATGGTTTCCTTCTTTCCATACTGCCCTCAGCCACACACCGTCCCTTTGGGAACACTCAAGCCCTGTTTATTTGCATTTTCATGTCCTTGAATACGGGTCAGCAATGCAGTGTATCACACATTGATTCTGGCTTTCATCTTTCCGAGTGTGGGTATTATTTGTTATATTTCAGGTGCCAGTATGAGTGATTGTCATCCACAGACAGATGTGCTTTTGAGGTAGAAAAAAAAAAAGATTGACATGACTTTTGACATTATTTTTGTCAAGACTTTAGCATCCCATTTGCTGGAATACCTAGTCTAATGAATACCTTTTACTCCTCCGGGATGTGCAATCTAATGTTATGCTATCTTTTTTCCTCTTTGATATCTAAATGTCAATCATCAGTAGGAAAATTATGTTAGTGAATAGGTAGCATGCAATTTATCCCATAGAAATTAAATATCTGTCTGGGTTAGTGAAAAAAGTCTTTTCCATACCCAAATGTAATTTCTGCATATCATTTTGTGCTTGCCAAAATCTCATTTGCACATATGGAACATTGTTTTTGTAAGTTGTCTTGGAGTGAGCGTTTAATACGTGTGGTGTTATCTTAAAAATAATTCTGTACATGTGCTACTAACAAAGGGAAAGTTACTGCAAGGAGTAGAATTAAGGCTTCTTGTTTCCCTGGGGAGTGCTCTGACTATTGAGTTAAACTAGTAGCTATTGTAGCCTGAGGCAAGAAAAGCCTTGCTGTTTCACCATAGACTTTCTTACAACAATGCAACGCTTCTTTATTTTTAAATTCATTTGGGGGTTGTGTCTTAATGCAGATGTGAAATGTACTGTCCCTCAGATGATGCTAAAAATTCTGGTACTTTACAGTCACTTTATGCTGAATTATGGTGGTACTCGTGGGGAAATCCTTATTTACCGTAAATTATTTCATCATGACTAATGATATCATAAGAAATTACAGAGAGCTAATTATGATTTTCATAACTTCAAAGTGCTATAAAAAATAAATCTTTATTCCATTCTATATATGCTTAAAAATAGCAACAGATGTTTGTTTTGTGTTCTGCAGTATTTTTTCTTTTGTGCAAAAAATTGGTGAAGCTTTTCAAGTTAAATTTCTGCTCAGTTTGGAGAGTGTGAACTATCTGAGGAGTGTCAAAAAGATAAACTTTCTAAATTCATGGCTAGAGAAATGTTGGGGCTGACCAATTCTTCCTTTTTTTTCCTTTTTAATATAATTCCTAAGGATAAATAACATGAATTTGGGCTGAATAAAGGCAGAAGAAAAATTGCGTCTCTGAAGAAGGGGGCAGTTCAGCTTGATATGTGTGGAGTTTTATGTTTCAAAGGCAAAGAAAGGGAGGTGACAGAGCTGTCTCTGTTTATGTTGTACCAAGTGAGTCAGAAGACTGGCCCACAGAATGGTCAGAGGGTGTCTGAACCTTGGCAAAAGCACATGTGAAATGTATAGCTTTCTCCAAAGGTTATCACTGTTTGCTACCTAACATAAAAAGAGTCTGCTGAAGGATTTACTATTTCCAGGCAAACAGTGGGGTCTCACCCATTCATCATCTTGCCTACTCGACAGCTTTTCACCTTTTCTGACCAAGGAATCAATCATCTTATAATTAGGCTATTTGACACTGTTATTGCAATATAAGCAGTCCCTAAGACTACCATAAAATTGCATATTAATTCAGAAATCACAAGAGACAAACTACCTTTTTGATTCATTAAATGCAGCTGCTTTGGCTATAGCAGATCAATAGTACTGGTAGAAATTTGGCTTCAGCTTCTAAAATATCATGTAAAGAGTCTATCTGGGAGGCTTTCTGCAAGGGATCTACCTGAAGTTTTCATAAGTCATCACAATTCATAACTCATTACATGACATATAAAACTGGGAAGGAAGCATTCACTCTAGCAGTAAAAGTATAGTGAAAACCTCGTTTAGAAATAGGGTTCAGGATAGGTGTGAACATTTATGCAGAGGTGTACGCACAAATGCTAATATATATATTACAGCTTTAAATAATTTCCTACCAGACATAAATAGGCTCATTAAAAATTCCTTCTTTAAGCAAGAAACCAAATAATGTGTATAGACTTGCTGGTAATTAATATCTAAACGTGTGTTGTGTGAAGTTTCCATGCGCTGTATGCATTCCAGAAGACACGGAACAACCTGTAAAAAAAAACCCAACTACTATATATAAAACT
>Ga0181612_157149_pt1 | contig 13598 bp, 8 predicted proteins | sample HoacroProtozoa21_FD_119630 | JGI IMG/M metagenome (GOLD analysis project Ga0181612, IMG submission 119630) | Hoatzin crop microbial communities from Cojedes, Venezuel. Combined Assembly of Gp0051906, Gp0051904, Gp0051908 | reverse complement strand
CCACCAGGACACCCAGGTCCCTCTCCGCACAGCTGCTCTCCAGCAGGTCCACCATTTCCCCAGTTAGAGCTGCTGGGGGAAACAACACTGCTTCTAAAGAGTCTGTGCTAAAAATGTGGGCACATCTCTTTAAACATTTGTCCTAGAATCTGACAGGTATCAGGCCCTCCCCTCTTATCTTAATACTTAGAGTCTAGTAGAATTACATTAGCAGTATGTCCTATAAAAGCATGTACCTTAACATCATACAGTCCAGTCAGTTTCAGTGGTCATTTGGTCTAGTATTGTAACGACTGCTAGACTTGGGAGATCCGAATTCTATACGTAGTTCTGCTACTAGCCTGTTCATTGAACATGGTCCTTCTTTGCTCCTCAGTTTTCCTCTCCTTTAGAAAGCACTTGTCTGAATAATGCTATGCAAGTATAGGTATTGATTATTCATACTACCTAATATTATGACCCTGCAGGGCTGGGATCTTTATGTGTGTTAAGTTTATGATTCCTTTTAGAATTTTTGTAATAATAGTGCTTCAATCACCATTAAAGTACTGAATCAAATAAGCCTATCCTGAACAGTCTGAACCTAAAGAATCCTGACATAATCCTTTACTTTTTAATAAACATAATACATAAATTGTAACTGTGTTATTCAGAATTACCAATAAAACCTTCAATGCATAAACATCAAAGATGTTAACTTCATTCATCACAAAGCCACAATACAGTCTTTTCTGACATATATTTTAAAATAGGAACCTGCTTATATTCTCTGGTTTGTGACTATTAACAGTCAGTAGGCAGTTACAGCATACATAAAGGGCAACTGCTATGAACTGAAAAGAATTACCAAACCAGTTACTTTTCCTGTTTGTATTATTCTTAAAACACCTACACACCTGCTATCGCTTTCCCTTCCTTTCTTATGAAAAAGGAGGAAAATATACTAAGTATTTTTCTTTTACTGTACTACTTGTCACAGACACATACCTCCTCCTCATATTCAGAGCCACTTTCATCTTCACTGTCTGACCTAGGAGCAACTTCATAGCTGTACAAAGACAACAGAAAGATTATGAATTACAGATAACAAGAGGAGGGATTTGTTTCAATACATCTCCTACTCAGCTTACACATATTAAACTAAAAAAAAGACTAGAGTACAATAGAATACAATAGAATAGGTAAAAAAAAAAATTAAAAAGTAAATAAGAGAAGCTCATGAAAAATATCCATGCAAACAGAAAAGAGCAGCCTACTTGTATGCTAACGATTTACCCGGGGTTCATTTCCAGCCAAGCATCCAGCTGACTTGCTTTTGGTGCTTCTGGTCCAAGCAGAACTTTGCCTGTTTCAGTGTGAGTCACTTTGACTGGAAGGTCACTCATCTGACTGCTCTCATCTATGGGCTAAAAATTCAAATGAAATTTTATACCATAAGGCAACTGAAATTCATGCTTGTCATACATAAAAAGAATTAACAGCACCTTCAAAATTCCAGATCTGAACAAACAGTGAAGTTTTGTTATTCGAAGTCACACCTTCCCACATGGCTATCAAGCCAACACTGAGTCATGGTATTTCTGTCTGTAACATATTCTATGTGACATCCACAAATATATCACAGTATTCCAAATAAATTAACAAGAACAGCATGGAAAAGAATACACTGTTGGCTTCTAAAACAACACACAAGCTATGTATGCTTACAGACATTTAATCCTGTTCTTTATACCAATGGATATCTGTAACAAAAAAATATACATTGACCTTATGATGGTTTCTCTTATATGGAGAAACAAAGACAATTCAGTTAATCTTTTAAGTAAAGAAGGCCTATTTCAAAGATTTACTGTTCTGACTTCTTCAGTTAAGCTGATAAAGCAACTGCAATAACAAAATCTTTTACTTGTTCTGGTTCTCTGACAAAACCAGAATAGCATAATTACTTTTTCTGTTATTTCTTTGTCCTGTTTAATCACAGATTTTCTATGTTAGAAACTTCATGCCTTCTACTACTGTTTTCACTGAAGAATCTTTTCCTAACATATGAACATGACAAAAAAATCTGAACAGTTATAAATACAGTGACCGACAGAGCATAAAATTTACCCCATTTCCATGAATACTGAAATTACAGGAATGTTATGTGCATCTTCCTTGTGCAACCATAACTATATTAAAAGATTTTGCTATAACTGTTTAACTACAGCAGTAAAAATATCACTTTCAAGTATAAAAAGGACCAAAAGTAAAACAATAAATACAATTCTGTAAAATGGAAGAGAAAAATGCCATTAACAGAACAGCTGTTAATGAGGCAGCATACGCTCTGCTACTGAATGAAAAATATTCAAAGAATGACAAAGAAAAATTACTCATTTCTGTTTGGTCCTGAGGAAGAAAGAACTTTCGGACATCTTAAATGATCGTAACACTACAGTCTGTCCTGTGTATGAAAGGTAATTACATACAATGTCAACGTATTCTACAAAAAAAAACCTAGAATCCATTTATATATCTAGAATTACAACCTCACTTTAGAAAGTCAATTATGTCTACACATGGACTGCAAGAAAACCATTTATTTACTTTTAAGCATATAGCAAAGCTGAGAGAGATTCTTGAGCATACTCAGGTGATAGATTAAATGTATTTTCCTCTTAGTCTTGAACTTTCTGAAGAGAAATAGGCTAACATAAATGGTAATCTAGATAATTTTTATTCCTGGTTATAAACAACAGCTCTTCTTAGAACGCTTGTGGTCATGATTTTTTTTTTATCAAGCTATAGCAATGGCACACACAACAAGCACTGGAAAGTTCTGGAAAAAAACAAAAACCAAAAAACCACCTTGTAAAATTCATACCTCTCCATCAGGACCAAGACCAGATGCCATTCCTTCTGCATTTTCTTCAGCCTTCTAAAATAAATGATGGGAAAAAAATCACAGGCAGATTACAAGTATACAGAGAATACTTTATATGATGTAAGCAGTCTGGACCATGAATATGTTTCACTCTATTTCTGAATAGCCTGGGATGCACGTAATTTAGGATGTGGCTGGATACAGCTAGAGATAGGCACAGAGTTACTACCACACACACAAACCTTTTGCTAGTATGAACAGGGTATCTAGATCAGCTCTAGTCACTTTAATAAATCTGCATCTAAGAAGTGTCTGGCCTACTGAATTTCTGGTCCAGACCTAGAGCTCAGTTGCTTACAGACCGTGCTAATACAAATAAAATAGTAATTAATTTTCACGTGATTTATTATTAATATCCTCTAAAGTGCTTTAATCTCAGATTTGGAGAGGTCACCAGGCATCACAGATTGTATATTTGTGCAGGTACTTTTATTTTGGGTATGTACACAACTTTTTTCAGTCTGACAACTAGAAGGTGTATTTTGGGATTTCTTTGCACTCTCTCTCAATTAAGTCTAGACCACTATTACTCAAATTACAAACAAAAGGAACTCTGGAGTTCTTAGCTGGAATAAGCTGGATTTTTTTTCTCCCTAGGCACCACTCCAAGAAATAAGCAGTATCTTCATTAAAGCCTGTCCTCATTTACACTACTTTAAAATGTCAGGATGGGATGAGAAAATGGAAGCCATAGATTGCTTTTGAACTGGAACTTTCCTACACAGTTCTGACAATGAGCAAGAAAGCACAGAATACAGCTTCTGCTCCTGTCACAGTGCTGGGTTTGTAGTACTACAGCACAGTTTTATTTTGGTGACCCCTGTAAACAGATCAGACTAACTACAAGCACAAATCTCTTAAATTGTGTATTATAAATAAAAGACTTCCAAGTATCCTTAATGCTTGTGATAACTTTAGATAAACCAATTGTTGCTTTTTTTTTTAAGAAGTATACTTTAGGAATAGTTGCACTTCAGAATATTGAGATGATCCTCAATATCTGCTTCAGATCAAGCCTTGAGCCTTTGTCTTTGCCATTAAAGTCCATTTTCCAAGGCACGTGCTTCAAATGAACATGCAGCAGCATACTTGGGTCAATTCTACTTTTTAAAAAAGTTTATTCTTCTTTAGTTTACATAGCCTTCATACCTCAGAACACATGCCTAATTATCTTTGTTAACTACTCTTTCACTAGTATAACTCAAAATGAAAATCTGGCTAAGCTTAATTCTAGTCTAAAACCCTTAAAATATTAATGAAGTATAATATTCTTTAATATACAAAAATAACCTGAAGGAGAGGCTTATAAATACTTCACTGGGCTACACAAATGGCATTGGTCCTGCTCAACACACCAATAGCTAACGCTTAGTAAGAATGACATCAATATGAGCTTAAAGGCTGCTTGCTTCAGCATTCCTGGGCAGCAGGTATGTCTGCTGACAAACAAAGGTACTGTACCAGAACTGAAGAGTTTAAACAAACAGAGGGGCAGGATAAGTTACGATAACATATATCTGACCTCAGCTGAACATGCTACATTGACTGAGAATATTTTTGCCATGGATGAAGCACAAGGGGATGGGCCCATTCTTTTGCACAAGACTGCTCTCCAACGTATAAAGTTGTTACAGCTTAGCTACAGTCAATGGACTCACAACTCAAACATACCACCACAAAAAAGCAGTAAGCATCAGTGCTGTGCACTCTGCAAAGATCAGATCCTGCTGTGAGAGCAGAAACATTTCCAACCTACAGTTAAAAATGATTTTGGAAGTAGAAACATATATTACAAAGGAGATACATGTAAATAATGATAGATATCTTGCACTTGTATTTTGGGCTACGCAAAGATGTATCTTTAATCTTGACTATTTAATCCTTGACAAAGAAACACCAATTTTATGCAAGTAGGAAGCTACTTTTTCTTCATTGTCCATACAGTGACAAGAAAAACTCCTACAGATAAAGGTGAAAGGTGCATAGCAAGTTAAACTGGCCTATCAGATGAAAACTTCATCTGGAGTAATTTTTTATGTTTTTTAATTCATGACTGCAGTAAGGATGCGGACACTAGCTGAACCAGAGGCTGGAGGCAGAAGACACAAATTCAGGAATGTGAATAAAGTGAAGAGGGAAAATCTACCATAAAGATTCCCCGTACTGTATCGTAGAGAAAAAATGGACTAATCTGAAACTGTGTTCTCCTAAGAGCATAGGGCTCACTTGGGTACTATAGAACGCGAGCCTGGCAAAGACAAGAAGTACTTCTTCACCATCTACTTCCGCGTTGCCATTTCTAGGAGAAAATCCTAAGAACTCTCTACTCCCATTTCTCTGTAAAAACAAAACATTTAACTACAGGTGTTAGATTAAACTGTGTTTTACATGAGTTACAAAACATAAAAGGATAAGTATTAGAAGTGTATGACTTGGAAAAAGACACAATGTCTACTAACTTCACTGTGTGCTGCAGCCATGAATTCACAGAATTATAAATTAAAACAAAGGGTAATATTTGTGTGCACTCCTGTATGCCTGACAGATGAGCAACAGCTTGGTGGAAAGAACTTAATCACAAAAAAAAGTTGCAAATTATCAAGACAGGTCCAAGATATTTTTTCTGCTGATCTTCCTTTAGGTTTTAGGCTGAGGTATTCAAAAGCACTGAGTATTTCTGGACCATATTTCCTTTTCACTTCAGTGACAGAAAATTATGTCTTTATTGGCATGGCCAGAAGATACTCTGTTCCTCATACATTCTTCAGTTAAACTGACATAGAAACCGAACCATATCACAGATGTGGATTGTTGATGGAATTAATATTTTTCATTAGAGCAGTGCATTTACTCCATACACTATCTTATTAAGGATTATCTCTACTGTGAATTCTGTACCTTAAATCAGGTCTGTTCTTACTGGTAATACACATCAAGAACGCTGTTTAAGTTACAGCTTAACTTTGCAGGCGAGTGATTGTCCCTATGTTAAGAACATAACTCTCAACAGAAGTATAGAGGATTTGGAAAGGGACAGGAGAAAACATGGAGCACTTCTTCGGCCAATAATATCCAAAATCAGATTTTCTCTTTTATATTCTGGTATTTGTTAGCATATTTAGCATGCTGCTTGTAAGCCATGTAAAAATAATGTTTATATTTGTATCAGTAATTAGTAGCAAAGCAGGCATGGAAATGGATTATAAAAATCCTCTTATCCATCCTGCAAGAGACAAAAGGTAATCAGAGGTCACAAAAACGACAATTCATTACTTAATTATTAATTCACACACAAAATTGTTTTTTTGAAAAATAGCACTGTTCAGTTTCCACAGCGAGTCTCCCACAGGGTAAAATATTTCATATGAAGAAAGTTAATTTGATCCTACAATATGGACTGAGCCAAGTGTAGAATGTGGAGGTCTAAAAATGTTACCATGTATGAAACAGTTACACAAACCAGATTTTTCCCACCTTCTTCATAAAAATCTATTTTGGATCCATTGGATCCCTTTTGGGTACTTTAATCCTAATTTACAAGTTTGGCCCAATTTTGCCTGTAGAAAGTTGATCAGCAAATAAATGTCAACAGCCCACAATTTTCTAATCCTGCCTCCTTCCTTCGTAATTAATGATAGGAAATTTCTTATGTATTTCTGTGGAGAGAGATGAGTTCCCTCAGCATTAAGAATCTGGCAGTATAGATGATTTTAGATACTCTGGTAAGTTTATGGCAATTGGGTATCACTACATTTATCAACATTACATTTGGATTTGAAGAAGAGATGGCCTAAAAATACCAGCTGTAACTACTTGCCTTCTTTCTTCTCCTTCTCTTCTTCTTCTCTTTGGCTGCTTGTGCCTGTTTATGCTCCCACACCAAGTTAGTCAAGTTAGCCACATACTCATCTGTCTGCTGCAATAGGTAGGCCAGACGCCTATCTTTCTTTTGGTCAATCAGCTTACGGTAGCCTTCTTCATCTTCAGCCTAGGAATACAAAATAGACATCAGCCATGACAGAAATGCTTCCAAAGAAACACCAACCAACTCCTATGTCAACAATCGTGTTATCTTAGGTCATCTCACTACGTTATCTTACCTTTGGACTAGAGAGCTCCCTGTCAGCCTGAGTGACTCTGGGATTCAGGGACTCTGATTCTAAATATCTCTTGCTCTCCTGGACTAACGACTGGCAAACCTACAGCAGTTATGACAGGTAAGGAGGTAAGGCGGGGGGGCAGAGGTGCGTTTGTGTCAGTTAATGCCACATCAAACAGATTACAGTGTCCCAAAACAGAGATGCTAGGTAAGTCTCCTACAGAGATGACTTTTCAAAGACATGAAGTGCAGGTAGTTCAGACCCATAGTCCTTTTTGCAGTACAAATATAAATCTTTTTCTTCTAGGTGTCAGAAGAAAATTTTCTTTTGGGCAGATTATCTGTCATCTTTCTACTCTGGTGTTCTTTCATCTTTGATACAGGTCACTATCAGAGACAGGATTCATCACATAAGCCATATCTCTGACGCATTCTGGCAACTTCTGCGTCCTTATGGCACTAGGTAACTGTGTTGTCAGTGGTAAGACATACCAGGAAATATTATTTTCATGTGCTGTGAAGATCTAATGCAGCATTTGAGCACGTCAGAAAAATATAAGGAAATCAGCAGAGATGCCCTTGTCAATTTTGGCTAAAACAACAAATAAAGGAAGTATATAATGCCTTATAAAAAACAAACACCAGTAAGAAATATTTTAAAGATGATTACTTTAAAAGACAGCACTCTGGGAGATACAAAAAATCTCCTGCCTTTCTGGAGAGACACCAGAACTGCAGAAAGTTGGCAAGAACAGCTGCAATGCTGTAATTAAGGCTGTAAAATTGCTTGTAAAATTCAATTATAAAGTAACACTATCAGAACTACAACACTCAAAATCTAAGTTTTTAGAATTTATTATTATTATTATTACTGAATACACAGTCACTGTAATCTAGCCAAGGTACTTCCTTTCTACATTCAAGCTTGTCTCGACAGTATCTTTTTAAATCATACGAATGCCCATTCCTGTTTGTGATATATACTAGGATTAATGAGCTGTGACACAATCACCATTTCTAACCACAGGTAATGCAGGACAATCTGTGGAATGGACTGAACATTCCTGAAAAGATATGCAAAGAGTTTTAGACACAGCACATTTTCCTAGGTCACACCAAACATCTGAGAGGACTTGTTTGTAAAAACCCCTAGTACATACCTACAAATTCAACATTTATCACAGCTTGACTAAAACTAAATAAGCAAAATAACCCCACTAACGTAACACACAGTTTTCTTTTGCAGAAGGATTTAGTCAAGCAATAAGGCCAAAGACTTCCGAGCACGAAGGTCCAAACTGAAAACGCCTATGAAGTGCTGTATAAGAGCTTAACCACAGCCTTGGTGAAGGAGTCTTAGGAGAAAGGACTGATATTCTGGAAGCACTGGTACCCTGAGCCATTTCTGGACATTCAAATCTACTTCACATTTTTCAGCAGTGGACATCTTTATTATTTATCATGCTACACATTAGACTGACATAAGATCAACCTCATGATGTACAAAAATATTTCCAAAATATCAAGATTGCTTTTTTACTTTTAATCAGCTCTTATTTCTCCAATAATTAAGATTTTTGCAAGCTTGGTTAGACAGACTGCAGGCAACTATATCTATCATTCTAAAAAAGCTCTATAATGCTGATTACGACGTAAATTTTAAAAATGCTCTAAGGCCTGAACATTTGTTATTCTCTTATGCAAGTCCTTCATTTACATTGCACATGCACTTCTATTTCTAAGTTTTTATCACTTTTACATTTAAATATTTCTACATTTCTTTCTGTGAGGCAGGGACTAGAGTTCTGTGTTACATCCGCACCCATATTAGATACCTTTACCAGCATGTTTCAAAGCAAGCATGTCAATTTCCATTCAATTCTATGTTGGTAAAATGTTAATAAAGTGTTAAAAGAGCGCTAACCAATGTCTTCAAGAAACTTTTCCAACCCTAATTGCGTACACACTTGTACATACTTATTAATCTGTCTACGCTTTAAATTCCAGAATTCTTTTAATTCCTAAAATGTAGGCAGCCCCACCGATGGGTTCCACAGCATTCTGAAAAGACATGGTCATACACAAACCCATTCTACTCTGTCCTAAGAACAACAGAACTGATACTGTGTAGGTGCAAAGCAGGGTGAACTACGAAACAGCAAGAAGAATTATGGTCCTGCAGCATTAACGGGTAGAAATGACTGCTATTACTTCTCAAGATACACGCATTACTGCTATTGGTTATGCATTGTTACATGAGAAATCATCTTTATCCAAAAGTTGCTGAGTAATGCCATGAACAAATTAATCATATGGAATCTTCAAAACTATGAACCTATAAATAAAACACAGTTGAGTATTTCTACAGTGGACCGATACCCCTGCAATTATATAACAGTGCTAGTATATGTGATGTTACACAGAAGCAGCTGTTCTAAGTTTTCATGGTGATAGAAAGAACAATTATTCTTATCAAAAACCTTTAAAAAATAAGTAGCTATAGGTTAGAATAAATAGTGTTACCTTCACTACCATAATCAGAAATACATATAATGAAACCGTAGCAGTTTCAAATTTATACTTTTTGCGCTACAGAGGCTTTATTCTGCAAAGGAAATACATGGGTGTGGCTGAGACTGTATATGAAATATTAAAAAGGATACAGTACGTAATTTTAGCTAAAATAACCATAGTCCTTCCTCTTCTCCTTACCATTAGTCTCCTCATTCTTTCTTTCTCTATTCTCTCAGTTTCTTTTTTCTGCTCACGCTCGGTGTTGGCATGCCAAGTTGCCACAGCTTTAGAAAGTTTCTGAATTTTCCCAGCAACTGACCGGTGGTACTCTTTAAAATCTTTAGCGTGCTGCAATATGCTATTCAGGTATTCCTAGAAAAAGAAACAAGTTAGTGGCAACATTCGGACAAATCACAGGATTTGAAATCAGGAATACAGAAGTTCTAATCTTATCATTTTCCAATTGCTTATCACATGATTCAGAGGGGTTTTTTAATCTTAGAAACTCCAAAGGCAAATAAAATATGTAACAGAGAAGACCTGCACAGCAAAGTAAGGTGCATTTCTGTCACAGGGCAAAGAGCTAATAAATTAAAATACCTGATGTTTCTGCCTACGCTTCCTCTCCTGTTCTATCTTCTGCTGTTTCTCAAGCTTTTCTGTCATACGGGCCTCCCTCAAAGTCTGGCGCTTGCTGCGTTTGTAGGCTTTGGAGTTCAGGGCCGTCTCCAGTGTTGTGTCACGACGCATGCACGCTACTACTTCTTGTCTTAGCTACCGGTGGGGGAAAAAAAAAAAAAAAAACACATAAAAAAGAAAAAATCATTTTTAATACATGCAGGAACAACTTTCAACGCTGATATGGCAAAGTAAAACAGTAACAGTCCAGAAGATGTCCCAGCCTCCTCTTCCCTTTGCTTTACTGTTCTGAAAAGATTGAGCACCTATACAGTTGCAGCAGCTATGTCTGTCTCCCTAAACAAATCTTAAGTCACCACAGGATGGCCAAAAGTGTTAATCACTCTTAATTATCATGTCTTCCGTCTTTACAAGATGCTGCAAATGACTGACCTGCTGCAATGAAAGGGCCTAGCCCAGATGTCACACCAAAGTAAAACATGAATGCACAACACACGTAACTCACTTTCTAGAGCTGGATCTGAACATAGCTGACAACTCCTTTCATTACCACCTGCACAGCAGACAGCAGGCAGAGGTAAATGTTAAGGGCTCGGAAGAGTATTGCCACAGTCCCAGCAGTACAGGAGGGACAGCCTGCTGCTTTTCATCTGAACTCTGACAAAACTTCATTACGAAGAAGTGCCAAGGGTAGAGAAAAGGAAGATTTGGACATCATCGTACAACTACTGCCATGGCTTCTGCCACAAAGTATTTTTGCTTGACCTGCCAAATCACATCTTTGATCTTCCAAATTAGCTGGAAAAGCCAATGTTCAGAGGCCTGTAAGAGCCTGGCAGTGTGAATCCTTTTCTGAAATTCATTTGCTGATACATGCACTCAAAATCCAACTTATATCTCATGTATGATCTTGTTACATTTAATTTTCAAAGTCTGTGTGCCACAGTGGAAACCCTGAGAACAGATTACAGAGAAATATCACACACAACACCAACATACAACACTTCCTAAAACAAGGGGGCGCACGACAAGAACGCCCAGAAAGAGGTGTCTGTTGCGTTTTGTGTGGAAAATCAGATTGCAGCCTGTCCAGCTCTTGTTTTGTCTTTGTGCCAATGCCATGTTCATTATGAAAGACACAGTTCCATGGTTATATTTTAGACTCGAAAATAAAACAGGAAGCGAAAAGAACACTTGCACCTTTTTATTAACAAAACACAATAAAACCTAAGTTAAACATTTCTGTGACTTGCTTATTGGTCAAGTTTGGTCTCATGCAAAATCACCTGCTTAGGTTCAGTGCTGCTGCAACATCTTTTGCCAGTTTACTCTTTGCTACACGAACACTTTTAGCTGTGACATCTATCAGAATTTTCCTGAAGCAAAAGGCATTACCTGGCGCTGGAAATTCAGTAACCTAAGCGCCTTCAACTCCACTGTAGCTTTGGTTCGCAGATCAGGGGGGAGAGAACCAGGCAAGTTCTCCAGTTCTTGGATTCTGTGAGCAATTCGAGCCTGAAGCCTAAGTAAACAGAAAATTAGATAAGCCACCAGAAGAAATCTGTAAGGGGTTATCAAAGTTATGCAGTAAAAACAGGCATTTTCTCTCAGGCTTTTTTTTTGGCTTTTATTAATTGTCTATGAACTAAGAGGCTTTTGCAGTGAAGACATCAGGTATCATTTTCCACTTTGAAAGTAAATTGTCAAATAATGAAAACACCCCTTGGCCCTTCTTTTAATTTTGACTAAAAGTACAAGTATGAAAAGAAACTCAGGAATTTTATTTTACTCAGTACTATACAGGATTCTGTTTTCAAGCTTCTTTGATGTGTACTGTTTTACACACAGTGTAGTCAATGATAACACAGACAGAACTTTCCTTAATATCTGGAATTCTACTAGTTTCTTTTACTGACAAATCAAACATTCATTAGTAAAGTATTCACACTCACATAGTTGTTACACTGTAAATCAGATCCTGTTTCACTTTTCTTCTACAAGCTCCTTTTGCATTCAATTGTAAATTCATGAGAACGAGAGAATAATGTACAAGCCAGACAGAACTTCCATTTCTCTATTTTTCACATTGAAAACCAAGATCACAGAGCTAACAGTAACACAGGTTTTGTGGTTTTATTTACAAATAAGTACTTCTGTCAACTGCAAATTTTGCCAAGGCACTAAACTAACAGACTGCAATATTTTCAGTTATCCAAAAGTTGCATCTACGTTCAACTGAATCAGTGCCTTCTTGCATTGATAAGAAGTTTAAATATCTAAGTTTCTTCCTATCTACCTTTAGCCACACAGAGGTTAACAATAATTATCACATAATCTCATCTCATATGAACATATATTGAAGCATATACCTTCTCAGCACAACCAGGCGAATTTGACAGCAACATTAACTCTCCATTTTCTTTCTCTTTGTTAACTCACATTGGAGCCTTTTTTACTATCAGATTCAGGCTCTTCCGGGAGAAGAAGCAGTCTGCTGATGTTTCATTAGATTCAAAGATTTTTCAGATCATGGAACATGTTAGTAGGTGTGTTACTGCTTCTCCACTTGTACTGGTCTATTTAACTCATGGTTACCGAATAGGAATGCTACACTGTACTTCCAAGTGCCTATTTGATGAATTGTTTGATGAAACTAACTATGTTACATCCTAGTAACAAGGAAAGGAAAAAAAAATTGCTATCGGTGAAAAAAAAATTAGATGTAATTTGGTAACAGCAAACACTAAACTATTTCATGTTTATAATATTGGCCTGTGTGTAAGACATGCTGTAATACCTAAATCATGTACAAGATCCATAAAGAAATGGAAATGCATATGCAGTAGCAGATATTCTCCCCCAAAAGTCTGCCATTATGCACTTGAGAAGTGTGTATACAACAAAAGAACTGGCCAAACACCTCAGCAATTCATATTTTATCATGTAGCTCATGGATTAGCACTAAATTTGTCTCCCCAGCAGCAGCACACTTCACACCTTTAGTCCAGAAACACCTTTGTTCAAGGTCACTGTCATGGCTTAACCCTGGCTAGCAACTAAGTGTAACACACCTGGTGGGATGGGGTGGAGAATCAGAAGGGTAAAAGTAAGGAAGAAACTCATGGGTAGAGGTAAAAACAGTTTAATAGTTAGAAATAAATATTGTTTTTAAAAATGGTAAGAAAAAGAGAGAAAAAATAACAAAGAGAAAGGAAAATAAAACCCAAGAAAAACAAGTGATGCAAATGAAAACAATTGCTTACCACCAACTGACCGATGCTCAGCAAGTCCCTGAGCAGTGGTCTCCCACCAACCTCCCCTCAAGTTTTGTTGCTGAGTATGATGACATCATATGGTGAGGAACATCCGTTTGGTCAGTTGGGGTCAGCTGTCACAGCTGTGTCCCCTCCCAGCTTCTTG
>Ga0181612_179412_pt1 | contig 13599 bp, 7 predicted proteins | sample HoacroProtozoa21_FD_119630 | JGI IMG/M metagenome (GOLD analysis project Ga0181612, IMG submission 119630) | Hoatzin crop microbial communities from Cojedes, Venezuel. Combined Assembly of Gp0051906, Gp0051904, Gp0051908 | reverse complement strand
TGTTTTCTTCAAGTAACAAGTGTTGATTGGGAAAGGTGGTATCACTTGTGTTCTCCCCCTTCAGATGCACATCTTCTAACTCTTGGATAAACTATATTTTTTGAAAGCTTGTTCATGAACACTGCCGGGAGTGGCATGTAAAAGACATATGCTGTATCACTATCTCATACCTGAATTCAGATGCCCAGCTAGCAACATGACTTTCCGTCCTTTCTGTCCTTGTTTTCTAATTCTCCTGATTGCTTGTGACTGTCAATTCACTGCTTATGACTCCAGCAGTTCGCTGCTTTTTTTTTTTTCTGGACCATCTTGATAAATTCACAGGTCAGCATTTGAGAAGGGATGAGAAATGTGGGTGGGCTTTGAATGGGACACTTCCAAGGCTCTTCAACAGATGGTGAAACCCCACTCTTCTGGGAGGATCAATGCTGTTTCAGGTAGCTCTAGCCAGACACCCTAAACTCTGAATCCGTGGATGGAGGTGTTAAGTGCCAGTATAATGAGCTATATGATAGCTTGCATAACGGACCAGACAAGTCGTCTTACTCTTTTGTCATGTTTTGGAGGTAGTTGTTTTTCTATATTAATGACCTGAGTGCTGCTGAGCCTAATATGTGGTTGAATTACAGTGTATGTTTATAGAAAAACATTGCTATGAAGGTCTCCAGGTGATGACCAATGCAAATCCCTTGTTAATCTATTTGAATAATTACTCTTGCATTGAAAAATTCAATTACCGTCTCTAACCGTTGTTCCTGATGGTTTGTTTGGTTTTGGTTTTTTTTAATTATTAGCAGACTTGCAATAAGTCTTTTACTCTGAACAGCAATATTTGTCTTTCCACTGAGATCTGTTTTCTGTTTTACAGGTTAGTTCCCCTTGTAAATGGGTATTACTGTTTTGTTTGTACATCTGTATAACCCTTTAAATTGAGAGAGAATGCAAACCCGTGTAAGAATATAAATTCCGAATGTGTGTTTTATCAAGTAGCACTTGGAATTCATTCAGCTTCTGCTTATTTTCAATTTTCAGAATAATTGTCCTAATTTTTCAAGTGTTTGAAGTGTGTCCATAGTCTACCTGCATTGTCTTTAAATAGCAGTAAAGATTCTGTATCTAAGTGGCTGATACCAGCCTTGTCACTGAAGAGATGGAAACAAAGTAGTCACAGTGCTGTTGAGACCTCAGTAACTAGAATTTTTAGTGCCATTTTAAAAAATATAGAAGATATTTGATTAACAGTGATGAAGGGATCTCTGATTGCTGAGGAGCAGAGGTAGTTTCAAGGCTTCCTTTTCATGTTCTATTTTTTTTAAGTTTATTCTATTTCATTAGGGCATTTATTTGTGAGAACTTGTCTGAAAAGAAGGAATGCAATCTACTTTCAGTGTGCAGTTACCTCGTAAATGTTGGTCCGTTCAAGTGGCTTGTCTGGAGTCCCATGGTGCTTGGTTGGGTTTCCTTTACATATCTACTTGCATGTTTTCTGAAATTGATTTTTAGAGCTTGAAGAGAGTGATATGACAAAGATGAAGCAGGTACATGTATGCCAGATTGGGTGTTTCTTTGCTGATTGAAGCCAGTGAATTGGTTTTCACTTGTCCAGTATATTAGGGCTGTTACTTTAAAATTCATAGGTCATGGTTCTGGAATCAGGTGTGAATGTGTCTTATTTCTGCAGCAAAGGGAATAATTCCGTATTCAGGGTCCAGGAATGAAACAGATAATGGAAAGCAAGGAAAACAAGGTACAGTTTTAAAAGCTTGGCAGTATTTTGCACCATTCAGCTAGCTTGTCTAAATACCTCTGAATAGCTGTCTTGCCTTTGAGCATGCTGGCTGCTCTCCCCAGTTTGGATCTATCTGCAGGGTTGATAAAGGTGTATTTTGTCTTCTCTGGATCACAGATCTCTAGTTTTTAGGTGCATCTTCATGGTAGATAAAGTTTTGACATTTGTTCATTACTGCTCAGGGTAGCATTAGACAAACACCTCTTGCTTAAATGTATGAGCTCTGTCAGGATTGTATCTTCTGCATCTGGCACCTGATCTTCTTAGCTGAAGATTAGCTCATGAGATCTCTTAAGGCATCAAGGCATAAGCGCAGTGTAGAAAACATACAGAGTGTGTTTTCAGGGGAGACAGTGCATGAGCGTTCCTATCTGTCCACAGGAACTGGAGGAAGGAGAAGGCAGCTGTTAGGTGAAGGCTCTTTTGTGGGTCACCTTTAAATCAATATGCATTGGAATTGGAAGAGAAAACCACTTTCCTAAAAGAGGACCAGGAAGTGTGAAAGATTAGTCTGTTGTCTGAATCCATGATTATAACTCTCGCCTGAGGACCTACTCTTCTCAAGGGGACAGTACAGTGAGATTTATGGTCACGATCATGTCTAAAGGTTAGAAAAGGGAATATTAAATACCAGTAATGGTTACTGGCATAAGAACTACTGCTGCTGAAAGGTGACTGTCTAGTGAACTGAGATTATATTGCAGTGGTTTTGTTCAACTAATCAATTACCTGATGCCAAGACTAATGTTTATAGTATGATGCCTACATTTTGTATAGCACAGGTATAATATAGAATGCCACCATAAAAGCTATAATTACTTTTATGACTTACATTGCTTTTCTGTAGCTGTGAAAGTACATTTTGTGGGAGATTCTTGATCATAAAAAGCATTTTCATGTGACAGTCAAAAATGTAGCAGGATTTAATAGCTGGAAACAAAGATGACAGAAATTGAGATTAGAAATGAAGTAAAAATTGCAAAGGCTAGCTGACAAATTCAGGAGAAACTTGCCAAGGAGTACTGTCTATTTTCACTTGTTTGAAATCTCTACTTTGGGATTACATGTCTTTGAAAAAGATTGAAAGCTATTTCAGCAATGTTATGGTGCAGGAATTGCTTGTTGAAAATAATAGTTTGTGTTGTACAAAAAGTCAGATCAAGCAAAAAATAATCTTCCTTTTTATTTTCTTTCAGAATCTTTGCAATTTATTGCATTGAATCTTTAGTCCCATGTGAATAGGATTTTCTGAAGTTAAATGTATATGTGGAACGCCCAAGCTCTGATTTCAACTTTTGTTTCTGTAATGTATTTATTCTAAGCATTCTGAGCCTGACCCTCAAAGGATTTAAAATACGTAAATGTAAAACAGACGAAAAGAGGGGGGGGGTGTTCCTTTTTGATGCTGATTATTTGTTTGTGATGATGAAGTTTATCTCTGCTGTGATGAGGGCTAGAATTCCATTTCAGAAAAAGGAGAAGAGAATATGTCATCTAATTGATTGAGGGGGACACTTTTCAAAAAATATTAATTGGAGTAAAAAAAAAAAATAAATCTTTGCGATCACAGGTTCTTGTTTAGTGGTTTTCAATATCCTTACTGGCGTGACAGCGCTAAATACTAGACTTCAAGTAACTTCAAAATCTTTGGTCCAGCAATAGAAATGTTGCATTGTGGACTCACTGCCCCCTGGTCTTTCACCAAACACAAAAATAATTCCAGTCAAAGTAAATCTTATCTTGGTTCCAATTTCTGATTTGTGGGAAGCTGAGGATCTCATGATTATTTTTTGTTTGGTTTGGTTTTTGGGTTTGTTTTGTTTGTGCTTGAGGTAGAATAATTTTTCTAATGTTGTTATGTAGATTTTTATAGTGGCATAGTTGATCTGTATGTAAGAAGGAAGAAAAAAGCTACTTTAGTATGAACCATATTCACAGTGTTATAACAGTTGCATCTGTGTTAACGATCAGGATAGTGGCTCTGTCCTTTTGTGTCCATTTTGTTTTTAAAGTGGAAGTAGCTCTGTCAACACAGAAGTCTACTTGTGAATCCTTGTTTTGTTTGATGAGCCGTTTGTTGTCCAGCTATGGGATGACATTAGGATGGCATGAGGTCACATGATTTTCGTACCAAACTTCTGAAGACATTTTTGTTCCTTAAATTGCGATAAAATCTGCTTTAGTTCCATTGTAACCTGAGATCAGTTAGTAGATAATAATTACATTTAAATATCTAATAAAAGATCAAAAAAGTCAAATTAAGTCACAAAGGAGCTAACATTTCTAGACACTGGCATTATCAGCTAAATCATAGGGCTTTTTTTAACAGATGTTGATTGTGCTAGTTTTGACTCTTCTTTCAAATGTGGTGGAGGAAATGGGTGAAGAAATCATGTTTGTTGTTAAATACCCATTTATAATTTTTTTTTTTTTAAAACCTGGGAAGACAGTCCTATAGTAAATTATTTAGAAGTAATTTCAGTGATTTTATCATGTAATTCCAAAAAGAGAAAGCTGAAGGTTATTTATCTGGATAGTTATGTTGAGTTGGAAAGCAGCCAGTGGTATCTATCACTCTAGATAACAATTATTCATTTATTTTAGAAAAGCCTTTAACAAGCTCTAAGAAAAGCTCTTTAACAATTCATTCACTGTCTTACAGGAGGTTTACAAACCCCAGAGGAAATACAAACGTCAGAAGGGAGCCGGAGAACTGCTAGATGAGGAATCAAAGGTTCATGCTACGCTTCTGGAATACGGCAGGTGAAAGGCTTCATTTCATTGGCCATGGGTTTTGTATTGTGTGTATTTAGACGCATTCCATACAAAATTTGGATTGTGGGGTTTTTCTTCCTACTACTTGAGAATCAAACTGTTTCACATTTACTCCTGTTTGGTCTCAGATTTTGTTTGCTTACCCTGTAAATTCTCTGGGGACTGGAAAGTCCTTCTATGTATGAACAATGTTTTGTGCAATGGGAGCCCAAGCTCTGACTTTATGCTGCAGTAGGGTATGGGTATTTAAGATATTTGTTCTTTGCTTCTTAAAAAGGGCTTAAATTCATGAAGCTTCTAGGTAGCGTCTGTCAATCAATATTGCCTTTTTGCAAGCAACCACTAGAAGGTGGGGAAAAAAAGGAGCTGAAGTTGTTATTGCTGCTTCTTGTAGTTCTAATGTCGTTGCTACATCAGGAGGCTGAATTACTGTGCTTTTTTTTCTGCTTTCTGCAGACGTCCGTACAGAGCTGAACTTACCAAGGTTTGCACTTACCCATTACCTTTGAAAGTGCCTCTGTTTTGCCGAGAGCTCTCCAAACACATAAAAATAATGTTACAGAGTTTCTGTTTCTATTTCCAATTTTTTTTTCATAGTTCAGTGATATGGACAGCTTGTGTGCTGTCTGAGCTCTTAATACTCAATGAGTGCAAATGACATTTGAATTTGTTTTTGTATCTTCTGTGGCGGCTTCTCCCCTGAAGCCATAGATGGTGATTTTGGGGGTTTTCTTTGGTCTCCTTATTCTGAGTACCTTCCTTTTACCCTTTTTATGCATTTGTCTAGACACACAGTTGAAATCAGCAAGTGTCCTGGTTGCAGATTGCTTATAATCTTCCCCTTTCATTCATGGTGGTGTTTTGTGAGGACAGCAAGGACATAGTAACATCTTTCAGCTTATTTTCCGTTAAAGTGGGATGAAATCCTCTGTGTGTTACTAGTGGCATGAAACTACTGGGAGATACCTGGGTGTTCTGTTACTAAGCAGAGCTCTTCTGAAGTTGCACAAACTTTATATACAAATGGTTAACTGTAGAACTTTTCCCTTCCTTCCACCACCAGTGGAGTTCAGTGCAGTTATCTGACGTACAGCAAGCTGATCTAAAAGCCTAAGATGACTGGCTGCTCTAATGAGCTTAATCTGCTCAAAAGACAGAGAGCTACAAGGAGATATAGTGCCTCTTCTATATATGTTTAACATATATAGACATACATATATTAACAGCTGATTTAATAACACAGTTAGCATTCCCATCTTCTGTGGGCTGTAGTCTTGAATGTGGACTTTTTTTTTTTGTAATGGTAGTAAGACGTTAAGCTTGCTTTAACCTCATTCATTTGAGAGTCCAATTCTTTCTTCCCCAATGAAAACTGAATTTGCAAGTTGGTGAGAGTGTCAGGGATTATTCCGCTTGGCGTGTGGATTTCTTCCCTGACTCTTCAGGGGAAGACAGGCATGCTGAAGACATGAGATTCAGATCAGGTCATTGATACCTCATCAGTGCTCACAATGGGAATCCAAAGAGCTCTTATAAAAAAAAAGAAGCGGTGTACTCCTTTTCTGTCTACTTATGGTTTCTTGTACTGTTTCAGTGTTGTTACTGCATATTTGGCTCAGTAGACGCAGAAAGAGTATAAAATAGTTTATGCAGTGTAAGGGAATTTTTGTGTCTGATTTTTCTAGAATAATTTTAGTGTTTTTTTTTTTTAAAAGGTAAAACTGGAAATCAGTATATGGCTTTGAAATTGAAATAAACACGTTTTCTATAGATCCCACAAATTGTTTTAGCTTTAGGTACTGTGGAACAGTTCAGACCTAAGTAAAGCTCATTTCTGCTGGAAAAACAGATAAATCTTTAATACAAAAGCAATTGAGATGGAGAAAGTTGAAGTACAGAGGGAGGAAGTAAGAACAGAAAAGTAGGAGGCCTTGAAGATATGAGAGAACTGCTCTTCTGCTGTATAGTGTGCATCAGTACCTGGATATGAGGAGTGGTTTGGGACTAACAAGAAAGATGACCAAGAGCTTGTGAATTTTGGGAATGAAAATGCCTCTTCAGGGTAGTATTTGTTGAGATGATCTTGATGACATTACAGAGTCCTAGCAGAAGAACAAATGGAGAAGAGGTATTTGGTCTTTTAAGGGCATGGAGCATGACAGAAGACTGGCTGTACTGATTATTTAGATTGGTGATATGAATGAAGGACAGTACTTACTAGAGGACAAATACAGTTAGTTATTTGGTGTGAAAAGCTTAACACAAATTGAATACAAGTGGGAGAAATTTAAGAAAGTTGCAAGATTTGAATGTGTTTTGGTAATGCTTTCATAATGAATTCTCAAAGCATAAAACTCTTGATCAGAGAAATATTTCTGATACAGTGCATTAATAAAGAAATCTGAGAAAATGACAGTAGTGAGCCACACAGATGTCTAGTTCATGTGTTTTGGTAAGCAAACTCTTAAGGAAGATGTCTGCTGTGAATCTAGTAATGAAATAACAAGAGTACAAGGACTCAGAGATACGTACAGAAATCTGAGAGGGCAACAGGGATTACTGTCCACTCTTGAGTAATGTTAGGGGAACTAGAACACTGCTGAAAAAGGCAAATAGTAAATTTTTGGTAGATTTAGTAGAGTTGAGTGTTTTTAGAATTCAGATAGTTAAAGTGAACCTTTCATTCTTTTACTGCATGTAAACGGCAGTTGTAGAGGATTTCTTTTATTCCCAAATGCCCCTTCGTTATCATAGAAATGGCTTCTTTAAGTGCACACTAATAATAAAATTTGATTTTCTCAGCCCAACAAATAATATAGGGTCTTGCAATGTCCCAGTGCCAAATGCAGCATTATTCAGATAGTGATAGATAGTGCCATATTCTAAATTGTTTTTTGATCCTGTGGCCCCTAGCTTCAAGGTTATCGCAAATAAGCTGGAATGTGGTAGGCCAGAGTCTGGCTTGAGAGCGGAGTGATGCCAGTGAGCATCTTTCCACACAGTTTCATGGTCTGTTTCAGCTAAGGGCTTGCATTGCCTGATCTTTGCGTATTATCAATCAGTTTTCAGCAAAGTACAAAGTCAGTTCCTGTAACAGATGTGAAATGTTAAGCCTGGGAGGCATCTGGGTTCTCTGTTGATATAACATATGGTTACGTTTTTGTTACTGCTGTTCTGGTGCAGTTCATTACTTGGATGCAATTATTGGTGTGAAAATAAAATTGTGCTCCTACAAAAAGCAAGAACAGATACACGATAATGGCAATACCAATTACAAATGCTTTTATACTAATACAAATTCATGCATGTTCTGTGTGAGGGTAGTGCTCTGCCACATTCTTTGTACTGCTGAGCTTTAAAATGCGGAGAAAACAGCGTTGGGGGATTCTTGAAAACTTGGTGTTATGTTGTAATAGAATATGACTGAACTTACCTCTTAAGTCTGAGTGTTGAATAAATGGAGAACTGGTGACAATTGATACTGCTGCTGAGGATCACTTAACTTTTAGCCATAAAAGGCTTGTAAGTGGTCCTGCTTCTGCAGCAGTTAAGGAGTTAAACAGTTGTGGGTGCCAGTCAATCAGGAATATCACTTTTTTTCACATCTGTGTACGTGCTGGATTTAGTGCTTTGTAATACTGAATATGGTTGTTTACTCATATCTAAAATTTCTTTCTGCCTGTTTTTTCTTTAAGATAGTATTTCCAAACTAACAACATAACTCAAATGTCAATTTTTCCTCTCTCTCAAAAAACCCAGAAGTATAAACATTTATTTGAATATGTATTTAAAGCTCTGAATGCCATGCTTCGGAAGAAATTGAAGATTCATCAAAGGTCATGAGCATGAGTGGTTGTCTGGGAGCAGAGATTGCACTGACAACTTTCTAAGGCCTTTCCAGAATTCGGGAGTATGCAGCTAGTAGCTGGAGGATTAACTTCCAATGGAATGAGAGCATTGCTCTTTCTTTTTGAGTTTTACATGACAATATTTTATGAACAGTCTAAATTTGCAGATCATAATGAAAGGAGTAGATGGAGCTGAAATTATTTGGTGAATATGCTGCAGTGCCTGCTTATTTAGTTTATATGAAGCGTTCCAAAACTTACTGGAACCTGTCTGTTGGTTTTGTTAAGTGATTCAATTTTAGTGCATTTCTTATGTTGAAAACTGTTAGAAACTTACCTTGTTGTTTACAACTTCCACAAATAAAATTATTTCTTTTATGTTACTGTTGTTCTTTTAGGAGATATGGATTTAGCAGACAATCAGGGAAAACGGAACAGGTAAAAATATACTGATTTTAAATATTCATATTGTGGGAAGAATTGCGCCGTTTTTGTTGGAGTGTTGGTTACTGTAAGATCCTAAAGGAATACAACAGAATAAAGAGCTCTGACTTCTCTCTTAAAAATGGCTAACTGGAACTAAAAATCTGCGTGCAGTGAAAGATGCAATTGATTACTGTCTCCTTTTTTTTTAAAGCATTTTCTACATCTATACTCAAAGATCACATTTTGCAAATATTTTTCTCTTAGAGAGGGCGTTTGGGTGTTTTCTTTGTTTCGGTTTGTTCTTTAATGTGAGGTGATGAACATATGCTGTCTGTTTAATGAGCATCTTTTAACTAAGTATTCCATGATGTGATCATTAAAGAGTTTTTTCTTTTCTCTTTTATAAAACCATTCAGCTAGGTAGGAAATTTTGTAGGCATTTAATACATTACAGGTTATTTAGTGTGACAGAGAAACATGATACCATGCCATAAATACATCATAGTGCCTCTTGAAAAGCAGCATCCTTGCTGTGCTTTTGATGATTATGGAATCGTAAAATGTTGTTGTCGGAGTATTTGCAGTTTTATTATTTTGGAGCAGATACTACTTTGGCTACAAGCTTTTATTAGAGACAGAAATAATGAAGAAATGCATTAAGCATATCATGGACCCAGCAATACACTGAGTATGTTAAGGTTGTGCTTCTTTATTATCTCAATATTTTGCATATAAATTTAGTATTTAAATTTTTATAAATGGAGATATTACCAAATTTAGACATAGCTCTTTTTTTTCCCCTCAAAGTGACTGCCAGGCTACAGTCATGTTTATTATAAAGTTCATTTTGTTTCTTCAAAAATTTTACTGACTTTGGAATATTGTGTATTAGATGGTCATCATGTTTGTTGTGTGAATTGAGTCACCAGTAGGGGAGGAGTGGCGTAAATTGTAGTGCGAGGATGTTCCAGTAGCTAACACGTATTCATAAAAACAGGATAGCTATATTCCAGTTTTCTCCGTGTTGTCTTTCTTAATGCTTTACATTACTGGAACTAGATAAAATATTTTCTTAATTTTTCTTTAAAAGGCTGAAGATAAAAAAATTGCACTACCTCCAGGGCTTGCAGCAGCAGGAAAAGCTGAGCCTTGCGATGAAGATGACCTTCAGGCTGCTGAAGAGGTGTGCCATGTACACAGCAGGCATGGATGCTACTAACTTGGGGGGAGGGCAGCAGATATCACTGCCCAGTCGTTCTCTGCAAGAAGGGAAACTTCCATGCTTAGCTGAAGTGGGAATTGCTTCCCACAGGGGAATGTGGAACCTGAAACTGATGCACAAAATTAAATGTTTGTTGATGTGTAATACCAAAAATTTCGGAGTCTGAGCATTTTCAGGAGGTCAGTTTTTGGTTGTTAGTGGGAGCTGAATACTCTGAGTGAATCTATACTGTTACAAGGATTTTTCCTTTGTATGATAACTTTAGCCACCTCTTCTTTAACTTCTGTAGACTTACTGACATGCATTAAAATGCACATGTTATGTCATACTAACTGTATACATTTGTCCCTGTCACTAGGCAGAAATAAGTTGCATAATGAAAGGTAAATTGTTATGTGTAATTCCTCATATTTTGCCCTAGCTTCGCATTAAAACTCTGATGACTGGAATGGCTGCAATGGCAACAGAAGAGGTAAGCAACATTTAAAACCAGTACAGCTTTGTTTAAATTATGGTTGGTTATGGCAATTGTTCCTAAAATTAGTTAATGGTGAGTCTGAAGTCTTAGAATGACTGCATTTAAATTTTCATGAAGGGAGTCAAGAAAAGATGGTTGAATTGGGAAGACAGTAATTTTTGCAAGGCTGATGACTGAATAATTTGCCTTGAAATGATAGAAGCAGTAGAAGTAAGTGCCTCATTCAACTGGTTTCTGCAAGGAGAATTTCAGGAGAAAAACATCACTGTGCAGCTACCCAAGATGCAGTATGGTCATATTTTGTTCATCTTGTGAAGATATCCAGAGGAGTCATCATTTTGCTGGGGAGAGTGGAGTAAAATTGCATGTGTTTTAAGGTGTTTTTCAAAGCACTACTAAATATTTATAAACAACACCATGAGTGTAAGACACTGAAAATACTGGATACGTATCTTTTCAAATTCTTAGTTGTTTATAGTCATTGATACAATGGAAAGACTGATTGAAAATTCTTATATTTTGGTTCCTGGGTGAGACGACTGGGGAAAAATTCAGTTGTTAAACATTGTTTGTATTTATGCTGAAGTCACAGGAAAAAAAGGTAGTAATTAGTCTAATCTCAAAGCTGATTGACATGCTTTCTACTGAAATCCACTTGATGATTGGTTTTTTCCACGCATCCAATTTGAAAGATGCATTCTTTCACACATCTGCATTCTTACAGTTTCGCTCAAAATGTGGTCTAACAGTGAGTTTTATTACTGCACATGCAAAATTCAGTATACAGAATACAATTACAAGTTTTTGAAAATCTGAATTCATATTACGACTGTTGTTTGCTAAAAGGCTGTAAGTGAAAAATTTACATCAGCATTTAGGGGGTGGAATGTTTCTTGGTCTTTTTTTGTGATTAGACATTTTTAGCCATTGTAAAAGTTTTGTACATTTCTGTTAAAATTAGAACTTGGGGAAATTGCCATGTGGAAAGCACAGGCAGTTCCAAAACTCCAAACATTTTCTTGACACAATTGCAGGGCAAGTTGACAGCAAGCACAGTTGGCCAGATTGTTGGACTCCAGTCAGATGAGATCAAGCAAATAGTGTCAGAATACGCTGAAAAGGTGAGTGTGTTACTCGATTGTGTTTTACCAAGTCATGTTTGATAGCTTGTTAATTTAGGCCTTAAGCTTCCAGCTTAATTGCCATGATTCTCTTGAAACAACACTGTTTCATGTATGCTGTGGATAACAGCACAGTCAGAATTCAGGAAAGTATTTGAATGAGATTTAAACAAGCGCAGGCTTTTGGTGCCATAGTACATATTCCTGAATTGCATTCATGAGCAGTTGGGGTGGGGTTTAAGCAGGTGCTTAAACATTTTCATGAATAAAGAAGGGCCTGAGTTGAAGTCTGTTCAAACCACAGGTCTAAACTCTTAATGCATTTTAAAATGTTCAGTGTTAACCACAGAAATACAGGTCTGTGGGCCTGCTCAGAGAAAAATCTAGGCCTCCTTCACTCAGGTTTTCAGACACTGGGATCTTGCTTGCACTGGCCTCCAATTATCAGTCATGCCCTGGATCTCTCGTTCTGAATCTAGTATCATCAAATCCAAACCTTTGTTGCTTTTAGAAGTCAAGGCAATTAACTGTGTATATTAGCTCCATTTATTGTGTTTGACTGTGATTGTTTGTACAGTAATGTGAAAAGAAAATCTGGGTCTTCAAGCAATTAATACATACAATACATCACTGCCAGATATGAGTTATAGGTCGCACTTATTTGTCGAATAGTCTTCTCATATTTCTTCCTTTTTGTTGACACATATGAGGTATGGAGCTTTCCCATTTGGGAGATAAACCCTATAACTCAACAGAGTCTATAGCAAATTCTTGGCCTTTCTTTATTATAAAGGACTGGACGAACAGAAGCCCAAGGGTCATATTTCAATGTTACATTTCTTCTGTTCTGAGAGAAGGCAGAAGGACCTTGACTATTATAGCAGAACAATGATTAATACTCTGGAAAGTAAGAACTGATTCAAGTCAAACCAAGAATATATCGCTTTTCAAATCTATTGGATGTGACCAACAATAACAAAAAGTTCTGTGTGTACATGCATGCACCAGGAAGAGAGAATTAAGAATGTTATCAGTTTATCGAAGCATCAGTAATGTTTGGATATAGTTCTAATAGTTTTAACCCCTTGTAACTATACATGGTCTGAAGAACACAGCAGTGCTTATTTGCCTACCAGAGTCTTAATAGAATCCGTAGGCCCAGTGAAGATAGCTGGGAAACAGAATTCTCGATCTGATGTTGCCATGTGCCAGGAGCTTTCTTACAAGACGGTATTTTTGTGGAAGATCAATGTGTACGGTTTTCTGCATTTGCCCCTCCTATCTGCTACTGCGTGAACTTGTTGGGTAAACTGGAAGGGAGAGTCTAGTGTCATTCCTTACTTTCTAAAAATCCTGGCAGAAAACTATTAACATGGCTTTTATTTGCCTGTTCATCACCAGCTTTCAAGGCCCATTATTCAAAGTAGCTTTGATTTTACTGTATTAGAAAGATTCTTCATCTCAGAATTTACAAGTGTGGTCACATATAACGAGATGCTTTACTAGGAGCAGAATAGGAGGAAAAGCTTGTTCCCTGCTAAAATGAGAGAGTGACTAAAACTAGCGAAGTACTGTCTCAAAACTACGCCCTTGAAAAATGCCTGAAGGAGAATCCTCTTCAACAGCTGTAAATGCTGTTTCCAAGTTTCTTACATCTTGAGAAGTTAACATGGAATATTTTTGGACTTTTAGAATCTATGTCAGAGATTATGATGCACCCTACGCAGTCAGTTGAAATAGCATAAAATAAGCATTTCAACCATTTAGTATGGTTAGGGGTTGTCCTTCAAGGAAAATACTAAATGGGATCTTTTTATTTTTTTTTTGTTTGTGGAACCCCCGAAAGGTAAGGTGAGATGCAGTGATTTTTATCTTTGGGTTCCTGAGCCTCGGGAAAATGTCAAGGAAAAATGACAGCAAATTACATTGAAATGACTGCT
>Ga0181612_183702_pt1 | contig 13600 bp, 6 predicted proteins | sample HoacroProtozoa21_FD_119630 | JGI IMG/M metagenome (GOLD analysis project Ga0181612, IMG submission 119630) | Hoatzin crop microbial communities from Cojedes, Venezuel. Combined Assembly of Gp0051906, Gp0051904, Gp0051908 | reverse complement strand
CCAGTAACTTCTCCATGTGGTTTAATATACATTATTTGTGTTTTCCTGGCACATCATCTGTGGTAATAATAATCTGTTGTAATAAAGATCTTGATGTCCATCTTTGGTAACTGTTCCCCACATGTGAAAGCTGCACATGCACACAATAACTATAATGCAGACATTCACATGCATGAAGTTTTGCTGCAAACTGTTAAGGATAATTGTTCTATTTTTAATTCCAAAAGGGACAACGCTGTGTCCCTGAAGCTCTTCTTTCTGTGGTCTGAGTAAGCAGGGTCAAATTAAGGTAGCAGCATCCACGGGGAGCCAGAAGCTAAGAGATTTCACTTTAATCTGCCGTTGTTCATACCAGGGGTGGCTGGGCACTGGCAGGAGAGCTGTGCTGTACAGAGCTGCAAGTTCTGGACACCGAGCAGTTGCAGAATAAAGTCTGAAGTTTAGTGCTGCAGGTTTCTAGAGGTAGTTCTTATTATAGCATGGTGATAGCCAGTGGATGCTTTCCCTGTTACGCTCCCTGGGTAGCGGGTTGTTTCCGTAGTTGTGTTTCAGGTTGAGAGTCACGTCTCTCTGTCTTACCAGAGGAAACTTGGTTCTGAAAAGGACAGGAAGGGGCAAGGGCTGACTCTGTTTTGGAATTCTGTACAACCAGAGCCGTACAGGTAAATTTGAGATGCAGGAAAGAAGACTGTTACGAAGTTCCTCATATAAGCAACTATTGAGGGGAAAAAGGTAACATGCCTCAGGTTTGCTAGAAGCTGGGCATTTCTGTCAAGGAAGTTTCATTATGTGTGCCAGTTGTTTTTATACCTTCCCTTAGACATACGTTACTGGTCACTGTCAGAAATAGGGCACTGAGTGAGTATATGAGATTTCATTTTGATCTGATACAGCCTTCATTTGTTTCTTTCCCAGTTCCTGAAGTGTAACCTCAGCATTAATGATTTCCATGACTGGAATTAAAATGAAACATTCCTTACAGAATTTAATGTCTCTGTTAGAGATAACTGGCTATAGATCATCTAAGGGAAGAGGGAAGACCGTTAGGGTGGTCTGAACCTATTCTAGACATTTGTTCTGCCCAGTCTGAGGTTGCTGCTGATGTTGACCCAAAGAACCCCCAAATACCACCCAAGACCAAGGGCAGCTCTTCAAGTCTGATTGTGGCAACTTGACGGAAGCCTCAGGTTCAGTTTCCCACCACGTACTAGAAAAGCCTGAAACTGGAGGCAACAGCAGACTGAAATGACTTCCCTAGAACTTTACTGCTCTGCTTTCCTTTCCTGTCCTTGGCTGGTGATAGATCTGGGTTACTCCCCTCCTGCTCATAGTGGTGTGTGTCTTTTCAATTGGCAAGTGTGCTTCCAGCTCCTAGACATCTGCTATGTGGAGCATGAGTCTTCTGAGAAACATAGTGCCGTTTGAATCAAACTGGGGGGAAAGGGAAAGAACTTGAAGAAACTTACTGTGCGTCCATGTGAGTTAAGATTGTGTCTCAGCGTGGTGAGAGTTTGAGTTTAATCATATATAGGAGCTCCAGGTGAATTAATGGTCATGTTTTAGCTTGATCATGATTGTGGTTGCAACTTCTTGAAAAAATGTTGGTCTTTTTAGTGCTTTGAACACTTTATGTGAAATTGAGAATGAGAGCATGCCAACTTAAGTTTAAAAAAAAAAATAATTAAAAAAAATCACAAGCGACATCCCAGAAATCACTAGGGTTTAGTTATTCAGTTTTGCCCTTCTTGCTTCTGAGTGGTTTTGGATGCCAGTTTTATGCAACCACGAGAGAACAGAAACCATAAAGGAATCATATTAAAAAAAACCCAAACCTTTTTGATTCCAGCAACTAGCAAACGGTTGACACAAGTTATTAGACTTAATATAGGTTGCATACAAAAAAAGTGCCTAGAAAAGTTGGCTTTCACCATTAACACTGACCTTCTCTGTAGTTGCCTAAAACAAAATAATAACGATACCATAATGACAACACGTTAATAGTCTGATATTTTTATGCCTTTTTTTTTTCTTTTTGATGCTTATGGTAGGCAGATAGGGGCATCTGGTTAGAGGATGGTTAAACCCCTACCTACTTCAAAAGACAGAATTGTCTTTAATCTTTTGAGGAGAGGGCCATACTGTAGCCATGACATATTTGCGTTTTCACTGTGCGGGAAATAGGCCCTGCAAGAGCGAGCTTTCTGCTTTGTAAAAGTGCCGTTCAGTAAATGCAGATTCTTACTGCCATCTTTCTACTGACTATGAAGTACTTGCATGTTAAATAAAAGACATCTCCCTTTTAATATAAAAGACAGATTTTCTTCATGTGCTAGGAAGAGCAAGCTACTTTGTGAAATGGTTTGACAATTTAGGACTGTCAGCAGTGCGCTGTGTGCGGGTGGGAGACACTGTGCAGCAGGGAGCCGGGGTGAGCCGAGCCTGCACAGGTCGTCCAGCACCTCTCCTGAAGAAGAGATAATGGAGACCTTGCTGTTCTGCACTGGGGATCAAGTTCGAGCTAACATGCTGCCTGCCTGGCTTGCTTCCTCGGTAATTTTAACAAGTATTTCATTGCTTTTCCTGAGTTCCTGAATAATGGCATTACAAAGTTATTGTTCTTCATCCCTGTGAGGAAACCATTTCTGGTGTGATGAAGAGATACTTGTGTGGAAAGCTGCTGAGGAGTAAATAAAAAACCCTTCAGTAGTCCTTTCTGAGCCAAATGATTGTATAATCCTGTGCCTTAATTTGTAAATACAGTCAGCTGTATAAATGGCAGTTATTTTGTGGTTACAGTATAAGCTAAAGTTTGGAAGAGAGAAGAGTGAAACCAAATCAGTGTCCTCCCATCCTCTGTTCCTTGTTCTTCCTTTTTGGTCTTTGTTAATTTTCTGTTTCCCTTCACTGTATCTTCTGTGGAGTGACACCATGTCACGGGCGCGATGCTCCCAGCACCCATCATTGAATGTCCACTGAGTCACAGGGTAGAGGAACTTGTGCTAAAAATCATTGCCTCACCTGTCTGCAGATTCAGGAAGGCGTATTTGTATTGATAAATATAATTCATATATACAAGGTTATTTTTGCATCAAGTCTATAAACTTTTTTTAATGAGCGCTTAAATTTTGGATAAGGTGGTTCACTAAAGTACATGAGGTGATAGCGTGGCCCTTCTCTGAAACAATGACGAAAAGTCAATTTTATAAAAGTGAATGTATGGAAGAGAATTAGTGTTTTCTCTGACTCCATTAAATTTACTGATATTAATGCCTATGTTTGAAACAGAGATTTTCTATGTGCAAAAAGGTAGTTTTTCAAGAATCTGCATATTTTAGTCAAGCAAGCATATTCATTTCCATTGTTTTTCTTCTGTAGCGTGGCAAATGGCTTCCACCGGGGGAAGGGGAAGCAGGCAGTTGTGATACTGTTTGCCCCTACAATGAGAGTTAACATTTCATTATTTCTTTTCTGACTTTACCCTTGATAGTTTTGCCAGTAGCAAGCTGTTTTCCTTCTTTACCTTTTTTTTCTCTTATAAAGTTAATGTAATTCTATCTGTACACCTCCTGTCCAGATTTTCTAATGTTTTAATTGGAGGCATGCTTTTAGTAGGTACAAAGGAGTACTCCGATTCTTTCACGCTTGCTCTCGTGTGTGCTCACTCTCTTATGCAATCTTAATACCAACTCTGAAAACAAAGGTAAGCAAGGAGTTAACTGTGCAAGTGAAGCTTTCATAGTGATTGGATTAAGACCAAGAAACCCAGTAAGCAATGAAGTCTTAAAGTTGCCTATATAAAGCTAGATAACTTTTTCAACCTCTGCCCAACATGTTATTTACAGTTCTTCATTCTCTTGGAAAAACAGCACTCATCAGTGAAAAATGTCCGTCGTTCACAGAGTTTTTTGCCTCAGTGTATACACGCTGTTCTTTCTGGCTAACGTTGCAGGCTTCCAAGACCCAGCGAGTAAAGATGCCAATAAATCTAAATCCCTGGAGATACAAGCATGGGGTTTTGAACTGTCATTTGTGCCAGTGGATATTAAACAGCTTTTTTTTTTCCATTCGGTTTCCCTAGGAAAAGTTTCTTCTTCTGTTGAGTAGATGAATTTCTAGACAAACGTAAGCCAAGGAACAAATAACCCTTAAATCAGTGACGATAAGATTTTGATACAAGAGAGACTGTCATGGAGGTTGTAGTGGATTACAGGACATAAAACAGTTAATTTTAAAGCTGGATCTTTAAAGTTTAAGAACTCTAAACAGTATTTAAAGGTGCAGTCTTGCTGGAGTTCTGTGTGATGAGTGTCCTTTTATAAATGGGTAATGAATAAATCCATAATTTGATTTTTCCATCTGCCAGCTGTGTATCAGATATGGATGGGAGAGCTAGCTTTAAACATTTAATGGGGTTACTTTTAAACTTAGGTTAGGTTCTTTCATTTAAAAAAAAACTAAATGGGATTTTTAAAAAACTAAACATTTTTAAATACAGTAGGAAAGCAGAATTTTAAAGGTTATGATCCATGGAATGTCTTTAAAATACATGTTTTTATATTATATGTCTGCTGTCCAGTTATCAGACTAGTTTTTGCAGCTTCTTCGTATAAGTTATTTGTCCTACTTTTGTCACAGAAATAAATGGCAAGAATGGTTATGTCAGTGTAGACTGCTGCATAAACAAAACAAAGCAAACAAAACCAGAAAAGAATAAATTTGGAATCTTAGAAGAAAATCTAAGATATGAAATTTAATCTTTTTAAATAGCTGGCATTAGCATTTTCCTTTCCCCTACAAATTCCTATAGCCTCTGACTGAAAGCTTTGACATAACTCCTTTGAATATCAATGTGTAGAGTTCACATGAGAGTGTTGAACAGGCAAGTAGTGTGTATGTGTCTGAAATCATACCTCACTGTATTTACATACCCTCTCCTTTTGTTCTAAAACTGATAGCATTACTCTGAGGAACATAAATTTAGTGGATGTATAGCTAGAATCAAGACCTACTCAGAGCAGTTTCCTTCAACGGTTCTTTCTTAGGTGAAGCTGTGTGTGATATAACCAAGGTGAAGCATGTTTTTTCTTGATGAGCTGTTTCTACCAGTTGTGTTAAGAGGATTCTGTGACATCAGTCAAGGCAGTTTCCTCTTCTGTATACTTAGTTTTGTAGATGTTTCCAGGACTGCTTTTGAGGTGATTATCAGCCTGTATCTGATCTTGCTCAGTACGGCACTTGTCCGTTCCATATTACAGGTATGACAGATTTTTTTCATTTCTGTATCTTGTCTGTGTAAAAATATCAATCTCACTCTGAAGGTTAAATGCCAAATGGCAATAAGTGAAAACAAAACCAGCTACCACCAGACAAACAGCTCATGCTACTTTTCTGAAACCCTGTGACAATTTAATTCTGCACCTGTGATGGTTTTAGTTTACCTGGCATTATGGTGATTTATTATAACTTTATTCCGTACAAAATGAAGAAAATTAATAGTGAAATTAACTTTATTTTATTTTATTAAAGCAGCATGTCATGAGATATATTCCTGGAATTACAGTTCTCAGCAGACGTATCTAAGTATTTTTCATGGATATACATTGCCTTAGTGTAAAAACAAAAACAGGAGAATGTGGGATGAGAGCAGCGTGATACAGGTCTTTGTGTACATCTGTGCAAGTGGAGAGCATTTCTAGATAAATATTTTTAATTTAATGGCTACAGCAGGATGTAATTGACCAAACTAAAAAGGCTGAGATGGGGAAGATAAGATGGTAGATGGTGATAGGTAAGAACATATTTTGTTGTTATGCAGTAGCTAGTGTATGATGCACAGTTTGCTACCTGACTGCTGTATCACCACAGAGCTTAGATTAAGGTACTGAAGTAGGAGTTCTCTGAGTAATAGTACTCTATCTTTGGCAAAATTCCTAAAGTTAGAGGAATAAAAATGTTGAATATGGTATAGTGCATTATTGTTCCAGACTGTTTGGCTCCTGTGGAGGAGGTAGGATTTCCTGGCATAATATGAACACTTCTGGAGTTTGCGTGGTAGCTTCTATGTGAAACAGCAAGGGTTGACTGAGAAAGACAAGGTGACTTTCTCAGTCTCCTGAAAAGAATTAAAACGAAATATGATTGAGTGGGCGAGCAAAAGTAATGAAGTCCATAGTGGTCAGTATTTTAGCTTGCTCCTCTGAAAACTCCAATGTGATCCTATGAGGGAAGTTCCTATATGAGCTTGAGAGAAAAATGGCTTGTTTCCAGGATCTTTATGACCTTTGTTCATTTCAGTTGCCTAGACTTCATCTCCATCAGTTTGCTTACCTCCTGTCAATAAACAGTTTCACAAATTTGGCTTTTATGAAGTTGTTTAATTTTTCTATAGGTTAGTGGAAGCAAAATCAGAAAAAACACAGACCTTTCACTTGAAACACTTCGTAACAGTTGCTCAGAAGGAATTCAAATTTTGCTGGCTGTTTGGTTTGCTGACACAGAATTAAAATCAGAATTGAAAACTCCTACCAGGCTAATTTTCTATATAAATCTTTATCTCTTCAAAGCTGCTCCCTGTGTGTATATTCAAAGTGTATCAGCACTTACGCTATGATTTCCTGCTTAGTAGACTGGAACTAGTTAAGTCATGAATATAATGACATTTTCTTAAATATTCACATGTTTGAGATAATTTAATGAGCTTGGTGTAGCAACTAAAATGATTTCTGTTTACACATACCTAGTTTGTTCCTCCTGACAGACTGCACTAAGCATTTAAGAGTATGTGTTGGGGTTTGTTGCTTTTTTTTTCTTAATGGTGTAACTATCAATTACGGTATTTCAGGGTCACTGAGCTCCACTTATTCCAGTGACACTGACTCTGAAGTGACTAAAGTATTTCCATTGGGAAGAATTTAGACAAACCTGAAGATAGGCCAGGCTTTTATGTCTATGTAGCTCATCCATGGGAAGTGTGTAGCCATCCCAAACTCTGTGACACTTTAGCACTGTCTTCTATCATCACTGATCTGCCTAACATGGAGTACATATTTTATGTTTATAATCCATGTGTATATCACAGCTAGTGGCAGATTCAGTGTTAAAAAACTAATAGAATCATAAATCAGATTTTAAAAAGAAGTAGGGATTAAAGGCCAGTATAGTTGTATAATGAAGGTGGGACTTCTGATGTGAATGCAGCACAATGATTTCAAAAGCATTTTCTTTGAAGCGTTAAAATACTCATAATAGGAACATGTGTCAAAATAAAATGCACATTCCAATTATTTTGTAAGCTGAAATATTGTCAATGATATAAACTTAATCTTTAAAAATTATAGTTGATGATACATAAAAGTGATGTTTTCATGCCTGTAATGAAGCAGTTGTTCCAGCAGGCTTAAAAGAAAAACATCTGGCTTTGTTTGCTCTTAGTCTGACAGCTCTATACTAAAGGTCTTGCTGAAAATTACTTCCCAACAGGTTTTAGGTCAGGCTATTTTCATTGTCATTTTCTTTCCAATTAAAAAGAAAGCAAAAATATTTTTCTGAATCAATTGTACTAAAGTGAATGTTGTTTTCAGGACTAAAAAAGCAATACTTTACATTTTTTTAGCATTTCAAGTAAAATGTGCAACTACATATACAGACTAATTTTTTGAAAGTTAAGCTAATTCAAAACAAAGACCAATGTTTTGGAAGCTTAAGCTTTTACCGATTTTTTTTTTTTTTTTTTTTTAAATTACAACAGCAAATAAGCAATATTCCATATAGTTTTTAAATAAAACACTAAGGTACAAAAGTATTAGAAACTGATGAAAATTGAAATTAACAATAGCTAGTCTTGGTTTTTTGTATCAGAGTTGATGAGAATGAAAAACTAAACCATTAGTGTTTGATTGGCACATTTATTCCTTATTAGTTCTTCCTTTGCACAAATCTTGAAGTAAACATACTGCATCTCCTCCATACCTTTTATAATGAGATGTTCCTGCTGCTTCACAAGAACAGCAGAGCAAGAAAAGTTATTTGAGAATATTTTTTCTCACTTCAGGTAAATGAGAATTGACCAGTTAGTGCCATGTAGAGGAGGAGTTACTCTTCAGGCTTTGCCCCCAGTAGTTCCTGTGGCAGTTGTTATATGAAGGGGTTTTCGGGTTTTTTCATCTTAACGTTGCAACAGTAACCCCCCAAAACAACAGTATAGAAAGAAACACGAAATTTTTCACCATTTCGTAACTAGTCTGCAGTCCTTGAAGCACAATTGATCTGTATGTGTATCTGTGTGTGTATCCCAGAAAGGAAATACCCCAGAAAGGAAATACAGTTCTCTCCACTGGGTGGGGGGAAACACATAGGAAAATGCATCCTGAATGCTTTGTCATCAGTGAAACGGGTTCTGCAGGCAGTGAATTTTTGTCTTGCAGGGATTAAACATGAGCAACAGTAAATGGACTTTTTGAGTTTTACTCTGTGTGTGTGCACGTGTGCGTTTATGTGCATTTTAGAAGAAACAAGAAGTTATAATGTTGAAGAACAAAGACTTTTTAAGGCAGGGAAAAAGGAAAGAACTATTAGTTCAAAATATATTAGGCAATAAAAGTAATCTCAATAGGAAAGAAGTGTTCTCTTTCGCAGGAGCTAACTGGCTAGAGGACATAGTTCTACTCCTGCGACTGACTGAATTCCAAAACTAAGATTTTGGTGAGAAGATACTAACACAATGAGATACTAATGCACTTTCTTCAAGTGTATTGTTAGTTTATTCAAATGTCTTATGGAAGTATGAGAGCTAAAAAGACTGTAATAATACTTCTGAGTTGCATCACAGCTATTTCCAATCACAAAGAAAAGAACAGGAGTTAGCTTCAAGATGCATTCACTGTACTTCACTGATGAGGGACTGCACAGCAAGTATGTTCAAACTGGAAGAAGTCTGGCAGCTCTTGATCAGGAACATGCTTGGGTTCTCAGCATTGCTAGGTTGCATTACAGAATTTCAAGTCAAAAAATATCAAGAAACCCATCTTGACTGCTTTGGAAATCATCAGTATCTGGATGAGAAATTTAGGAAAGTCCATTCCCGTGCTGAAATTCAGAAATATCAACTACCATGTCATAAAAGTTAAGATTTCAGCTTGTGCCACCTGGCACCCAGGCACTGAGGAAGCAAAAAGATTTGAATTAGGGAAGAAAGGAAGAGAGAGACAGACAAGACAGGGTGTAACTGCCTTACATATTTCATACCCAGAAACTCAGTCGGTCAGTGTGGCCCCGCTGACAAAGTGTGAGAGAAAAGGGGAGAACAATTTTCAGCAGAAGGGTTGGTTTCTTCTTTATAAATTAGTAATCAGTGAGTATTGCTCCCTTTCTGAAATCTTTGCTAGAAGTCATAGTGTATTCTGGGCACAACATTAGTGTGACAGTGTAGGCAGGTAAACCATTCATATGTAGGCCTATTTTCTGGGTTACTTTGTCACTATCTTTTCAATATGTCACTTTTCTCCCTTCAAAATCTGACAAGTCTGTGCTTGCTTTTTGTGAATAATTGAGCCAGAATAAAATTTCCTGCCTCTGTATGTTCTCAAACCAATAAGGTAAAGCAAAGAATCTTCCTGAAAACTTCTGTCTGAGAGCTGTCTCCAGCGGCAGACTGAAGCTGACAAAATGAAAGGCCCACCAGGAGATGAGTCCGAATCTGAAGTCTTTTAAGTATGTGGGCAGCAAGGTGAAGACAGCAAGATGACATCCTGCAGATTTCTGTGCCAGATCTGCTTTCAGTTTCTCTTACTCCTGTTGCTACCTTTTGACATACTCCTCTCCTATTTTTTGATTTGTATTTATTCTTTCTTCCATTTGCCCTTTTAAGAACAGCAGTTTAAATGTAGTGTGTGGACAAATAGTTAGGTATTATTTTACATTTGTTTGTCTCTAGGCAAAGACAGCATATGGTCCATATGAAATTCCCAAAATAATAGCTTTATCCATAGAAATTCCTGGTTTTAAGAGCAGTAAGCTTTTCAGGTATAAAATCATATTGAATTGGTAAAATATTCTTTTGCAAAGTTGTGGTTTTGAAGGAAAATAGTAATTGTCAGAAAGGACTGAATTACCCTTACTTGTTGAATATTGAAAAGAGACAGGTTTTGAAAAGATACAAGTCCTCTGAAGGTCCAGATTTGGCACTTGCTGGTTTATGTTTCTTTCTGAAATATAAAGGGAATAAAATTACCTCTTAATAGACAAGAAGTATAAACCTGCATATAAAAAGGATATCATATTTGGATAACAAAATTGGTGAATATATTGAATGTGAAATATATTTTTCTCCCCTCCCTCCTCTTTATTCTCTTTAATCTCTATCTTTCTGTTCCCTATTGACCACTGTGTGGGTTTAACTTCAGTGCAGGTACATTGTTGGGTTTGGTGATAGCAGCCAATTCTGCTGCTCAGCATTAGTGATCCCCTTACAGTAGTTCCAGCACTGATGGAAAAGAGAAATTCACCTGAAAATACTTAAAATCACCTGAAAATACTTAAATAAGACCACAAAATTTGCTGCTCTGGATTAGACTGGGTTTTTAGGCAAATATTCCAATCTGGTCGCTATTGTTATCTGACTGTTTGCAAGAAGATTAAAAATATCTGAGTTAAAGGAAGCAAATACTGCTGCTGAAGGAAGAATACTTTCTTGTTCCTGTAGGATGTCTGTTGCAGTGGAAACTTGAGATTACTTTTAGGTCTATGAGAAAAAAAATGCCATCTATAAGGGAAAACTACATCCTACCTCCTTAAAAGCAGAAGATGAAGTCTGCTCTTCCAAAGTGGAAACAGAGTTCATGCCAGGATTTACAACGCATATCCTCTGAAGAAAATTCTTTGAGAGTGGAACAGAATTTCAAATACATTGACCTTAAGAAACTCATATGCTGTGTTTGCAAGGAAAGCTAGCACCCTTATCTCAACAGTGCAGAGAGGTCTGGAATCTTGCTGAACATTCATTGTTCACCCGAGAACATTTCATTGAGAAATTCCAGTGTGCAGAAGTTAAAAATGTTTAAAAGTGTAAAATCATTTCCATCTGGCTCCTGGTATTGCAGCACTGGAGAGCATGTGTTAGAGCTTACGTCCCGAAGGTGATTCTGGGTGAGACGTTCCTCAAACTTTCTTTGGTTATTATTGATTTAAAGATATAGAAGATCGAAAGAAAACCCCCAAAATACAACCAACCAACCAAACAACACCCCCCCCCCCAAAAAAAACCAAAGCACTTGATGAAATGAGACTCTTAAAGAAGGAAACACAGAGTGAAAGATAAACTTGCCACTTTTTAATGGTCTGGAATAGTGCTTCGCCCTCCTCCTTTCCCATCATAAATAACTAGAAGACAAGTATAGGACATGGTCTTTGAGAATTAATGGTTGCACCTAGGATAACTGTTCTTCTTTCTCAGAGATGATTTGCTGAACTGAAAGTATTCATTATGAGTATTTATTTTTAAAAGGACAAATGTTAGGTCATCTTGTTGACTCTGGGCATGTTTCAAGTTCCCTGTAATTGCTCTGTCAGTCTTTATCCCATCCATCCTTCCTTACCAAAATGCATAAAGTTGCATTGTTTTGTTCCTGTATCACCCAAATTAAGCTTAAAAAGCAGTAGATGTTAGCTATTTATACAGCCCTCATTTTGTACAGTGTCTCCAAGCATTTAAACAATTAAGAAAATACTACCTCATCTTTTACCCCTAATCAGCCAGAAGACTTGAAGAGAGAGTCCCAAATACTGCACTGGACAAAAATGATTAATGAAAAGGCCTTTGATATTGCATAGTGTTAGGTCTGAGCTAAGAATCCGGGCATAATGGGGCCAGCCGTCTTCTGCAGCAGCCGTTTCACAGTGCACCTGGAGCCGGCGGCCGTGGGAGTAGGATGGCCGAAGGCAGAGACGCAGCCTAGACGTGTGCTTATGGGGGGGCATGGGGTAACTCGAGGTGACTTCTGATGTGAGCATCGAACATTCACTCCCTTTTTGGGAACACCAAGTAAATAGTTTTATCCACTTCTTGTCACAACATTACTGGGTTTAGGGCATCTCGGTAACGTGTCTTCTATACCCAGAACGTGGAAGTCCCATGCTGTATTGCTGGTTCCCGTTGGTACAGGGGATGCCACTGACACATCACTGAGCCTCCCTATTTTTTTATCTTGGGTAACTAAATTGGAATTTTCTTGCTCAGTGGCACCATAAGTTATGAACACCTACTTGTGCAAATAGTGCAAAATTCATGCTGCTTGTGATAGCTCAGACAAGTGAATAATGTGTGGTGTGTGGGTCTGCAATACAAACCTGGGAAATTTGACAGTAATTAATAAATTGCTGATTGAGAGAGTACATAAGAAACTCTTGGAATCGGACAGAATCTAAGATAATCTGTGGTAAAAACCACATCCTATTACACTCTAAAGAGACACATTTATTTTCTTAGTTTAAGTTGGTAATGGACCTTTACCAAATAATGTTTCTATACTAAAGTAATAATGAATCAGACATGATGTAAATATTCCAATTACAGTGATATTTTTAAAATTTGCCTGTTCATAAAGCAGTTTAAAATCTAGTAGTGAAGTATTATTATAATTCTTGTTTACCTTTTATTATCATTTAAAGATGTTTGGGTTCTTGCTGCTTTTTATGGTACCATGACTGTTCATTCTACCAGCTAAGAGGTACTAATTAGAAAACAAAATCTTTACATTGCCATGCTTATGGCTTAAAGGTATTTAGTTGTTCAGAGCTTTTATATGGCATAATTTCCAATCTAGTGAACATCCAGTCTTTGGGCTATTAACTTTAAACATTTTACGATGTACTTAATTCCAGGTACACCTACTATTTAATTTGCATAAATAAACAATACATAGGAAAAAGCTCCAGTGCAATAGGGGATATAGGAGCTCTGCTGTTAACAGTGACTAAATGAGCAAATGAAAAAGGGCAGGTCAAAAAGAAGCCTATTTGCATGAATACATAGAAAGTAAGTATTAATTTCAGTTCTGTATTTAAAGCATAAATCCATGTTATGCAGTGAGAATATTAAAGGTTAATGGATTTTTGAAGTGGTAGTGCCAAAACTGCATTGTTAATAAGTGCAGAATGGGTTATTGCCTTTCGCAGCAAGAAGTAAGAGACGATGAAGACATCGGTTATTGTAAAAAGTGGTAATATCCATAGTGAAATCTTAGCTTTAAAACAAAAAAGCTGGCTCTTAGAGTTTAAGTGGAGAGATAGACACAAAGTATTGTTGAATAATGTAATTTTATATAGGATAAATAGGATAGCTACATTTTTATTTAGCTTTTTTTTAAAGATGCTGTTAAGCATAAATGTATGTATCTAATATATGCAAGTAAGGAGGAAGAGGCAAGGTATATGGGGCTGTAAATGTGAGAAGCCTAAAATTGATGTGGTAAGAAAAGAGGAACATGAGGAAACTAAAAGGATAAGAAGTGGCTAAAATGATGGGAAAGAAAGAGAATTTTAGCAACTGCCTTCTGCATGTGGGGACTATCACAGTTGTGGAGCAGGCTATTAAACCTGCGGTGTT
>Ga0181612_181507_pt1 | contig 13600 bp, 8 predicted proteins | sample HoacroProtozoa21_FD_119630 | JGI IMG/M metagenome (GOLD analysis project Ga0181612, IMG submission 119630) | Hoatzin crop microbial communities from Cojedes, Venezuel. Combined Assembly of Gp0051906, Gp0051904, Gp0051908 | reverse complement strand
CTTTCCTGGAAAAGACCAGGCACCTGTGTGTGTGTGTATATATATATATACACACACACATATATATATATATATATAAATAAAATTAGTTTTAAAAGACGGATAGATGTATCACAGATACCTTAATGAAATATTCCAGTGGTAACAAAAACATGAAAATTATTTCTTTTGCACTGAAATTCAAGCATTATGCATATACGAATATTACGCACCAATTAAAAGGCAATTTGAGAGAAGGAACAGCATCCTGAGTGTCAGGGGAGCCAAGATTCACGGTTGTAAGTGACGGGCTTCCCTGACTGCAGCTTCTGAGCTAGGCATTTCAGTGACACATAATTTACAAGATAGAACCGTGTTATATGAGTTATGTAAATGACTCTAAATTATTATTCTGCCATCAATAATACAGCAATTTTAGGAACTCCTAATTTACCTAGTAGGAGAGGGTTTCATGTGACATATGGAAATGAATGGGCCACACATGCTTCTCTTGCTTAAACCAGAGCACTTTGGACTGTGTGATGAGCCTATAATATTCACATGTCACAAAGCATTTTTCTAAACAGTGAAGTATCTGCCCTTGGTATTAAAGATAAGGGGAGTCCCACTTGACAAAAAGAGGGACAACCATTTTGGTTTTACATTGTGCAGTCTTCTTGTTTTGAATCTTCCCTAAAAATAACCCACTTCTGTCAATCTAGGCAGCACATTGATTCTGTGAGCAGAAGCTACATTCATATGATGTAAATGCTAATTTTTTTTTTCTGTTAAAAAGATATATAAAATATGAGGGCTAGATATTTCAACTTGGTGTAAATCAGCAAAATCTGTTCACTCCAGGTAAAAGCAACCTGATGTACAACAACTGAGGATCTGGATTTTGACAAAAATGCAAAATAAAAGTTCCTGAACAGCTTTAGACTTCTAATGAGAAAATAAAATTAATTAGAATAGTATTGAGACACATTCCTTAAAAGTATTTTAAATTCAAAGTTCTTAAAAATCACTGTCTATCCTTGAACACAATCATAGATCCTGAAAAACACCAAGCTTCAGGAAAAAAAATATTAAAGAACTGTGATATATGTCATGTGTGCTTTTTGATTAGTAGAAAATGGGTGCCTTCTTATAGAAAAAAATTTAAGAAAGTAAGAGAAAAAATCAATGTTTAATTTAGTAAGGGGTAACTCAAAGTATACTTGAGGTGCTGATGGAAATTATCTTCAGTTTGGACTCAGGGAAATAAGGTCACAAATATTTTTATTATAGACAACTATAAGTTAACTTATAACTTATTGCTTAAAGAAAAGCTACAAAACCAGTCTTTCATACCTTTGTAGTGTTGCTAGTTCCTCATGGCAGAAGCCAGGAAATCTACAAAACTGAATAACAGTGAAGGGAAATAAGGTCATTAAAATATTTTTTTAAAAAATTACTCGATCATGATAGTTAAGCACTTCAAATGGATGAAAGTGAACCATGTTTTGTGTGGGTGTCATTATTAATTTTTTTAATTAAATGCTGTGCAGAAGTAACATCTGAAAAAAAGAATTAATATATTGAACGGATATTTTTTATTAAAAAACATAGAAACCCCAGGCTCTTATTTTTCCACAATATACCTGAAATATTTTTTCTGTCTTAAGTGTAAAGATGTTTCCAAGGTGTGGATGTTCCTCCCCATACATGTTCTTTTTCTAATATTCCCAAAGAAAAATGGGAATGGGGCAGGCAAGAATAAAAAGGAAGCAAATTATAGAAAGACGGCTAGTTTCAGTTTGGGGAGCTTTTATAAAATTTAAAAATGAGAATTTTCCGTTAATGTGACTTCCAAAAAATGTAGTATTAGTCATCATTAATCGTAAAGAGACAATTTTGCTCGGGTTGCAATATGAGAAATTATCAGTGAAACACTTCACCTTGGATTCCTCCTTGTAGTGTCAGGTTATTTAGGATAGGGTATGTGCTTTATCCATGAATTTAAAGAGGAAAAAAACAAGCAAATATGGACCACAGCTGGCCTTGTCTATTGTGTAACCTCAATCTAACAGGGACATCAAGCAGCATAAAATGAGGAAACATACATTGATCTCAATGGAGACCTAGAAGTGGCCTGTGCAATGGTATCTCAATCTACCTCCATGAGGACAAGTTTACTGTGGCACTGTTACTGTTTATTTGACTTTTCTGTCCAGAAAGAACTCCAAAACTTGAACAATTTCCATAGGAGAAGGTAAGGTTTGTGTAATATGCCATGCTAGTATAACAAGAAAGTGAAGTTCTAAATTTACCTGCTCTGCCTTCCCCTACCAAGGAGACTTGACTTTGATTTTTAAGAACGGAAAGGTATAGATGGCTGCAGAGACAGAGTTATGGGATTTTGGTTTTGCAGTGTGGTTGCATTACTGGACTACTTTATTTGTGTGCAGCATAACATATATGATTGTAAATCATATACCAAACTATTGGTTACCAAAGTTGCAAATAGCTGATGGAAAACAAACACATATAAAATGATGTAACGAAACAATGAGGAGGAATTAGTGGATGATTAATGAATCAGTATTCAGCCAGAGCAGTCTATAAGAGCACGGACCAGTTAATAACAACTTTCCTTTGACTTTTATATAGTTAACATAATTCTGCTTTACTAGTAGACTACTGAAGTTGAATTACTGAATGAATTACTAAAATGATGACTAGAGTTAACATTTGACATTTTTGGAGTAGACAATGAGGAAAATAAAGACTGAAAAGTTTACTGGGTCATGCATTATTTCCCTCTAAAGGGACATGGTTAATTAATTGTTTGTTCCAGGGATTTCTTTGATCCATTGTCAAATGTAGTGTTGATTTAAGACAATTATTCTTAAATTTGGATCAGAACTATGATAGTGCTCATACTGTAATCTGTATATTTAAGGGACTGAGGTCAGTATGCGAGGGTGCCTCAGTTTATTGCTCATTGCTGTTCTACAGCAGCTCCAGGGCAAAGTGTTTGGCATCTCTTTCCCAGTAGTCTGGTAACACACAGTGTTAGAGCTCCTACCCAAAGATAATGTCATAAAGATCCAGACACATTAGTGTTTCTGTCTCCTAGAAATTCTGTTCAGTAAATGCTAGCTAGTTGTGTATGCAATACACAAATTTTGGATGCAGCTGATGGAAGGAGGAGCTAACAAGAGCCACATTTAAACTGGAATGGCAATATGAAAGAACATTTTTTTGATTTTTTTTTTCCGAAGGAGTAATCACATAAAATAATTGCAGACCATATTGTCCATTTTGTTTTTCTTTGAGAAATACAACAATATTGTTATAAAAATATCAGTATATTAGATAATAAAACTGCTATTTATCCCTAAGTTCGAGCTAACTTTAATACAACATTAAAGTAATAATAATAATAAAAATTTTGTCTATAAAGTTACACAGCAGTACAAGTGCATGCAAAACTCCTTCAGCAAAATATGCAACTGAAAAGCTCGAATCCTCTCTCCCTCCAACAGTCTTCCAGGTGGTGTCTAGGAAATAAGAGAACTTCAGCATGTGAATTTAATCTGGGTTTGATTCTGAATATCCAGTAGCCCTGGAAGCAGCCTTTTCTAAAGTAGATTGATTTAATGAGCTAAATAGCAGCATGATCACTGCATCCTGTCGGTGTGATGCCTGGCCTTAAAACACTTCAAAACAGGCATTTTTTTTTTTGTACAGACTCAGTAGTGTCTTGAGTTTTGACTTTGTGGGAGAATCAGAAGTAAGTTCTGGACCTTTCAGTTTACTGCCATGCTGGTAAGTACCTGATTCGCTGCTGATAATCACTTTCCTCTTCATTAATTACATTTCTGTTTTTGTATTGGCACTTCACGTAGCCAGTACTGTATATTCCAGTACTAATGAATTTGATTGCACTATACAAGATAATGGATCAAAGTAGTGCAGTGTCAACTCTTCTATGAAGGAACATGAACACCTGCATTAGTATTTTATGTTCTAGCAGCTTGCTGCTTTCTTCATGACGTTGTATTTATTCTGTCTTGACTTCTAGCTCTGATCATGATGAATGCACGTATTCTTAATTTCTCATAGGGAGGATGGCAAGCACTGTAATAGATAACTTCAGAGCATAATAAAAAGAAAAATGCAATGAGCCATATTTAGGACTCTAACCATTTTCTCTTGTTCATCACTTTTCTTATTTCATCACTCAATTTGAGTGATGAAAAGGGAGCAGTATGATCTATGTGAATGTGTAATCCTTTTCTTACTTGGGAGGCTTCAAATACTGCCTTGCTGGGCTTTTGAAGTGGCATGATTATGCCTGAATTGCACATTGCCAAGAAGAAATCCATTTTTCTAAGAACATAGTAAAGTAAAATTATCAAGATTATAATGAAGTTATGGTTTATTTGAGCCAGAAAAAAGACAGCTACAAACTGACCATTTTATCAGCTTTTTTTCTCATCCCTACATGCAGTTTAACTTTTGCACATTCCTATTAACTTTCCAATTTGTTTCTGAAGATGATATTATGCATGGTCTAGTAGAAATCAGCTTGACTTTTCCAAGAAGACTGGTAGAGAAAAATTGATGGGCAGACATCAGCTAGTGTTTTGAAAATTTAGATTAGTATTTTCATTTAGGGAGTAGGGAAAATTTAATTCAAAAGCATTATACTTCTAGACCCTTAAAACTGAACTTGTCTTGAAGAGGCTTCAGATCTTTCAGGTAAACTGTACTAACCTCACTAAAGTCAGAAATAAGATGCTTTTCTAAAGAAAAAAAATAGTGTTAAGCCAACATATTACTTTGCAAGCTATATTATTAAAAAATCATCAAAAATAATCTTTCCAACAACCAGCTTTAGTCTTCTGGGTCAACTGATACAATTTCCCCCCTTTTGAAGGGTCATGGTGCAATTTTAGACGTGTTCAATAGCAAAAATATGGACATGGGCGGTGTGGAAACACCAGCAGTTAAAAAAATAGTCTCAGATCTATTTATTCATGCAGCAGAATTCCTTGCTGCACAAGGAACCCAGCTGGATACTACAGCAAGCTGCTGTTGAACGCAGACAGAGGCGGTGGTCTCAGGCACTGGTCCCAATAACAGAGGTACTGCTGAAGGTGCAGTAGCAAGGTTGGATTCTGAAACCTTTTTCAGAACAAGGTACTCTTAAGTTTTCGGAGTGATTAACTATTCTAGCTGTGATATGCTTTCTGAAATTAAAATCCTCATGAGGAGAATCACTTTGAAAAACTGAGGCTTAGCACTTAATTTTATCAGAAAAAACTTTCAGTGCCTGAAAATGCTCCAGATATGGGAAGATGTAGGTTGGCTGACTGGTTTTATGGCCTTTCATGGAGAAAAACATAACAGCTCCTAATAGCTCAGGAGTATGGATGAGCAAACGAAGGTACGGTGGAGTCAGGTGGTGACAGGGCTGTCTCTGGCAGTAACCACACTGATCAGCTGGGCACCATTGGGTCAAAGCTTGAAAACCTGGGAGTGACAATACAGGTGAACAGCACCCACTGCTGTTCAGTCCAGAGTCTGCTTGTCTGAGTATGGTTTCTTTCTTACCTAGAAGAGATGAGTGATGTTTAAGTGGAAAGACAGCCAGCACAAAACTGCGGCTCACAAGCATGCACCTACAGTGGCAGAACTGCTGAAGTAAAATGCAGAGTACAGACCTCAAAGCTGGGGCCAACATATTTTTGAACAGTTTTAAGAAGCCCGTGTGTTTTTGATCAACAGTAAGGAAACAGTTATTGAGTATTTGGAAATCTGGACAGAAATGGGAGGTCGAAATAACCGCTTGTGTGTCCTTGGGGGAAGAACTACATGTACATCCTTTTTCCACAGAAAACCCAAACCTCTGGTAAGCCTGAAATGGAAGTGGAGTTAGGAGCAGATCCTAAAAGAAACATGGCAGGCCTAGGCCATATGTAAACAGACAATCCCTTAGCGCTTGTTGAAGAGCTGTGTAGTCGAGTGGGTTAATGATATCGCTCCGTTAAGGAGAAATAGCTAAGGAAAGAACCATGACTGATAGGTAATAGATCCGGTTTGGAAGAGCTCTCAACCGGTCAGGACCTATTCTGCCCCCAAAAGTTAGGATGGCAAAGCTAAAGCCTGAGAAAGCTGGATGCTTTCAAGATTTCTTCATGCCTGGGGCAATAATTAAACACTATAATATTCTTGATTTCTATCAGTTATGAGGAGACAGTATTATGAATTCTGATCTCTCTCCTAATAACACAACTAAAGCATCTCTATGGGGTCTGCAGCAACTGTTTTCATATAAGGATAATAAAATCTATAACTTTAACTGGCTTTCATGTGACAGATACTTTTGTCCTTTTTAAAGTACTGACCGTATTGTTTACACTTCCACGCAGTTTTTTTTCGAGCCAAGGCTACATTTTCTCTGTCTTGATTTTTTCATCCTTTCATTTCATTCCATTTCCTTTGCCCGTTCCTAGACCTTTCAGCTCTCCTGATCTAGCTTCCCCGCCACCCTCTGCTCATCCTCTGCTCCTGCTACACGTGCTACCCAGCTCCGGTACTTCCTCACAGCTGTATACTCTTTCCTCCTCGCATCGCTAGTCTCACTGGCAGCAGCTAGAAAGAAGTATATTGAATAGTAATTGTGACTGTAACTGCTCATGGGATAGGGAAAATGGAAAACAGAAGCAGCAAGTTTTTTTTTTAAGAATGCCACATTATGATTTAGCAAATTGAATCTGTGTTTTCAATGCTTTGGATATGTATTGAGACTCTTCTCTACCTTATCACACAGACAAATTAATAAATTAGGTTGAAGGATGGAAAGTTCTATCGAAATGCACTAAAGCTATTTTGCTTTGTTTTCGGAAAACAGATACATATTGTAACAGAACTACCAACTTCAATCTACAGTTTAAAAAATTATCACCATTTATTTCCCTTTCTGCTATTCTAGCCGTTTTGTACAGATTCTTGTGATATTAAAGGCAAAGCATCAAGTGTAATTGGATCCTGGTCCCAGAGGTTTACTGTTCAAAGATGATATCGTCTGTGACTGCCATTGACTACAAAGGGCCCAGGACGTTACAGAATACATAGTCTGAGCGCAGCCATGCAGAATGTCTGTCTCCTTTCTTTAATGAAGTGAAAAACATCACCAATCACTGCTGTAGCTTATTATATAACTTGAAATAAAATACTGTGTATTTCTATCTAACTTTTGTTAAGTAATAACTGTATATAAGACTTTTTCACACAGATATAAACATACATTTGTCTGGTTGGGCAGCATTTGCAGGAAACCTGTAACATATAATTGCTCCGACTTGCACTTGCTTTTTGTTTGTGCTAATTAATGAGAAATCTGCACGTGGCTGAGAGGGGTAAAAAGGAAGGTAATTAGAAAAATAAGACTATACCTCCATACACACACGCGCAGAAGCCACGGTGATAGAGTTCGCTATTTTTTTCAGTTTATTTTTTGTGGAGATCAAACTAGTAAGTTGTTTTATATGCTCCCTACATACTGTGGCATTTTGCATTATTGTCAATATACTGTTGCATAACGAACATGGTGGCCTGCTGAAGCATTCGTTTAGTATTATATATATATATAGGCCAAAAATATATGTTAGATATCCATTGTATTTTGAAAATCTTCATTCCAGCTACTTCTCTAAAAGAAGGATTTTGCAATATTGAAATAATTTTTCTCGCAGTATTAATAGTAAGGCTTAAGAAGGAAACATTTTATTTAATAAGAGTAGGGGGTTGTTTTCAAAGATGATGCTCTTAAAAAACACAAAAATGTTATAAGAACTTTCCTTGGTCATGAAAATATTACAGCTGTGATGAACACCATAACTTGCACACCCCTCTAAGTAAATATGATAGAAGCTATATTAGTTGTGCTGGCATAGTCTACGGTAGTTAATCTGGGATTCTTCTAGAGGCAGTTGAGAGATACAGGATAGTCCAGAGGGAAATTCATATCACCCATCACAAGTATTTAAAGACTGCATGGGGCTGCTCACCTGCTGCAGATGTCTGCCTCCCCGCTTTATGGAAGGAACATACGTAAATGGCATAGCTGAGGTGGCTGTACCTTACTTAGTTAAGGCTTTATGACATCTGAACAGTGGAGCTCAGATTTTTTTTCCAGGCATACATGAACTTAGTGAGTAACGAGCTAAACAAAAACCTTTGTTTACTGTAGCAATAACATGAAGTTTTGAACTCAGTCATTTAAATAGAGTGGTAATATGCATAGGTGTCCATGACAATTATATTACAGCGAAAATATGTGTGTTCACCAGAAAAGGTGGATCAGGATCAATAACTCGACTGCTCATTGCCTAATATTCTTAGATGTATTACATCAGTGGTATTTGGGAAAGGAATCGACACATCAGTAGTAAAGAATTTGCAATACAGTTTCTTCGTCCTTGGTAATATATCTGTTGCTTATTGCATACTATTGCATCCAGTAAAGTAGATTGTTTTCCAAAGGTGGAAACATTTCAGAAAGCATTGATATGAGAGCTGAGGGTCTAATCATGTGGGGACATTTGTAATTGGATAGCATATGTAGTTTACCATGACTGTTAGTATTGCAATACTGCAGTAATGGAGATCTTCCTCACCACATATGTTCACTCTGTTAGCTGGATGAATACCAGGAGAAGACTGGTACCACAGAGCTGACAAAGATACTCATTTAAATTAGAAGCTACAGCAAGCAACACTAAATAAACAAATAACATTTTTTGCTGAGATAGTTTTTTGTTTATTTCTTTTTGTTTCGTTTAAATCTCTTGTGCTGTCACAGAAAAGTATTTTAATTTAGTAAGTCAATAAAAACTCTATTTTATTGTGAATTGTTCTGTTCTTTGTGATTTGTTTTTTGTTTAATTTTGTTTTTTTCCTAGGCTAAAAGCTGCCATTCTGTGGTGACTGATAACTTATTTTGCTCCTTTGGTGTCTTGCCGTGCATACTTGAAGAGCATCTTCGAACTTACTCAGAGCTTGTTTTCCTTTCTGCTTCTGATTGGTTTTGCTGCCAGTTTATTTCATTACCTGTGCCTAAAGGCTGTTTGCTTCTGTGGGAGCAGCACATGCGTCTTCTGATTTTTGCCATAAGGTAGGCTTTACTTCTCTGTGTGATATCATCTTGATTACATTCAGCAGCACATTCCCTGAAAGGCAATTATGACAACGCTCTTTGCATACACAGAAATAAGCATTTGCATTTTCCCATTGGAATTTACCAGCTAGATCTTCTCCCTGGCAGCATGACTTCTCCCTTTCCACTTCCTACAGGGCAGTGTGTGTTGGAAGTACGTGCTGGTGTTACCTGTGTGTGAAAGGCAGGGCTGTGCAGGCGACGACGGGGAAGATCAGGCTCCCAACGAATTAAGGAGCAGGAATTATGGGAAGGAAGATTTGTTAGGCTATAAATTCCTTATCTCTTTCCAAAAACAGAACACTATAATCGTCTCTGTGGGTGAAAACGTTTCAGTGAAGAAAGCTTACACAAACCTAAACTTCATTTTATGTCCCATTTTAGCCAATGAGGTTAACTAGTACAGTGCCATTGTATTATATTTGATTAAACTCTACAAATTTACAGAAAATAAGGATCATCAACACCAACAATAATAGTTCCAATTCATCTGGCTTCACAGACTGGACCTTGTCAAGGATATTGCCAAATTATTTGAAGCACTACAGGAGAAAAAAGGGGTTGAGTCATCTGTGTAAGTGTGAATAAAGCAAGATCTTGTGTCACTTTGTTATACACCGTACCTGTGCTGTCATGCTCCCTTCTTACTCATCAGTCACAGTACAGGAGTTTTCCATAGTTATGTATGTGTTTACTAAATTATATCTTTTAGTAAGTGACTTTTCCCAATCTGTTATTCTCACTCTTTAGCTCCCATTGTGTTTTGGCTGCGTTTCAAAACAGAGCAGTACCTGCATCCTTTAAAAACAACAGCAAAGAATATCTCTTGAATGAAGGTTGTCCTCCCACGTCTCTTAGCCAAAGCACTGATGTGTCTGAGCTCTGTCACTGACTGAGTTCTCCAACACGTGGCGATGAGTCCTGCCAGCGTTATGGGAGAACCAGGCCCCCCAGCTGGTCACCACAACCGGAATGTATCTGTCTCATCTCGCTTACTGATAATGCACAAAAAGTAATCATATTGCAGCGGAAACTGCATCATGAAATATTATGTTTTGCAGATGTCATGGCAGAAGAACAAACCTGCATCTGGGAGAAGCTGGAGATACAGATAACTGGATTCATTTTAACCCAGTGGCTATCTAAATTAACTCGAAGTCATGTCCTTCAAAAATACAAATTCTAATCTTCCTTCCCTGCATTTGCCTACATGTATTGCTTTGTTGGACTGATCTGAATTATCTAGACATCCATAAAACCAGAATGTCTATTATCACTTCCTCCAAGCTGGTCACAAAAATTCACATCCAGTCTCACTTAGGAAATGATACCACATAATTTCTGGTTAATCACTTCTGCGGGCCAAAGCCTATTTAGGAAACCCTGGTGAAATCTATCTGGTTTTTTCCACTGCAAAAAGAGAGTTCAGATCTCAAAGCTGACAGTGGAGGAAACTGCCAACAAGAGCAACTGCTCCTAATGCCCAGGTGAACTCAATATGTCAAGAGCTTATGGAGATTGGAGAAGCTGCACGGAGATCCCCGTCTTGCTAACACTCCTAGAGTAAGAACACAGGTAAAAGATTAATCTTAATAACCTAATTTCTGGGCCTTTAGTTTGAGAGATAATTTTGCACATAAAATGAACACAGAAACAGCGCTCAGAAGAGATAATACTACTGGTGGTAACATGCTTGCTAGAATAAGTTAACTGGTTTTTTTGTATGTGTTTTTATGCAACAGGAGAGCGAAGGCTGTGAGCATGTGCTGGGATGAATCTGCAGTTTGTTGCTGTTGAAATGAGAGCTGTGGCATTTGTTTGGCTGGCTGCAGAATTAGCTCACAGGTTGGCGTGTTAAGATAATTGGCTAATTGGCATGGAGTTACCTCAGTTTGCTGGCTAATAAATAACAGCAGCTGGGAAGCTGCTTTAGTTGTGATACCATGAGTGGATGGTGGGAGGATGCTGTGAAGCAGGAGTGAGTCACTACAGGTAGTATAAAATTAAGGTGGTCTTCTATGTCATCCACGGTTCTTGTGTAAAGTTCTTAAGCACTTCGTTGAGTTGTTTCTTAGTACATTAGAAGGTTAAAATGCTGGCACAGCAGTGTTCTTCAGGTAAAAAAAAAAAAAAAAAGTTGTTTGCGTGCCTCTATGCACTTTTAAGCTGAATTCTCTAGCTGTTTCCTTAGAGGTAGTGAAATGATTTAAGGATATAGTTCAGCTCCAAGTTTCTTTGTGACTCTATTTTAATGGAGTTTATCAACTTTTTGGAACAGTTGCTAAATATAATGCTTGTAATAAGAGATATTCTATTTTCCAAGAAAAAGTTAAGTAAGAGAAATTAAGTTAAGTATGTGCCCTTTCATACAGGAGTATTGTTGCAAATAAAGTGACGTTGAAAGGCACATGACAACAAGTGCCGAGATAAATGTTGTGTTAAGAAAGTGGAACAGGTCAGAAGATGGAAATGTATTTCAATTTCTTTCTTAAGCCTGTATGCAGCAGAACATTACTTTGACTGTTTCAGCTAAACGAAGAAAAGTGTGGATGTTTCAGTAACACAGTAAGAATAGGGGAGTGGAGGGGCATGATGCTTTCTTTGGTCTGCTTTCTGGTGTCATCAACTCCTCAACGTGCTGCTTTGAAATGGTAGGTCCCTCTGAGGATGATGTACAGATAAATTTTCTGTGAATCAGATATTTCTAAAGAGCACCTGTATTTACCTTTGATAAATGTTCGATTTCAACAAATGCTGACATTCTCGGATAATTTCCCTAGGCAGCTAATACGTAAGTTTCTCTACTGTAGTTTTATTCTCCATTGGCCAATTCCTCAACTCTTTAATCCCTTCAGTTCTAACAAGTTGCCCAGGTTGTTTGCAGCTGCCAAACAAAGGATGGCAAGGGGTTCTTCACTGTCTTAAATAACCTTTGGATTTCAGAAGAGTGTCACCCTGTGGTATTTAACTGATATGTAATAGGTTTGGATAGCTTATTTTCCCATTTTATTTCATGCCTTAATAGTTATACAGAGTTTCTGGGTATTGGGCATGATCAGGTTTTGTTCTTGTATTAATTTGCATGAAGGGGAAAAAATGTCCTCAAAAAGTAGTTCCATTATCAAAACCAGCAATAGAACTCATGGGACATTAAACTTCCCTAATTACTATAATTTAAATTTACAAAATTAATACCCAGAAAACCTATTATAAATAAAAGCTTTTAAGCAGGAGAGAATTAAATCCACTAAATTCCATTAGTGACATCTGATATAGAAACACATTAAGAAGGCTAAACACCACACTGGTTGCTTACTTAGTTAAATCCATTAGTATTAAATACATTCATTTCATCAGCTGCTCGGTTCAAGGGATCCAGGCTTGAAATCTGTTCTTTTGAAGTGCATAAGGTGACTTATTTTAGATGAGAGGTAAACAGTGACTGGTATCTCACAGGTTTCGCACATTATGTGCATACCTTGTCATTATAAAAGAAAGAATACAAAGTTTTGACTTGGCTTTCAAATACAGAAATGCTGAGAAAGATATATGCAGCACTGTGAAGTAAAAAACGATGTAGAATAGAATTAGACCCCTTTTATGATGCTAATGCTTCAGAGAAAACCACATGAAGAAGAGACTGGAAAGAGACTAACGTTATTCTTGGGGAGCTCAGTCCAAAGCACAGAGCAGCAAATGGAAAACGTTTATTTCCTTTGGGCTTAATCAGGCTTGGATTTTGTTTGCTATTAATGAAGCCACCCAGTTAAGAGAAAATTAAAGTAAACAGACCTACAGCATTATGCAGAAAAGCCTTGCACATCAAAATGCTCACAAACCTTAAAAAGGGAAAATGTCCTTAAAACAAGCAAGATGATGTGGGAGAAGCAATGAAAGTATCTCCTAGGAGAAAGAACTTGATGTTGTCAGGTGTAGGGAGAGAGTAAGTTTGGCAAACAATTCAATGGGAGTGGGGGACAATCCCTGTGGTAGAGAATAAGCAGCAGAGATATGGGTGGCCTGTTGGGAGGTCAGCTGCTCAGCCCCATGAGACCACCAAAAAGCAAACAAGAATAGTAATGGATGAGATTAGAAGAAATTCTGTCCTGGCATTTACAAAGACAGTTTTCCATGTGTTTGTATGTGGATGAGGGCCAGTTACTTTGCATTACAGAGTAGTTTGAATGACGGCGTTACATTTTGCTTTAAAATAGGAAGTGCATACGTGTGCAAGCTGGTGCGTAGGGTTATACTGTTTAAACTAGTTATTTGATGACGATGCTTATCTCGAAGTAGAGACAGCAGTGACAGGACGAGGGGTAATGGTTTTAAACTAAAACAGGGTAGGTTTAGGCTGGATATAAGGAAGAAATTCTTTACAATGAGGGTGGTGAAACACTGGAACGGGTT
>Ga0181612_155450_pt1 | contig 13600 bp, 8 predicted proteins | sample HoacroProtozoa21_FD_119630 | JGI IMG/M metagenome (GOLD analysis project Ga0181612, IMG submission 119630) | Hoatzin crop microbial communities from Cojedes, Venezuel. Combined Assembly of Gp0051906, Gp0051904, Gp0051908 | reverse complement strand
TAATGTTAATTCTTTTTTTTTTTTAATGTTAATAAATGAGTTCAGTGAACCTATTTCATTGTAATTCAAAGTACAGTAGACTATAAAGTATTAAAAATTGCTTTGGCCTAGAAAACAAGCCTGTTGATAATCAACATCAGAGCATCAGATAGTGTGAGATGGTCCAACCCAGAAAATTAGTTAGGGCCATAAAAGCATAGGATTTCCTTTGAAAAATGCTCTTGTTATTATGCAGATTAATAAATACTGAATTGCTCTGCTTTGCTTTTTGAATTTTTAAGACTTAATTCAGATTTTACTAGAAAACGCAAGAGCTACCAACTGCCTTAAAGAAACAGCATACAAACCAGACCCACACATAGAGTCAAAATTTTCGTGTGATCGCCTGATTCCAGGAAAGGGAGCTTTCAGAAAAATATCATGAGACACGCTAAAACTGTGAGAATCAGCAATGACGTGACAAGGACCTTCTTCTGTATCATAGCAAAGCACTAGAAATAATTTCAGCATGAACTGTGAAGACACCACAGAGATCAGAAAATGCTACCTAGATCTTTTGAAACCACACCAATGTCGTGAATAGCCAGCAGTCATGTAATGCTGAATTTACAGAGTCACATTCAGATTTTGGTCAATATAATAATAATAATAAAAACTAACTGAAAACCAGAAAATAGAGTAAAGAAGAGCTTACCTGGATCACTAAGAAATTCCTCTGAGGTGTTCCACATCCTACCATCCAAGTACAACGTGCCATTGGTAGAGTTAAACTTGGTGTAGTCCCTGACACACTTGTGGCGCAAGTTGCCCATGAAGAGCTGGAGGCCTATGAGGGCAAAGACACTCAAGCAGAAAACGGTCAGGATCATCACATCAGCAAGTTTCTTAACTGACTGGATAAGTGCCCCTACAATGGTCTTCAGTCCTAGAGAGATAAAAGCCAAGAGTTTATAGACTGAGAGGCTGTAACGTCTGCATATAGCTACTTTTCATGATGAAAACCTCCATGGAAGGGAAAATTGGAAGGGTTTCTACTACAGGTTTGTAAGTGGATGGTAGAAACAAGAGACAGGTGATTGTTATGAATGTTTAGATTGGCGTACTTTTGTCTGGACAGAAGTCTCAGTATTACTCTTACACAAACACTGATTTAAAAATGGAGTGAAAGAACTGGATGGAGGAACAGCGAGGTACAAAAATATTCATGGAGAAAGAAAATATGGAACGTCTTTTATATTTTCATGGAGCTGCAGTAAAGGCTGTAAAGCCTAAATCCCATTGAATTTTGAGAACATGAATTAATATTAAATCACTCAGGTGATCTTTCATGTAAAACAGAGGAAGAGACACGGAAATGTTGTTTATTCCCTGATTATTTTACACATTTTAGTGCCAAACTCAGCTCACTGTCCTCATACAAATAATTCCTCTGCCTTCAATTCATTTGCTTAAGACAACATGAATTTGGTGTTAGAAATGAGCCAAATAATATGGGCAGTGAAATAAATATTCTGACAATGTAGATAAATCATCTTACTGCTTGGGTTACACAAATTAGCTTTGCTGGTATTATTTCACCCTGTAACATGAGCTTCATTTTTTTTATTCTATAAATATACCGATATAAATAATTATACTGTTTTCTCAAAAGGTATTGCTTGCTTTTGAAGTGTTCCTGGAGATCAGCCCTATTTCAGCTGATTGAACGTTACATGAATATGACAAAACCCACTCTTTTCAAAAAAGACCCTTCTTTTAAACTTGCATGCTGTAGTCAGACATTAATATCAGCAGCATAATGTTAACAATTTTGTTGTTTCTTTCCTATTTATATTTCATTAACACTCGATAAGTAGTAATCAGTGCTTCTGCTAATCAGTTTCGCCAGTATGGCAGCTGTAAGAGAAATCGAATTCAATGGAAAAAAGAAAATGCAAAGAGGAAACAGGAGGAATTCTCCTGGGCAACACTCAGAAGCACATTGATTTGCTCACTGAATACGATCATGCACATTAAGTCTCAGTTCCCTGGAATTCCACCCCAAGAGTTTGGCAGCCACAAAGGTTGAGCTAGCGCTGTATAATTTAAAATAATATACAATGTACTTGAGGACTCATAGGAAGATATGGTTCTGGTCTTGCTTAAAATTCTGTGGTTAAAGAAAGGGGAAATCAAAGTTTCTCAAAGGAGGATGAGCTGCTATAATGGCCAGCAGGTCCATCAGTCCCTGAATCCAGCAACCTAAAATATTTCACTCCTTCACAGGATGGTGCCATTAGGTTAACCTGTGAATGATATTAATAGCTATAAAATGACTATTTAACCAAAACGGACTGACCCATCAGGTGTGGGTAGCCCCCTTTCTCCGCTAAATTTGTTGTTTGCCTCTTTAGAGCTGATTTGTGGCATGGGAAAGAGGGAGAGCTTAGACAGTTCCCTGCTCTGCTCGAAAGTAAAGCAAAAAATACTTCAGTACAAACAATAGGTAAAAACTGGATTTTCATGATGTCTGCACTCCTCATCAGAAAGAGATTTTACAAATTAGGTCAGTTCTATTCAGGTACCTAGAAAAACACCAGCTTTGAAATTTTAAGTCCATCTGTAGATTTGGCTACCTATTTTGTTGCCTAAATAAAAAGCATAGCTCATCTGATAATCTAGTCTTGCATGAACTTTATACCTGAGGTGAAACTACTTTTAGTTGTAGCCCAGTTCTGAAAGGCTTTCTGGGGTCTCAACCTTATCCATTGTTAAGAATATCAGAACTTAAAGACAGCCAGGTCTTAAACAAGTAGTGAGGTGGGGAAAAAGAAATATGATTTGTAAATGCACTAGAATATTTTTCAGTTTTATCCAATATTCTGAAATATTTTCAGTGAATCTCATCATTAGCTGTCCTTTGAATGCACAGATGTTTCTTCACTGAAGGTGGTAAAACTTGGGAAATCTGAATGCAAACCGAGTCTTAAAAAAAGGGCAAAAAGCCAAACCACAAATTCTTTTAATTTAGTACTCTCTGTGGAATCCCTGAGCACATTTATTTGTTTGTAATACAAATGCAAGCTTGGAGACTGCATTTGTATCATCTAAGTACACGAATTAATCTTATTCACATGGGCAAGGACAATGGCAGCCCTAATGTGAATAGGGATAATATTAGCAAAAAAGACCTACAAAATTCCAACCACCAATAAAGACTATCTGTTTTCAAAATCAGGATCCAGTATTGTTAATTTCAAGGTCATTTCATGAAACTTGTTTTTCTCAGTTTACTTACTGGGGTTTTAAATAGAATAGTAATCCTATACTATTAGTTTTACAAATCCATTCCTTGCAGGTATCAAAAAATTTCTTTCTGAGAAGGCTTTCTGCTTTACTCTCTTTTTCTTTTCTTATTTTCATAGCATACAGGCTTCAGAACAGTTTAAGAAGGGAATGCTTTAGTAATACAACTGCTGTAATTAAAGACCTTTTAAAAATAACTTGTACTCTGCCTCCTGGACCTTTGTTAAAACTTTCCAGGAAAATCATTTGGCGAGTGGTATATTTACAGTCTAATTGTTTTTTTCTCACCCTTTAAAAACATTTGCCCAGAAAGTTAAGTAGTATCCATCAAGTTTCTTGGCACAACTTACTGCTAAAAAAAGTGTCTAAATCACCATTCATTTAAACTTTCTGTGCCTCATAAATGGAAGGGATGAGGAGAAATAAGGACAGCCACAACGTCTTGCAGGTGCTCTGCATTTCTCTGAATCAATCCCAAGTTTTGTAAAAGCACTGCTAGATATATTCAAATTTAGAGCACTGTTAAGTCTTCTACATAAATAATCCTGCTTTGAAATAGTGCCAATGAGAGCACTGCAATATAGCATAATAGAATATACTATTTATGAGGCATTAAAGACATATACTTAATTCCTGCAAGTCAAACATCAAACCAGGCAGCATGCAGAAAAAGCTGAGGATCTGATCCAAAGCTGAGTAACAGCTACACCAATGACAATGGATCTATAGCTTATTCCCTAATCAATACGGGCTTTTCCTGAATCACTGAATACTTTTCGCATTTCTGGGCCAAATCCTGCTTGCGTGACATGAACCACACCATGAGATCCAAAATCAGAGAACGAGGGCTGTATAGGCAGCCTGACATCTGCTGAAAGCGAGGAGGATTTGGCCTAAACTTTCCTGTTAATGCAGGTAGAAATTAACACATTCAGAGGTTAATCCAATAAGCAGTTTTCAAATGCAAATCAGAAACCATAGAAAATGCAAGCAACACCAAACAATGAGAAATGGCAAGATCTCACAACACCATCCATTCCTCCTACGAGATGTTGAGGGAGTATTAGCGTAATTCAATATGACATCCATACCAGATGTTGGCAATCACCTACAGAATATCAGATGCTTTCATGCACAGTCTGGAAACAAGCAGGGAGAAAAAGCAAAAGCAAAAAAATAAGAGTGTGTCTTGCACTGTGATGATCCTCCCATAGCCTACTCCCTCTCCTGAGGATGATATGTGTGTGTCTTGCAAATATCTGCATGAGTCGTGCATGCAGGAAGGGAAGAGTGAAGAGTTCACTCTTGATGAACGTATTTTGTCATTGGCCACTGACACGTGGGGCAGCAAAATGTTTAATAACATGTCGGCAAGCCTGAACAGTTGTCAGCATCCCTGTAGACCACCATTGCATGGAAATGTGATTGTCAGGCCAGTCTCCAGGGAAAACATGAATGTATCATGTATTTCTCGCCTCTGGGATAGCTACTTCTTGAGTTAAGTGATTTACTCACCCAGGGGATGACATTTATCTCTCTGCAGGAGGACTTCAGCAAGATTGAAGCAGTGAACGGGGGTCAGTCTCCTCCACACAGACCTTAATTCTAGTGCTCCAAGCTCTGTCCTGGCTATCAGTAAAGTACTGGATAACATTCACAGCCCTATTTATAGCCTTTAGACTCACACTAACTTAAACGGGAGCTGGATCAGGCCCCAAAGTGCCTTGGCCCAATTTTCTATGAGGTCACCTTTCACCAGTATCCTGTCATTTTATGTGAGATGTTCATGATGTACACGCCTGTTCCACAAAGAGCAGTGGAGCTTGTCTGAATACAGGCACTTTACAAAATCCTGGTGACGATGGTGATGATGGCGATAGCCTGCATTTTACAGGCTTTTGAAGGGGAAGCACAGGAGGGCGTACCCCAGGGCTTTACGTTATCTCAGTTAGTAGTTATCAAAACACACTGGTGAATTCCAGGCAGGCAAACTATGACTCGAGACCCTCCATTGTCATGGGATGGGTTCCTATTGAGCACACTGGGACTTCGATACGCTGGTAATGGCTGACAAATGAGTGACTTTAAGTGGGTTGTTCTGCTGCTGACCATGGTTCCTATCTAGATTGAAAACGAACAAATCCGGTTGCCATGGCAATGTGGAAGATGCTAATTAATAAATAAAATCACTGAGAGTGAAAGGTTTTATGCTCCCATAGAGCAAATGTTACCTATTTCTAAGAACCTGAACGTAAGACATATATGAAGAAATTAAAAACATTTTTCTTTTAATGAGTCTGGATAAACAGATATCCAGGTACTGTACAAAGCTTGTTTTCTTTCGATATCATGAGCGACTGGAAAACAGAAAGAAATGGGTGTTTAATGCAGAAAAGGAAAAACTGAAGGGATCCATGAAGATCATCCGGTGTGTTAAAGGCTGCCACAGAGCGTAAGGCACTGACCTGACAGCCTACACAGTAGCTGTTGGGTGAAAAATAATGAGCTGATAATGCACCTAGAGAGAATGAGGCTGGATGGGAGTCTGTATTCAGAGACAGGACCTGCAGGTGATCCACGGACCTCGGGAGCAGGAGATGCTGGCATGATGGCAACTAAACTGAGCCTCATCTCCTAAGAGTGGGAAGCATGCGGCTTGCTGGTAGGTACAAATATTTGTGTTGCTGAATCTGGCTCTGAACCCAGAGCCAGAGGGCTCTCCCATGGCAAATCTTCTACCGGTGAAAGCAATAAGATACTGGAACAGACTTCTCAGGAAGACCATGAGACCTCCACCTTTGAAGGACTGTTAGAACAAATCAGGTAATAAATATCGTGCCAGGTCTGAGCTATGCTAAATGCAGCTTGAGGCCAGGGGAAAGGACTCTGAGGGTCTGGGAGATCTTTTTGAGTCCTGTGAGTCTGTGTCCTCTAAAGATCCCTGTGCCTGCTTGTGCACTTAGAGCGAGGCATTAAAGGTAGGTGAGACTTTTAAAAGCACTAATTGTTAACCTCATTGATCTCAAGTGAAGCAGAATGCCTTTGAAAACCAGCCTCTAAGTGCTTTGCTGGATAGAAGCCTTACACCACGGAGAACTTGGCCCATTACTTTCGGTAAACAATTTCACTGAGCATGCTGAGTCCAAGGATGTTTGTGCAAACAGAACTACCTGATGGAAAAGTGTGATCAATTTTATTGAGGAAAAGCTTAGGTATTTGCAAAGGAGAACACATCTCAGCCTTCTTCACTTAAGATGTAAAAGAGGAAGAAAAATAACAAAAAATTCACCTTCTCGCCTCTCCAGCAGCTGAACCCAAAAATCTCATGGAAGATATTACTGTTCATCATCTTTTCGTTTTTAAGGCTACTGTGGAAAAATATTTCATCTCGGCATAAGCCTATGTTATCGTTAAAAACTCACACTGATCTCCAAATAAACACAGCATCATGCCCAATATTTCTTTTAAAATATATGTGTCTAACTGAAAAATGAAACAACTCCTCTGAAATTATCTGCTAACATTGAAGAAAAAAACCAACAAGTTTAGCTGTGTTTTATAGGCAGCTAGGTGTTCCTTGGCAATTTGTAGCTCTCCACATCTGTAATTTAAACATACTCAGGGCACAGGTAATCCTGGCAATAAAATCTAAGGCCAGATAATCTATTGGCATATATTCGTGCAGTTGTGTCAGCAAATAATTTAGTTACTTGTATCTAAAACTGCAGTTATCAAAAACCTAATCAAACAGTCAGAAATAAAAAAGTGAATGTGAGTTATTATGTATTACTCTAATAAATAATATTCATCATCTTTTTTTTTTTTTGCTATTAACCAACAAATGGAATAATACTGAAGGCCTTTGGTTTAATTTTAAACAAAAATTTTCTGAATCTCAATACTCCTTTATTTTCCACTAAAAAAATAACCAAAATTTATCCTGTGATGTGAAACAAGCTTCTGCTCCAACTCTGATACTGGACAGCAGAAAAATGCTATATATATAACTCATCAAAATTGACAGGCTCTGCTCTGACGAGAGTCAGGCTTGAGACAAGACGGAAAGTGAAAGGTGTCCCCTGGAGATGGCTGTCCCTCCAAGTTAGTCTTCAAATCGTTAGCAAAGGAAGCTAGGAAACTCTGGTTTTCTTTCTGATTGCCACTACTGTCCCACATGATCTGTAAAACTGTGCTCAACTTTCTGTTCCCCAAGAAAAAAATAATCCTTTCTCAGTGTAAGACCAATTAAAGAAAATGTAGCAAAACCTGTCTGCTAATTGATCTTTGTTTTTAAACTTAAAGATAAACATTAAACCAGGAACCAATTTCAAGGAATACAAGACCTAATTAACTTAAAGTATTCTTTAAAAGCTATATTTTCATATATGTTTTCAATGAAAAGTACCTTGCTCTTTCAGTAATTTCACTGATATTCAATACTTTAATGTTGGAACGAGGGAGTAAGCCCTAGACCCATATATATGTTTTCTCAACACCTCAGTTCCAGAATTCCTGTTTCTAGCTTATACTCCATGTAAGCGTTGGTGATAAGTTGTAATACATGTCTCTAAAAGTTCGCACCACAGACTGTGTTTAGATTTATATTATAGTGTAGATGTGCGTAATATAAAGGGTGGAAAAGCCTTTCTAGCCTTAAAGAGCAGTGCGTGCAAATCTGAGCAATTCTGTCAATATTTTGAACATTTTTGACATGTAATTGCCAACATCTGTTCAGGATTATCAACAATAAGATCTACCATGCATGGGTTTTGCTATCTTCTCTACCTTGTCATGCAGGTTGGAGATGTTAAACACTGAGGCTGAATGAGACCTGTCCATAGACAATGCTTGGCAAGAAAGTACTGCCACATAGTTAGTCCTAAGCGGCCTCATCTCTGTATAAATTACTTAATAGTAAATATTATTTATTATTTTAAGAAATAGTATTAAATAAGATTAAAAGTTGTGGAAAAAAGAGCTTCTTTCACCACCAGACATGTAGTAAAACACTGGATTTTTCTGTTGGTTTTTTTTTGGGGGGTGGGGGGGGAACTTTAACATGTGAGAAAATGTGAGTTGGTGAAATGGTGAACCAACCAAAATCAAGGAAGAAACTTTCTCTGACCTCTTCAGCATCCAAAATTTAAAGAGCATTTCTATCACATGCAAATGGATAAACACCATGACAAATCAGGGTATCTACCCCTGCAGTCTTGAAACGTTGGCTCATAGCACAGATTTAGATTCCTCTATCAGCACGCTCTTAAACACGAATACACATTTTGAAGTCATTAACTTTCCATTTTTAAAAATCAATAACTGAAGATTTTAAAAGAGTTTCATTGCCATTTTCATATGGTTCATGAATGAGTACTTATGTGGTTCACGAGCCACTGCATACTGCCTTTCTTACAGCAGCATTCGTCTTAGTGAGGTCTGTAATTTTGGAAGCACTCTAATTCCTTCTGCCCTCAAAAACAGTATTGGAAAAAACATATGAAGAATGTATTCTATTGACAGGTCCCATTCCCTACATTCCTCCATTTCCTGATCAGTATCTATGGTTAAGTCAATTGTAATTACTGTGTTTACTACTGGAAATGGCATGTAGGCTTTAACTGCAGCCGGAGTGTTTAACCTGATTTTCACCTGAAATGACTGAGATTGTTTTCAGCGCCCGCAGTACTCTGAACGTTCGTAAGGCTGAGACATTGCCCAGGTCCACAAATTCAGTTATGTATCTGTAACAAGGGAAAGTCACACACGGACAATGACAAAACACCAGCAAAAAAACAACAGTCAAAGGGACAAAGAGAGACAGAGAAAGAATCACTTGTAGCTGAGAGCCAAAACGTAAGGATCAGGGCTTCTTACCTGGGATTACTGAAATAGTTTTTAAAGCTCTCAATACCCTGAAAGTCCGAAGAGGTGAAACACTGCCTACATTCACAAATTCTCCTACATACCTGTAGAATTAAGTCACAGTTATTTGGAATAATACAAGAGTATGAGACTTGTCTGAATGAAGAATGCATTCATACATAGTGGGAGCGAACGCAGCCATATGAGAGGTGCATCCACTTTTCAGGCTGTTCTTTGATGCCATTTGTCCCAGGTTTTCATAGTACGCATTATTTCAAATGTTTCTTCAACTATTACAATTATCTAATAGGCATCAACTTTTTAAAATGACTGGGTGAACTTTGTTATTGTGCTGTTCAGCAATAAACACTTTAAAGATTTTACCATCATGTAGTTTAACCAAAATTCTTTACATTGTAGGAAACATTAAGAGTTACTTTGCTGCTCTTAAAAAAAAAAATAAAAGCTTCAAATATCCAAGTAATTTCCACATAATATCTTCTGCAAACTACATATAGGACAACATGGGAAAATATCAGTGCAAATATGTCTACTGGGTTATTTACTCTACAATGCTGTACTCTGTGGTAAAGCAGATGTTGGTTTCAAGAGAAGCTTAAAATTTGATTCCATTTTGTACATCAAATCCATACCCTTTGGCCACGGGAAGATGGATTTTGAATGAGTATAATTGCAATCCTACGAAGAACTATTTATGATTAAAATACCAATCCCCTCTCTTCACTGCTGTGCCTGTTTTGGTCATCATGGAGACCCACGCCACATCTGAGTAAAATGCTCCCAGGGGCATCAGGTGTGGAATGAGTTTAGTTTTATCAGTGTTGTACAAAATTATTTCTTCCAAGTCAGTATACAATAAAAGCATAGTTAGCACTACCTTCTAAACAAAACAGCTCTTGGATCTTTTGATTTCACTATTAAATTTCTATTAAATTTCATTTACATATTCTACTTCTTTGAGGCATTTGTTTTTACATGTTAAGGAAAAAGCTCACCTGGTTATTTTACAAAGTCTGCTTAAGTGGGCTTTGTGCAAAGGCCTCTGGGGAGGACAAAGCATCCTCTCCATATCTACTAATCCAGATTATAGCCTCAAGAGCAATATTGCTTCGCCTCTTCATATTCTCATAGGAGAGTCTAGGCAAAGAATTACCTGTTTCATAATTCCTCCCCAGGTTTACCCAGTGCTTCTTTCCCAAACTTTTCTGCAGCATGCAAGGTTGGAAAAAAATAATTTGGGGAGAAGCAATAGTATGGGAATATGGTTTTGCTGACCAGAGATCTGTAAAAACATTTTATTACTATGTGAACAAGCATATGAGCAAATACTACTGCTGCTTGCTCACAACAGCTAATTAAGATTTCTTTTGGCCATTTCTTGGATGAAATTGCAGCAGACCAGTTCCTCTGCATTGTGGACTGAGAAGCAAATGGAATTCCCCTCCCAAATTTACCTGTTAGCCAGGGAATCACTTATTGTCTTTAAGCTTTTGGCAGGGCTCTTTCCAACCCAGAGTTACACCTGTCTCTCCCTTGCCTGTACTGGAAATTACTCATTTGTCTGGGAAAGAGTCATCTAAACAGAGGCAGATTTATAATTTCTCCTGAACCCATCCATGGCCCCACAGAAGGTCACAAGCCATGCCTGTGTCTATCACAGGGTGCGAGAAAAGCCCTGGAGACCTGTGGCACCTCTTACTCTCTAGTGTGCAATTTGAAACTAGTCTCTGTGACCCGATCTGTGCCATTTCTGCCCAAAAGAGGAGGTAAGAAGTTATTATTATTATTATTATTATTAGAGCAATAACTCCAAAGCAAGTGATGGCCTTTGCACGATAATACCCATCAGAGAAAGAATCAGATTTTCTGTTAGCTCAAAACCTTTGCTGCATCTAAATGTCACGGCCCCTTATCAGGCTCTTCAATTTTGAATCCCCATGAAATCTTTCTTTCCGGATACAGAAATACCTCTAGCATCACACTAGCTACAAGCACAGACAACACCTCAGCTACCTGTGTGATCAATCTTACTTTAAATTACTTGCAAATTGGACTTATATGAAGGATAAATCATAGCACAATAGAGTCCATTATCCAACACTCTGTACTGTCTGCTGCTTGCATAGTTGGGAAGGAGGTTTCATGGTACATATGAAGATCATATTGCTGTCACTTTTAACTCTCTCACTGCTGCCTATGGTCTCAAGGAAGCTCGTTTCTATCTCTTCTATTCTAGAATCCCAATTCTTTGCTCTCTACATTAGAAATGTTAATATAATATGCCTTAAAGTAAGAAAAAAATAGGAATGGCTGCCATCTCTGAAGAGTGCAGCCATTGCTATAATTTGGTGTTGAGAAACAAATTTTTCGCAGTTGCAGGCCTTCCTGTTTTACGGATCTTCTAACTGAGAGATGAAGTATTGTTTGGAAAGAAAATTGACATGTAGCTAGGAAAGCAGGCACAGCCATGCAAGCCTCTCATTGAACAAGCCTTAAGGAAGTTTTCATGAATCCTTGGGCTGGAGCACTGTGTGGCCATTCAAGTCTAGAAGAATCCGATAAGCAAAAAGAGTCTTAAGCCCACAATCTCTGGGCATCAAAACCTGGTTCGTACTTGCAGGGAGTGAATTCATCTCCAGGCAACTGTCCACCTCAAACTGTGTGCAAACCTTTATGTCTTTCCAGCTTCCCAAGTTCCAAACCCCCAGAGATGATGTGGGCAGAATTTAAGGGATATCCAGACCTTGTCCTGCACTGATTATTCAGACCCGACCCTCACTGATAGTAAATGAGATGCTCCCAGAGTAGTTCTGCAGAGTCAGGGGTGATGCCCCAGCCTCCATATGAGCTGAGAAGATGAAGTGGAGCAGATGCATTGCCAGGGCTACAAGCAATGCTCATCTTGTCTATTTCTCTGCTCCTTTCTGCCTCACTGTCAAAAACCGCCTTCCTTGCAGAACAGAGGGAACCCATGCACAGACACTCTCCGTGCTGTGCTGAATTCAGACCTGCAAATGAACTGAAGTCTAAACTCACAAATAGGTGAACTATCTTACCCCACTTTTATTACCTGTCTGATGGACAGGAGAGCAGGCTGGTGACACTGTTGTTCTGTCCTGCCCCTATATGTTGCAGGAGAATTGCACTTAGCACTGCCTGAGGAAAAATTTAACTGAGAAAAATACTTATGTATGTTGACCTCCAAAAGCTCCTCCCCATCTGTGTTGTCTTCCTTTTAAAAGCTTATCATGATGGCCAGATGTCAGTTCAGCCAAATCCATAGGAATGCAGTAACAGATACCAGGATCTGGCCCAGGGCTGGCTTTGATATAAGCCTACTAACATAAATGGGAGTCTTTCCGATGAAGTCCACACAAGTTTTACACAGCTTCATGCTGTTCCTCTACTAAATACTTATAAGAATTATAGAACCACAGAATATCTCAAGTTGGAAGAGACCCATAAGGATCATGGAGTCATCTTCCCTGCTCCTCACAGGACTGCCTAAAACTAAATCATACGACTAAGAGCATCATGCAGATGCTCCTGGAATATTGGTCCTGATCCCTGCACTCTACCAGAGTTTTGCTACCAACTTTAGTGGCCCTCATTTGTGTCTGAACTAAGTCTGGTTGAACATTTTTTACCACTTTTAGTTCCATTCAAATGTCACGGGCCTAGGAGTTTAGGTCAAATGTCATCAGGCTTGCATCTCACCTAAGGATGTGAACGATGAGGTTTAAAAAACACAGCAAGAACTAAACTAAAACCAGAACATAATATAGATATCATTAGCAGAAAACACAGGGACATTAGGTGAAATCTTTCTATGGTCAGAAAATAAGGGCTTTCAGGGCATCTCTACTAGCTTCCACTTCAAGATGACATGTGGTCTCCATGTGCTTTTCTCTCTTGTTTGACTACAAAGAAAATCTAGATTTCTAGCTAGCTGGAGATACCGACAGTGTCAGACATCTGCCTTTGTCCAGAGCTTGAGCTGACCCTGTGTCCGCTGCAAACACTGGCTGACTGCTCCCCTACCCTCATGTATTTTTAGCTGTCTAGATTCCACAGATCCATCAGATCCTTCAAAGCATCAACCTCACATGTCCTGAGTGAACTCTAATAATCTAGGTAGAAGCATACAGTTGAAGGGGAATATCACATTGGGGGCTAAATTTGTATTCTCCCGATCTATAACAAGCTTCAGAGGCCTTTAAATTAATTCCCTATAGTAGTAAAATAGTAATTGCTTTCAGGATGAAGAGGGTCTGTGAAGAAATGGAAAACAGCTTTGGTGGTGTTGTGGATGGATAGATTACAAACAGGGATTTAAATACATGGGTATTCAGTCATACTTACAACTTTCTATTCAGGAGTCTGAAGCTTCCCAAAAACTACATTAGATAGGCAAGTATTATTACAGATATTT